>LNFM01001385.1_pt1 | contig 93717 bp, 82 predicted proteins | sample 596031 | NCBI WGS metagenome assembly LNFM01 (sample SAMN04254537, study PRJNA301005) | activated carbon metagenome | isolation source: dual media filters at the Ann Arbor, Michigan drinking water treatment plant | place: USA: Ann Arbor
AGACGCTGATCGAGCGTTTTAACTTCGGAATTGATTGGATTTCGATGAGCGATTCGGTCATCGGAGATTTGGAGGCGATTAATTCAGCGCCTCCTTAAGTTACAGAGATTCGTGTCGATAGTTGCTATACAGGATCGACGTGCGTGCGTCTGATCCACGCCCCAGCCTGTGGGGATACGCAAGCCCTGTTCATAACAATAATTAGAACTGGAGACGTCTTTGTGAAGACTGTGCTGTATCCGGCTATCGCGTTGATGAATCGTCTGAGCTTCGGCATGAAGTTCAGCCTGATCAGTGTGCTGTTCTTCTTGCCCATGCTGGTCACCAACTTCTATTTGGTGCGCGACTCCTACCGTCAGTTCGTCAGTACCCAAGCAGCGTTGGACAGCCTCGACCTGCTTGGGACCAGCCTGTCATTGCGGCGTGACCTGGAAAGCTACGCCGACCTGACTGAAATAAACGCCATGATCGGCCAGTCTGGCCAGGCCGGTGATCTAGAGGGCCGTATTGAGCAGCTCCATGGCGAACTGGTCGAGCGGTTGTCTGCGCTTGAGCCGGTTGCCCTGGAAAGTGAGCAGGTCGACGAATTCACTGCCCGCCGCGACGAATTGATCGCTGGGTTGCAAGCCATCCAGGCTGAGGCGTCGCTGCAAGGCAAGGTCGCCATCGCCGATAAGCTGCTGGGCAGTTCGCAGGTGTTCATCCGTTTGATTGCCGGCCAGGCCGGCCTCAGCCAGGACCGTGAGCGTTCGGTGCGGCAGATGACTGAGCTGGTCACTGTGGTCACTCCGGCAGTCACCGCCCCGCTGAGCGAAGGGCGTGCCCTCGGTGCCTATTCCCTGGCGCAGGGGTTTCTCAACTCCTCGGCAAGCACCCAGTTTGATGACCTGTTACTGGACCTGGAGAAGCTCCACGGGGAGTACGGTCTGAGCCTGCAGGACGCCCTGAGCAGCAGCCCGCAAGCGCGCACGGCCCTGGAATCCTTAGCCAACGCCAGCCAGGCAACGCTCAAGGACAGCGCGGTGTTTTTCGAAGATCGGGTGGTGGTGGCAGACACCCTCGATATGCCGTGGAACCAGTTTTACAGCGACGTCAGCGATGCCCTGGCCAAAACCTATGCCCTCAACGACGGCGTGCTGGCGTTACTCGACAAACAATTGCAGGCGCGCCTGCAGGACAACCGTGCACAGATGATCTTGCTGGTCAGCGCGCTGGTGGTGGTGTTCTTGCTGATTGTCTACCTGTATGGCGGCTTTTACGTGTCCACACGCACGACCCTCAAGCACCTGGGCCAGGTGATGGACAAGGTGGCGGCAGGCGACATGACCCTGAGTTTCCATGCGCAAAGCCGGGACGAATTGGGCGAGCTGGGTGAAGTCTTCAGCGAGACGGTGAAGAAGATCCACGACCTGATTGAGCGGGTTGGGCAGACCGTTGGCGAGGTAGAACGCCAGGCCGAACGCGTCGAGCTGGTGTCGGGTGAGAGCAACCAGGCAGTGGCCGGTCAGCGTGGTCAGATCGAGCAGGTGGCCACGGCCATGAACCAGATGTCCGCCACGGCCCAGGAGGTCGCGCGCAGCGCTGAAGCGGCAGTCGACAGCGCGCAGAGCGTGAACCATGAAACGGTAGCGGGTCGTGCGTTGGTGGAAAGCCAGGTGGGCAGCATTCAGCGCCTTGCGGGTGAGATCGACGCGTCGGTGCTGGTGATCAACCAACTGGCCAGCGACAGCGCATCGATCAGCCGCGTGCTCGATGTGATCAAGGGCATCGCCGAACAGACCAACCTGCTGGCGCTCAACGCGGCCATCGAAGCCGCCCGCGCCGGCGAGCAGGGGCGCGGCTTTGCCGTGGTTGCCGATGAGGTGCGTAACCTTGCCAAGCGCACGCAGCAGTCCACCGAGGAAATCGAGCGGATGATCGCGCAGTTGCAGGGCGGTGTAGGCGCTGCGGTCAAGGCGATGAATGCCAGTCACCAGATGGCTGATAGCACGGTCAGCGAATCCGGAAAAGTGCAGCAGGCGTTGGAGAACATCCTCGGTGCCGTCGGCATGATCGTCGACCAAAACCAACAGATCGCTGCCGCTGCCGAACAACAGACCGCCGTTGCCCAGGACATCGACCAGAACATCGTGCAGATCAACCAGGCCGGTGAGCGTACCGCCGAAGGCGCCAGCCAGACCGAGCAGGCCAGCCGTGAGCTGTCCGTACTGGTGGGGCGCCTCAAACAACTGATCGGCGCATTCAGGGTCTGACCAGCACCAGAACCAGCAGGCTGTGCCTACTGCCCACCCCAGATTGCCTGGGGTGGGCAGTAGATCAACAGCCGAACGGCCCCGAGCATTGCTTGTGGGCTTAAACGGCATTCGGTCTGCCTGCCCCCCCCTGTAGGAGCCCGCGTGCGGGCGATCCTGCCAGCGCCAACGCAAGACGCCCGCCCTGCACCAACACACTGACACCTCCACAGCGCGTTGCTCTTCAGCGTCGCACCTGCGCACGTGTGGATTAGCCCGCGTTACCCCTCGTAGGCGCCCGCTTGCGGGCGATCCCCAGCAGCACTGCGATCAACGCTACTCGCCACTCCAGCCAAAAAGCGTGCACGCATTGCGGCTGCTGGCCTCCGCCAATTCAGCGGTTGTCACGCCTAGCAAGTCAGCCAGCGCCGCACAGATGGCGGGCAGGTGCTCGGGGCTGTTGCGTTGATTGGGGTGCATGGCCGGCGCCATGTCCGGCGCGTCGGTTTCCAGCACGATGGCGTCTAGCGGCAGGCGCGCCACCACTTTGCGCAAGCGGTTGGCCTGGGGCCAGGTAGGGGCGCCGCCGAGGCCTAACTTGAAACCTAACTTGAGGTATTCGCGGGCTTCCTCGTAGCTTCCGGCGAAGGCATGGATAATCCCTCCCCGCGCCGGGCGATGCTGTTTGAGCAGGGCGATGGTCGCTGCATGGGCACGGCGCACGTGTATCAATGCGGGCAGCTCCATGGCCTGGGCGAGCTGTAACTGGCTGACGAACAGCGCGTGTTGCGCATCGCGGCCCAGGTGTTCGAGGTAGTAGTCCAGGCCGATTTCGCCCACGGCGCACAGCTGGCGGTGCCCACGCAGGCGCTGTAGCCAGGTGCCCAGGGCAATCAGGTCATCGGCGCTGTGTTCGGCTAGGTAGACCGGGTGCAGGCCGAACGCCGCATACAGGTGCGGGTCTGATTCGACGAGCGCCCACAGGCGTTGCCAGTTACCCTGATAAACCCCCAGCACCACCATCTCACGCACGCCCAGCGCGCGGCTGCGCGCCAGCACGGCGGCGCGGTCTGCATCGAAGTCGGGAAAGTCCAGGTGGGTGTGGGTGTCGATCAAGTGCATGGCGGGTTCACAGGGGCTGAGCAAAAAGCATCGACGATTTACCGCCGATGCGCCAGGGGAGTCTTTTGCCGCATGTGGCAGTCGAACACTCAACGACCAGGGGAAGGGCAGAGTAGGTATGACGCGAACACGACGTTGGGTGGGGGCCGTTCTGGCGGCGATTCTGGTGCCGGTGGCGGTCTCGAGCCTGTTTCTGGTGCTGTTCGACTGGAACCTGATCAAGCCCACGCTTAATGCGCGCGTATCGGAGGCGCTGGATCGGCCCTTTGCAATTGAGGGTGATTTGGACGTGGTCTGGCGTCGCCATCTGGATGAGCCCGGCTGGCAGCGCTGGCTGCCCTGGCCTCACATCCGTGCCGAGCAACTGGTGCTGGGCAACCCCGAATGGGCCACAGGCGATCACTTCGTGACCCTGGAACGGGTCGAACTGCGCCTGGCGCTGGTGCCGCTGCTGTGGAAAACCGTGCAGATTCCGCGCATCGACCTGACGGCGCCACGCGCTGATCTGCAGCGCCTGGCCGATGGCCGCAATAACTGGACCTTCGACCTGGGGCGCGATGCCGACGAGCAGGAGGCGCCTGCTTCCCCCTGGGTCCTCGACATCGGCACCATTGGTTTTGATGCCGGCCAGGTGCGCTATGACGATCAGCCGCTCAAGGCCCAGGTGCAGGTTGAAATCACCCCGTTGGGCGCGCCCATTGCCTTTCAGGAGCTGATGGGCCAAGCCGACGCCCAGGCAGCTGCACAGGCATCTGCTGAACAGCCGCAGGACTACGCGTTTGCCTGGCAGGCCAGCGGCCGTTATCAGGGGCAGGCCCTCAGCGGCAGCGGCAAGGTCGGTGGGCTGCTTGCCCTGCAGGATGCGCGGCAGCCGTTTCCGTTGCAGGCTGACCTGCGCGCCGGGGCGACCCGGGTGCGGGTGGTCGGCACCCTGACCGATCCGAAAAACCTCGGCGCTCTGGACCTGTACTTGCGCCTCTCCGGTGACAGCCTGGGCAATCTCTACCCGCTGACCGGCGTGGCCCTGCCGGATTCACCGGCCTACGCCACAGCCGGACGGCTGCGCGCGGATCTGCGCGAGCCGGGCGGGGCACGTTTTCGCTATGAGAAATTCCGCGGGCGGATTGGCGAGAGCGACATTCAGGGCGACCTCGAATACCTGGCCAGCACACCGCGGCCAAAATTGTCCGGCACCTTGGTCTCGCAACAGTTGCGCATGGCCGATCTGGGCCCGCTGATCGGTGCCGACTCTAACGCTGACAAACAGGCGCGGGGCGAGACCAGCCGCCAGCCAGTCGGCAAGGTGCTGCCTGTCGAAGCCTTTGCCACCGAGCGCTGGCGCAGCATGGATGCCGATGTCAGCTTTACCGGCACGCGCATCGTGCACAGTGAGACATTGCCGTTTAACGACCTGTTTACCCGCGTGCGGCTCGACGATGGCCTGCTCAGCCTGGAACCCCTGCGCTTTGGCATGGCGGGTGGCCAGCTGCGCTCGCGCATTCGCCTGGATGGTCGGCAAACACCGCTGGTGGGTGAGGCGCGCTTAAGTGCGCGAGGCTTCAAGCTCAAGCAGCTGTTCCCCAGTGTCGAGGTAATGCAGAGCACCCTCGGCGAGCTGAATGGCGATGCGCAGCTGAGTGGTCGAGGCAATTCGGTGGCCGCGTTGCTCGGCACCGCTGATGGCGAGGTCAAGGTGCTGATCAACGACGGTCGAGTCAGCCGCAACCTGATGGAAATTGCCGGGCTGAATGTCGGCAACTACTTGGTCGGCCGACTGTTCGGCGACGAAGAGGTGGAGATCAACTGTGCAGCCGCCGATCTCGGCCTGCGCCAGGGGGTGATGACGCCACGGGTGCTGGTAATCGATACCGAGAACGCGCTGATTGGTGTCGACGGTAAGGTGGATTTTGCCCAGGAGCAGCTGGACCTCAGCGTCACGCCCGAGTCCCGAGGGCTGCGGGTCTTCTCACTGCGTTCGCCGCTGTATGTGCGTGGTACCTTCGCCGAGCCGCGCGCTGGCGTGCAAGCCGTGCCCCTGGCCCTGCGTGGCGCTGGCATGCTGGCGCTGGGCGCGTTGGTGGCGCCGGCTGCGGGCTTGCTGGCGCTGGTCGCGCCGAGCGACAACCAGCCCAGCCAGTGCGAGCCGTTGTTAAAGCAGATGCGGGGTGGGCGTTAGCGAGGCATCAAGCGGTGCTTCACGTTTTGGTGGTGTGGCGGGATGTGGGCGGCCTTTAGTGTTAGCTATGACGTATGCAGCCCCTCCACGATCAATCGCGAATAAAGGCTAGGCGCCCCCTTCGCTCCTACACCGGCCGTCAACACCGCGAAAAACGAGGGCTGCCCCTATGGTGCCTACCCATGTAAAACAGCCTGCACAGGTAATACACGTAAGCACGGCAACCAACGGCCCTGTAGGAGCGAATTTATTCGCGATGCGTTTTGAGAGCGCAGCAAACGTTGCGGCTAAAGCAGAGCCTTACCCCAACCCGTCTGCCGCTCATCTGTGTCACTCGCCTTAGCGGCGACGCTTGAGCACACGCGGGATGGCGTCCATACCGGCCTGGTAGTCGTCATGCTCAATCGCCCGCAGGGTCCAGTGAAATACGCGGTCGGCGATCTCGCTGTGCTGCTGGGAAATGGCGTTGACCCGCAGCGGCAAGAAATCCAGCAACTGGGTATCGCCGAAGGTGGCCAGGCGCAGGTCGTCCAGCGGTAGGCCGCGTTCGAGCAGGGCATCGAGCACGCCTTCGAGCAGCACGTAGGCGGTGGTCACCAGCGCATCGGGCAAACCGGCAGGTTGTTCCAGCAGGCGCAGCATCAACTCACGCCCGCCGGCACGACTGAAGTGCTCGGCATGGCTGATGCTGACCTGGCCGGTAAAATTGCGCAGGGCGGCGCGGAAGCCCAGTTCACGGGCCTGGCTGATCGGCAATTCGGCGCGGCCACCGAGCAGGGCGATGTGCTGCGGTGCGGGGTCGAGCAAGCTGGCGGTAAGCAGGCTGCCAGCCTGGCGATCATCGCTGACCACCGAGCGAATGTGCGCCGGGTCCAGCGCCCGGTCGACCGCAATTACCGGCACCCCGGCACGCACCAGGTCGGCGTAGACCGGGTCATCCTGAGGCAGGCAACTGGCGACGATCAAGGCATCGCAACGCCGTGAGCGGAACAGGTCGAGCAACTGGCGTTCGCTGGCGGGGTCATCGTCGGAGCTGGCGATCAGCAGCTGGTAGCCGGCGCCACGGGCGCGCTGTTCGAGCAGCTTGGCCAGGCGTGCGTAGCTGGGGTTTTCCAAGTCTGGCAGGATGAAGCCCAGGCAGCGACTCTGCCCTCGGCGCAGGCCCGCCGCTTGTGGGTCGGGGCGATAGCCATGCTGCTCAACGACTTCAATCACCCGCGCCACCGTTGCCGCGCTAATGCGCCGCTGGGCGGCCTGGCCGTTGATCACGTAACTGGCCGTGGTAACGGAGACTTTGGCCAGGCGGGCGATGTCGGTGAGTTTCACGGTGGGATGTCCTGGAGGAGGCTGACGACCGGGCTTCAAGGATCACTCATTATCAGGTAACGTTCCAGTCCTTAGATGAAACGATTCAGCAGGCCAAATCATCGACTATCCTTGCAGGAGGTCGGGCCTGCTTTGCATGTGAGCCAGCGTCCGCCTGTTCACGTGCCTTGGTTCCATGGGCTGCCGGTGTCGGCCAAGCCTGCCAGAGGAGTACCGCAATGCTCGAGTTGAACGCGACGCAGATCCAGATGGGATGCCAGGCCACAGACAAGCAAGAGGCCCTGGCCTTATTGGCTGATGCGTTGGTGGCGGATGGGTTGGTGGCCGAAGGTTATTTGGCCGGCTTGCAAGCCCGCGAGGCACAGGGCTCGACCTACCTGGGGCAGGGCATTGCGATTCCCCACGGCACGCCGCAAACCCGCGATCAGGTGTTCCACACCGGCGTGCGTCTGATCCAGTTTCCCGAGGGGGTGGCGTGGGGCGACGGCCAGACCGTGTACCTGGCGATCGCCATCGCGGCGCGCTCGGATGAGCATTTGCGCCTGCTGCAACTGCTGACCCGCGCGCTGGGCGAGGGCGATTTGAGCCAGGCACTGCGCGAGGCCCGTGCGCCTGAGCAGATTCTCGAGCTGTTGCAGGGCGCGCCCCAGGCGCTGGCACTCGACAGCCAGTTGATCGGCCTTGGCGTGCAGGCTGAAGATTTCGACGAGTTGATCTGGCACGGCGCGCGCCTGCTGAAAAAGGCCGGCTGCGTGGGTGCCGGCTTTGCCAACAACCTGGCGCAGGGCACGCCGCTGCCGCTAGGCAACGGCCTGTGGTGGCTCAACAGTGAGGAGGCCGTCAGCCGGCCGGGTCTGGCGTTCGTCACGCCGTCCGCGTCGCTTCGCCATGGGGAGCAAGCGGTGAGCGGGCTGTTCTGCCTGGCCAGCGCGGGCGAAGCCCATCGGCAGTTGCTCGAACGCCTGTGCGACCTGCTGATCAACGGCCAGGGCGGCACCTTCACCCATCCCACCTCCAGCCGCAGTGTGCTTGAGGCGTTGGGCGGTGAGGTGGCGCCTGACTGGCCGTCGCTGCGCATCGTTTTGGCCAATGCCCACGGTTTGCACGCGCGCCCGGCCAAAGCGTTGAGTGAGATCGCCCAGGCGTTCGATGGGGACATTCGCGTGCGCCTGGATGAACAGGCCGCCGGCGTTTCAGCCAAGAGCCTGAGCAAGCTGCTGGCGCTCGGTGCGCGGCGCGGGCAGACGCTGATCTTCAGCGCCGAGCCCGGCATTGCCGCTGACGCCTTGCCGGCCATTGAGGCGGCGGTGCGCGAAGGACTGGGCGAAACTGTCGAGCCGCTGCCGATTGAAACCCAGCCGCTGGCCGCTACGCCGGTTGCACGGGCCACGCCGTTGCCAGCGCCTGAGGCCGGCGCACGCGTGCAGGCGGTGGCGGCGTCCCCAGGTATCGCCATTGGCCCAGCCCTGCTGCGCCTGGTGCCAACGCTTGAGTATGCGCAGCAGGGCCAGGGCCGTGAGCAGGAACGCGCGCGGTTGGATCAGGCGCTGACGCAGATTGAGGCGGATATTCAACGGCTGATCGACGCCAGTGACGAAGCCAGCGTGCGCGATATCTTCGTGACCCATCAGGCCATGCTGCGCGACCCGGCCCTGCGGGAGGACGTGGACGCGCGCCTGGCCCAGGGCCTCAGTGCGGAGGCCGCCTGGAATGCGGAAATCGAAGCCGCCGCGCAGCAGCAGGAAGCCCTGCACGATGCGCTGCTGGCCGAGCGCGCCGCCGACTTGCGCGACATTGGCCGCCGCGTGCTGGCACGCCTGTGTGGCGTCGAGGCGCCGCGCGAGCCGGATGAACCCTACATTCTGGTGATGGACGAGGTGGCGCCGTCGGACGTCGCCAGCCTCAACCGGCAGCGTGTGGCCGGTATTTTGACCGCACGTGGCGGCGCCACGGCGCACAGCGCGATCATCGCCCGCGCCCTGGGTATTCCTGCTGTGGTCGGTGCCGGTGAGGGCGTATTGGCGCTTGCTCAGGGCACCGCGCTGCTGCTGGATGGTGACCGCGGGCTCGTGCGGGTCGCGCCCGACGCGCAGACCTTGGAGCAGGCCCAGCGTGAGCGTGAAGCCAACCAGCTGCGCCGCGAGCGGGCCCATGCCGAGCGCCTGCAGCCGGCTGTGACCCGCGACGGTCATGCGGTCGAGGTGGTGGCCAACATCGGCGCCAGCGGTGAGACCGCCGAGGCGGTCGACCTGGGCGCCGAAGGCATCGGCCTGCTGCGTACCGAACTGGTGTTTATGGACCACCCGCAGGCGCCCGATCAGGCCACCCAGGAGGCTGAGTACCGCCGCGTGCTGGATGCCCTCGACGGTCGCCCGCTGGTGGTGCGGACCCTCGACGTGGGCGGCGACAAGCCGTTGCCCTACTGGCCGATGCCGGCCGAAGAAAACCCCTTCCTCGGCGTGCGGGGTATTCGCCTCAGCTTGCAAGCGCCGCAGCTGCTGGAAACCCAGCTGCGTGCGCTGTTCGCCAGTGCCGATGGGCGCGCGCTGCGCATCATGTTCCCGATGGTCGGACAAGTGGAGGAGTGGCGTGCGGCCCGCGACATGGCCCTGCGCCTGCGCGAAGAAATTCCGGTTGCTGACCTGCAACTGGGCATCATGATCGAGGTGCCGTCCGCCGCACTGCTGGCGCCGGTGCTGGCCCGCGAGGTGGACTTTTTCAGCGTCGGCACCAATGACCTGACCCAATACACCCTGGCCATCGACCGTGGCCACCCGACACTCTCCGCGCAAGCCGATGGCTTGCACCCCTCGGTGTTGCGCCTGATCGGCATGACCGTCGAAGCCGCCCATGCCCATGGTAAGTGGGTGGGCGTCTGCGGCGAGCTGGCCGGTGACATGCTGGCCGTGCCGCTGCTGGTTGGCCTGGGTGTGGACGAGTTGAGTGTGTCGGCGCGCTCCATTGCGCTGGTCAAGGCGCGGGTGCGCGAACTCGAACTCAGCCATAGCCAGACCCTGGCCCGCGAGGCCCTGCTACTCGACAGTGCCGGCGCGGTGCGCGCCCTGGTTGAGGAGCAACGCTGATGGCCCGCATCCTGACCCTGACCCTGAACCCGGCGCTGGACCTCACCGTCAGCCTCGACACCCTGACCCCCGGCGCGGTCAACCGCAGCCTGGGACTGACCCGACATGCCGCCGGTAAAGGCTTGAACGTCGCCCAAGTGCTGACAGACCTGGGCCACAGCCTGACCGTCAGCGGCTTTCTCGGCGTGGACAATGCGGCGCCGTTTGAGGCGTTGTTTGCCACCCGTGGCATGCACGATGGCTTCATCCGGGTTCCCGGCGAAACCCGCAGCAATATCAAACTGAGCGAGCTTGACGGTCGGGTGACCGACCTCAATGGCCCCGGTGCTGAGGTGAGCGAGGAGCACCAGGCAGCATTGCTTGCCAAGCTCGAGCAGCTGGTGGTGGGGCAGGACGCCGTGGTCGTGGCCGGTAGCCTGCCGCGTGGTGTCTCGGTGGGCTGGTTCGCGGCCCTGCTGGCGCGGCTCAAAACCCTCGGCGTGCCGGTGGCGCTGGACACCAGTGGGGCCGCCCTGCGCGCCGGGCTGGCCGAGACACCGTGGCTGGTCAAACCGAATGATGAAGAACTGGCCGAAGCCTGCGACCTGCACGATGCCTCGCTGACTGCCCTGAGCGAGGCGGCTGCGCGCTTGCGCGCCCAGGGAGTGGCTCACGTGTTGCTGTCGCGGGGCGCCGAGGGCGTCAGTTGGTTTGGTCCTGCAGTTGCCCTGCAGGCACGGCCACCGCAGGTGCAGGTGGTCAGCACTGTCGGTGCAGGCGACTCGCTGCTGGCGGCGACGCTGCATGGCCTGCTCAACGGCTGGCCCGCCGAACAGACCCTGAGCCTGGCCACCGCAGTCGCCGCTCAGGCGGTTACCCAGCTGGGCTTTGGTATTCAGGACCGCGAGCAACTGGCGCGTTTGCAGGCTGGCGTCACCGTCATGCCGCTAGAACAATAAGAGGTCGTCCTTCTATGAATTTGCTGATCGTTACTGCCTGCCCCAATGGCCAGGTCACCAGCGTGCTCTGCTCGCGCCTGCTGGAAGCCGCGGCCCAGCGCCTGGGCTGGAGTACCCGGGTTGAAGTGCATGACCCCAAGGCTATTGGCTCACCGCTGAGCGCCGCAGATATCGCCGCTGCCGAACTGGTGGTGGTGGTCAAGACCGGCACGCTGGACCTGCAGCGCTTCGTCGGCAAGCGGCTGGTGCAGTCGACCCCGTCCCAGGCGCTGATTGACCCGCAACAGTTTCTGCGTGATGCGGCCGAGCAGGCCGAAGTGCTCGATGCCCAGGCCAGCGAAGCTGCCGTGCCGGCAGCGCAGGCGCCGCGTCTGGTGGCGATTACCGCCTGCCCGACCGGCGTGGCGCACACCTTTATGGCGGCCGAGGCCCTGCAACAGGCCGCGGCGCAGCTCGGTTACGGGCTGCATGTTGAAACCCGCGGCTCAGTCGGCGCGCGCAACCTGCTGGACGACGCCGACATCGCCGCGGCCGACGTGGTGCTGCTGGCCGCTGATATCGAAGTGGACACCAGTCGGTTTGCCGGCAAGAAGGTGTACCGCTGCGGCACCGGTGTGGCCCTCAAACAACCGCGCGAAACCCTGGAACGCGCCCTGGCCGAAGGCCAGCCGCTGCAAGGTGGCGCAGGCAGCGAAGGTGGGCAGGCAGCGGCTAGCAGTGGCCAGGCCGGCCCTTACAAGCACCTGCTCACCGGCGTGTCGTACATGCTGCCGATGGTGGTGGCTGGCGGTCTGTTGATCGCGCTGTCGTTCGTCTTTGGCATTGAAGCATTCAAGGAGGAAGGCAGCTTTGCGGCGGCGCTGATGCAGATTGGCGGCGATGCGGCGTTCAAACTGATGGTGCCGGTGCTGGCCGGTTATATCGCCTATTCGATTGCCGACCGTCCGGGCCTGGCGCCGGGGATGATCGGCGGGCTGCTGGCCAGCAGCCTGGGTGCGGGGTTTATCGGCGGTATCGTGGCCGGTTTTCTCGCCGGTTATGCGGCCAAGGCGATTGCCCGTTGGGTGCAACTGCCGGCCAGTATCGAGGCGCTCAAGCCGATTCTGATCATCCCGCTGCTCGCCAGTCTGTTCACTGGCCTGGTGATGATCTACATCGTCGGCAAACCGGTGGCGGGCATGCTCGCCGGGCTGACGACCTTCCTCGACAGCATGGGCAGCACCAATGCCATTCTGCTGGGGCTGCTGCTCGGCGCGATGATGTGCGTCGACCTGGGTGGGCCCATCAACAAGGCGGCTTACGCGTTTTCCGTTGGCTTGCTGGCCTCGCAAAGCTACGCCCCTATGGCGGCCACCATGGCCGCGGGTATGGTTCCGCCGATTGGCATGGCCATCGCAACTCTGTTGGCGCGGCACAAGTTCGCTCAGAGTGAGCGGCAGGCGGGCAAGGCCGCCGGCGTGCTGGGGCTGTGCTTTATCTCTGAAGGGGCAATTCCGTTTGCCGCCAAGGACCCGCTGCGGGTGATCCCGGCGAGCATCGCCGGTGGTGCGCTGACCGGTGCGCTGTCGATGTACTTCGGCTGCAAACTGATGGCGCCGCACGGCGGTTTGTTCGTGCTGCTGATCCCCAATGCGATCAACCACGCGCTGTTGTATCTGCTGGCCATCGTCGCCGGCAGCTTGGTGACCGGCGTGGTGTATGCCGTGATCAAACGTCCTGAGGCGCAGCCGCTGGCGGTGGCGGCTTAGGGCACGCGCCGCAGAAACCGCTTCGCCCGCAAGCGGGCTCCTACGAGAGTGGCGTCTGGCTTGGTGGGCTTGGTGTTTGGGCTTTGATAGGAGCCGGCTTGCCGGCGATCAGCGGTGCTGAGCTAACACTTACAACCCGCAGGTATGCACCTGCGGGTTGTGGCGTTGCCGTTAGTGGTGTTCGCGCGTGGCGCGGAATTTTACGTCCGGCCAGCGCTCTTCCATCAACGCCAGGTTGACCCGCGTCGGGGCCAGGTAGGTGAGGTGGCCGCCGCCGTCGAGGGCGAGGTTTTCCACGGCCTTGTTGCAGAATTCCTCGAGCTTCTTCTTGTCGGCGCATTCGATCCAGCGCGCGGACCAGACGGTAATCGGCTCGTAGCCGCACTCCACCTTGTATTCCTCTTTCAGGCGGCTGGCGACGACGTCGAACTGCAGCACACCGACCGCGCCGAGGATGATGTCGTTGCTGCGCTCGGGGAAGAACACCTGGGTGGCGCCTTCTTCGGCAAGCTGTTGCAGGCCCTGGCGCAGCTGCTTGGATTTCAGCGGGTCTTTCAGGCGCACGCGGCGGAACAGTTCCGGGGCGAAGTGCGGGATGCCGGTGAAACCCAGGGCTTCGCCTTCAGTAAAGGTGTCGCCGATCTGGATGGTGCCGTGGTTGTGCAGGCCGATGATGTCGCCGGCATAGGCCTCAACCAGCATTTCACGCTCGCTGGAGAAAAAGGTCAGGGCATCGCCGATGCGCACGTCCTTGCCGGTGCGCACGTGGCGCATCTTCATGCCCTGGCTGTACTTGCCCGAGCAGATGCGCATAAAGGCGATGCGGTCGCGGTGTTTCGGGTCCATGTTCGCCTGGATCTTGAACACGAAACCGCTGAATTTCTCCTCCACCGGCTCCACGGTGCGCTCGTTGGCCACGCGGGCCAGCGGCTTGGGCGCCCAGTTCACCACCGCGTCGAGCACATGGTCGACGCCGAAGTTACCCAGGGCGGTGCCGAAGAACACCGGGGTCAGTTGGCCGTTCATGAATTCGTCCTGATCGAATTCATGGCAAGCGCCCTGGACCAGTTCCAGCTGCTCGACAAAGCGCTCGTACTCGTCGCCCAAGTGGGCGCGGGCCTCATCCGAGTCGAGTTTTTCGATGATCTTGGTTTCGGTGCGCTCGTGGCCGTGGCCCGGGGTGTAGACAATGATGTAGTCGTCGGCGAGGTGGTACACGCCCTTGAAGTCGCGGTAGCAGCCGATCGGCCAGGTGATGGGCGCGGCCTTGATCTTGAGGACGGCTTCGATCTCGTCGAGCAACTCGATTGGGTCGCGGATATCACGGTCCAGCTTGTTGACGAAGCTGACGATGGGCGTGTCGCGCAGGCGGCAGACATCCATCAGGGCGATGGTACGTGGCTCAACGCCTTTACCGCCGTCGAGCACCATCAGCGCCGAGTCCACCGCGGTCAGGGTGCGGTAGGTGTCTTCCGAGAAGTCTTCGTGGCCGGGGGTGTCAAGCAGGTTGACCATGTGCTCGCGGTAGGGGAACTGCATCACCGAGGTGGTGATGGAGATACCGCGCTGCTTCTCCATTTCCATCCAGTCGGAGGTCGCATGGCGGTCGGATTTGCGCGACTTCACCGTGCCGGCCACGGCAATCGCCTTGCCCATCAGCAGGAGCTTTTCGGTAATGGTGGTCTTACCGGCGTCGGGGTGGGAGATGATCGCGAACGTGCGGCGCTTGGCGACTTCGGCGGCCTGGGTGGTCATGAGCGGAACCTGGACGAAAGGGGCAAAAATTGGCCGCGAAGTATACCGCAAGAGTGACTGCTCGCCTGCAGGGCAACGATAAGTTGCAGTTGGCTAGTAGATGAGAATTATTATATTTTGCATGCTTTCCTGCCGAGCACGCTGCCATGACCACAAGCTTGGGCCGCATTCTTATCATCGAGGATGACCGCACCTTGGCTGCCCAGCTCGGTGAGCTGCTTCGCGGGCATGGTTATACAACTAAGGCGAGCCACCTTGGCGAGACGGGGCTGAGCCTGGCTCTGGCCGAGCCGCCGGACTTGCTGCTGCTCGATGTGCTGTTGCCGGATATCAACGGCCTGGCCGTGTTGCGCCGGCTGCGCGAACAACAGCAGACACCGGTGATCATGCTCACCGCCTGCGGCGCCGAGGAGGAGCGGATTCGCGGCCTGCGCCATGGCGCTGACGATTACCTGCCAAAACCGTTCAACATCACCGAGCTGCAACTGCGTATCGACGCGGTACTGCGTCGCAGCCGGCTGCCAGAGACGGTACGCGGCGGGCAACCGCAGCAGGTGCAACTCGATGCCCTGCACCTGGATCGCCACAGCCAGCAGGCGCGTGTCGGCGACTGCGACCTTGCACTGACGCCGCTGCAGTTTCGTCTGCTCTGGCTGCTGGTGACTCATCGCGGCGAGGCGCTGAGCAAGCCCTACCTGTACCGCATGGCTCTGGAGCGCGAATACAGCCAGTACGATCGCAGCCTGGATATGCACATCAGCCGCATCCGCCGGCGCCTGGCCGATGCCGGGCTGGGCGCTGATCGTCTGCAGACCCTGCACGGTCGTGGTTACGCGTTCACATGAACCGCCGCCTGTTCTGGAAGCTGTGTCTGGTCATCGCCTTGGGTAGTGTGGTGCTGTTCTGGGTGATCGCCCGGGTGGCCTGGCAAACCGAAGAGCGCATGAGCTTTATCGATGCCGAGCACCAGCGCACCCTGCGCCACTACGCCGAGCAGGCTGAAACGCTGTACCGCGCCGGTGACCATGCGGCGTTGCAGCGCTGGTTGGAGACTCTGCAGCAGCAGGAGCAGACCTGGGCCGCCGTGGTCGAGTCCGAGGTACGCCCGCTGGCCGGCAGTGTGTTGTCGGAGCGTTTCGTCGAGAGCTTTACCCTGGGCCGTGACCTGAGCTGGAAGATCCACCTGTATTTCCATGAAAACCCGATCATGGATATCCCGTTCAGCGACGGCCAGGTGCGCTTTCTGATCCAGTTGCCGCAGCGCATGCGCCCCGGCCTGTATTGGCACTACGCCAAGTTGTTGCTGCAACTGGTGGTGCCACTGGTGCTGCTGCTGGTTGTCTGTCTGGTGCTCTACCGCCATCTGATGCAGCCACTAAGCCGTCTGGAACAGGCCACCCGGCAGTTCAGCGAGGGTCGTCTGGACGTACGCGTGCGCTCATTGCTCGGCTCACGTAACGATGAGTTGGCGCGCCTGGCCGAGACCTTCGATGCCATGGCGGCGCGTACCGGGCAGCTGATCATCGACCAGCGTCAGCGCCTGGCGGATATGTCCCATGAACTGCGCACCCCGCTGACGCGCATCGAAATGGCGGTAAGCCTGGCCGAGCAGGGCGCTGACCGGGCGGGCCTGCTCGAACGTATTCGCAGTGATTGTGCCGGTATGCGCCGTCTGGTCGAAGACGCCCTGACCCTGAGTTGGCTGGAGAATGAGCGGCCCGAGCTGCGCGACGAAAACCTAGATCTGTCCGAGCTGCTCGACAGCATCCTCGACGATGCGCGGTTCGAGTACCCGGACCGGCATATCGTCTGCCAGCTACCGGACAGCGCACCGCTGCACGGCAGCAGCAGTCGCGCCCTGGGCCAGGCCATCGAAAATGTGGTGCGCAATGCCCTGGATCACACGCCTGCCGGCGGTCAGGTCGAAGTCAGCCTGACCCAGGAGGGTGACGCCTGGTTGCTCAGCGTCGCCGACCAAGGGCCAGGTGTCGCCGAGCAATGGCTGGAGCGGATCTTTCAGCCGTTCTTTCGTGGTGCGGGCGAGCGCGCCGGTTTCGGCTTGGGCCTGGCGTTGGCGCAGCGTCAGGTCAACGCCACGGGCGGCAGCATTCGCGCCTGTAACCGCCGCGTTGGCGGTTTACTGATGGAGTTGCGCCTGCCCCATGCCGGTGTGTAACAGTTGTAAAAGTGATTCCCTTGCCTGGGGGTGATGATGAGAATTCGCAAATGCGAAATATTCACATCTTTCCTGGGGAGGAACCATCATGCCGCACTGCCCTTACCGCCTGAGCCTATTGGGCGCCATCACCTGCACCAGCCTGTTCGGTGCACTGTCAGCCCAGAGTGCCGAGCCGGCAGTTGAACTGCAGGCGCAGCAGATTACCGGCGTCGCTGCCGACCGTAACGAGAGTGTCGAGGCCGAGCAGTTACAGCGCTATCAGGCCAGCGATTTGCAGGAAGTCTTCGAGTCCAATCCAGAGGTGTCGGTAGCTGGCGGTTCCAGCGTGGCGCAAAAGCTCTACCTGCGCGGCCTGGAAGACACCCTGCTGAATATCACCATCGACGGCGCCAGCCAGCCGGGGCAGACCTTCCACCACACCGGACGTATCAGTATCGAGCCTGAACTGCTCAAGCGAGCCGAAGTGCAAGCCGGCACCGGGGATGCCACCGCCGGGCCGGGCGCGCTGGGCGGTGCGATCCGCTTCGTTACCAAGGATCCGGACGACCTGCTGCGTGAAGGTGAGTCCGTCGGTGCCCTGCTCAAGAGTGGCTATTTCAGCAATGGCGAAGGTTACAAGACCAGCGCCAGCGTATTCGGCCGTTTCAACGAAAACTGGTCAGCGCTGGCGATGACCAGCTACCAGGATCAGAACGATTACGAGGACGGCAACAACGACGACGTGCTCGGCACGGGCGCACGGCAGAAGCTTGGCTACACCAAGCTGGTCGGCAAGCTCGACGACGCGCAGACCCTGCGCCTGAGTTACGAGCGCCGCCTTGATGAAGGCGAGCGCCCACAACGTCCGCAGTGGATGGTTTCGCTGCCGCGCAACGCGGCGTACCCCTTACAGACCGAGCGTGAGACCTGGACACTTAACTACGCCTGGCAGCCGCTGAACAACGACTTGTTCGATCTCGAACTGACCACCTACCACACCACCAACGAGTTGCAGCAGGACGGCCGCTTCGGCCTGTACTTCGGCGATACCCGCAGCAACGGTTTCGATCTGCGCAACACCAGCCATTTTGCCTCACACACGCTGACCTACGGCGTCGACTACCGCGATGACCGCACGACTCTCGGCCCTGAAGGTGACCGCGAGCAGGACAGTGAGAACGGTGAAGTGCTTGGCTTCTATGTGCAGGACGCCTACCAGATCACCTCGCAGTTGTTGCTCAATGCGGGTCTGCGCTTTGACCGCTACGAGCTGGACGACCGCGACAGTCAGACGTTCAAGGAAGATGGCCTCAGCCCCAACCTGAGCCTGCGTTATCAGCTCACGCCCGAACTGGCGGTGTTCGCTGGACACTCCCAGGCACTGCGCGGCCCGCAGGTGCGCGATGCCTTCAAACTCGACGTTGCTGGCAACGATCCGAGCCTGAAAGCGGAGAAGGCGCGTACCGAAGAGGTCGGTTTCGACTATCGCCTGGGCGGCCTGGAGTTTATGGGCAAGGCCTACGTCACCCAGATCCGCGATGCCATTTCCTACACGCCGGATATGGCCAACCTGTACCGCAACCTTGGCGACCTGAAGACCAAGGGTGTGCTGCTCAGTACTGCCTATCACTGGCAGCAGCTCAGTCTGGGTCTGAGCTTGCACCGCAACCTCGCGCGTCTGGATGGTCAGCGGCTCAATGCCTACGAACACAATGGCCTGGGCACTAGTCTGGGTAATACCTGGACGACCTTCGCCGATTATCGTGCCAGCGATAACCTGACCCTCGGTTGGCAGGGGCGGTTCGTACGCGGCATTGACACATTGCATACGGTGGATGGTGATGTCTCCAAGCCTGGCTATGGGGTGCATGACCTGTATGCCGAATGGCAGGCGCTGCCTGAGCAACTGACCTTCACCCTGACGCTGAAGAACCTGCTGGACAAGCAGTACCTGGACCATGCCAGCAACGAGGACTTTACTCATATCCCGGGCTACAACATCGTGCGCGGTTCCTACGAACCGGGTCGCGAACTGCGCCTGGGCGTGGCGTGGCGTATCTGATGCGCCGGCTGATCATGACGGTTGTGTTGGGGTTGGCGGTGCTGACCCCGTTGCAGGCGCAGGTGCTGACCGACTTGGCTGGACGCCAGGTGCAGGTGCCTGAGCGGGTTGAGCGGATCGTCCTCGGCGAAGGCCGTTTGCTGCCGGTGCTGGCGGTTCTCGAAGGCGAGCAGCTGTTGCAGCGCCTGGTCGGCATGCCGGCCGACCTAGCACTGGTCGACCCAGGCAGCGCGCGGCAGTACCAGCAGGCGTTTCCCGCGCTGGCTGCGGTGCCGCGCATTGGCCAGGGTTCGGCCGACAGCTTCAGCCTGGAGCAGGTGCTGACACTGCGTCCGGACCTGGCCATCTTCAGCCTCTCCGGGCATGGCCCGGGCAGCACCCAGGGGCGCATGGTCGAGCAGTTACAGCGCGCCGGTGTGGCAGTGCTGTTCGTCGATTTCCGCGAACAGCCGTTGCTCAATACCCCGCGTAGCATGACGTTGCTCGGCCGTGCGCTGGGCCGCCAGGCACGCGCTGAGGCCTTCAATAGCGTCCATGCCGAGGCACTGGCGGCGGTGCGTCAACGCTTGCCGCAGGGCGGCGGACCGCGGGTATTTCTGCACAGTCGGGCCGGTCTCGGCGATGGCTGCTGCGAGAGCATGGCGCGCGGCATGCTCGCCGACCTGCTGGTCGAAGCCGGCGGCGAGAACATCGCCCGCGCGCTGCTGCCTGGACATGCCGGTACCCTGAGCCTGGAGCTGCTGCTCAGCCAGCCACCGGAGCTGTATATCGCCAGCGCCGTGGGCTCGGCCGACAGCCTCGCCGAAGGCGCGCCCTATATCGCCCTCGGCCCAGGTGTGGCGGGTGAGCCAGCGCGTGCTTCGCTGGCGCGGCTGCTGAGTCGCGGTGGCCTGCAGCATCTGACTGCGGTGCGTGAGGGCAGGGCGCATGCCATCTGGCATGGCTTCTACAACAGCCCGTTCAACGTGGTCGCGGTGCAGGTGTTCGCTAAATGGCTGCACCCCGAAGCCTTCGCCGACCTCGACCCGCAGCAGACGCTGGCAGCCTTCTACGCCGAGTTCCAGCCGGTGGCGTTGGACGGTCAGTACTGGATCAGCCTATGAGCGAGCAGATGCTGCCTGCAGCCAACAGCCTGCAGCGGGCTTATCGGCACACCTTGCTGAGCCGCTGGCTGTGCCTGGGCGTGCTGACGGTGCTGGTGTTGGCCAGTTTTATCAGCGACCTGGCGACTGGCCCGGCTGGGCTGGGCTGGTGGGATGTGGCGCGCGGCCTGCTGCAGCCAGGCCGCCTGGATGCGGCGCAGACGGTGATCATCCTGGAGCTGCGCGTGCCTTATGCGCTGATGGCCCTGGTGGTGGGCGCCAGCCTGGGCCTGGCCGGCGCGGAAATGCAGACGGCGCTGAACAACCCGCTGGCCAGCCCCTTCACCCTTGGTGTCGGCGCGGCAGCCACCCTCGGCGCGGCGCTGGTGATTCTGCTGCGGCCAAACCTGGGCGGCCTGGGAGCCGATCTGCTATTGCCGCTGGCGGCGTTCGCCTGCGCCTTTCTCTCCTGTCTGCTCTTGCTGCTGGTGGCGCGGCTGCTCGGCGAGGCACTGCATACCCTGGTGCTGTTCGGCATCGCCCTGTTATTCGGCCTCAATGCCCTGGTCGGTTTGCTGCAGTTTCTCGCTGATGCCGATGCGCTGCAGCAGATCGTCTTCTGGACCCTGGGTAGCCTGGCCCGCGCCGACCTGCAGCGGGTGGCGCTGGTCACCCTGGTGTTTGGCCTGTGCCTGGTGCTGGCGCTGCGTCAGGCCTGGGCGCTGACCAGCCTGCGCGGCGGAGAGGAGCAGGCGCGCAGCCTGGGGATTCGCGTTGGCTGGCTGCGTACGGCCGTGCTGCTGCGGGTCAGCCTGCTGACCGGGGTGGCCACGGCCTTCGTCGGCGAGGTCGGTTTTATCGGCCTGGTCGGCCCCCATGTGGCGCGCCTGCTGCTGGGCGAGGACCACCGCTTCTACTTGCCTGGCAGTGCTCTGGCCGGCGCCTTGCTGCTGTCGTTGGCCTCGTTGGCCAGTCGGGCGCTGTTGCCGGGGGTGATTCTGCCGGTGGGGCTGGTCACTGCGGTGGTTGGCGTGCCGCTGTTTATCGTGCTGATCCTGGCGCGGGGGCGTAGCGCATGAGCCTGCAAATCGAGGGTCTCGGTCTGACCTACGGCACTCGCAGGGTGCTGCATGCGCTGAGTCTGCCGGCTATTCAGGCCGGCAGCCTGGTCGCTGTGCTCGGTCCCAATGGTGTTGGCAAGTCTTCGCTGCTGCGCGCCCTCGCTGGTCTGCAGCCCTGCCAGGGGCAGGCGACATTGGCTGGCGCGACGCTGAGCGGCGTGCCGCCCTGGCGTCAGCAGGCACGGGTGGCCTACTTGCCGCAGCAACTGCCGCAGGCCACGTCGCTACTCGCCTATGAAGCGCTGCAAGCCGCTGCGCGTGCACGCTGCGCGCACCTGGGCCGCGACGCGTTGGCCGACCGTGTCACGGCCATCGTCAAACAGCTGGGCATTGAGCCCCTGGCCCTGCAGCGCATGGATCGCTTGTCCGGCGGCCAGCGCCAGTTGGTTGGGCTGGCCCAGGCATTGGTCGGAGAACCGCACTTGCTGTTGCTCGACGAGCCCACCAGTGCCCTCGACCTGCACTGGCAGTTGCGCGTACTGGCGTGTGTTGCCGCGCGCTGCCGCAACGACGGCGCCATCGCCCTGCTGGCCTGCCACGACCTTAACCTGGCATTGCGTTTCTGCGACCGCGTGCTGCTTCTGGCGCCGAATGGTGATTATCGCTTCGGCCATCCAGGCGAGGTGCTGGACGCCGCCTGGCTGCGCCACGCCTACGCCATCGAGGCGCGGATAGAGCAGTGTTCGCAGGGTTTTCCTCTAGTCTTGGCGGACCATCCACTGATTTCGGAGCGCATCGTTCATGCTGAGCAGTTATAGCCAGTTCCCTAGCCAGCAGCCGCCGCGCTTGCTGCGCCGCCTGTGCGCGCATTTCGCCCACAAGGTCGAGGTGCACTGCAGTGAGAAGGAAGGGCGCCTGCTGTTTTCTATCGGCGAGTGCGTGCTGCAGGCTGATGATGACGCTCTATACCTGACCTGTACGGCGCCGAGTGCGCACGAGATGGCAGAGTTGCAGGAGGTCGTGCGGCGGCATTTGCAAGGGTTCGCGCAGGTGGGCGACCTTGTATTGCAATGGCAATGAAACACGTCCAGGTTAGGCTGCAGGAAATGCCCGGCCGAACAGGCTGTACCCCGCGTGCGTTCAGCATTCCAGCGCGTTTTGTGCGATATCCGGAACGTTGCGTGGCGCAGCTGAAAATAGGGGTAATTTCCGGTTGATCTGAGGGGCGCATGGTCTTAAAGTCCGCGCCCGAACGTCCATGCTGGCAACGATCCATCCGGCTCAAGTACTGACGACGAGAGACCCGCAGGGTACTCGGCGACATGCCTTGGGAAGTAGGCGAACCAAAGTGGGGAAACTGATCAGGCGTTCATGTTGGCAGCGGCAGTTGCTGACACCCCCGTTGGGCCGTTGAACCTGTCGCAGGTTTTGCTGCCCGAATTCATGTGTTTCTGGTTTTGCCATTGGAGTCCAAGCATGTCGATCAAGGTCGAAGATTATTACGCACCCGCCGCTTTTCAGAAGATGAAGGCCCTGGCCGATCAGCACGAAACCCCATTCGTGGTGATCGACACCAACATCATTAGCAAAGCCTACGATGACCTGCGCGCCGGTTTCGAGTTCGCCTCGATCTACTACGCGGTCAAGGCCAACCCGGCGGTGGAAATCATCAACCTGCTCAAGGACAAGGGTTCGAGCTTTGACATCGCCTCGATCTACGAGCTGGATAAAGTGATGAGCTGCGGCGTGGGTCCCGAGCGCATCAGCTACGGCAACACCATCAAGAAAGCCCGCGACGTGCGTTACTTCTACGAGAAGGGCGTGCGCCTGTTCGCCACCGACTCCGAAGCCGACCTGCGCAACATCGCCAAGGCCGCGCCGGGCTCGAAGATCTACGTGCGCATCCTCACCGAAGGCTCGACCTCGGCTGACTGGCCGCTGTCGCGCAAGTTCGGCTGCCAGACCGACATGGCCATGGACCTGCTGATCCTGGCCAAGCAACTGGGCCTGGTGCCGTACGGCATCTCCTTCCACGTGGGCTCGCAGCAGCGCGACATCGACGTGTGGGACGCCGCGATTGCCAAGGTCAAGGTGATCTTCGAACGCTTGAAAGAAGAAGACGGCATCGTCCTGCAGATGATCAACATGGGCGGCGGCTTCCCGGCCAACTACATCACCCGCACCAACAGCTTGGAAACCTACGCCGAAGAAATCATCCGCTTCCTCAAGGATGACTTCGGCGACGAGCTGCCGGAAATCATTCTGGAGCCAGGCCGTTCGCTGATCTCTAACGCGGGCGTGCTGGTCAGTGAAGTGGTGCTGGTCGCGCGCAAGTCGCGTACTGCCGTGGAGCGTTGGGTGTACACCGACGTGGGCAAGTTCAGCGGCCTGATCGAAACCATGGACGAAGCCATCAAGTTCCCCATCTGGACCGAGAAGAAGGGCGAGATGGAAGAAGTGGTCATCGCCGGCCCGACCTGTGACAGCGCCGACATCATGTACGAGCACTACAAGTACGGCCTGCCGCTGAACCTGGCCAGCGGTGATCGTCTGTACTGGTTCTCCACTGGTGCCTACACCACCAGCTACAGCGCCGTGGAGTTCAACGGCTTCCCGCCGCTGAAGTCGTTCTTCCTGTAAGGCAGTCCTGCCTAGAATAGCCGCCGCAAAGCCTGAAGCAGGACAATCGGAAGGCTAGCAACATCGATGCCCGTATCCCAGGATACGGGCATCGTCGTTTATGGGGGGAAGGTTCAGGCGCGCGGGCTGACATTTTTGTTACAAAGAAGGTGGATGTAAATCATTCGTAAAGATTGATTGAGATCGAATCTTAATTACTATCTCGCGCAGTCTTAATCCGGAGTGATTTTCGTGAGCCATTACCCTAACAAGCGTGCATCCCTGCCTCCGCGTCGCCTGCTCGCATCTGCCATCAGCCTGGCCTTGGTATCTGGTTTTGCCGATGCCCAGGAACAGTCGATTGAATTGGATGCGGCTACGGTGCAGGGCCAGCGGGACCCGGGTTTCAAGGTTGACAAGGTGTCGTCGCCGAAGCAGACCGCCGCACTGCTCGATACACCGCAGACAGTCAATATCATTCCGCAAACCCTGTTCCGCCAGCAGAACGCGCGGACCCTGACTGATGTGTTGAAGAACACCCCCGGCATCAGCTTCGAAGCCGGTGAAAACGGTTTTGCCACTGGTACCAACAACTTCAACCTGCGCGGTTTTAACACCAGTGGCAGCCTGTTCATCGACGGTGCGCGTGATAACGGCAGTTACACCCGCGACGTGTTCAACGTCGAGCAGGTCGAAGTTTTCAAAGGTCCAGCCGCTGACAATGGTCGCGGCGGTGCCGGTGGTTACGTCAATCAGGTAACCAAAACCCCGACCCTGGACACCTTCGTTGCCGGTGGCGCGAGCTTTGGTTTCGATCAGTACGACTCCGAACCGCGCCGTCGTGCCACCCTCGACACCAACCAGATCATCAACGACAGCAGCGCGTTTCGTCTCAATCTGATGGTCGAGGACAGCGGTGTGGCCGGGCGTGAGCACGCCGAGAAGAACAGCTGGGGTATTGCGCCGTCGGTGGCGTTCGGTCTGGGCACCGATACGCGCGCCATCCTCGCCTATGAGCACGTTGAGATGAACGATCGTCCGGATCTGGGCGTGGCCGGCGTGACGCTGCGTGACAAGCTCAAGGGGGCCAATACGCCGTTCGATCCTTCGGTGTGGTCGGCTGATCGCGACACGTACTTCGGCCTCAAGTCCGACTTTGACGACACCACCAGCGATGCGCTGATGTTCCGTCTCGAGCACGATCTGGCTTCTGGAGTCACGCTGAGTAACCAGACGCGCCTGGCTCGCGTTGATCGCCAGGCGCGCTACACCCACGTGCTGGATGACGACAGCAATGCCGATGCTGCGCTGGTCAACGTGCAGCGCCAACAGTACGACCGCGTTAATACGTCGCTGAGCAACTTGACCAACCTGTCGACCCAGTTCAACACCGGTGGGTTGCGTCACAACCTCTCGGCGGGTCTTGAGCTGAGCCGCGAAAAGTCCGAGTCCCTGGGCTTCGCGTCGCAGACGCTGCCGGACCTGGTCAATGTCTTCGACCCGGATTGGGATCGCAGTGTGCCCGCCGCGCTGGCTGCGCGTGATCGCACCAATGTGGATGTGGATACGGCCGCGCTCTACGTTTACGACACCATCGAGATTAATCCGCAGTGGCAGGTGACCGGTGGGCTTCGCCTGGAGCAATACGAGGCGAGCATCAGTAACAAGCGCGTGGCTGATGGCGCCGTTGCGCCAGGTGACGACTTCGATGACACCGAGCTGAGCCTCGGCGGCAAGCTGGGCGTGGTGTATAAGCCGCTGCCCAATGGCAGTGTCTACGCCGCCTACGGAGTGTCCACTCAGCCGCCGGGTTCCTACCTGTCCAACTCGGATATTTCGCGTACTGACCAGGGCCTGCCGGCGCTGATCAACGGCGCTGAGCCGGTGCGTGCGCACAGCTACGAGATCGGCACCAAGTGGGACTTCTTCGACAGCCGCCTGTCGACCACCGCCGCGCTGTTCTACACCGAGAAAAAGAAGGTCGCGATCACCGGGCTGGATGTCGGGCAAACAGGCGCTGCCACGCTCAAGGGCTATGGCGAGCAAGTGGTCAAAGGCCTGGAGCTGGGTGCCAGCGGCAAGATTACGGACAACTGGGATGTCTTCGGTGGCATCGTGTTCATGGACAGCGAGCGCAAGCACAGCGCCTATCTGGATGACGTGCGGCGCCGTGCCAACAGCGGCGACTACGGCAGCGCGTTGCGCACCGATGGCGACGAGCTGGCCTTCACGCCCAAGGTCTCCGGCAACCTGTGGACAACCTACCGTCTGCCGGTCGGCCTGACCCTCGGCCTGGGCGCCCAGCATGTCGGTTCGTCCTACCTGGGACGTCCGGATGATGTCGAGCGCATCGTCGCCAATGGCCGCTACGGCCGTGTGCCGAGTTACACCACCTTCGCGGCCATGGCCAGCTATGAGGTCAACGCCAACCTGGATGTGCGCCTGAACGTTGATAATCTGACCAACGAGGAATACGTCAGCTCCGCCAACTGGCAGGGCCGCCGTGCCTTGCTGGGGGATCCGCGTACCTTCACCCTGAGCACCAACTTCCACTTCTAAGCACGCTTGAGTGGTACAACGCCCCGATTGCAGCGCAGTCGGGGCGTTCTCGTTTTTGTGGCGACAGCAGATCGGGCTTCTGTCCGAGTGCTGCGGCCCTTTAGAATCATTCGCAACGGCGATTGGCCTGGAGAACCTCGAACATGATGCTGAGCATTCCCGACGTGCTGAATGCTGAACAGCTGCAGCAATGCCGCGCCGCGCTCGCAGGCGGTAACTGGCAGGATGGGCGGCTCACGGCCGGGCACCAGGCGGTGAACGTCAAGGCTAACCAGCAGCTCGCTCAGGATGACCCACTGACCCAGCAACTGGGCGATTTCATTCTGGCCTGCCTGGCTCAGCATCCGCGCTTCATGGCTGCCGCGTTACCGCTGAAAGTGGTGCCGCCGCGTTTCAATCGTTATGCCGAAGGCGGTACCTATGGCGAGCATATCGACAACGCAGTCTTCAGCGTGCCGGGCACGCCGCATCGGATTCGCGCCGACCTGTCGGCCACCCTGTTTTTCAGCGAACCGGACGAATACCAAGGCGGTGAGTTGGTGGTGCAGGACACGCGCATCAAGCTGCCGGCCGGTCACCTGATGCTTTATTCCAGCGGCAGCCCGCACCGGGTCGAGCCGGTGACCTATGGTGCGCGGCTGGCTTCGTTCTTCTGGGTGCAGAGCCTGGTGCGCCAGGACGAGCAGCGTAATCTGCTGCTGGAACTCGATGACAGCATCCAGGCGCTGCGCCAGCAGCTCCCGAACAGCCCCGAGTTGGTGCGCCTGACAGGCATTTATCACAACCTGTTGCGGCAATGGACACAGACCTGATCCCTTTCTAAGGCGCCGAGCGTTCGCAGCTGGCGCTTACCAGACACTGAGAGTGCCCATGCCCTTGCCCACGTTGCAGCAAATTCCGCCGAGCATCGCCGCTGTCGCCGACTACGAGCCCTATGCCCGCGAGCGGATGAGCGAGCAGGCCTGGGCGTACTTGGCCGGTGGTGCAGCCGATGAGCTGACCCTGGCCGACAACCGTGCGGCCTTTGATCGTCTGCGCTTGCGTAGCCGGGTGCTGCAGGACCTGAGCGGGGGCCATACCCGCGTGCGGCTGTTCGGCCAGGACTTCGATCATCCGATCTTTCTTGCGCCGGTGGCGTATCAGAAACTCGCCCACCCAGAGGGGGAGCTGGCCAGCGTTCTGGCAGCTTCGGCCCTGGGCGCCGGCATGGTGGTCAGCACCCAGGCCAGTGTCGAACTGGAGGTGATCGCGGCCCAGGCGCAGACGCCGTTGTGGTTTCAGCTGTATATCCAGCCGGACCGCGATTTCACCGCCGCTTTGATTCGTCGAGCGGAGCGTGCCGGCTACCAGGCATTGGTGCTGACGGTGGATGCCCCGGTCAATGGGGTGCGCAACCGTGAGCAGCGCGCGGGCTTCGCCCTGCCGGTTGAGGTCGAGGCGGTCAACCTGCGGGGTATGCGCCCCCTGCAGGCACAGGCTGATCCGAACGCGCGCAGCCTGTTACTGGGTGGTCCGCTGCTGGCGGCGGCGCCGACCTGGGCCGACTTGACCTGGCTACGGGCACAGACACGCCTGCCGATCCTGCTCAAGGGCATCATGAGCGGCGTTGATGCCGAACAGGCGCTGGCGGCGGGCGTGGATGGGTTAATCGTTTCTAATCATGGCGGGCGAACCCTGGATGGAGTGCCCGCGACCATTGAGGTGTTGCCCGAGGTGGCCGCCGTCGTGCAACGGCGCGTTCCGCTGTTGCTCGACGGTGGCATTCGTCGTGGCAGTGACGTCCTCAAGGCCCTGGCGCTTGGGGCCGACGCGGTGTTGGTGGGGCGCCCCTATGTGTTCGGCCTGGCCACTGCCGGCGCGCTTGGGGTAGCCCACGTGCTGAAGGTGCTGCGCGCCGAGCTGGAAGTCAGTATGGCGTTGACCGGCTGCCGTGACCTCTCCAGCATCGGTCCCGAGGTCATCTGGCGGCCGGCCTGATTCAGTACAGGTCGCGGCGGTAGCGACCGCTGGTGCGCAGGTCGTTGATCGTGGCGGCGCCGAGCAGTTCGATAAGGCGTTGTTCGACACCTTGGCCCATGCCCGCCAGGCGACCGCACACATAGACTGCCGCGCCGCGTGCGAGCCAGGTGCGCAGGCGTTTGGCGTGCAGGCTGAGCAGGTCTTGCACGTATTGCGCCGGATCAGCGCGGGTGAAGGCACAGTCCAGGTGCTGCAGGCGGCCGTGGTGCAGTGCCTGGTGCAGCGTGTCGCTGTACCAGTGGTCGTGCTGCGGGCTGCGTTCGCCGAACAGCAGCCAGGTGTCCGCAAGGCCGGGCTGGCGCGAACGCAGGTGGGCGAGCAGGCCGGCCAGGCCGGTGCCTGCACCGATCAGAATCAGCGGCGCGTCTGCGGGCGGTGCGTGAAACGCCGGGTTGGCGCGTACCCGTACCTGCATGGCGGCGCCCAGGGGGGCGTGCTGGCACAGCCAGCCGGAGCCCAGGCCCGGTTGGCCATTGGCCTGGGTCGCCAGGCGTACCAGCAGTTCCAGCTCGCCGTTGGCCGGCAGCGAGGCTAACGAGTAAGTACGCAATGGCAGCATCGGTAAGCGTGCGAGCACGGCGTCGGGCTCCAGTGCGCGCAGCGCTTGCCAGGCGTTGGCGTCGGTGGGCAGTTGGCGCTGCGCCAGGTGCTCGGTTAGCGGCACGCCATCCACCAGGCTATTGGCGGTCAGGTTCAGCTGTTGCAGGGCGGCTGTTACCTGGGCTGCGGTGATCTGCGGCCTGAGTTCCAGCACATCGCCCGCCTGCCAATCCTGCAGTGCGTCCGTCTGCAGGCAGATGCGGTAAGCCGGCGCGCCGGGGCTGCCCGGGTTGAGCCACTGGCGCTCGGTCAGGTGGGCGTTTAGTAACGTCGCTTGTGTGGGCGGTAACTGGCTGTCGCCGGCCAGCTGCGCCAGGTGTTGGGACCACTGTTGCAACGTGGCTGGGTCCAGCTGGTCGGCCCAGAGTGGTGCGAACAGTGGCTGCGCGCCGTTGCGTCGCAGCCAGTGCTCGACCTGTTTGGCGAACCCACAGAAGTGTGGGTAGTGGCGGTCGCCCAGACCGAGCAGCCCGACACGCAGGTGGCTGAGGGCGAGGTCGCGGCCGAGCAGTTGGCGGGCGAAGCGGGCAGCGTTGTCCGGTGCTTCGCCGTCGCCATAGGTGCTGAGCACCAGCAATGCCTGGCGGCTGGCGTCCAGTACCTGGGCAGTCACCTGGTCCAGCGGTAGCAGGCGTGCGGGCTGGCCGTGTGCGTCCAGATAATGGGCGGCCTCGCGGGCCAGGCGTTCGGCCTGGCCGCTCTGGCTGGCATAGGCAATCAACAAGGTGCTGGGCGCGCTGTCAGCCACATGGCGTCGGCGCCAGCGCCAGGCGATCACCAGGCAACCTGCGACATACAACAGGCAGAGCAGCAGGGCTAAGGGTTTGCCTGCCAGGGTGGGTACGTCGCTGCTGGTCTGGGGCGGCGCCAGCAGCATGCCGCTGTCGCGTGCCACCAGCGCCTGCTGGCCATCGGCGAAACGTACGTGCGCCGGCTGTTGTGGATCGCCGGGCACCTCGATGCGCCGCACGGGCTGTTCGGGGTGTTGCTGGCGAGCGCTGGCGGCCAACTGGCTGGCCGTTAGCAGGCGTACTGATGCCGCCGCTTCTGGCGCTGCGTTGGCCGTCTGGGTAAGCAGAAGACAGGCCAGGCTGAGCAGCCAGAGGGGCAGCAGGTGGGCGCGAGTGATCAGGGCAAGGCGCTCTCGGCAGAAGGAAAACGGCGCCGCCCAGCGCAACAGTGGTCTGCCGGGGGTGGGCGGCGGAGGCTTTATTGCGGCAGCACTTCCAGCGTCGCGCTGTAGCTGGCGCGGCGTTCAGTGGCTGGTTTGGCAACGTTCTCGGTGCTGCTCAGCTCGGCTTCGAGCCAGTACATGCCGGGGTTCGGCCAGGTGATGCTGACGTGGCCGTTGGCGTCGCTGCGCGCCTTGATCTCGCCGAGCTGGTCGCGGTAGCGGTTACCACCGGGGATCACACTGACCTCGACATCGGCGGCCGGTTTGCCGTCGAGCAGGAAGATAAACGCGGCCGCTTCGCCCGCGAACAGGTCGTTGGGGTGGGTCACAGGCTTCAGTTCCAGGCCTTGGCCGGTTGGCTTGAGCACAGTGTCGTTGGGCGCGCCCGAGGTGACGAAGACTTCCATGCGACTGTCGTTCTGGGTCACCACCAGGTCCTTGGCATTGGCGGGGATGGCTTTGGCCAGTTCATCGGGCTTGCCCATCCAGCGTTTGTTCTCGCCGTTTTCGCTGTAACGGGCGAACAGCCCCTGATTGGCGATGGCCAGTTTGTATGTGCCCTTGAGCGGCAGCTGCACATCGAAGGTGCTGCGGTAGCGGCCGATGGCGCCGTTACGCGGCTGCAGCTGGCTGCCATCGGGGGCGAGCACTAGCAGAGTGGCTGGCGGGCGCGGGCGCATGCCCGGTGGGCCGCCAGCCGGGGCTTGATCCAGCGCGCCGATGCCGGCGATGCGCAGGGGGAAGTGCTCGAAGTAGAACAGGTCGTTGGACACGGCGGCGTCGACGCTGATCCAGGGCTCGTCACCGGAGAGTACGGTGGCCGAGGGCAGCATCCAGGCGCGGTGGGCCTGGGCGGAGAGCGGCAGGCACAGGGCCAGGGTCAGGGCTGCCCATTTGTAGGTCATTTTCATGGTGATTTCTCAGGGTTTCAGTTCGAGGGTGATGGCGCCCAGCTCATGCTGGCCCTGGACGCTTTCCGTACGGTTTTGCTGCGGCGGCCAACTGAACGGTAGGCGCAGGAGTTCGCGCCCTCCGACTTCGCGGGCGGCTTCCACCACCAGTTGGTAGTCGCCGGCGGCGAGGTCTTTGAGTGGGCCTTGCTGATCATTCAGCGTCAGCGCGTGGGTGCCCACGGCGCGGGTTGCGCCACTGACGCCGTCGACCGGCATCTGCAGGTTGCGGCCGCTGCGGCGCCACCACTGGCGCAGGTCCTTGAGCCACTTTTCGCCTTCGGCATCGGCCAGCTTGAGGTCGTACCACACCGCCAGGTCGGCCACGTGCTGTTGGCCGCTGCCTTCTAGCCAGATGGCCACGTAGGGGCGGTGGTATTCGGCGACATCAAGGCGTGGGATCTCCACGCTCAGGCTCATTTCAGCGGCCAGGGCCGGCGCCGCAAACAGGCTGCCCAGGCCGTACAGCAGGGGTTTACGCATGAACACCTCGTCAGTGAATAAACAGCAGCGCCAGCAGCAGCGGGACCAACAACCCCAGGCCGAGGACCGGCCAGGTGGTCGGGCGCCCACTGGCGTAGCGCTGCATCAGCAATAGGCCGGTGAGGCAGAACAGCACGCAGACACCGGCGAAGACATCGATAAACCAGGACCAGGCCACGCCGCTGTGGCGGCCTTTGTGCAGGTCGTTGAAATAGGCGATCCAGCCACGGTCGGTGGATTCGTAGAGCAGCTCGCCGCTGATCAGGTCCAGGCTCAGCCAGGCATCGCCACCTGGGCGTGGCAGGCCGATGTACAGCTCGCCGTCTTCCCACTCAACCTCGCGGCTGGCCAGGTCGAGGGACAATTCGTCCTCCAGCCAGGTACGCAGCGCGGGGGAGAGGTCTTCGGGCAGCGGGTCGAGCGCCAGGAGCTGGTTTTGCAGCGGCTTGGGCAATTGCGCCTGATGCAGCGTGATGCTGGGGCGCGCCTCGATCTGCGCGGCATGGTTGAGGGTGATGCCGGTGATGGCGAACAGCAGCATGCCGACCAGGCACAGGGCTGAGCTGATCCAGTGCCACTGGCGCAGGGTGCCGAAACTGAGGGAGACCTTCATTGCCGTTCGCTCGGAGGGAAAAGGCCGGCGATTCTAGGAGGCGGCAGATGAAGGCGGGAAATATTTACCAACACTATACGTTCTCATTAGTGCGGCCTCGATTCGCTGCGCCAATCTCCGAGACTGGCGCAGCGAACCGTGCGGCGGCGAGTGATTTAGAACGTCAGGTTGGCGGAGAGCCAGAGGCGGCGACCTTCTTCCATTACCCCGGTGGTGGACTGGGTGCTCTGGGAATAGTCGGTGCCGTATGCCGTGCCGTTGGCGACACCACCCCCGACCCCAGCACTGTTGGGGGTGGTGTAGGTGGAGTAGGCCCGGCCTTTGACGAAGTCCTTGTCCAGCAGGTTGTAGATAGTAGCGTTGAGCGTCAGATTTTCCGTGGCTTGGTAGGAGCCGCCCAGGTGGAACAGCGTATAGGCTTTGGTGTTCTTGCCCAGGGTGTCGTAGATCGACTGGTTGGTGGAGTAGGAACCGTTGGTGTTGGCCAGGTTTTCGTATGAGGACGTGAAGCGCGCACGCTCGCCACGGTACTCAGTTTTCAGCCACACGTTGAGGCGTTCGCTGGTCTGCCAGTTGAGTTTGGCGTTGGCCAAATGCTCGGGGGTGTTGGTCAGTGGCTGGCCTTTGTTTTCACCGCTCTTCTGTTCGCTGTCGGTGTAGGTGTAGTTCGCCGAGAGTGTCCAGGCGGGCATGAAGGTCCAGCTAGCGGCAAGCTCGAGGCCCTGAGTGACGGCTTCGTCAATGTTGACCTGCTGGGCATAACTGCCATCAGGAATACCCGCCTGGCCACTGATCTGGACCGGATCACCTTCGGCTATCCGGTCTTTGAACTTGTTATGGAACAAGGTGACGTTGGTATTGAAGCCCGCCAGGTTGTCGAAGTAGATACCGAACTCGGTGTTGGTAGTGGTCTCGGGTTCGAGGTTAGGGTTGCCGATGGTGATGACCTGACCCTGGCGGGTGGCGCCATTGACCCCACTGTGCAGGTCGTTCAGGTCTGGTGTGCGGTACCCCCGGCTGATGCCGCCCTTGAGCGTCCAGTAGTCGGTGGTGTTCCACACCAGGTAAGCGCGTGGGCTGACATGCCCGCCAAAGCTTTCATGGTCGTCGTAACGGGCACCCAGGGTCAGGGCCAGATCGTCACGCAGGCGCCATTCGTCTTCGGCGAAGACCGCCCAGGTTTTCTGTTTGAAGTCGGTTTGAGCGATGCCGTCGGTCATCTCAGCATCCCACCACTGAGCACCAATGGTGCCGATGTGGGATTCGCCGATGGGGGCCGCCAGTTTGGTATCGAAGACCAGATTGGTGGTCTTCAGCTCGCGATCAGCACCACCAATGGCGCCTGGAACCGCCGTCGGCAAACCGATGGTGCCCGGAATGGTGCGCCCAATGGTTTCGGTCGTGCTGTGCATCAGGCTGGAGTCCAGGGTGCCAAAGCCCAAGCGTGCGGTATGCGTCAGAGCGATTTGTTCGCGCTCGAAACGTTGTTCGTCGGTATAGCCGTTGGCGGTTGTGGAGGTCGCTGTACAGCTATTGTTTTGTGCGTCCAGGGTGCCGAGTTGGCACTCATCGTTGTTGTAGGTTTGCCGGCCGCGCTCTACATCGAGACCAAAATCGTGTTTTTCGTTGGGTGTCAGGGTCAGACGGGCGCCCAAGGTGTTGTTACGGCCTTCGACCGGTGAAGGACCGCGCTTGCTGACATCGATGCCGTCGCCATAGCTCAGCTCAGACTCTTCTCGGTTTAACAGGCTGCCGCGGACCTGAAGGCCTACCAGGTTTTCTATCAGCGGGCCGCTGGCATACACGCTGGTGCTGCGGGTATCACCAAAATCGCGGTTTTCCTGGTAGGTGTAGTCCTGGGTAATGGACCCCGTCCATTCTTTGCCGACTTTTCGGGTGATGATGTTGATCACCCCACCCATGGCATCGGAGCCATACAGTGTGGACATTGGGCCGCGGATCACTTCGATACGCTCAATGGCCGACAGGGGCGGCATAAAACTGGTGGAGGTTTCGCCAAAGCCATTAGGGGTGACATTACCCGCCGCGTTTTGCCGACGGCCATCGATCAGAATCAGGGTGTACTGGCTCGGCATGCCGCGAATGCTGATGTTAAGACCGCCGGTCTTGCCGGTGCCTTGGCCGATATCAATCCCTTCCACATCGCCCAGTGCCTGAGCCAGGTTGTTATAGCGCTTCTGCTGCAGGTCTTGCTGGGAGATCACGCTGATGCTGGCCGGCGCGTTGGTCACCTTCTGCTCGAAGCCCGCGGCGCTGACCACCACATCCTGCAGGGCGATGGGCTCGTTGGCGTGGACGCTGACAGCGCCGGTGAGGGCAATGGCGCTGGCGAGTGCGGTGCGGGCGGGCAGGGAAGACATCGTGAATGCTCCTGAAGCAAGTCGATCATCGGGGTGGAAATCGAGCGAATGATAATGACTTGCAAATAGGGTTCAATCCGTTTCTGCCTGCAGTGCCCATCCAGCGCTCACGAAGCGGCGCCAGGCCACGGACTACAAGGCCTGGCGAGAGGTGTAAATTTTGTAAAGGCGGGCTGTTGTGAGTGGCTGTGCGCTGTTTTAGAGGGCCTCTAGTGCGGCAATACGCTCGGCGTAGGCGGGCGCCCAGGCCTGCAGGTGCGGCAGGGAAGACTGCTGAAGCGTGGCGTGCGCCACCCGCAGGAAGTTGAGGTTGCCGGCTTGCCTGGCGAGCTCCAGCCAGCGCTGCGCCTCAGCCCAGTCGCCACGTTCGGCCAGCACGCCGGCGTGGCTGAACTGCCCGCGAAAATCCCCCGCCTCGGCCGCGCGCTGATACCAGCTATGCGCCTGTGCCCGGTCCTGCTCGATGCCCCAGCCTTCTTCGAGGTGTCGCCCCAACAGGTTCATCGATTTGCCGTGGCCCAGGGCGGCTGCTTGCTGATACAGCCGCAGCGCAGCGGCGATGTCCTGCGGCACGCCACGCCCGGTGGCTAGCAGGTTGGCGAGGTTATACAGGCCCCAGTCCAGGCCGGCAGCGGCCGCGCGCTGGTAATGCGCCGCGGCGGTGAGCAGATCGACCGGGCAACCGCGGCCGTGCTCGTAGCAGCGGCCGAGCATGTTGTGCGCCATGGCGTTGCCTTGGCCGGCGGCAATCGCGAACCATTTCAGCGCCAGGGGCGGGTCGGCACTGATGCCTCGGCCCTCAAGCAGAATCTGCCCCAGCAGCACCTGCGCCTCGCTGTTACCTTCGCCCGCCAGGGTGAGGATGCTGCGCGCCGCCTGGCGCGGGTCATCCGCCAACTCCGCGAGTGACAGCGTGACGCAGCGCTGCAAGCGGTGGCTCATACCTCGGACCAGGCACGCAGCAGGTTGTGGTAGGTGCCGGTGAGTGTGAGCAGCGAGGGGTGGTCGGGTACATCCTGAGTCAGGCGCTGAATGGCCTGGTCCATGTCTAACAGCAGCGTGCGCTGAGCGTCTGTACGCACCAGGCTCTGGGTCCAGAAAAACGAGGCGTAGCGTGTGCCACGGGTGACCGGCATGACTTTGTGACGGCTGGAGGCGGGGTACAGCACCAGGTCACCGGCAGCGAATTTGATGGCGGGTTGCCCATAGGTGTCATCGATCACCAACTCGCCGCCGTCGTACTCGTCAGGGTCGCTGAAGAACAGGGTGCTGGACAGGTCGGTGCGCACCCGCTCGGCACTGCCGCGCACGGCGCGGACGGCATTGTCGATGTGCCAGTCGAACGCCGCGCCCGCGCTGTAGCGGTTGAACAGCGGTGGGAAGACTTTGCTCGGCAGGGCCGCCGACATAAACAACGGGTGCTGCCATAGGCGCTGCAGCATGGCATCGGCGATTTCCCGGGCGAGGGGGTCGTGTTCATCCAGCTGCTGGTTGTGCTTGGCCTTGGCCGACTGATGGCCTGCTGTGACTGCGCCGTCGAGCCAAGCGGCCTGTTCAAGCGCCTGACGAATGCGCAGGACTTCGTCGCGGGTAAACACGGCGGGGATATGCAGAAGCATGCAGGGTGCTGCCGAGATAGGAATGTTGTCCAGATGCTATTCATTCCCATTGAATATGTAAAATTTCTTTTCAGGCTCGGCGACGCTTTTTGCGAATAAACATGTACTTGCTAATCATTTGCAATTGCAAGTTGTAACTTCCTGAAATATATTCCCGCTCCTTTAGATCCCGGGGAGGGGAAATCGATGTCGCGCCGCACTGCACAGCTGTCCAGTTTCAAGCCTGGTTTCAGGATGTCCGCGTTGGGGATGGCGGTTACCACGCTGTCAGGCGCCGGGTTGGCGCATGCCGCGCAGGCTGTGGAGAGCGACAAGGACGCGCTGGCGCTGGACGCCGCGACTGTGGTCGGTGAGCAGGAGTCCGCCTATCAGGTCAGCGAGTCGGCGTCGCGCAAGTACACCGCGCCCCTGCGCGAAACACCCAAGTCGGTCACCGTGATCAGCGAGCAGGTGATCCGCGACACGGGCTCTCTGTCGCTGACCGATGCCCTGCGCACCACCTCCGGGATTACCTTTGGTGCCGGTGAGGGCGGCAACCCAGCGGGCGACCGGCCGATCATTCGCGGCTTCAATGCCGAGAGCGACATGTTTCTGGATGGCATGCGCGATGTGGCCTCGCAAACCCGCGAGGTGTTCAACCTGGAGCAGATTGAAGTCAGCAAAGGTCCGGGCTCGGCCTTCACCGGCGCGGGCTCGACCGGTGGCAGCCTCAACCTGATCAGCAAGACCGCCAAGCAGAACGACTTTGCCGACGCCGGTTTTACCTTCGGCTCCGACCAGACCCGCCGCTACACCCTGGACGTCAACCGTGTGCTGACCGACAACATCGCCGCGCGGGTCAACCTGCTGCAGCACGATGCCAACGTGGCCGGGCGTGACGGTGTGGATGTCAGCCGCTGGGGCGTGGCACCGACTGTCACCTTCGGTTTCGACACCCCGACCCGCGCGACCCTGTCGTACTACCACCTCGAAACCGATGACATGCCCGACCTGGGCATCCCGCTGGAGAGTGCAGCTGGCGCCGATGGCGTGCGCACCCCGGCCAAGGTGGATGAGTCCAACTTCTACGGTTTCACCTCGCGCGACTACCGCGACAGCACCACCGACAGCGGCACCCTGCGCCTGGAACACGACCTCAACGACAACCTGACGCTCTCCAACAGCCTGCGAGTGGTGCGCACCACCCTGGATTACATCGTCACCAACCCGGATGACAGCCGCGGCAACGTCGCCAATGGCCTGGTTTCGCGCTCGGCGAAAAGCCGTAATTCGACCTCCAAGGGCCTGGTCAACCAGACCGACCTGAGCGCGCGCTTCAACACCGGTAGCATTGGCCACACCCTGGTCAGCGGCGTGGAAGTCAGCAAGGAAGAAGTGCACAACCGCGGCTACTTCATCACCCCAGGGGCAGGCGGCAACACCTGTAACGCCACCAACCTGGCCTCCAATGACTGCACCAGCCTGTACGACCCGACGTACAAGGACCCCTTCACCGGGAGCATCGCTGACAGCAACGCCTACACCGATACCGACACCAAAACCCTGTCTGCCTACCTGTTCGATACGTTGAAGTTCAACGAGCAGTGGTCGCTCAATGCCGGTGTCCGCCATGACGACTACAGCACCCAGTCCCAGGGCCTGAGCGTGACACGCGGGACCAATACCGTTAGCGGTGCGTTCGACAACGAAAACAACGCGCACTTCTGGAACTACCAGTTGGGCCTGGTCTTCAACCCGCTGCCCAATGGCAGTGTTTACGTGGCCTGGTCGACTTCCAGCAACCCGGTTGGCGAAACCGCAGGCTCGGGCGCCGACGGCATCAGCACGACCAACGCTGACCTTGAACCGGAGCGTAACCGTAACTACGAAGTCGGCACCAAGTGGGACTTCTTCGACGATCGCCTCGGCCTCAATGCCGCCGTGTTCCGCACCGAAAAAACCAACGCACGGGTGACCAATGCTGACGGCCTGACCGAGAACATCGGTGAAACCCGCATCGACGGTTTTGAAGTGGGCGTCACCGGCACCCTGACGGCCAAGTGGCAGGTGTTCGCTAACTACACCTACCTCGACGGTGAGCTGGTCGACGGTGGCGCAGTGACGGGCGTGGTCGGCGTCAACGATGGCAACGATGTCCCCAATACCGCGCAAAACAGCGCCAGCTTCTGGACCACCTACCAGGTGCTGCCGAAGCTGACCCTCGGCGCCGGGGCCAACTATGTCGACTCGCGCTTCGGCAACACGGCCAATACCGTTCAAGTACCGGACTACTGGCGCTACGACGCTATGGCCAAGTATGTGGTCAGCAAAAATCTGGACCTGCAGCTGAACCTGCAGAACCTCACCGACGAGCGTTATTACGATCAGGTCTACAGCACCCACCTGGCCCATATGGCCGCCGGGCGTACGGCGCTGATGAGCACCAATTTCCACTTCTGACCGGATGACGGAGGTGGCCAAGCCCCGGGCGATTGATCGCTCGGGGCTTTGTCGTCTGCGGAGCAACCGTTTGGGTTAACAGGCGTTACAGGTAAATGGCGTGATCAAGAAAAGCCTCTTTCAACTGCACTGGCTGTTCGGCATTACCGGCGGGCTGGTACTGGCCCTGATGGGCGTTACTGGCGCTGCCTATGCGTTTCGGGACGAGCTGCTGATGCTGCTCAACCCCGGCGCCATCACCCAGCAGGCCGGGCCGGTGCTGACGCCGGCCGAGCTGGCTGCCCGCGCCGCCCACGACAGCGGCGCACAAGTGGCCGGCTTGTGGGTGGATGTCACGGGCGAGCGCCCGGCGCGGGTGTTCTTCACTCCGCCACCCGGTGAGCGTCGCGGTGCTTCGGTGTACCTCGACCCCTACAGCGGCGAGCCGATAGGCGAGCTGCGCGGGCAAGGCTTTTTCGACCTGATGCTGCAGCTGCACCGCTTTTTGGCCCTGGGTGGGTTCGGCAAACAAATCACCGCGGCTTGCACCCTGATGCTGGTGTTCTTCTGCCTCTCCGGGCTTTACCTGCGCTGGCCGCGGCAGGCCGCGAACTGGCGCGCCTGGCTGACCCTGGATTGGGCGCGCAAGGGCCGTAGCTTCAACTGGGACCTGCACGCTGTTGCCGGCACCTGGTGCCTGGTGCTGTACCTGTTGGCCGCGCTGACCGGGCTGTTCTGGTCTTACGAGTGGTACCGCGAGGGTGCGCAGCGCCTGCTCGGCGATGCGCCGAGCGGCCAGGCGGGCGAGCAGCGGGGAGGGCGCCCACGGCCGGGTGCCGAGCCTGCCGTCGGGCCTGCGTTGGTGGTGGACTATGCGGCGATCTGGGCCACGATCCGTCACATGGCCGGCCCGCAGTTGCAGACTTACAACCTGCGTCTGCCGCCGGTGGGCGGGCAGCCCGCCACGGTGTTCTACCAGCTGGAGGATGCGCCCCACCCGCGGGCGCTCGATCAGCTTAGCCTCGACCCAGCCAACGGCGCACTTGCCCGTGTTGAGCGCTACAGCGAGAAGCGCACAGGCGAGCAGCTGCTGGCCAGCGTTTACGCCCTGCATGTGGGCGAATACTTCGGGCTGGCCGGACGCATCCTGATGATGCTCGCCAGCCTGGCCATGCCGCTGTTTGCGATTACCGGTTGGCTGCTGTACCTCGATCGGCGCCGGAAAAAACGTGCTATTCGGGCTGCACAAGGTGGGCTGGACGGTGCTGCCGAAGGCGAGCCCTGGCTGATCGGCTTCGCCAGCCAGAGCGGCTTTGCCGAGCAGTTGGCCTGGCAAAGTGCGGCACATTTGCAGGCAGCCGGGCATGCGGTACAGGTTCGGCCCTTGGGACAGCTGGGCGAGCAGGCCTTGCGTGAGGCGCGCCGGGCGTTATTTGTGGTGAGCACCTTCGGCGACGGCGAGGCACCGGACAGTGCCCGTGCCTTCGAGCGGCGGGTGCTGGGCCAGGCGCTGGGGCTTGAGCACCTGCGTTTCGCCCTGCTGGCCCTGGGTGATCGGCATTACCCGCAATTCTGCGGTTTCGCCGAGCGGGTGCGCGGCTGGCTGCACCTGCAAGGCGCGCAGAGTTTGTTCGCGCCGGTGCAGGTGGATGCCGGGGACAGCCAGGCGCTGGCGCACTGGCGCGAGCAGTTGGCTGCGCTGACTGGCGTGCAGATGCAAGCGCCGGTCGACACGCTCTCGGCCTGGCAACTGGTCCGCCGCGAATGCCTGAACCCCGGCAGCTTGGGTGCGCCCACCTACCTGGTTGGCTTGCAGCCGTTGCAGCCCTGTAATTGGCAGGCCGGCGACATCCTTGACGTGCAGGTGTGCCAGGCGCCCGCGCAGGTCCATGCCTGGATGCAGAAACTTGGTCTGCTGGAGCAGCAGGTCAGTCATGACGGCGCGGCCCGTGCGCTGAGCGACGCACTGGCCGAACGTATATTGCCGGTGGATACCCAGGCGCTGCGTGGGCTTGCGCCGCAGGCGTTGCTGCAGGTGCTGGAACCGCTGCCACGGCGGGACTACTCGATTGCCTCATTGCCAGGCGATGGCGTACTCGAACTGCTGGTGCGCCAACAGCACCGCGCCGATGGCAGCCTGGGCCTCGGCTCCGGCTGGCTGACCGCCCACGCGCCGCTGGGCCAGCAGCTGCGGGCGCGGGTGCGGCACAACCGGGGTTTCCACCTGCCAGACGACGACCGCCCGCTGATCCTCATCGGTAATGGCACAGGCCTCGCAGGCTTACGCAGCCTGCTGCGCGCACGGGTGACAGCGGGACAGTCGCGCAACTGGCTGCTGTTTGGTGAGCGCAACGCGGCCCATGACTTTTACTGCCGGGATGAGCTGCAAGGCTACCTGGCCAATGGCAACCTGGCGCGTCTGGACCTGGCGTTTTCCCGCGATCAGGCCGAGCGCGTATACGTGCAGCAGCGCCTGCGCGCCGCCGCTGATGCGCTGCATAGCTGGGTTAAGGAGGGCGCGGCCATCTATGTCTGCGGCAGCCTGCACGGCATGGCGGCCGAGGTGGATGCGGTGCTGCGCGAGGTGCTGGGTGAGGCAGCGGTGCAGACGCTGGTCGAGGCCGGGCGCTATCGGCGGGATGTTTACTAGGGGCGCGGCACGCGTCAAATGTCGGGCAATGCCAGGCCCCTCCCGCCGACTACCGATTTCACCGTAGACCCTAACTCAACACCTCGACGTGATGGCAGGCCACCTGGCGCCCATCCAGCGGGCGCAGCTCCGGGCGCTCGGTGGCGCAGCGTTCGGTGGCGTGCGGACAGCGTTGGTGGAAGGCGCAGCCGCTGGGCGGCGCCAATGGGTTGGGCAGCTCGCCACTGAGCTTGATTTTGGGTTTGTTCGGGTCGGGGTGAATGGTCGGCGTCGCCGACAGCAAGGCGCGGGTGTAAGGGTGTAACGGACGGCTGTAAATCAGCTCGCTGGGGCCCATTTCCGCTGGCCGGCCGAGGTACATCACCAACACGTCATCGGCGACATGGCGCACCACTGAGAGGTTGTGCGAGATAAACACGTAGCCCGTGTTGAACTGCTCCTGCAGGTCCATGAACAGGTTGAGCACCTGGGCCTGGATCGACACGTCTAGGGCCGAGGTTGGCTCGTCCGCCACCAGCACCTTGGGTTGCAGCATCATCGCCCGGGCCAGGGCCACGCGCTGGCGCTGGCCGCCGGAGAACATATGCGGGTAGCGCTGGTAATGCTCGGGGCGCAGGCCGACCTGCTGCATCATCGCTTGCACCCGCTCGCGCCGTTCGGCGGCACTCAGGGGGGTGTTGATCAGCAGCGGTTCGGCCAACTGGTCGCCGATTTTCTGCCGTGGATTGAGCGAGGCGTAGGGGTTCTGGAACACCATCTGTACATCGCGGCGCAGCTGCCGGCGTTGCGCGGCGCTGGCGCCGGTGACCTCCTGGCCGGCGATCTGTAGGCTGCCGGCGCTGGGCTGCTCGATCAGGGTCAGGGCGCGGGCCAGGGTGGATTTACCGCAGCCCGATTCGCCGACCACGGCGAGGGTCTTGCCGGCCTGCAGCTCGAAGGACACACCATTGAGTGCTTGCACCGTGGCTGCGGGTTTGAACAGCCCGCGCGACACACTGTAATGACGGGTCAGGTCACGGGCGGTGAGTACGGCGGTATCGGCCATTACGCCACCTCGCAGGTCAGGTTGCGCGGGAAGAAACAGCGCACGGCACCGCTCGGTTGCGGCTCCAGCGCCGGGCGTTGTTCGTTGCAGCGCGGTTGCACGTAGGGACAGCGCGGCGCGAGCAGGCAGCCATGCGGCCGGTCATAGCGGCCGGGCACGATACCGGGCAAGGTGGCCAGGCGGCGCTGGCCGAGGCTGTGTTCGGGAATCGCCTTGAGCAACGCCTCGCTGTAGGGGTGCATCGGCGCCTCGAACAACCCCGGTATATGACCGCTCTCGACGGCTTGGCCGGCGTACATCACACACACACGCTGGGCGGTCTCGGCAACCACGGCCAGGTCATGGGTAATCAGTACCAGCCCCATGTTCTGCTCGCGCTGCAGGTCCAGCAGCAAGTTCATGATCTGCGCCTGGATGGTCACGTCCAAGGCGGTGGTGGGCTCGTCAGCGATCAGCAATTTGGGCTCGGCAGCGATCGCCATGGCAATGGCCACCCGTTGGCTCATGCCACCGGAGAGTTGGTGCGGGTAGGCATCCAGACGGCTGGCCGCGGCGGGGATTTCCACCCGTTGCAGCAGTTCCAGCGCGCGTTGCCGTGCCGCCTGGCCGCGCAGGCCCATATGCTGGTGCAGCACTTCTTCGATCTGGTAACCCACGGTGAAGCTTGGGTTGAGCGCTGTCATCGGGTCCTGAAAGACCATGGCCAGGTCTTTGCCCACGATGTGCCGACGCTGGCGGCCCTTGAGCCGCAGCATGTCGGTGCCGTCGAAACGCAGGCTGTCGGCGGTGACGATACCCGGCGCATCGATCAGGCCCATCAGCGCCATCATGGTCACCGATTTGCCGGAGCCGGACTCGCCGACAATCGCCAGCACCTCGCCTTTTTCCACGGTCAGGTCGAGGCCATCGACTACCGGCACCGCGTTGGCGTCGCCAAAGCGCACCGTAAGATTGCGGATATCCAGCAGGCTCATGGGCGTACCTCCTGTCGTAGGGTGGACGACGCTTCACCCGTCCACCGTCGTGCGGTTATGGTGGATGAAAAGAGCGTCATCCACCCTACGCAACGGCACGCTGCTGGCATCACCGTTGGGGTACAGGGCGCGGAGTGCACTGAGACGGTTCGGACAATGCGCTTACTCATTCCGGTGTCCTCACTGCGCGTTCTTGAGTTTCGGGTCCAGCGCATCGCGCAGCCCGTCGCCCATCAGGTTGATTGCCAGCACGCTGAGCAGAATGGTCAGGCCGGGGAGTGTCACCACCCACCAGGCGCGTTCGATGTAGTCGCGCGCCGAGGCCAGCATGGTGCCCCACTCGGGCGTTGGCGGTTGCACGCCCAGGCCAAGAAAGCCCAGGGCGGCGGCATCGAGAATCGCCGAGGAAAAGCTCAGGGTGGCCTGCACGATCAGCGGCGCCATGCAGTTGGGCAACACGGTGATGAACATCAGTCGCGGCAAACGCGCCCCCGCCAGGCGGGCGGCGGTGACGTAGTCGCGGTCCAGTTCGCTCATCACTGCGGCGCGGGTCAGGCGTACGTAGGACGGCAGCGAAACGATGGCAATGGCGAAGATGGTGTTGAACAGGCCAGGGCCAAGAATCGCCACGATGGCCACCGCCAGCAGCAGCGAGGGCAGGGCCAGCATCACGTCCATCAGGCGCATGATCGAGGGGCCCAGCAGGCGCGGGAAAAACCCGGCGACCAGGCCCAGCAAGATCCCCGGAATCAGCGACAGCAGCACCGACGCCAAGCCGATCAGCAGCGACAGCCGCGCACCATGGATAAGGCGCGAGAGCAGGTCACGGCCGAGTTCGTCGGTGCCCAGCAGAAATTGCAGTTGGCCGCCTTCCAGCCAGGCCGGCGGTGTCAGCAGAAATTCGCGGTACTGTTCGCTGGGGTCATGCGGGGCGATCCACGGCGCAAACAGGGCGCAAATCACCAGCATGATCATAAAGACCAGTCCGGCCACGGCCCCTTTGTTGTGGGCAAAAGCCTGCCAGAACTCCTTGAGCGGTGAAGGGTAGAGCAGGCTCTGGTCGAGAGCGGTGGAGGGGGTCACGGATGTGCCTCCTGTAGGGTGGATGACGCTTTTTTCATCCACCAGGCGGGTGTCGTGATGGTGGATGGGTGAAGCGTCATCCACCCTACGCAATCGATGCAGTTGTGCATGGCTCCGTCCTTACTTCTGATGGCGAATGCGTGGGTTGGCCATGCCATAAAGGATGTCCACCACGAAGTTGACCAGGATCACCAGGCAGGCGATCAGCAAGATGCCGTTTTGCACCACTGGGTAGTCGCGGGCGCCAATGGCTTCGATCAGCCATTTGCCGATGCCCGGCCAGGAGAAAATAGTCTCGGTCAGCACGGCGCCGGCCAGCAGCGCGCCGACCTGCAGGCCGAACACCGTGAGCACCGGGATCAGCGCGTTGCGCAGGCCGTGCACGAACACCACGCGGGCCGGCGACAGGCCTTTGGCGCGGGCAGTGCGTACGTAGTCTTCGCGCAGCACTTCGAGCATCGCCGAGCGGGTCATGCGGGCGATCACCGCCAGCGGGATGGTGCCCAGCACGATGGCCGGCAGGATCAGGTGGCGCAGGGCATCGCTGAACGCGCCTTCTTCATCGGACAGCAGGGTGTCGATCAGCATAAAACCGGTGACCGGGGGAATGTCGTACAGCAGGTCGATACGACCGGACACCGGCGTCCAGCCGAGCCACACCGAAAAACACATGATCAGCAGCAGGCCCCACCAGAAAATCGGCATGGAGTAGCCCGCCAGGGAAATACCCATCACGCCATGGTCGAACAGTGAGCCGCGCTTGAGGGCGGCGATGACCCCGGCGATCACGCCCAGGCTGCCGGCGAACAGCAGCGCCGCCAGGGCCAGCTCCAGGGTGGCGGGGAACAGCGTGGTGAATTCGCCCCAGACGCTGGTGCGGGTGCGCAGCGATTCACCCAGATCGCCGCGGGCCAATTGGCCGATGTAGTCGAGGTACTGGGCGTACAGCGGCTTGTTCAGGCCCAGGCGCTCCATAGCCTCGGCGTGCAGCTGCGGGTCGACCCTGCGCTCGCCCATCATGACTTCAACCGGGTCACCGGGAATCATGCGGATCAGGGCAAACGTCAGCAGGGTGATGCCAAAAAACGTGGGGATCAGCAGCCCGATACGGCGGGCAATAAAAGACAGCATGCGGGGTCGATACTCCAGGCTGCAAGCACGGCAGCGGCGCCCCGTTGAAGGGGCGCCGCTGGCGGGGGTTACGGTGTGATACCGACGCCGTAGAACGAGTTCAGGGCAAACGGGCTGATGCGGAAGTCCTGTACTTCCTTGCGCATCGGCTGATGCACAGTGGAGTGGGCCAGCGGGGTGATCGGCACTTCACGCTTGAGCACCACCTGGGCCTGCTCGTAGAGCTTGGTGCGCTCGGCCACGTCGCTGGTGCGCTTGGCCGCTTTGACCAGCTTGTCGTAGTCCTGGTCGCACCACTTGGAGAAGTTGTTACCGTCAACGGCATCACAGCCGTAAAGGGTGCCGAGCCAGTTGTCCGGGTCGCCGTTGTCGCCGCTCCAGCCGATCAGCATGGCATCGTGTTCGCCGGCCTTGGCCCGCTTGAGGTACTCGCCCCACTCGTAGCTGACGATGCGCGCCTTGATGCCGATCTTCGCCCAGTCGGCCTGGAGCATTTCAGCGATCTGCTTGGCGTTGGGGTTGTAGGGGCGCTGCACGGGCATGGCCCACAGGGTGATCTCGGTGCCTTCCTTGACGCCTGCGGCGCTGAGCAGCGACTTGGCTTTTTCTGGGTCGAAGGCCGGGTCTTTGATGCTGGTGTTGTACGACCATTGGGTCGGCGGCATGCCGTTGACCGCCAGCTGGCCTGCGCTCTGGTAGACCGCGTCGAGAATCGCCTGCTTGTTCACCGCCATGTCCAGGGCCTGACGCACTTCAAGCTTGTCGAACGGCGGGTGGGTGACGTTGTAGGCGATGTAGCCGACGTTGAAACCGGCTTGCTCGGGCATCTGCAGCTTGGCGTCCCGCTGCAGCGACGCCAGGTCGGCAGGGCGCGGGAACAGGGTGACGTGGCATTCGCCGGCCTTGAGCTTCTGCATGCGCACCGAGGCATCGGTGTTGATGGCGAAGATCAGGTTGTCGATCTTCACATCCTCAGGCAGCCAGTAGTCTTTGTTGCCCTTGAAGCGGATCGCCGCATCCTTCTGGTAGCGGCTGAACACGAACGGCCCCGTGCCCACCGGCTTCTGGTTGATGTCGGCGGCTTTGCCGGCGGCGAGCAACTGCTCGGCGTACTCGGCGGACTGGATCGAGGCGAAGCTCATTGCCAAGTTCTGGATAAACGCGGCATCCACCTCATTGAGGGTGAAGCGCACGCTGTAATCGTCCAGCTTCTCGACGCGGGCAATGTTGCTGTCCATGCCCATGTCGGTGAAGTAGGGGAACTCGCTGGGGTAGGCCTTGCGGAACGGATGTTCCTTGTCGAGCATGCGGTTGAAGGTGAACAGCACGTCGTCGGCGTTGAAGGTACGGCTCGGTTTGAAGTAGTCGGTGGTGTGGAACTTGACGCCCTGACGCAGGCTGAAGGTGTAGGTCAGACCGTCTTCGGAGACCTCCCAGCGCTCAGCCAACCCCGGAATAACCTGGGTGCCGCCGCGCTCGAACTGCGTCAGGCGGTTGAACATGGTTTCTGCCGAGGCATCGAAATCGGTGCCGGTGGTGTACTGGGCCGGGTCGAAACCGGCAGGGCTGCCTTCGGAGCAGAACACCAGGTTGCTGGCGGCCTGGGCCAGCGGAGTGCTGGCGATCAGCCCAGCGGCGAGCAGGGCCTGGATGACGGCGTTTTTGCGCATGGAGACCTCATGTCTATTGTGATTGTCATCGTGAGGTGTCTCTTGTGGAGACCTCAGCCACGCTATGCAGGGCATGTGCCGCAGGCAAGCCCTGCAGCGGTGGAATCACCCCGAACCGGTCGGTGGCTTACATTACTGTCGCATTGCTGTAAAAGTGCGGCGAAAATATGGCGAAATGCCGCTATCTTGCAGCAGCGGCATGCGCCTTTGCTGTGCAGCCTCAGGGCATCTGCACCTCGATCACGCCATCGGCATTGACCGATACCTGGCTGGTGCCCGCTTCGATATCCGGGGTGACCGCATCTTCCATGCGCGAGGCGCCTTTCATGGCGCTCATGCGCATCGGCATCGGCGGTTGGAAGCCACCGCTGCTGAGGCTCAGGCTGACCAGCTTGTAACCGCTGCCGCCCAGGGCGTCAGTGGCCAGTTGTGCGCGGGCCTTGAAGGCGGCTACGGCGTCCTTGAGCAGCGCATCTTCGCGGGCTTTACGGGTCTGCGGCGCGATGCTGAAGTCCATACCGCCCATTTTCAGGTCTTTAAGCAGGCGCCCGGTCAGGGTCGAGAGCGCGGCGAAGTCAGCGCTTTCCAGGCGCACTTCGGCGCGCTCGCGCCACGCGGTAATGGCCTGGCCCTTGTCGTCGTAGACCGGGTAGCTGTTGCGGCTGCCCATGGCGACCGTCACGCCTTTGGCGTTACGGGCTTCGGCCAGGGCGGCGTTGAGGGTGCGGGTGATGCCGGCTGCCAGGGCGGCGGGGTCGCTGTTCTGGTCTTCGCTGTAGAGCGTCACGTGCATCATGTCGTGAGCGATTTCCTGGCTGACCTCAGCGCGCAGGCTGACCTGGTTGTAGCGGGCGTCATCGGCCAGGGTCGCGGCGCTGATAAGGCTGGTGGCGCTGAACAGCAGGGTGCAGGCATAGCGGGTAAACGGTTGCATAAGAGTCCTGATCAAAGACGGCAGAGCAGCCTGCCGGGGTGGCATTAAGGGCAGACGCCTGAGGCGTATGCACGCGAATTGCGACAAGCATAGTGCACGGGCGTCAAACCGCCGCTGAAGTCAGTCACGGCCTACGCTGTGCTTCGACCGCACGACCTGAAGTCCGGTTCACGGCCGGCTGCGAGATCGCTGCGCGCGGTGCGTCGCGTTGCCGCAGTGGGCGTGAGCGGCCCTTGGTTATACTTTCGTCGCTCGTCAAATGAGCTTCCCTGGAGAGCGCATGCTCGCACCCGTACAACTCCTGTCAGCCAGCCGCCAAAACCTGTGGCGCCTGACCCTGATCCGCATTCTGGTGCTCGCCGCCCAAGCCGGCTCCGTGGGCCTGGCCTACAAGTCCGGCCTGCTGCCGTTGCCGTGGACCGAGCTGAGCGTGACGCTGGGTGTGTCGCTGGTCCTGTGCCTGGGGACCGCCTTGCGCCTGCGCGGTCCTTGGCCGGTGACCGAGCAGGAATACGCGCTGCAACTGGGCTTCGACCTGATTATCCACAGCGTGCTGCTGTATTACTCCGGCGGCTCGGCGAACCCCTTCGTGTCCTATTACCTGGTGCCGCTGACCATCGCCGCCGCGACCCTGCCGTGGGTGTTCACCATGACCCTGTCGGGGCTGGCGCTGGCCGGCTACACCCTGCTGCTGGTCTGGTCGCACCCGCTGGAGCTGCCGCCGGGCCCGCGTGAAAGCCTGCTGATCTATGGCATGTGGCTAAGCTTCGCCCTGGCAGCGGCGTTGATCACCTTCTTTGTCGCGAAGATGGCCGAGGAGCTGCGCGCCCAGGAAGAGCTGCGTGCCGAGCGCCGCGAGGAAGGCCTGCGTGACCAGCAACTGCTCGCCGTAGCGACCCAGGCCGCGGGCGCCGCCCATGAGCTGGGTACGCCGCTGGCGACCATGAGTGTGCTGATTAAAGAGCTGCGCCGCGAGCATCAGGACCCGCTGCTGCAGGAGGACCTGGCGGTGCTGCAAGAGCAGGTCAAACTGTGCAAGGAAACCCTGCAGCAACTGGTGCGTGCCGCCGAAGCCGACCGCCGTCAGGCTGTGGTTGAGCAGTCCTCGGTTGAGTGGCTGGAAACCACCCTCAACCGTTGGCACCTGATGCGCCCTGAGGCCAGCTACCGCTACCAGTGCTTGGGCCGCGGCACGCCGCCGCGCATGATGCCACCGGCTGACCTGACCCAGGCGCTGCTCAACCTGCTCAACAATGCCGCCGACGCTTGCCCGGACAAACTCGATATTCGCCTGGACTGGGACCACCAGTGGCTGCGTCTGAGCATCCGCGATTTTGGCGCGGGCGTGCCGCTGGCGATTGCCGAGCAGCTCGGCCGTCCGTTCTTCACCACCAAGGGCAAAGGGTTCGGCCTGGGGCTGTTCCTCAGCCAGGCCAGCGTTACTCGCGCCGGGGGTACGGTAAAACTGTACAACCACGAGGAAGGCGGTACGCTCACCGAATTGAAATTGCCGCGTGCCTACAGCAGGACCTGATCATGACTGACGAGACTGAATCCCTGTTCGACGGCGAAGAGCAGCCGCACCTGCTGCTGGTCGACGACGATCCTACGTTTACCCGTGTGATGGCCCGCGCCATGACGCGACGCGGCCTGCGCGTATCGGTGGCCGGCTCAGCCGATGAAGGCTTGGCCGTGGCTACTGCCGACCTGCCGGATTACGCGGTGCTCGACCTGAAAATGGAGGGCGATTCCGGCCTGGTGTTGTTGCCCAAGCTGCTTGAGCTCGACGCCGAAATGCGGGTGGTCATCCTCACGGGTTATTCGAGCATCGCCACCGCCGTCGAGGCGATCAAGCGCGGCGCCTGTAATTACCTGTGCAAACCGGCCGATGCGGACGACGTGTTGGCGGCTTTGCTGACTCAGCACGCCGACCTCGACACCCTGGTGCCGGAAAACCCCATGTCGGTGGACCGCCTGCAGTGGGAGCACATCCAGCGCGTGCTCAGCGAGCACGAGGGCAATATCTCCGCCACAGCCCGCGCCTTGGGCATGCACCGGCGTACGCTGCAGCGCAAACTGCAAAAGCGTCCGGTACGGCGCTAACTCCAGGCGTATAGGTGCGAAGTGGGACGCATGGTGGCGCGCACGGATCATCTGTCGCGCTCTTTACGCGCGAATTTATTCGCGATAGTTCTTGAAAGCGCTGCAGTCGTTGCCGCTGCAGCGTAACCTCGCCAGCTTGATCCCACACCCCAGCCCTCAGCCTCGCATACTCGGCCTGCGGTAGCCGGGTAATGCTTAGCCAGCTAACATAGGTCCTCAGACCTCTCCCGGTATTGTCCATGTTTGCCGTTTTCCAGCAGACCCTCGCCATCACCGCGCCGGTGTTCTCCATGCTGTTTCTCGGAGTGGCACTCAAGCGTCTACGTTGGATCGATACCGCCTTTATCAACACCGCGTCGTCGCTGGTGTTTCGCGGCACCATGCCGACGCTGCTGTTTCTCGGTATTGTCAACGCGGACCTGAGTATGGCGCTGCGTCCAGCCCTGCTGCTGTATTTCGTCGGCGCCACCCTGGGCTGCTTTCTGCTCGCCTGGGCCTGGGCGATCTGGCGAATTCCCCGGGCTGACCGTGGCATCTACACCCAGGGGGCGTTTCGCGGCAACAACGGCATCATTGGTCTGGCGCTGGCCACCAGCATGTATGGGGATTACGGCCTGTCGGTGGGGGCGGTGCTCGGGGGCGTGGTGATCCTCTGCTACAACACCCTGTCCTCGATCGTGTTAGCGATCTACAGCCCGGAAACCCGCTCCGACCCCTGGGCCCTGTGCAAGAGTGTGCTCAGAAACCCGCTGATCATCGGCGTGCTGCTGGCGATTCCCTTCGCCTATTGGCAGATTCCACTGCCCGGCTGGGCGATGGTATCGGCCGAGTACTTTGCCCAGATGACCCTGCCGCTGGCGCTGATCTGCATCGGCGGTACCCTGAGTCTGGCGTCGCTGCGCGCCAGCAGCGGCGTGGCGCTCAGCTCCAGCTTGATGAAGATGCTCTGGCTGCCGCTGTTGGCCACCCTGGGCGCCTGGCTGTACGGCTTTCGCGAGGCGGATTTGGCGATCCTCTTCCTGTACTTTGCCAGCCCGACCGCGGCGGCCAGCTTCGTCATGGCGCGGGCGGTCAACGGTAACCATGAACTGGCTGCAGCGATCATCGTGATCACCACGCTGATGGCGGTGCTGACCACCAACCTTGGGTTATTGCTGCTGCAGTGGGGCGGCTGGATCTGACCTAAGTCTCAACGCGCAGCCAGGTGCTCTTCGATCACTTCCTGGGCCGCGCGAAAGGCATCAATTGCCGCCGGTACGCCGGCGTAGACCGCACAATGCAGCAGGGTTTCGCGGATTTCCTCGACCGTACAGCCATTGTTAAGTGCGCCGCGTACGTGACCTTTAAGCTCCTGCGGGCATTTCAGTGCAGTCAGCGCGGACAGGGTGATCAGGCTGCGGGTCTTGCGGTCCAGCCCTTCGCGGGTCCAGACGCCGCCCCAGGCGTGTTCATTGACGAAATCCTGCAGTGGCTGGGTGAAGTCGGTGGCGTTACCCAGTGCCCGGTCGACATAGGCATCACCCATCACCTCGCGGCGAACCTGTAAGCCCTGCTGCCGTGTGTCAGTCATCGTCATGCTCCTGTGTCAGAAAAACCGTGGCGTTTCCAGGCGCGGCCGGCGACCACCACCAGGGTGATGGCGGTGAGGGGCAGCACGTAACCGAGCATGGCATCAGCGAAGGCGTTCACCTGCGGACGGCCAGTGGCAAACAGCGCCAGGTAGCCAATGTAGGCGGCGTAATAGGCCAGAAACAGCAGGCCTTCCCAGCGGTTGATGCGAAAGCCGGAGAAGAATATCGGCAGGCAGGCCACCGCGACGGCGATCATTACCGGGAAATCGAAGGCCAGGGCATTGGGCGAAACGGATATCGCCGCCGGCGAGACCAGCGAGGCACTGCCCAGCACCAGCAGCAGGTTGAAGATATTGCTGCCGACGATATTGCCCACGGCAATGTCGCGTTCGCCACGAAAGGCCGCCAGCACCGAGGTGGCCAACTCTGGCAGCGAGGTGCCGATGGCGATCACGGTCAGGCCGATGATCAGCTCTGACAGGCCAAGGGCACGGGCCAGGCTCACCGCGCCTTCGACCAGCAGCGTTGAGCCACCCACCAGCAGACCCAGGCCCAGCACAATCAGCAACAGATCGCGGGCCCAGGCGAAGCGCGTGCCGGGCTCCTTGAGGCCGAATTCGCGGGTGAACTCGTCATCCTCGCTGACCGCCGCCCGGCGGCTGCTGACGATCAGGAACGTGGTGTAAATGACCACACAGGTAAACAGCAGCGCACCGTCCAAGCGGCTGAGCTGGCCGTCCCAGGCCAGGGCGTAGACCAGCAGGCTGGCACCGATCATCAGCGGAACGTCGAGGCGAATCAGCTGACGTGATACCACCAGCGGCGCGATCAGCGCGGTACAACCCAGCACCAGCAACACGTTGGCGATGTTACTACCCAGCACATTGCCAATCGCCAGATCACCGCTGCCGGCAAAGGAGGCTTGCACGCTGACAGCCGTTTCCGGTGCGCTGGTGCCGAATGCCACCACCGTCAGGCCGATCACCAGCGGTGCAATGCCGAAGCGCGCGGCCAGTTTGGCGGCGCCGCGTACCAGCACGTCGGCCCCGGCAACCAGCAGCACTAGCCCGGCAATCAGGTAGACGGCGGTCATTACAGTCATAAACAGTCAGTCCTCGTGGTCATGGCGGGCATCCTTGGCCCTATTGGAGTTGTTCGATACGCACCGGCACCACGCCTGCGCGAATCATATCCAGTTGCTCGGCGGCCTTGCGCGACAGGTCGATGACCCGGCCGCGGGCGTAAGGTCCCCGGTCATTGATGCGCACCACCACGCTGCGCTCGTTACGCAGGTTGGTCACCCGCACGCGCGTGCCAAAGGGCAGGGTGCGATGGGCCGCGGTCAGGGCGTTCTGGTCGAAGCGTTCGCCGCTGGCCGTCTTGTTGCCGTGGTGGCGCGCGCCGTAATAAGACGCCTGGCCCTCGCCCCGGTAGCCAGAGGCGTCAATCGAACCTTGGCTGGCGCACCCGCTCAGCAGGGCAAGGGCAATCAGTAAAATCGGTAACGGACGCATGTTGGCACCTATCGATCTTGCTACTGACAAAGCAACGCCGGGCGTACCCGGCGTTGTTCAGTCCGCAATGGCCTCAGCCTTCGAGCTTGTTCTTCAGCAGTTCGTTCACCTGCCCCGGGTTGGCCTTGCCTTTCGAGGCTTTCATGGCCTGGCCGACGAAGAAGCCGAACATCTTGCCGCGCTTGGCCTCATCGGCTGCGCGATATTGCTCGACCTGCTCGGCGTTGGCTGCCAACACCTCGTCAAGCATCTTCTCGATGGCGCCGGAGTCGGTGACCTGCTTGAGGCCTTTCTTCTCGATCACTTCATCGGCCGTGGTGCCTTCGCCAGCGGCCAGGGCTTCGAAGACCATCTTGGCAATCTTGCCGCTGATGGTGTTGTCCTTGATGCGCAGGATCATCCCGCCCAGTTGCTCGGCGGATACCGGCGACTGGTCGATTTCCAGGTTGTCCTTGTTGAGCAGGCTGGACAGCTCGCCCATCACCCAGTTGGCGGCCAGTTTGGCATCGCCACATACGGCATTGACGGCCTCGAAGTAGTTGGCCATTTCGCGGCTGGCGGCCAGTACATCGGCATCATAGGCGGACAGGCCAAATTCGGCCTGGAAGCGCTCGCGCTTCTGCACGGGCAATTCCGGCAGGCTGGCGCGCACTTCGTCGAGGAAGCTCTGCTCAATCACCACCGGCAGCAGGTCCGGGCAGGGGAAGTAACGGTAGTCGTTGGCTTCTTCCTTGCTGCGCATGGAGCGCGTCTGATCCTTGTTCGGATCGTACAGACGGGTTTCCTGCACCACCTTGCCGCCGTCTTCGATCAGTTCGATTTGGCGCTGCACTTCATGGTTGATGGCTTTTTCGATAAAGCGGAACGAGTTGACGTTCTTGATCTCGGCGCGGGTGCCGAACTCGGCCTGGCCTTTAGGGCGTACCGAGACGTTGCAGTCGCAGCGCAGCGAGCCTTCGGCCATGTTGCCGTCACAGATGCCTAAATAGCGCACCAGGGCGTGGATCGCCTTGACGTAGGCCACGGCCTCTTTTGCCGAGCGAATGTCCGGCTCGGAAACGATCTCCAGCAACGGCGTGCCGGCACGGTTGAGGTCGATGCCGCTCATGCCCTGGAAGTCTTCGTGCAGGCTCTTGCCAGCGTCTTCTTCGAGGTGCGCGCGGGTGATGCCGATTCGCTTCTGGGTGCCGTCTTCCAGGGTGATGTCGAGGAAGCCCTTGCCGACGATGGGGTGGTCCATCTGGCTGGTCTGGTAGCCCTTGGGCAGGTCCGGGTAGAAGTAGTTCTTGCGGGCGAAGATGTTCTGCGGCGCGATCTCGGCGTCGATGGCCAAGCCAAACTTGCAGGCCATGCGCACGGCTTCGGCGTTGAGCACCGGCAGGGTGCCAGGCATGCCGAGGTCAACCAGGCTGGCCTGGGTGTTGGGCTCGGCACCAAAGGCGATGGCGCTGGCAGAGAAGATCTTCGATTGGGTGCTGAGCTGAGCGTGAATCTCCAGCCCGATTACGGTTTCCCATTGCATGTTCAGTCGTCCTCAGAATCCGCTCGGTGCGTGGGTGTGCCAGTCAGTGACCTGTTGGTACTGGTGGGCGACGTTGAGCAGGCGGCCTTCCTGGAAGTAGTTGCCGAGCAACTGCACGCCGACCGGCAAGCCGTCGACGAAGCCCGCTGGCATCGACAGGCCAGGGATGCCGGCGAGGTTGGCGGTGATGGTGTAGATGTCTTCCAGGTAGGCAGCGACCGGATCGTTGTTCTTCTCGCCAAGCTTCCAGGCCAGGTTGGGCGTGGTCGGGCCGAGGATCACGTCGACATCATTGAACGCGGCGACAAAATCATTCTTGATCAGCCGGCGGATCTTCTGCGCCTTCAGGTAATAGGCATCGTAGTAACCGGCGGACAGCGCGTAGGTGCCGACCATGATGCGGCGCTTCACTTCTGCACCGAAACCTTCGCCACGCGAGCGCTTGTACAGGTCTTCGAGGTTGACCGGGTTTTCGCAGCGGTAGCCGAAGCGCACACCGTCGAAGCGCGACAGGTTGGAGCTGGCTTCAGCCGGCGCGATCACGTAGTAGGCGGGAATCGCGTGCTGCATGTTCGGCAGGCTGATGTCTTTAACGGTCGCACCGAGCTTTTTCAGCTCGTCCACCACGGCCATCACCTTCTCGCCGATACGGGCGTCCAGACCTGCACCGAAGTATTCCTTCGGCAGGCCGATGCGCAGACCGGCGAGCGGCTGGCTCAGGGTGGCGAGGTAATCGTCGACCGGCTGATTAACGCAGGTCGAGTCCTTGGCGTCGAAACCAGCCATGGTCTGCAGCATCAGGGCGCAGTCTTCAGCGGTGCGCGCCAATGGACCGCCCTGATCGAGGCTGGAGGCGTAGGCGATCATGCCCCAGCGCGAGACGCGGCCGTAGGTCGGCTTGATCCCGGTGAGGTTGGTCAGCGCCGCCGGCTGGCGAATCGAGGCCGCCACAGCTGCAGCGGAGCCGCCGGAAGAGCCACCCGGTACGCGGGTCAGGTCCCAGGGGTTTTTCACCGCACCGTAGTGGCTGGATTCGTTGGCCGAGCCCATGGCGAATTCGTCCATGTTCAGCTTGCCCAGGGTCACGGCGCCGGCGCTGGCGAGTTTCTCGACCACGGTGGCGTTGTACGGCGCCTTGAAACCGGTAAGGATTTTTGACGCGCAGGTGGTCAGCACGTCTTGGGTGCAGAACAGGTCCTTGTGACCAATAGGCGCGCCGAGCAAGGCGCCGTTCTCGCCAGCGGCGCGGCGGACGTCGGCGGCTTTGGCCTGCTCGATGGCCGGGTCGGCGGTGACGGTGATGAAGCTATTGAGCTGCGGGTCGAGCTGCTGAATACGGGTCAGCAGGCTGCGGGTCAGTTCTTCGGCGGAGAATTGCTTGTCGGCGAGTCCGCGGGCGATCTCGGCCAGGGTCATGTGATGCATGGCGGGGCGCTTTCCTTACTCGATGACTTTCGGAACCAGGTACAGACCGTTTTCCACAGCCGGAGCGATGGCTTGGTAGGCATCGCGCTGATTATTTTCAGTGACCACGTCAGCTCGCAAACGCTGGGTCGCTTCCAGCGGGTGAGCCAGGGGCTCGATGCCGGTGGTGTCGACCGCTTGCATCTGGTCGATCAGGCCGAGGATGCTGTTAAGCGTCTCGGTGGTGCGCGGGATTTCGCCTTCGTTAAGCCCCAGTCGGGCCAGATGGGCGATCTTTTCCACGTCGGTGCGTTCAAGCGCCATTGCGGTTCTCCAAAGAAGACGGCGGCAGCCGCAGGGCGAGCGACAGTTCGTCGCGCCACAGCAGGGCAGGGAACGGATGCCGTGAGTGTGCGGTCAAAGGCCGCGATGAAGGGCTCAGAAGCCCGGAAAAACCGGCAATCTACCATATTGGCGCCTTGCTCAAAATCCCTGCCGTTGTTAGAGTTTGCCGCACTTTTTACCTGCGTGTTTCCGCGCATTGCCTTTACCCACGCGTTGCCTAGGGTCCCTATCCCATGTTCAAAAAACTGCGTGGCATGTTTTCCAGCGATCTGTCGATCGACCTGGGCACTGCCAATACCCTTATTTACGTGCGCGAGCGCGGGATCGTACTGAACGAGCCGTCGGTCGTTGCCATCCGTACCCACGGCAACCAGAAGAGCGTTGTAGCAGTCGGCACCGAGGCCAAGCGCATGCTCGGCCGGACCCCCGGCAACATCGCCGCAATTCGCCCGATGAAGGATGGCGTCATTGCTGACTTCAGCGTCTGCGAAAAAATGCTCCAGTACTTCATCAACAAAGTGCACGAGAACAGCTTCCTGCAGCCGTCACCGCGCGTGCTGATCTGCGTACCCTGCAAATCCACCCAGGTAGAACGCCGTGCTATCCGTGAGTCGGCCCTCGGTGCCGGTGCTCGCGAAGTATTCCTGATCGAAGAGCCGATGGCCGCCGCCATTGGTGCTGGCCTGCCGGTTGAAGAAGCGCGCGGCTCGATGGTTGTCGATATCGGCGGTGGTACTACTGAAATCGCCCTGATCTCGCTCAACGGCGTGGTGTATGCCGAATCCGTTCGCGTCGGCGGCGACCGCTTCGACGAAGCGATCATCACCTATGTGCGCCGTAACTACGGTTCGCTGATCGGTGAATCCACCGCTGAGCGTATCAAGCAGGAAATCGGCACGGCCTACGCCGGTGGCGAGCTGCGTGAAGTTGATGTGCGTGGCCGCAACCTGGCTGAAGGCGTACCGCGCAGCTTCACCCTGAACTCCAACGAAGTGCTCGAAGCGCTGCAGGAATCCCTGGCGACCATCGTCCAGGCAGTGAAAAGCGCGCTTGAGCAGTCGCCGCCTGAACTGGCGTCCGACATCGCCGAGCGCGGCCTGGTGCTGACCGGTGGTGGCGCACTGCTGCGCGATCTGGACAAGCTTCTGGCCCAAGAAACCGGTCTGCCAGTCATTATCGCCGAAGACCCGCTGACGTGCGTTGCCCGTGGCGGCGGCAAGGCGTTGGAAATGATGGATCGTCACACCATGGACCTGCTGTCCTCGGAGTAACCTTAAGCTCCCATCACGGGCTGCAAGTCGGGTTCTTACTCGCTTGCAGCCTTTTGTTTGCTGGCTGACGCATTAAGGAGCCGCTCATCAAACCCCTATTTGCCAAAGGTCCTTCACTTAGCGTTCGCCTTCTGGTGTTCGCCGTGCTGTCGGCCGTGCTGATGGTGGTCGATGCGCGCCTGACCGTGCTGCAGTCGGCGCGCAGTCAGTTAGGGCTGATTGTCGAGCCGGTTTACTGGCTCGGCCGCTTGCCGGTAACCCTGTGGGACACTGCGACCCAGGAGCTCAGCTCGCGCACCGAACTGGTCGCCGAGAACGAGAAGCTCAAGGCCGAGCAGTTGATGATGCAGCGCCGTCTGCAAAAGCTGGCGGCGCTGACCGAGCAGAACGTGCGCCTGCGCGAGCTGCTCAATTCGGCAGCGCTGGTCGATGACGAGGTGCTCGCCACCGAGTTGATTGGCATCGATCCCAATCCCTTCACCCACCGCATTCTGATCGACAAAGGCAGCCGTGACGGTGTGATGCTCGGCCAGCCCGTACTCGATGCACGCGGCCTGATGGGCCAGGTGGTCGAGGTCATGCCCTATACAGCACGCGTGCTGCTGCTGACGGATACGACCCACAGCATTCCCGTGCAGGTTAACCGTAATGGTCTGCGCGCCATTGCGACGGGCACCGGCAACCCGGAGCGTCTTGAGTTGCGCCACGTTGCCGATACGGCCGATATCAAGGAAGGCGACCTGCTGGTCAGCTCGGGGCTTGGGCAACGCTTCCCGTCCGGTTACCCGGTTGCGACTGTGACCGAGGTGATTCATGACTCCGGTCAGCCTTTCGCCATTGTGCGGGCGGTGCCCACGGCCAATCTCAACCGCAGTCGTTACATGCTGCTCGTCTTTACCGATCCGCGCACACCGGAGCAGCGGGCTATTGATTCGGCTGAGGCCCAAGAGGCGGTCGATCGGCAAACCCCTGGTGCGTCGGCCGAGACGCCGGCCGCAGAGCCCGCGGCAGCTCCGGCCGCGCCTGCTACGGAGCCCCGCCCATGATTGCTGCGCGCTCACGTAATAACTGGGTCATCTGGGCAAGCCTGGGCCTGGCCCTGCTGCTCAGTGTTGCGACATTGCCCAAATTCATGGAGATCGGCCGGCCGTTGTGGCTGGCGCTTTTCCTGACCTACTGGGTGCTGGCCCTGCCGCAGCGTGTCGGTATGACCACAGCCTGGTGCATTGGTCTTTTGGCCGATGTGCTCAATGGCACCTTGCTGGGCCAGAACGCCTTGATCCTCACGCTTATCACTTTTTTGGTCTTGAGCCTGCACCAGCGTTTGCGCATGTTCCCAATGTGGCAACAGAGCATGGTGTTGATGGTGGTGTTCGGCCTGGCGCAGTTACTGCATTTGTGGCTCAACGCCCTTACGGGCAGCCGGCCGCCTACCCTGGCGTTCGTGCTGCCAGCATTGGTCAGCGCGTTGTTCTGGCCGTGGGTGTGTACGCTGCTGCGCGCCCTGCACCTGCGCCTCGGGGTCAACTGAATCACGCTGGCGCCGGCTTTGTGAGCCGCGCCGCCGTTCGCTGGAGATGTCTGCATGGCCACCCTCTATCTGGCGTCGGGTTCACCGCGCCGCCGCGAGCTGCTGACTCAGATCGGCGTCCCTTTCCTCACGCAAATAGCCCCGATAGATGAAAATGCATTGCCAGACGAGGCGCCGCTCGCCTACGTAGAGCGCCTGGCTCGGGCAAAAGCCCAGGTTGGGCTGGTAGCGTTGCCGTCGACCGAGCAGGCGGTTGTTCTCGGTGCTGACACCGCCGTGGTGCTCGATGGCCGTATTCTTGGTAAGCCTGCTGATCGCGACGAGGCGCTGTCGACGCTGCGTGCGCTGTCCGGCCGTACTCACCAGGTGCTCACCGCTGTGGCGCTGGCCAGCGCTGAGCGGGCTGAGGCGCGGGTAGTGATCAGCGAGGTGAGCTTCCGGTCGTTGTGTGACGCTGAGCTTGAGGCCTATTGGGCCAGTGGTGAGCCCTGCGACAAGGCAGGCAGTTATGGTATTCAGGGACTGGCTGCGGTTTTCGTCAGCCGGTTGCAGGGCAGTTATTCTGCGGTGGTGGGTTTGCCCCTGTGTGAAACTGCTGAAATGCTGGAGGCATTCGCCATTAAATGTTGGCAGCAGGTGCCGGTCCACAGTTAGACGCCGCTGAGTGGGCTAAGGCCCGACGCGCTGCTCAAAAGAGATGGACGCATGAGTGAAGAAATACTGATCAACATCACGCCAATGGAATCGCGCGTGGCAGTCGTCGAAAACGGCGTCCTGCAGGAAGTACACGTCGAGCGCACGCAGAAGCGCGGTATCGTCGGCAATATTTACAAAGGCCGCGTTGTGCGGGTGTTGCCGGGTATGCAAGCGGCGTTCGTGGACATCGGCCTGGAGCGCGCGGCCTTCATTCATGCCTCGGAAATCTCCAGCCGCGAGGGCAGTGCGGTAGAGAGCATCAGTGCCTTGGTCCATGACGGGCAAAGCCTGGTGGTGCAGGTGACCAAGGACCCGATTGGCAGCAAGGGCGCACGCCTGACGACGCACCTTTCCATTCCTTCGCGTTATCTGGTGTACATGCCGCGCACAGCACATGTTGGCATCTCGTTGCGCATCGAGGATGAGGCCGAGCGTGAGCGGCTCAAGCAGGTGGTGGCCGATTGTGTGGCGGCCGAAGGTATCGAGGAAGCCGGTGGCTTTATTCTACGCACCGCCGCTGAGGGCGCGGGGGCCGAAGAGATTCTGGTTGATATCCGCTACCTGCGCCGCCTCTGGGGGCAATTGGCAGGGCAGCGGCAGACGGCGCCCACGCCCTCGGTTATTTACGAAGACCTCAGCCTGGCATTGCGCACCCTGCGCGACCTGGTCAGCCCACGCACCGAGAAGATTCGCGTTGATTCGCGGGAGACCTTCCAGAAGATTACGCAGTTCGTCGACGAGCTGATGCCCGAGATCTCCGATCGCCTGGAACACTACCCTGGCGAGCGGCCGATTTTTGATCTGTATGGCGTCGAGGACGAAATTCAGAAGGCCCTGGAACGTAAAGTACCGCTCAAATCCGGCGGCTACCTGGTGATTGATCCCGCTGAGGCGATGAGCACCATCGATGTGAACACCGGCGCGTTCGTCGGCCACCGGACGCTGGAAGAAACCATCTTCAAGACCAACCTGGAGGCGGCCACGGCAATTGCCCGTCAACTGCGCCTGCGCAACCTGGGTGGCATCATCATCATCGACTTCATCGACATGGAAGATGAGGAGCACCAACGCCAGGTGCTGCGCACCCTGGAGAAGCAGCTGGAGCGCGACCACGCCAAGACCAATATCATCGGCATCACTGAGCTGGGCTTGGTGCAGATGACCCGCAAGCGCACCCGCGAAAGCCTTGAGCAGGTGCTGTGCGAGCCGTGTAGCGCCTGCCAAGGCCGCGGCAAGTTGAAGACTCCGGAAACCACCTGCTACGAGATATTTCGCGAGATCTTGCGCGAGGCGCGGGCGTACCAGCCGCTGGGGTATCGCGTGCTCGCCAACCAGAAGGTGGTCGACCGCCTGCTCGATGAAGAGTCGGGGAACGTCGCTGATCTGGAAGCCTTTATCGGCCGCACCATCAAGTTTCAGGTAGAAACCATGTATTCCCAGGAACAGTACGACGTGGTGCTGCTTTGACTCTGACTGAGCCTATGCAAGGCGCTGCGGCATGATGGTATGGGGACGTTGGCTGGCTACAGCCCTGCGTTGGGGCTTGGGGCTCTGCGCTTTGCTGCTGGTGTGCGCGGCCCTGTATGTCAGTCTCGGGCGCCAGGTGGTGCCCTTGGTTGCCGAATACCAGCAGGAGGTGGAGGCGCGCGGGAGTGAAGCCCTCGGCCAGCCACTGCGCATTGGCAGCCTGGAAGGACGTTGGCAGGGCTTTGCCCCGCTGCTCATTGCCCATGACGTGCAGGTGGGCGAGGGCGAACAAGCTGCCCATCTGGACCAGGTGCGGGTGGTGCCCGATGTGCTGGCCAGCCTGCTGACCCGCCAACCGCGCATCGCCAACCTTGAGTTGGAGGGTGTGCGCCTGGCGCTGGTGCAGGATGCTGAAGGCGCCTGGCAGCTCAAAGGTGTGCCGCAGCGCGAAGAGGCGCCCGCCCCGGATATCGCCCGTCTGCTCGATGCCGCGCAGGCTCTGGCCCGGGTTTCCGTGATTGACAGCCAGCTCACCGTGCAGCCCTTCGGCGCGGCGGTGCAGACGCTTACCTACATCAACCTGAGTCTGCGCAATGGTGCCCGCAGTCAACGCCTGGATGGGCGTGTACGCCTGCCGGATGGTCAGCCTCTGGCGTTGCAGCTGCGCACGCGCATGCAGCCGCAGACTTGGCGCGAGGCCACGGCTGAGCTGTACCTGAACCTGCCGCAGAGCGACTGGGCGCAGTGGCTGCCCGTTGGTTTAACGCGTGACTGGCACCTTGAGCGTCTGCAGGCCGGTGGCGACCTCTGGCTGTCCTGGGCCGATGCGCAGGTGCAACGCGCCAGTGCCCGACTCAACGCGCCACAGGTCAGCGTTCACTACGCCGAGCGCGAGCCTGTGAGTCTGCAAAACCTGACATTCAATGCACACTTTCAGCGCAGCACCCTGGGCTTCGAGGCCGTGGTCGATGACCTGGCCTTCAGCCAAGGCGAGTCCCGTTGGGGGGAAGCGCGCCTGGGTCTGGTCCAGCAGCGCGACAGCGAGGCCCATGAAGAGCGCTGGATGCTCGGGGTGGACCAGTTGGATATCGCCCCGCTGGCGCCCCTGGTCGAAGCCCTGGCGCCCTTGCCCGACAACTTACGCACGCTGCTGGCGACGCTCAAACCCCATGGCCGGGTATCGCGGGTGTCGCTGGATTACCGGCCTGCGTTACAGGGGCCTGAGCGCCTGACGTTTGCGGCCAACCTTGACGCGGTTGGCTTTGCCGCTTATCAGGCGTCGCCGGCGGCAGACAACATCAGCGGCAGCGTGCAGGGTGACCTGGCCAGCGGCGAGCTGCGCCTGGATGCACGCAACTTCATGCTGCACTTGGACACGCTGTTCCCCGAGCCCTGGCGCTACAGCGAGGCTCATGCGCGGTTGCTCTGGCAACTCGACGACGAAGCGTTCACCCTGCGCAGCCCCTACTTGCGTGTCAGCGGCGAGGAGGGCGACATCGCCGGTGACTTTCTTATCCGCCTGCGCCGCGATCCGGCAGCTGAAGACTACATGGACCTGCGTGTCGGCCTGCATGATGGCGACGCAGCGCATACCGCCAAATACCTGCCCACACGCTCGCCGGGCCTCAGCCCTGCACTGGGCGAATGGCTACAGACGGCGATACGCGGAGGGCGTATTCATCAGGGGTTCTTCCAGTACCAGGGCTCGCTGAACAAGGGCGCCGATGCGGCAGCGCGCAGCCTGAGCCTGTACTTTGACGTCGAAGGCGCCGAGCTGGCGTTCCAGCCAGGCTGGCCGGCGCTGCGCGAAGCGCGTGGGCAGGTGTTTGTCGAGGATTCCGGGGTGCGCGTGCGTGTGCCTGACGGGCATATTCTCTACAGCCGTGTGACCAACGTCCGCGCCGATATTCCCAGTGTGGCGCTGGGGCAGGTGCCGCGTCTGCACCTGACGGCCGAGCTGCAGAGCAGCGTCGAGGACGGCCTGCACATCCTTCAGCAGACGCCCCTGGGCACGGCGCAGACCTTTGCCGACTGGCAGGGTTCTGGCGCGCTGCAAGGTGCGCTAGACCTTGATCTGCCACTGCGCAAAGGGTTGCCGCCGGCGGTCGTGGTTGATTTCGCTGCCGAGGGCGCCAGCCTCAGTCTGCCGCGGCCGGTACTGGCCTTGAGTGATATCCACGGCTCCTTCCGTTACGACACGGCACGCGGCCTCAGTGCACCGGCCATTCGTGCCCAGGTGCTGGGTACTCAGGTGCAGGGCAAGGCCAGCGCCGAGGGGCGTAACGGACAAGCGCTCAGTCGCCTCGATGTAACAGGGCAGATGCCGCTGACTACGTTGACCGAATGGCTCGGCGTGCGTCAGGCGCTGCCGGCAAAAGGCCAACTGCCGTATCAGCTGCGTCTTACGCTGGGTCAAAATGCCAACGAGCTGCGTGTGCAGTCGTCGCTCAAAGGGCTGGCGGTCGACCTGCCTGCGCCGTTCGGTAAAGCCGCGGGCACCTCCCGCGATGCGCAATGGCGCATGACCTTCAGCGGCGCCGAGCAGGGCTATTGGTTCGACTACGCCAACGTAGCCAGCCTGGCCTTCGCCGCGCCGGCAGGACAGGTTAACCAGGGGCGTGGCGAGCTGCGCCTGGGCGATGGGCCGGCGATCTTGCCGCGTACACCAGGGCTGTGGGTGCGTGGGCGCCTGGCGGAGCTGGATTTACCCACCTGGCAGGCGGCGCTTGAGCCTTATCGCTCGGTTGACCGCGGCGATGCCCAGCAACTGCTCAAAGCCGTGCAGCTGGGAATTGGTCGTTTCAGTGGGTTTGGCACTCAGGTCGACAACCTGGCCATCGACCTGCAGCCGCAGCCACGCGGCTGGTCATTGGGGTTGGACAGTGCGCTGGCCAAAGGCCGTGTGAATCTGCCTGAGGCCGAAGGCGCGGTTATCGGCGTCAACCTGGACTACCTGCGTTTGCCTGCCGCCGAGCCGCATGATCCAGCGGCTGAACCCGTTAATGTGCCTGACCCATTGGCCGGCTTCGATCCGCGCAACGTGCCGGCCCTGGACTTAAGCATTACCCAGGTCATGCAGGGTGACCAGCTGCTCGGGGCCTGGTCGCTGAAGGCGCGCCCCCAAGCCGATGGGGTGATCTTTCGCGAACTGGACATCGGCCTCAAGGGTTTGCAGGTGGGCGGTGAGGCGGGGTGGCGTGGCACGCCTGGCGCGACCCGCAGCTGGTACAAGGGCCGCCTGGAGGGCAAAGCGTTGGAAAAGGTGCTGGTGGCCTGGGGCTTTGCCCCGACCCTGACCAGTGAAAGCTTCCGCCTCGACGTAGACGGCAACTGGCCCGGCTCGCCGGCCTGGGTCAGCCTCAAGCGCTTCTCTGGCAGCATGGACGCGGCCCTGCGCAAAGGACAGCTGGTGGAGGTGCAGGGCTCGGCCCAGGCGCTGCGCGTTTTTGGCTTGCTCAATTTCAACTCGATTGGTCGACGCCTGCGCCTGGATTTCTCCGATCTGTTCGGCAAGGGTCTCAGTTACGACCGTATCAAGGGCTTGCTGGATGCCAATGCCGGGGTGTTCCAGACCCGCAAACCGATCACCCTGACGGGTCCGTCGAGCAACCTGGAACTCAATGGCACGCTCAATATGGCTGACCAGCGTATTGATGCAAAAGCCTTGGTTACCCTGCCTGTGACTAACAACCTGCCACTGGCCGCGCTGATCGTTGGTGCGCCGGCCATCGGCGGCGCGCTGTTCGTGGTCGATAAGTTGCTCGGTGACCGGGTCGCCCGCTTCGCCAGCGTGCAGTACGACGTAAAAGGCCCGCTGCAAGAGCCGGAAATCACCTTCGACAAACCGTTCGAGAAACCGCAATGAGGCGCTGCGCCGGCGCATGAGCGAGGAGGCCGTGATGAACATTGCCGTGCTTCAGTTGGTCAGCCAGGACGATGTGGCGGCTAATCTGCAGCGCGCGCACCACGCTCTTGAGCAGGCAGCCGCCGGTGGCGCGCGTTTGGCCGTATTGCCGGAAAACTTCGCCGCCATGGGGCGCCATGACCTACCCGCGCTGGGGCAGGCCGAAGCGCGAGGTCAGGGGCCTATCCTGCCCTGGTTGCGCCAGACAGCACGGGACCTGGGCCTGTGGATTGTCGCCGGCACGCTGCCGCTGCCGCCCGACGGTCAACCGAATGGCAAGGTCACCGCGTGCTCCCTGCTGGTCGATGGGCAGGGCCAGACGGTGGCCCGGTATGACAAATTGCACCTGTTCGATGTCGATGTTGCCGACAGCCGCGGACGCTACCGCGAATCTGACGATTACGCCCATGGCGAGCGGGTCGTGGTGGTGGATACGCCGGTCGGCCGGCTGGGCTTGACGGTTTGTTACGACCTGCGTTTTCCTGAGCTGTATGGGCTGCTGCGCGATGCAGGGGCCGAGCTGATTACCGCGCCCTCGGCATTCACTGCCGTGACCGGCGCTGCGCACTGGGAGGTGCTGATCCGCGCGCGGGCCATCGAAACCCAGTGTTACTTGTTGGCGGCGGGCCAGGGTGGTGTCCATCCCGGTGGCCGTGAGACCTTTGGTCATTCCGCGATTGTTGACCCTTGGGGGCGCATAATGGCCGAACAGGATCAGGGCGAGGCGGTCCTGCTGGCCGCCGTTGACGCCGATGAGCAGGCCACGTTGCGCCAGCGCATGCCCGTCGCCCGACATAAACGATTTTTTGCAGCGGCCGAACCGCGGCTGCCAGGTTTGGAGTAGTTATGAGCGAGATGCTGTTGTCCGTCAGTGAACACCTGCTGGCTCCCGGTGGCTTGGCCATCGAACAACTGTCCGGCGTGCTCGGCGAGTTGGCCGGGCCGGGCATCGATGCCGCCGACCTGTATTTCCAGAGCCAGGTGTCAGAGTCCTGGGTACTGGAAGATGGCATCGTCAAAGAGGGCAGTTTCAACCTCGATCAAGGGGTTGGCGTGCGTGCGCAATCCGGGGAAAAGACCGGTTTCGCCTACAGCAATGCGATCACCGCCGAAGCCCTGAGCCAGGCCGCGCGTGCCGCGCGCTCAATTGCCCGGGCGGGGCAGGAGGGCCGCGTACAGGCCTTTAGCAGCCCACAGGTGACGGCGCTGTATGCGCCGGGTAACCCGCTGGATGTGATCGACCGTGCGCAAAAAGTCGAACTGTTGAAGCAGGTTGACCAGGCGACCCGTGCCCTCGATCCGCGTATCAAGCAGGTCACCGTCAGCCTGGCTGGCGTCTGGGATCGCATTCTGGTCGCTGCCACTGACGGCAGCCTGGGCGCAGACATCCGCCCGCTGGTGCGCTTTAACGTCAGCGTCATCGTCGAGCAGAACGGCCGTCGCGAGCGCGGTGGGCATGGCGGCGGCGGGCGTACCGATTACCGCTATTTCATGAACGAAGACCGCGCCATGGGCTACGCCCGTGAGGCCCTACGCCAGGCGCTGGTGAACCTGGAAGCCATCGCCGCGCCAGCGGGCACCTTCCCGGTGGTGATGGGCGCCGGCTGGTCGGGTGTGCTGCTGCACGAGGCGGTTGGCCATGGCCTGGAAGGTGACTTCAACCGCAAGGGCAGCTCCAACTACAGCGGCAAGGTCGGCCAGCAAGTGGCGTCGAAACTCTGCACCATCGTCGACGACGGCACCCTGGCCGAGCGCCGCGGCTCGCTGAGCATGGACGACGAGGGCACCCAGACCCAGTGCACCACGCTGATCGAGAACGGCATTCTCAAGGGCTACATGCAGGACAAGCTCAATGCTCGCCTGATGGGCGTGGCACCGACCGGCAACGGCCGCCGTGAGTCTTACGCGCATCTGCCAATGCCGCGTATGACCAACACCTACATGCTGGCCGGCGAGAGTGACCCGGAAGAAATCATCCGCTCGGTGAAAAAAGGCATCTACTGCGCCAACCTCGGTGGCGGTCAGGTCGATATCACCAGCGGCAAGTTCGTCTTCTCCACCAGCGAGGCCTACCTGATCGAAGACGGCAAGATCACCGCGCCGGTCAAGGGCGCAACCCTGATCGGCAATGGCCCAGAGGCCATGAGTAGGGTGTCGATGGTCGGTAACGACCTAGCCCTGGACAGCGGTGTCGGCACCTGTGGCAAGGACGGTCAGTCAGTGCCGGTCGGCGTTGGCCAGCCGACGCTGAAGATTGATGCGATCACCGTCGGTGGGACAGGAGCCTGACGCCAGCTACACGCCTCACGCTGAGCGCAGCGTGGGGCGTGTGACTGCTCTATCTCAAGCCGCGCTGCGTTTCATCCAGCTCGCGGATGTACTTGAAGATTTTACGTGAGGCGGCCGGGGCTTTGTTTTGGGCGGCTTCATGCTGGGCCTGACGGATCAGCTGGCGCAGGTGCTGACGGTCGGCTTCGGCGTAGTCGCCGACAAAGGCTTCGAGGGTGGCGTCATCGCCATTGATCAGCCGATCGCGCCAGCGCTCAAGGCCGTGGAAGCGTTCGTTGTATTGGCGGGTGGAGGCATCAAGCTGGTCGAGCAGGGTGAGGATGGCCTCGACGTCCTGATCGCGCATGAGCCGGCCAATGAACTGAACGTGGCGCTTCTTGGCCGCATTGGCCGTGTGCTTGGGCGCTTCTTCCAGGGCACGACGCAGGGCATCGGTCAGGGGCAGTTTGTTTAGCAGGTCGGGCTTCAGGGTGGTCAGGCGTTGCCCGAGATCCTGCAGTGCATGCAGTTCGCGCTTGATCTGGGTTTTGCTCTTCTCGCCGGAGAAGTCATCGAGGTATTCAGACATGGGGACGGTCCAATGGAAAACGTCGCCATGATAGCAGTAGGGGCAGCTTCAAGCCGCAAGCTTCAAGCTGCAAGACGAATCGAATGCCGGCGGCGCCACGCGTGCCGCCTATGGTTATGTGCTGAATCGGAGTGGTTATGAGTGCAACAGATGTGATCGGCCCCCAGGCGTTGCCCGCCTTGCAGGCTCAGGTCGAGCAGATTATCGACGAAGCGCGGCGCCAGGGCGCCAGTGCCTGCGAAGTGGCGGTATCGCTGGAGCAGGGCCTCTCGACTTCGGTGCGTCAGCGCGAAGTAGAAACCGTCGAGTTCAACCGTGACCAGGGCTTCGGCATTACCCTGTACCTGGGACAGCGCAAGGGCTCAGCGAGCACCTCGGCTACCGGCGATGCGGCGATTCGCGAAACCGTTGCGGCTGCACTGGCTATCGCACGCCATGCTTCGGAGGATGAAAGCGCAGGGCTCGCCGATGCCGCGCTGATGGCCCGTGAGCTGCCATCGCTGGACCTTTATCACCCGTGGGCGATTACCCCTGAACAAGCGATCGAGCAGGCGTTGGCTTGTGAGGCCGCTGCGTTCGACACCGATGCGCGCATCCGCAATGCTGATGGCACCACGCTGAGCACCCATCAGGGTTGCCGTGTGTATGGCAACAGCCACGGTTTTGTTGGCGGTTATGCGAGCACGCGGCACAGCCTGAGCTGCGTGATGATTGCCGAAGCCGATGGACAGATGCAGCGCGATTACTGGTACGACGTCAGCCGTCAGGGCGAGCGCCTCGCCGCTGCTGCCGGTATCGGCCAGCGCGCTGCACAACGGGCAGTCAGTCGGCTGGGTGCGCGCCCGGTACCGACCTGTGAGGTGCCGGTGCTGTTTTCTGCTGAGCTGGCCACCGGGCTGTTCAGCAGCTTTCTGGGCGCGATTTCGGGCGGCAACCTGTACCGCAAGTCGTCGTTTCTGGAAGGCACCCTCGGGCAGCAGTTGTTCCCCGAATGGCTGAGCCTCGACGAGCGCCCGCATATTCCTCGGGCATTGGGCAGCGCCTCGTTCGATGGCGACGGCCTGGCCACCTACGCGAAATCCTTTGTGGAGCGCGGCGAGCTGCTCTCTTACGTGCTGGGCACCTATTCCGGGCGCAAGCTGGGGCTGCCGAGTACGGCCAACGCAGGCGGTGTGCACAACCTGTTCGTCAGCCATGGCGAGGAAGACCAGGCCGCGCTGATCCGCCGGATGGGCCGCGGTTTGCTGGTCACCGAGCTGATGGGGCAGGGGCTGAACATGGTTACCGGTGACTATTCGCGCGGTGCCGGTGGCTACTGGGTGGAGAACGGGGAAATTCAGTTCCCGGTGCAGGAAGTGACGATTGCCGGCAACATGCGCGACATGTTCCGCCAGATCGTCGCCGTGGGCAGCGATCTCGAGCTGCGCAGCAATATCCGCACCGGCTCAGTGCTGATCGAGCGGATGACTGTCGCCGGTAGCTGATGGTGTGATGAGCGCCGCAAGATGCTTTGAGTGCGCTTGCGGCGCTGTGTTGACCTACTCGCCTTCGTCGAAGTAGTTGCCGATCAGGTCGAGCAGGGCCTGCAGCGCCTCTTCATGTTGCTCGCCTTCGGTGTGCAGGTACACCGTAGTCCCTTTGCCGGCTGCGAGCATCATCACCCCCATGATGCTTTTGCCATCGACCAGAGTTTCCGGGCTGCGGCCTATTTTGACCTGGCAGGGGAAGCGGTTGGCCACACCCACAAATTTTGCAGCGGCGCGCGCATGCAGGCCCAGCTTGTTGATGATTAGGGTTTCGCAGGTCGGCATCGCAGGTCCTTAGCTGAGGTCGCGGTGGCGAACCTGAACGTTCTTCAGGAGGGGTTTGAGCGCTTCGCCTAAGCGATTGGCCAGGTACACCGAGCGGTGATGACCACCGGTACAGCCGATGGCGACGGTCACGTACGCACGGTTACTGGCGGCAAAGCGCGGCAGCCACTTACTCAGGTAGGTGAAGATGTCTTGGTACATTTCATCGGCTTCTGGCTGCGCGGCGAGGTAGTCGATCACGGGCTGCTCAAGCCCCGAGAAGTCGCGCAGCTCGGGCTTCCAGTAAGGGTTTGGCAGGCAGCGTACGTCGAATACCAGGTCTGCATCGACCGGCATGCCGCGCTTGAAGCCAAACGATTCAACCAGGAAAGCCGTGCCCGGCTCAGGCTGATTGAGCAGGCGGAACTTGATGCTGTCACGCAGCTGATAGAGGTTCAGGTGTGTGGTGTCGATCTTCAGATCGGCCAGGTCCGTGATTGAGCCCAGCAGCAGGCTTTCATCGGCAATGGCCTCGGCAAGCGAGCGGTTTTCGTTGGTCAGCGGATGGCGTCTACGGGTTTCGGAGAAGCGTTTGAGCAGCGTCTCTTCGTCTGCATCGAGGTAGAGCACATCGCAACGAATATTGCGTGAGCGAACTTCGTGGAGCAGCTCGGGGAAGCGCTTGAGCTGGCTCGGCAGGTTGCGCGCATCGATCGACACTGCAACGAGCGGATGTAGCAACTCGGTATGCAGCAGGGCACGTTCTGCCAGTTCTGGCAGCAAGCCCGCTGGCAGGTTGTCGATGCAGTAGAAGCCGTTGTCCTCGAGCACATCGAGGGCGGTGCTTTTGCCGGAGCCGGAGCGCCCGCTGACGATGATCAAGCGCATGGACAACCGCCTCGTTAATAGCTGCTCTGTACGTCCACGACGACCTGATACAGCGATTCGCTGTCGGGGGCGCTGCGCAGGCGATCCCGGACGTCTTCACGGTCGAGCATACTGGCGATTTGTCGCAGCAACTCCAGGTGCTCATCGGTTGCGGCTTCAGGCACCAGCAAGACGAACAACAAGTCGACGGGCGCGCCGTCGATGGCGTCGAACTCAACGGCGGCATCCAGGCGCAGCAAAGCGCTGATCGGCGCGGCACACCCGGTCAGCCGGCAATGCGGAATGGCAATGCCATTACCGAAACCGGTCGAACCAAGCTTTTCGCGGGCGATCAGGCTTTCGAATATGTCTTGCCCATCCAGATCGGGCAGTTCACGCGCGATCAGGTTGGCGATCTGTTCGAGTACACGTTTTTTGCTGCCGCCCGGCACGTTCACCAGGGAACGGCCGGGGGTCAGTATCTGTTCAAGTCGGATCATAGGAGGTGAGCGAGGTCAGCGGGCCATTGCGCCTTGCTGACGGTCGAGCTGCTTTTCCTTGTGCTTGATGAGTTGGCGGTCGAGTTTGTCGGTCAGTAGATCGATGGCGGCGTACATGTCTTCGTGTTCGGCATTGGCAACGACTTCGCCCCCGGCAATATGCAACGTGGCTTCGATTTTCTGTTTGAGCTTCTCGACCTCCATGATGACTTGCACGTTGGTGATCTTGTCGAAGTGTCGCTCCAATCGACCCAGTTTCTCGTCGATATAGTCGCGCAGGGCGTCGGTCACATCCAGTTGGTGTCCACTGATGTTGACTTGCATACCGCATTCTCCTTGTTGCCGCGTGTAAGAGGCCGGCTTGAAATGCCGGCCGCCGGAACACTGATGCGGAAGACTCGGGTGGCAGCGGCCTGATCAAGCCAAGTAGCGACGAAATGTCGGTACAAGGCGTTCAGGTGCTGTTTGAGTCGTGTTGCGTGAGTCCCCCGTTGCTGCCGTACTACATCAGTCGCTTGCGTTCGCTGGAGGGCGCTATGCCGAGCGATTCGCGGTACTTGGCGACTGTGCGACGTGCCACTTGTATGCCTTGTGCCTCCAGTAAACCAGCGATCTTGCTGTCACTCAACGGCTTTTTTGCATTTTCCGCGGCGACCAGTTTTTTGATGATCGCGCGGATCGCCGTGGACGAGCATTCGCCGCCTTCGGAGGTGCTGACGTGGCTCGAGAAGAAGTACTTGAGCTCATAAATGCCACGTGGGGTGTGCATGAATTTCTGTGTGGTCACGCGCGAGATGGTCGACTCGTGCATGCCAACCGCTTCGGCGATGTCGTGCAGTACCAGGGGCTTCATGGCTTCGTCGCCATAGTCGAGAAAACCGCGCTGGTGCTCGACGATTTGGGTGGCGACCTTCATCAGGGTCTCGTTGCGGCTTTGCAGGCTCTTGATGAACCAGCGTGCTTCCTGCAGCTGGTTACGCATGAAGGTGTTGTCGGCGCTGGAGTCGGCGCGTTTGACGAAACCGGCGTATTGCGCGTTGACGCGTAGGCGCGGCATGGCGTCCTGATTCAGTTCGACCAGCCAACGATCGTTGTGCTTGCGCACGATCACATCAGGCACGACATATTCGGGTTCGCTCGACTCGATCTGCGAACCGGGGCGAGGGTTGAGGCTCTGGATCAGGTCGATGACCTGCTTGAGCTCGTCTTCCTTGAGCTTCATGCGGCGTAGCAATTGGCTGTAGTCGCGGCTGCCGAGCAGGTCGAGGTAATCACCGGCCAGGCGCTGGGCTTCCGCCAGCCAGGGCGTGCGCGCAGGCATCTGGCGCAGTTGCAGCAAGAGGCATTCGCGCAAGTCGCGGGCGGCAATCCCGGCAGGCTCGAATTGCTGAATACGGTGCAGCACGGCTTCGACTTCGTCGATTTCGATGTCCAGCTCCGGGTCGAATGCTTCAGTCACTTCTTCCAGGGTTTCTTCGAGATAGCCTTGCTGGTTGATGCAGTCGATCAAGGTGACCGCGATAAGGCGGTCTTTGTCGGACATCGGTGCGAGGTTGAGCTGCCACAGCAGGTGGCTTTGCAGGCTCTCGCCGGCAGATGTGCGCGTGGTGAAGTCCCATTCGTCATCATCGTTGCTAGGCAGGCTGCTGGCGCTGGTCTGGTAAACGTCTTCCCAGGCGGTATCCACCGGCAGCTCGTTGGGAATGCGCTCACCCCAATCGCCTTCCTCCAAGTTATCCACCGTCTGTGCGGTTTCCTGGAAGCTGCTGTCCTGATAAAGCGTTTCCTGCTCAGGTGCCGGTGCTGCGCTCTCTGCGCCGTCGGCGAGAGGGTCGGAATTATCGAAGTCTTCGCCTTCTTCCTGACGTTCGAGCATGGGATTGGACTCCAATGCTTCCTGGATTTCCTGTTGCAGGTCCAGGGTCGACAGTTGGAGCAAGCGTATGGCCTGTTGCAGCTGAGGTGTCATCGTCAGCTGCTGGCCCATCTTCAGGACTAGCGATGGTTTCATTGCAGACCTTATTTACCGGCGTCTGAGCGCAATCCACTACAGGGCGCCGAAGCGCCACTAGGAAGCAAATTATATGCCTGAAAGCGAGTGGTTTGCCTAGCGTTGCCGGCAAGCACTTCGCGAAAAAGTCGCATTCAGAGGCGGAATTCGTGCCCCAGGTACACATCCTTGACCAACTGGTTGGCCAGAATGGCGTCGGCATTGCCCTCGGCAATCAGCTGTCCATCGCTGACGATGTACGCTGTTTCGCAGATGTCGAGGGTTTCTCGGACGTTGTGGTCGGTGATGAGTACACCGATGCCCTTGGCCTTGAGGTGGTGAATGATCTGCTTGATATCGCCAACAGAAATCGGATCGACCCCCGCGAACGGCTCATCGAGCAGAATGAATTTTGGTGCAGTGGCCAGTGCGCGGGCGATTTCTACACGGCGTCGTTCACCGCCGGATAGGCTCATGCCGAGCGTGTCGCGGATGTGGGTGACATGGAATTCCTGCAGGAGGTTTTCCAGCTCCTTGTGGCGCGCAGCGCTGTCGAGTTCCTTGCGGGTCTCGAGGATCGCCATGATGTTGTCGGCGACGCTGAGCTTGCGGAAGATTGAGGCTTCTTGTGGCAGGTAGCCAATGCCAGCGCGGGCGCGCCCGTGCATCGGCTGATGGCTGACGTCGAGGTCGTCGATCAGTACGCGACCCTGATCAGCCTGTACCAGGCCTACGATCATGTAAAAGCACGTTGTCTTGCCGGCGCCATTGGGGCCGAGCAGGCCGACAATTTGCCCGCTGTCGATGCTTAGGCTGACGTCACGTACGACCTGGCGACCCTTGTAGCTCTTGGCCAGGTGCTGGGCTTTCAAGGTGGCCATTACTGCGGCGCCTGAGTTGCGGGTTTGTTTTTCGGCTGAATCACCATGTCGATGCGCGGACGCGGCGTGGTCACGCTGTTGCCTGTGGCGCGGCCGGCGTTGACGATCTGGCGCTGGGTGTCATAGACGATCTTCTCGCCTTCGAAGGTGTTGCCTTCCTGAACCACTTTGGCCTGGTCGATCAGCACGATGCGCTCATTGGCAGCAAAGTACTGGATGGTCAGGCCGTATGCCTTGACGACCTGTTTATCAGCAGCAGGCTTCTGCTCGTAGTAAGCCGGTCTGCCTACCGAGGTGAAGACCTCGATGTCGCCCTGGGCTGTCTGTGTGATGGTGACGGTGTCACCGGTGATCTTCAGGGAGCCCTGGGTGATCACTACATCGCCGCGGTAAACCGCTACGCCTTGTTTGTCGTCGAGTTCAGCGCTGTCGGCCTGGACGCGAATGGGTTGCTCGCGGTCCGAAGGCAGTGCCCAGGCACTGGCGCTTCCGAGCGCAGCGCTCAAGCTGAGCAGAAGGGGGAAGGTTTTAACGAACCTCATGCTGGCCTCTTACGTTGGACAGCAGGAGCATCCTGCCGTCATTCAAATACGCTTTCATTCCTTGTGCCGTGGTCACCCCGTTGGCCGCGTCGATTCTAACGGCTTGCTGGGTCTGCGCATATTCCTTCTGTGGGAATACCGTCAGGCGACTGGTCGTGAGGATGGTCGGGCGGCCCTTGGCGTCGGTGCGTTCGACGCGGACCTGGTCAATCAGCTCGACTTCTTCGCCACCTGGGCCCACTTCGCCACGGGTGCTGCGCACCAGCCATGGCAGTTCGGTGCCGCGATAAAGGTTCAGGCGTGGTGCCGTCAGCAGGGTGATGTCGGTGCTGTTGAGGTGTTCGACGCGCTCGGCCGTTATCTCATACTCAAGCTTGCCATCGGCTTGGTACTGCAGGGTCCGCGTGTTTTCGGCGTAGAAGTCGATGTCATTCTCAACCGCGGCGGTGGGCGGGCTTTCAAAAAAGCTGTCCGGGTTGATGTTCCAGTAACCCAGCGCGGCTACCAGGGCGGCCGCGAGGATGAACAGAGTGGGGGTGAGCAGTTTGCGCAGCATGGTTCAACCCTATAGGTAGGCGGCTTGGGCCGCTTCCAGCGTGCCTTGGGCGCGCATGATCAGCTCGCAGAATTCACGTGCAGCACCGTCGCCGCCGCGCGCCTGGGTCACGCCATGGGCATGGGCGCGGACGAAGCCGTCGGCGCTCGCCACGGCCATGCCCAAACCAACGCGCCGGATCACCGGCAGGTCGGGCAGGTCATCGCCCAGATAGGCGACTTGGTCGTAGCGCAACCCCAGCTCAGCCAGCAGCTCATCGAGCACGACCAGCTTGTCTTCGCGGCCCTGATACAGGTGAGCAATACCCAGGTTCTGAGCGCGTCGCTCGACCACAGGCGTTTTGCGTCCGCTGATAATCGCGGTTGCAACGCCGGAGGCGATGAGCATCTTGATGCCGTGACCGTCGAGGGTGTTGAAGGTCTTGAATTCGCTGCCGTCGACGAGGAAGTAAAGCTTGCCATCGGTCAGCACGCCATCGACATCGAAAATGGCCAGCTTGATGGCTTGAGCGCGTTGCGTGAGGTTGGTGTTGATCAGGTCGGTGCTCATTACATCACTCCGGCGCGCAGCAGGTCGCCCAGGTTGAAGGCGCCGATGGGGCGCTCTTGGTCGTCAATCACCACCAGCGAGCTGATCTTGTGATCTTCCATGATTTTCAGGGCTTCGGCCGCGAGCATGTCCGGGCGCGCGGTCTTGCCGCGTGGCGTCATGACGTCATCGATGCGTGCGTGGCGCACATCGACGTCGCGGTCCAGGGTGCGGCGCAGGTCGCCGTCGGTGAAGATGCCAGCCAGGCCGCCATCGTCTTCAAGTACCACGGTCATGCCCAAGCCTTTCTGGGTCATTTCCAGCAGCGCATCGCGCAGTGATGTACCGCGGCGAACGCTGGGCAGGCTGGCGCCGCTGTGCATCACATTTTCCACCTTGAGCAGCAGGCGACGACCGAGGGCGCCGCCGGGGTGGGAGAAGGCAAAATCTTCGGCAGTGAAGCCGCGGGCCTCGAGCAGCGCGATGGCCAGGGCGTCGCCGAGGACCAGTGAGGCGGTGGTCGAGGAGGTCGGTGCCAGGTTGAGCGGGCAGGCTTCCTGGCTGACGCGGGCATCCAGATTGACCTCGGCGGCTTTGGCCAGGGGCGAGTCGGGGTTTCCGGTCATGCTGATCAGGGTGATACCCAGGCGCTTGATCAATGGCAGCAAGGTCACGATCTCGGCCGTGGAGCCTGAGTTGGACAGTGCCAGGACCACGTCGTCGCGGGTGATCATGCCCATGTCGCCGTGGCTGGCCTCGGCCGGGTGGACGAAGAACGCCGTGGTGCCGGTGCTGGCCAGGGTGGCGGCGATCTTGTTGCCGATATGGCCGGACTTGCCCATGCCCACGACCACCACGCGACCCTTGCTGGTGAGAATCAGCTTGCAGGCGCGCACGAAATCAGCATCGATGCGCTGCAAGAGCTCCTCGACGGCCTCGATTTCCAGGCGAATGGTGCGTTGGGCGGATTGGATCAGGTCGCTGGTCTGGCTCATGGCGTTCGTCGGTGGCCCGTGTAAAAGGCGCGATTATAGCCGCAAAGGCGAGTGGGCTCACCCGTCAATGATTTGACCGCAGTGCAGCGTGCAAGCTGAACGACGGCTGAACGCTTCGAACATCTCTCGTAAGGAAATGTTCCATCTTGGGCGCGATCTTTCGGCAATGGTATAGTGCTCGGCCATTTTCGGCCCTGTCCGGCAATTGTCGTGTCCTGCCTGTGGGGACGGGCGTCTGTTAGGCAGTCGGTTCGCAAGGAGTTCAGATGAGTGCCGAAAACGAGTACGCGGTCGAGCTGAAAGGTCTCAGTTTCAAGCGCGGCGACCGGGTTATTTTCAACGACATCGACATTCGTATACCGCGCGGCAAGGTCACCGGCATCATGGGGCCTTCCGGTTGTGGCAAGACCACGTTGCTGCGCCTGATTGGCGCTGAGCTGAAGCCGTCGCAAGGCGAGGTCTGGGTCAATGGCCAGAACCTGCCGCAGCTGTCGCGCAGCGAATTGTTCGACATGCGCAAGCAGATGGGCGTGCTGTTCCAGAGTGGTGCGCTGTTCACCGACCTCGACGTGTTTGAGAACGTGGCCTTTCCGCTACGCGTGCACACCAAGCTGCCCGAAGAAATGATTCGCGACATTGTGCTGATGAAGCTGCAGGCCGTCGGCCTGCGCGGTGCTGTGGAGTTGATGCCGGATGAGCTGTCCGGTGGCATGAAGCGGCGTGTGGCGTTGGCCCGCGCGATTGCGCTGGATCCGCAGATTCTTATTTATGACGAACCGTTCGTGGGGCAAGACCCGATTGCCATGGGTGTTCTGGTGCGCTTGATCCGCCTGCTGACCGATGCCTTGGGCATTACCAGTATTGTGGTGTCCCATGACCTGGCTGAAACCGCGAGCATTGCTGACTACATCTATGTGGTAGGCGACACCCAGGTGCTGGGGCAGGGTACGCCGCAGGAGCTGATGAATTCGGATAACCCGCGTATTCGCCAGTTCATGCAGGGCACGCCCGATGGTCCGGTGCCGTTTCACTTTCCGGCGGCGAATTACCGCGAAGATCTACTGGGGGGGCGCTGATGCGCAAAAAGTCTCCGCTCGAGCGCCTGCGCCTGTTTGGGCGCGCCGGCATCGATGTGGTTGCCACGCTGGGGCGTTCGACCATTTTTCTGCTGCGCGCATTGTTTGGCCGCGGCACCTCGGGTAACGGGCTGCAGTTGTTGGTTAAGCAGCTGTATTCAATTGGTGTCATGTCGCTGGCGATTATTGTCGTGTCCGGTGTGTTTATCGGCATGGTGCTGTCGTTGCAGGGTTTCAGCATCCTCGCGAAATACGGCTCCGAGCAGGCCGTTGGGCAAATGGTTGCCCTGACCCTGTTGCGTGAGCTGGGGCCAGTGGTCACGGCCTTGCTGTTTGCCGGGCGCGCAGGTTCTGCCTTGACAGCTGAAATCGGCAACATGAAGTCCACCGAGCAGCTTTCCAGCCTGGCGATGATCGGGGTCGACCCGCTCAAGTACATCGTCGCGCCGCGCCTGTGGGCGGGCTTCATCTCGATGCCGCTGCTGGCGATGATCTTCAGTGTCGTGGGCATCTGGGGCGGTGCGATGGTCGCCGTCGATTGGCTGGGCGTTTATGAAGGGTCGTTCTGGGCCAACATGCAGAACAGCGTGTCCTTCCGCGAAGATGTTCTTAACGGGCTGATCAAGAGCCTGGTGTTTGCGTTCGTCGTGACCTGGATCGCGGTGTTTCAGGGCTATGACTGTGAGCCGACTTCCGAAGGTATCAGCCGGGCAACCACCCGTACCGTGGTGTACGCGTCGCTGGCGGTGCTGGGGCTGGACTTTATTTTGACCGCTTTGATGTTTGGAGATTTCTGATGCAAAACCGCACGCTGGAAGTTGGTGTCGGCCTGTTTCTCCTGGCTGGGCTCCTGGCCCTGTTGCTGCTGGCGCTGCGCGTCAGCGGTCTGACGGTGGTCACAGGTGAGAACACCTACCGGGTTTACGCCCACTTTGAAAACATCGCCGGCCTGACCGTGCGCGCCAAGGTGACCATGGCTGGGGTGACGATTGGCAAGGTGACAGCCATCGACCTGGACCGTGACAGTTACACCGGCCGCGTGACCATGGAAGTGGACGGTGACGTGAACAACCTGCCGATCGACTCGACCGCGTCGATTCTGACCGCCGGGTTGCTGGGCGAGAAATACGTGGGCATCAGTGTGGGCGGGGAGGAGGAGGTGCTGGCCGAAGGCGGCACTATTCATGACACTCAGTCGTCACTGGTACTGGAAGACCTGATTGGTAAGTTCCTGCTCAACTCGGTCAATAAAGACGAAGCCAATTAAATGGGAGTCTCCAACATGATCACAGTCATGCGTAACAGCCTGCTGGCACTGCTGGCACTGCTGGCAGCCCTGCCCCTGCTGGCGAACGCTGCACAACCGGCCCATGAGGTGGTGGAGGAAACGACCAACACCCTGCTGGCTGATCTGAAAGCCAACAAGGAGCAATACCGCTCTAATCCGGATGCGTTCTATAACGCGCTCAATGACATTCTCGGGCCGGTAGTCGATGTGCCCGGCATTTCCCGTGGCGTGATGACCGTGCGCTACTCGCGCCAGGCCAGCCCGGAGCAAATGGCGCGCTTTGAAGAAAACTTCAAACGTAGCCTGATGCAGTTCTATGGCAATGCCTTGCTCGAATACAACAACCAAGACATCCGCGTATTGCCGGTGAGTGGTGCGCAGGATCCGCAGCGCAGCTCGGTGAATATGGAGATCCGTGACGGTAAGGGCGTGGTTTACCCGCTGTCCTACACCATGGTTGCTCAGGATGGCACCTGGAAGCTGCGCAACGTAGTGATCAACGGTATCAACGTCGGCAAGCTGTTCCGCGATCAGTTTGCTCAGTCGATGCAGGCCAATGGCAATGACCTGGATAAGGTCATCGATACTTGGGCCAACACCGTAGCCCGTGCACGCCAGGCCAAGGGTGAGTCGTGAGTCGCGCCTCTATTGCGGCGCAGTCGCCTGACGTGCTGCTGCTCACGGGGGAGCTCGACTACCGCAGCGGTCCGCAGGTGCGCGATGAGGGGCGACGCCTGCTTCAGGCAAGCACCGGCGCTACCTGCGTGATTGATTGTGCAGGTGTTGTGCGTGCCAGCAGTGTTGGGCTGTCGCTGCTGCTCGCCTTTATGCGTGATGCCCAGGCGCTCGGCAAAACCCTGGAGGTCCGTGCGCTGCCCGACGAGATGCGGCAGATCGCCGGAGTATCCGGGCTGCTGGACATTCTGCCGCAGCAGGCCTGAGCGCCTGCTGTTGGTTGGTAGCAGCGCATCGGCAGTGTTCGCAGGCGCGCGGCTTTTTTTGTATGATGCTCGACCCGCGAGCCTCGGCTCTGTTGTCGTTCATCAATACGCCGTTCGAGGTTGAGCATGCAGGCCCAAGACGTAAAAAGCCTCCTGGAGGCAAAACTCCCCGATACCCAAGTGGAAGTTGAAGGCGAAGGCTGCAACTTCCAGTTGAATCTGATCAGTGACGAATTGGCTGGCCTGAGCCCGGTCAAGCGTCAGCAGCAGATCTACGCTCACCTCAATCACTGGATCGCCGATGGCAGCATCCACGCCGTGAGCATGAAATTCTTCAGCCGTGCCACCTGGGCCGCGCGCTCCTAAACCGAGAGAGTCATGGACAAACTGATCATTACCGGCGGCGTGCGCCTCGACGGCGAAATCCGCATTTCCGGGGCGAAGAACTCGGCCCTGCCGATTCTGGCCGCGACCCTGTTGGGCGACGCTCCCGTCACCATCTGCAACCTGCCGCACCTGCACGACATCACCACCATGATCGAGCTGTTCGGGCGCATGGGTATCGAACCGGTTATCGATGAAAAGCTGGCCGTCGAAGTGGATGCGCGGGCGATCAAGACCCTGGTAGCGCCCTACGAGCTGGTTAAAACCATGCGCGCCTCGATTCTGGTGCTCGGCCCAATGGTCGCGCGTTTTGGTGAGGCTGAAGTGGCCCTGCCTGGCGGTTGCGCGATTGGTTCGCGGCCCGTCGACCTGCACATCCGCGGCCTCGAGGCCATGGGTGCGACCATCGACGTTGAGGGTGGCTATATCAAGGCCAAGGCCCCCGAAGGCGGTTTGCGCGGCGCGCACTTCTTCTTCGATACCGTCAGCGTGACCGGCACCGAAAACATTCTGATGGCCGCCACCTTGGCCAAAGGCCGCAGCGTGCTGGAAAACGCCGCGCGCGAGCCGGAAGTCGTCGACCTGGCCAACTGCCTGATCGCCATGGGCGCGAAGATCCAAGGCGCCGGCACTGACACCATCATCATTGATGGGGTTGAGCGTCTGCACGGCGCGCGCTTCAGCGTGATGCCCGACCGTATCGAAACCGGTACTTACCTGGTCGCTGCCGCCGCCACCGGTGGCCGTGTCAAACTCAAGGACACCGACCCGACGACGCTCGAAGCCGTCCTGCTCAAGCTGCAGGAAGCCGGTGCAGAAATCACCACCGGTGAGGACTGGATCGAGCTGGACATGCATGGCAAGCGCCCCAAGGCCGTGAGCTTGCGTACCGCACCTTACCCGGCATTCCCGACCGACATGCAAGCGCAGTTCATCGCCCTCAATGCGATTGCCGAAGGCAACGGCACGGTCATCGAGACTGTGTTCGAGAACCGCTTTATGCACGTCTACGAAATGTCGCGCATGGGTGCGCAGATCCAGGTTGAAGGTAATACCGCGATCGTCACCGGCGTCGAAACGCTCAAGGGCGCACCGGTCATGGCCACTGACCTGCGTGCGTCGGCCAGCCTGGTGATTGCCGCTCTGGTAGCCGAAGGTGACACCCTGATCGACCGTATATACCACATCGACCGTGGTTACGAGTGCATCGAAGAGAAGCTGCAACTGCTCGGCGCGAAAATCCGCCGTGTGCCGGGTTGATGCCATGCTGACCATTGCCCTGTCCAAAGGCCGCATTCTCGATGACACCCTGCCGCTGCTTGCGGCGGCAGGTATCGTGCCGACCGAGAATCCAGACAAGAGCCGCAAGCTGATCATCCCCACCACCCAGGACGATGTGCGCCTGCTGATCGTGCGTGCCACTGATGTGCCGACCTATGTCGAGCACGGTGCGGCCGACCTCGGCGTGGCGGGCAAGGACGTGTTGCTGGAGTATGGTGGTCAGGGGCTTTATGAGCCACTGGACCTGCAGATTGCCAAGTGCAAGCTGATGACCGCCGGCGCAGTTGGCGCACCTGAACCCAAAGGCCGTCTGCGCGTAGCGACCAAGTTCGTCAATGTCGCCAAACGCTATTACGCCGAGCAGGGCCGTCAGGTCGATATCATCAAGCTGTACGGCTCCATGGAGCTGGCCCCGCTGGTGGGCTTGGCCGACAAGATCATCGACGTGGTCGACACCGGTAACACCCTGCGTGCCAACGGTCTGGAAGCCCAGGAGCTGATCGCCCACATCAGCTCGCGGCTGATCGTCAACAAGGCCTCGATGAAGATGCAGCATGCACGCATTCAGGCCCTGATCGACACGCTGCGCGGCGCCGTCGAGGCCCGACACCGCGGTTAACTTCCCAGCGCGGCAATCTGCCGCGCATGCCTATCCGTGTCATAGCCAAATTCTCAGGTGCCCGCACGGGTGGGCTTGTTACTCTACGGCACCTGAGATTTGCCATCACACGAGGCTTTGCCATGACTGCTCCCGTTGCCATCCGTCGACTCAATGCTGCTGATCAGGACTTCGCGCGTCACCTGGATCATCTGCTGAGCTGGGAAAGTGTATCGGACGATGCGGTGAACCATCGTGTGCTGGACATCATCAAGGCGGTGCGTGAACGCGGTGATGCGGCGCTGGTGGAGTTCACCCGGCAGTTCGATGGCCTGGATGTCGCCAGCATGGCTGACCTGATCCTGCCGCGTGAGCGCCTGGAGCTGGCCCTGACCCGTATTACGCCCGAGCAGCGCACCGCGCTGGAGAAAGCGGCCGAGCGCGTGCGCCTGTACCACGAGCGGCAAAAGCAAGATTCCTGGACCTACACCGAAGCCGACGGCACGGTGCTGGGCCAGAAAGTCACCCCGCTGGACCGTGCCGGCCTCTACGTGCCGGGCGGCAAGGCGTCCTACCCTTCGTCCGTGCTGATGAACGCGATTCCGGCCAAGGTGGCCGGTGTGCCTGAAGTGGTGATGGTGGTGCCGACGCCCCGTGGCGAGCTGAACGAGCTGGTGCTGGCGGCCGCTTGTATTGCTGGCGTTGACCGGGTGTTCACCATCGGTGGCGCCCAGGCTGTTGCGGCGCTGGCCTATGGCACCGAGAGCGTGCCGCCGGTGGACAAAATCGTTGGCCCCGGCAACATCTATGTGGCCACGGCCAAGCGCCACGTGTTCGGCAAGGTCGGCATCGACATGATCGCCGGTCCCTCGGAGATTCTTGTGGTGTGTGATGGTCAGACCGACCCGGACTGGATCGCCATGGATCTGTTCTCCCAGGCCGAGCACGACGAAGACGCCCAGTCGATCCTGGTCAGCCCGGATGCCGCCTTCCTCGACCGCGTCGCCGAAAGCATCGCCAAGCTGTTGCCGACCCTGGAGCGTGAGACGATTGCCCGTACCTCGCTGGAAGGGCGCGGCGCGCTGATTCAGGTGGCCGATATGGCTCAGGCCATTGAAGTGGCCAACCGGATTGCCCCGGAGCACCTGGAGCTGTCGGTGGAAAATCCCGATCAGTACCTGCCGCAGATCCGCCATGCCGGCGCGATCTTTATGGGCCGCTACACGGCCGAGGCCCTGGGGGACTATTGCGCGGGCCCTAATCACGTCTTGCCCACCTCGGGCACGGCGCGCTTCTCTTCACCGCTTGGGGTGTATGACTTCCAGAAGCGCTCGTCGATCATTCATTGCTCGGCCGAGGGTGCATCTGAGCTGGGCAAGGTCGCCAGCGTGCTGGCGCGCGGCGAGTCGTTGACTGCCCACGCCCGCAGCGCCGAATACCGGATCAAAGACTAGCGGCAAGCCGTTTCGTAAAGCGGCTCGGGCCGCGCAGCGATACCCAACACAACCGAATCGAATTCGAGGAGAGAAGGGCAGATGAGCAAATTCTGGAGCCCCTTCGTCAAAGACCTGGTGCCTTACGTGCCGGGCGAGCAGCCCAAGCTGAGCAAGCTGGTTAAGCTCAATACCAACGAAAACCCCTATGGCCCGTCGCCCAAAGCGTTGGCGGCCATGCAGGCCGAGGTGAACGATGCGCTGCGTCTGTACCCGGACCCTAACGGTGAGCGCCTGAAGCAGGCCGTTGCCGATTATTACGGCGTGCAGCTTAACCAGGTGTTTGTCGGCAATGGTTCCGATGAAGTGCTGGCCCATGCATTTCACGGGCTGTTTCAGCACGGCAAGCCGCTGTTGTTTCCGGACATCAGCTACAGCTTCTACCCGGTTTACTGTGGCCTGTACGGCATCGAGCATGAGACCGTCCCGCTGGACGCGAACTTCCAGATTCGGGTTGAGGATTACGCACGCCCCAACGGCGGCATTATTTTCCCCAACCCCAATGCACCGACCGGTTGCCTGCTCGCCCTCGAGGCTATTGAGCAGCTGTTGCAGACCAACCCGGACAGCGTGGTGCTGGTGGATGAAGCCTATGTCGATTTTGGCGGCGAGACGGCGATCAGCCTGGTCGATCGTTACCCGAATCTGCTGGTCAGCCAAACCCTGTCCAAGTCGCGTTCCCTGGCGGGTTTGCGGGTTGGGTTTGCGGTCGGTCACCCCGATCTGATCGAGGCGCTGGAGCGGATCAAGAACAGCTTCAACTCCTACCCGCTGGACCGCATCGCAATTGCTGGCGCCGCAGCGGCATTCGAGGACCGTGCCTACTTCGAGCAGACCTGCACACAGGTGATCGACAGCCGTGAGGTGGTGGTCAAGGGCATGCAAGCGCTGGGCTTCGAGGTATTGCCGTCAGCGGCGAACTTCGTGTTTGCCCGTCATCCGCACAAGGATGGCGCCGCGCTGGCGGCTGGTTTGCGCGAGCAGGGTGTCATCGTGCGGCACTTCAACAAGCCGCGTATTTATCAGTTCCTGCGAATCACCATCGGCACGCCGGAGCAGAACCAGGCGCTGCTGGAGGCGTTGACCAGCGTGTAAATCGCGCAGCCACAAAAAAGCCGGCGTCCCCTAAAGGGGGCGCCGGCTTTTTTATCCGTTGGGATCAGCCGCCATTGGCTGGCGGACGTACACCAATCTCGGCGGTCAGGGTCATAGGCTTGCCATTGCGCATGATCTCGATGCGGATCTTTTCCCCCGGCCGGGTGCGCGCCACTTGGTTCATCGAGCGGCGACCATCGCCTGCCGCTTCGCCGTCGATATTGAGGATCAGGTCGCCAGGCTGCAGGCCTGCCTTGGCAGCCGGGCCGTCACGGTAGATGCCCGCGACCACGATGCCGGGGCGTCCTTCCAAGCCAAAGGATTCGGCGAGATCCGGTGTCAGGGGTTGTACTTCAATGCCCAGCCAGCCGCGTATCACTTGGCCGTGCTCGATGATCGCCTGCATCACCTCCAGCGCCAGTTTGACCGGGATGGCAAAGCCAATGCCCTGGGAACCCCCTGATTTGGAAAAGATCGCCGTGTTGATGCCGACCAGGTTGCCGTAGGCGTCCACCAGCGCACCGCCGGAGTTGCCAGGGTTGATGGCCGCATCGGTCTGAATGAAGTCTTCGTAGGTGTTGAGCCCGAGCTGGTTGCGGCCCGTGGCGCTGATGATGCCCATGGTCACGGTCTGGCCGACGCCAAAGGGGTTGCCGATGGCCAGGCTGACATCGCCAATGCGGATGTTGTCCGAGCGGCCCAACGTGATCGACGGCAGGTCCTGGAGATCAATCTTGAGCACGGCCAAGTCTGTCTCCGGGTCACTGCCGATGACCCGTGCCAGCGTCTCGCGACCGTCCTTGAGTGCGACCACGATCTGGTCGGCGCCGGCGGTGACGTGGTTGTTGGTCAGCAAATAGCCTTCCGGGCTCATGATCACCGCCGAGCCGAGGCTCGACTCCATCCGGCGCTGTTTGGGCAGGTTGTCGCCGAAGAACTTGCGAAACTGCGGGTCCTCGAACAGCGGGTGGGTCGGCTTATTGGCGAATTTGGTGGTGTACAGGTTGGCCACCGCAGGCGAGGCAATGTTCACCGCATCGGCGTAGGACGCCGGGCCTTGCTGGGTGCGCGCGTAGAAGGGTGCCTGGCGCAACTCAACGTCCTGGCTGGGCAGTCCCACCCACTGCGGATAGTGCTGAATGATCAACAGTGCCAGTAGCACACCCGTCAGCAGGGGCCAGCCAAGAAAACGCAGGGCCTGGAGCATCGATGAAATCCTGAGGGTTGCGAGGGCCGGAGCAGGCCCTTAAGGTGCGCCATTATAGAGGCGCGCCTGTTAATAAAAAGCGGCGCCACACAACTGTTTATAAAGGAAATGAAAAATGGCCGTAGCCCTGGCGACGCTCGTCGAAGAAGTCGACCGCTATCTCGACGCGGCGAAGATTGCCGATTACTGCCCCAACGGTTTACAGGTCGAGGGGCGGCCCCAGGTTCGACGTATCGTCAGTGGTGTCACTGCCAGCCAGGCGCTGGTCGATGCTGCCATCGAGGCCGACGCCGACGTGCTGCTGGTTCACCATGGCTATTTCTGGAAGGGCGAAAACCCTTGCGTGACGGGGATGAAGCAGCGCCGGTTAAAGGCGCTGCTGGCCGCTGACATCAGCCTGCTGGCTTATCACCTGCCCTTGGATGTGCATGGCGAGGTGGGCAATAATGTGCAGTTGGCCGCGCAGTTGGGAATTACCGTGGAGGGGCCGTTGGAGGCGGGTAATCCGCGTACCGTGGGTTTGGTCGGCTCGCTGCCCGACGCCATGAGTGCCCGAGATTTCGCCCGTCACGTGCATCAAGTGCTTGGCCGCGAGCCGCTGCTGGTCGAAGGTGAGTCGATGATTCGCCGCGTCGGCTGGTGCACGGGTGGCGGTCAGGGTTACATCGATCAGGCGATTGCCGCCGGGGTTGATCTGTACCTGACCGGCGAAGCCTCCGAGCAGACCTTCCACAGCGCTCGGGAAAACGGCATCAGCTTTATCGCGGCCGGTCATCATGCCACTGAGCGCTACGGTGTGCAGGCGTTGGGTGATTATCTGGCGCGGCGCTTTGCTATTGAGCATCTGTTTATCGATTGCCCTAACCCGATATAGGCCGCCATTGCGGCCTTTCCTGTCGGTATAAAGCTAGATCGTTTCGATCTAACTGGGCTCCTGAATAGAAGAGGGTGCTGTGCTAGAGTGCGCCCTCGTCCACGGCCCGCCGGCCCAAACACATCGCATTTCGTGAGTAGCCATGCTCGATAAACTGACCCACCTGAAACAGCTGGAGGCGGAAAGTATCCACATCATTCGTGAAGTGGCCGCCGAATTCGACAACCCGGTGATGCTCTATTCCATCGGTAAAGACTCCGCCGTGATGCTGCACCTGGCACGCAAGGCGTTCTTTCCAGGGAAGCTGCCGTTCCCGGTGATGCACGTCGACACGCGCTGGAAGTTTCAGGAGATGTACAGCTTCCGCGAGAAGATGGTCAACGAGTACGGCCTGGACCTGATCACCCACATCAACCCCGATGGTGTGGCGCAGGACATGAACCCCTTCACCTACGGCAGTGCCAAGCACACCGATGTGATGAAGACCGAAGGCCTCAAGCAGGCGCTGGACAAGTACGGCTTTGACGCCGCCTTCGGTGGCGCGCGCCGCGACGAAGAGAAATCCCGCGCTAAAGAGCGTGTGTATTCCTTCCGCGACAGCAAGCACCGCTGGGACCCGAAGAACCAGCGTCCCGAGCTGTGGAATGTGTACAACGGTAACGTCAAGAAGGGCGAATCGATCCGTGTGTTCCCGCTGTCCAACTGGACCGAGCTGGACATCTGGCAGTACATCTACCTGGAGCAGATCCCGATCGTGCCGCTGTACTTCGCCGCCGAACGCGAAGTGATCGAGAAGAATGGCACGCTGATCATGATCGACGACGATCGCATCCTTGAGCACCTTTCCGACGAAGAAAAAGCCCGTATCACTAAGAAGATGGTGCGCTTTCGCACCCTCGGCTGCTACCCGCTGACCGGCGCGGTGGAATCCACGGCCACCAGCCTCACTGACATCATTCAGGAAATGCTCCTGACCCGTACTTCCGAGCGCCAGGGCCGCGTCATCGACCACGATGCTGCCGGTTCCATGGAAGAGAAAAAACGTCAGGGGTATTTCTAATATGTCGCACCAATCCGATCTGATCAGCGAAGACATCCTCGCTTACCTGGCCCAGCACGAGCGTAAAGAACTGCTGCGCTTCCTTACCTGCGGCAACGTCGACGACGGCAAGAGCACCCTGATTGGCCGCCTGCTGCACGACTCGAAGATGATCTACGAAGACCATCTGGAAGCCATTACCCGTGATTCGAAGAAGTCCGGCACCACGGGTGAGGAAGTCGATCTGGCATTGCTGGTCGACGGCCTGCAGGCCGAGCGTGAGCAGGGCATCACCATCGACGTGGCCTACCGCTATTTCAGCACCGCCAAGCGCAAATTCATCATCGCCGACACCCCCGGCCATGAGCAGTACACCCGCAACATGGCCACTGGAGCCTCCACCTGCGACCTGGCGATCATCCTGATCGACGCGCGCTACGGTGTGCAGACCCAGACCAAGCGTCATAGCTTTATCGCCAGCCTGCTGGGCATCAAGCACATCGTTGTGGCCATCAACAAGATGGACCTCAAGGGCTTCGATCAAGGCGTATTCGAGCAGATCAAGGCTGATTACCTGAAGTTCGCCGAAGGTATTGCGCTCAAGCCAAGCTCGCTGCACTTCGTGCCGATGTCGGCGCTGAAGGGCGACAACGTGGTGAACAAGAGCGAGCAGTCGCCTTGGTACACCGGCCAGTCGCTGATGGAAATCCTCGAAACCGTGGAAGTGGCGGGCGATCGCAATTTCACCGACCTGCGTTTCCCGGTGCAGTACGTCAACCGTCCGAACCTGAATTTCCGTGGATTCGCCGGCACCCTGGCCAGCGGCATCGTGCGCAAGGGCGACGAAATCATCGCGCTGTCGTCGGGCAAGGGCAGCAAGGTCAAATCCATCGTCACCTTCGAAGGTGAGCTGGAGCAGGCCGGTCCAGGTCAGGCGATCACCATCACCCTGGAAGACGAAATCGACGTTTCCCGCGGTGACATGCTGGTGCATGCCGACAACCGTCCGCAGGTGGTCGACAGCTTCGACGCCATGCTGGTGTGGATGGCCGAAGAGCCGATGCTGCCGGGCAAGAAATACGACATCAAGCGTGCCACCAGCTATGTGCCGGGCTCGATTGCCAGCATCACCCACCGGGTTGATGTGAACACCCTGGAGCACGGCGCGGCGAGCAGCCTGCAACTCAACGAAATCGGCCAGGTGCGTATCGCCCTGGATGCGCCGATTGCGCTGGATGGCTACGCGCACAACCGCACCACGGGCTCGTTTATCGTCATTGACCGCCTGACCAACGGCACCGTGGGTGCTGGCATGATCATCGCCGAGCCGGTTGAGGTTGGCGCGGGTGGCCATCATGGCAAGCTGGCGCACGTGTCCACCGAAGAGCGTGCCACGCGCTTCGGCCAGCAGCCTGCTACCGTGCTGTTCAGCGGCCTGTCCGGCGCGGGCAAGAGCACCTTGGCCTACGCCGTAGAGCGCAAGCTGTTCGACATGGGCCGCGCGGTTTATGTGCTGGATGGCCAGAATCTGCGCCATGACCTGAACAAAGGTCTGCCGCAGGATCGTGCCGGGCGCACCGAGAACTGGCGCCGTGCCGCGCATGTGGCGCGTCAGTTCAACGAAGCCGGTCTGCTAACCCTGGCCGCCTTTGTGGCGCCGGATGCCGAAGGCCGCGAGCAGGCCAAGGCGCTGATCGGTGCTGAGCGCCTAATCACTGTCTATGTGCAGGCGTCTCCGCAGGTCTGCGCTGAGCGTGATCCGCAGGGCTTGTACGCAGCCGGTGGCGATAACATCCCGGGCGAGTCCTTCCCCTATGACGTGCCGCTGAATGCCGATCTGGTGATCGACACGCAGTCGCTGTCGGTGGAAGAGGGCGTCAAGCAGGTGTTGGCGCTGTTGCGTGAGCGTGGCGCGCTGTAACGGCCGCTCGCACTGAAAACCCCGCTGCGGCGGGGTTTTTTCTGGGTGAGGTAACGGTGACAGCGCTTGCTCTGTTTTGGGTGTGCTCCAGGCGCAGTGCGTTCTGGGTTGCGATGCGTGGCTAGCCTTGGTGAACAAAGCGCAGCCTGTTTACTGTGGCAGGCCCATAAAAAACGCCGCGACCCCTGAGGTGTCGCGGCGTTTTTTATTTCAGCAGGAACTGCAGCGGTGCTGGGTTTAGCGCTGCTTCTTCAAGCCGTAGGTCGCATCGAGCATGCCCGGTACATCAGCGCTTTTCGGCGCGTAGTCCTTGGGCATTTCGTTGTTTTTCGGCGGAGTCAGGCGCTCGCGCTTTTCCGTGTCATCAGCGTGCAGGGCTGCCAGCAGACGTTGCCGGGTCAGTTCGTCGAGGGCCAGGCGGTTAGCGCCGTCAGCCAGGTGTTCCTGTACGTCCTGGTAGCTCTGGGTGAGCTTGCGGACCATGGTAGCAGTGGTGTTGAAGTGGCTGACCACTTCGCTCTGGTACGCATCCAGGCGGTTCTGCATGTCGTCCAGCTGACGCTGGTTGCGCGTAGGTGCAGCGTTGGGTGCCAGGCGAGCCAGCAGGAAGCCGATAGCGATACCGGCAATCAGGGTAATGGCCGGGAGCAACCAGGCGGTGAGCGTCTGTTCCACGAGTCCTTCCTCTCTAAACGGCTTTGCTTTACGTTAACGGCTCGAACCTGCGCTGTATACCGCAAGACCCCCCGAGAGGTCACGGAGTTCACTGTTGCTCACCCGCGAAACCCCCCTTTACATCGATGGCCCCTGCGGCCAACTGGAAGCCCTTTGGCTGGACGTGGCCGACGCCCGTGGCGTGGCGCTGATCTGCCACCCCAACCCGATACAGGGTGGCACCATGCTCAATAAAGTCGTTTCGACCCTGCAGCGCACCGCCCGCGATGCCGGCTTGGCGACCCTGCGCTTCAATTACCGCGGCGTGGGTAGCAGTGCCGGCAGCCATGACATGGCCAGTGGCGAGGTTGATGACGCCGAGGCGGTTGCCCGTTGGCTGCATGAGCAGCGCCCTGACTTGCCGGTGACCTTGCTCGGTTTCTCTTTCGGTGGTTTTGTCGCCGCGGCCCTGGGCGCGCGCCTGGAGGCAAAAGGTGAGCATCTCACCAAGCTGCTTATGATTGCCCCGGCGGTGCACCGCCTGACTGACGATACGCCGCCCGCCAGCCAGTGCCCGCTAGTGGTGATTCAGCCGGAAACCGATGAGGTCATCGACCCACAGGCCGTCTACGACTGGTCGGCAAACCTCGGGCGTGCGCATGAGCTGCTGAAAGTGGCAGAATGCGGCCACTTTTTTCACGGCAAGCTCACTGATCTGAAGGAGCTGGTGCTCCCGCGCCTCTGATCCGACTCGCCCCATCTGACAAGCGAACGCCATGACCACACGTATCCTGACCGGTATCACCACCACCGGCACGCCACACCTGGGCAACTATGCCGGGGCCATTCGCCCGGCGATTGTTGCCAGCCGTGCGGCGGACGCCGACTCGTTCTATTTTCTGGCCGATTATCACGCGCTGATCAAGTGCGACGAGCCGGCGCGCATCCAGCGCTCACGCCTGGAAATTGCCGCGACCTGGCTGGCGCTTGGGCTGGATACCGACAAGGCAACCTTCTACCGCCAGTCGGACATCCCTGAGATTCCTGAGCTGTGCTGGTTGCTGACTTGCGTAGCGGGCAAGGGCCTGCTCAACCGCGCCCACGCCTACAAGGCTTCGGTGGACAAGAATGTCGAGCAAGGTGAAGACCCGGATGCGGGTATCACCATGGGCCTGTTCAGCTACCCGGTGCTGATGGCAGCGGACATCCTGATGTTCAATGCGCACAAAGTGCCGGTGGGGCGCGACCAGATCCAGCACGTGGAAATGGCCCGTGACATCGGGCAGCGCTTCAACCACCTGTTCGGCAATGGCAAGGAGCTGTTCACCCTGCCTGAGGCGGTGATTGAGGAAGACGTGGCCACGCTGCCCGGGCTGGACGGGCGCAAGATGAGCAAAAGCTACGACAACACCATCCCGTTGTTCGGCAGCGCCAAGCAGCTCAAGGAGGCGGTGGCGCGCATCGTCACCGACTCCAAGCTGCCCGGAGAGCCGAAAGACCCGGACAATTCGCACCTGTTCACCCTCTACCAGGCCTTCGCCGCCCCGACCCAGCAGGCGGATTTCCGCGCCGCGCTGGAAGGCGGGATGGCCTGGGGCGAAGCCAAGCAGGCGCTGGTCAGCCTGCTTGAAGCCGAGCTGGGCGAGGCGCGCGAGCGTTATCACGCGCTGATCAGCAAGCCGGCTGATCTGGAAGACATTCTGCTGGCCGGCGCTGCCAAGGCCCGTAAGATCGCCACGCCGTTCCTCGGTGAGTTGCGTGAGGCGGTTGGCCTGCGCTCGTTCCGTGAGCAGGTCCAGGCGGCGCCGAGCGAGAAGAAGAAATCGGCCAAGGGTGCGCGTTTCGTCAGTTTCCGTGACGAGGACGGTCGTTTCCGTTTCCGCCTGCTGGATGCCGATGGCGAGCAGCTGCTGCTGTCCAAGGCGTTCGCCGATGGCAAAGCTGCCGGCCAAGTGAGCAAGCGCCTGCAAAGCGATGAGCTTGACGTGCGCCCGGAAGGTGCCGGGTTCAGCCTGTGGCTGGATGACGAGGAAGTGGCCAGTAGCCCGGCGTTCGCTGACGATGCGCAGCGTGACCAGGCCATTGCGCGTTTGTATGAGGCACTGAGCGCTCAATAACGCGCGCTGATTTCGCCTGCCAGGGGCGGCGCCTGGCCTGCATACACTGTGATTGCCAAGCAACGGGGGCGCCGCTAAAGTGGCGCCCCCGTTTTACGTGTCTGGCTAACGAATTATGACTCCGCTCGAGCGCTATCAGGCCGATCTCAAACGGCCCGACTTTTTCCACGACGCAGCTCAGGAAACGGCTGTGCGCCACCTGCAACGCCTCTACGACGACCTAGTCGCGCAGGACGGCAAAGGTGCGTCCGGGCTGTTTGGCAAACTGTTCAGCAAAAAGCCTCAGGGGCCGGTCAAGGGCCTGTACTTCTGGGGTGGCGTGGGGCGTGGGAAGACCTACCTGGTCGATACCTTCTTCGACGCACTGCCGTTCGAGCAAAAGACCCGCACGCACTTTCACCGCTTTATGAAGCGGGTGCACGAGGAGATGACCACCCTCAAGGGTGAGAAGAACCCGCTGACCATTATCGGCAAGCGCTTTGCGGATGAATCGCGGGTGATCTGCTTCGATGAGTTCTTCGTTTCCGACATCACCGACGCGATGATCCTGGCGACACTGCTCGAAGAGCTGTTCAAGAACGGCGTGAGCCTGGTGGCGACGTCCAATATTGTTCCAGACGGCCTCTACAAGGATGGCCTGCAGCGCGCGCGCTTCCTGCCGGCCATCGCCTTGCTCAAGCAGCACACCGAGATCGTTAACGTCGACAGCGGTATCGACTATCGCCTGCGCGCCCTTGAGCAAGCCGAGCTGTTCCACTGGCCGCTGGGCCCGGCGGCTGAAGAGAGTCTGGAAAAGAGCTTCGTCAGTCTGCTGCCCGAGCACTGCAAGGTGTTGGAAAACGAGCCGCTGAAAATTGAAAACCGTGCCATCACGGCGCGCAAGGTCGGCGACGACGTAGCCTGGTTCGAGTTCCGCGAGCTGTGCGACGGGCCGCGTAGCCAGAACGACTACATCGAGCTGGGCAAGATCTTCCACGCCGTGCTGTTGGCCAACGTCGAGCAGATGGGCGGCGCCAAGGAGGATATGGCGCGGCGTTTTATCAACCTGGTGGATGAGTTCTACGACCGCAACGTCAAGCTGATCATTTCTGCCGAGGTCGAGCTAAAGGACCTGTACAGCGGCGGCCGTTTGAACTTCGAGTTCCAGCGCACGCTTAGCCGTCTGCTGGAAATGCAGTCCCATGAGTTCCTGTCGCGCGCCCACAAGCCATAGCGTTTAGCGGTGTTAGCAAAAGGGGCAGCCAGTGGCTG
>LNFM01000682.1_pt1 | contig 93453 bp, 75 predicted proteins | sample 596031 | NCBI WGS metagenome assembly LNFM01 (sample SAMN04254537, study PRJNA301005) | activated carbon metagenome | isolation source: dual media filters at the Ann Arbor, Michigan drinking water treatment plant | place: USA: Ann Arbor
GGAGGCAATCCGACTTTCCCTGCGCGATGGGTTACGGCTTATACGTGCTCTCCTCGGTGAGCCCTGCACTTTTGCCACCGTCGCCCGCGCGCGTGAGCGCGAACTTGACACCAGCGTGAGGGTGTCAGGACCACACGATTTCGCCGTCCGCTTCGGGCGCCCTCGTCAGGTGCGCCATCCGCGTCCACCGCGTCCCCGCCCCGCGCCGGTACGTTGCGCAACGCCCCTCTGGTTGGGACGGGATGGCTACTGATATAGCCTGATCTGAAATTCTGGAAAACAGAAATATTTTTGTGCGAGGGGCTTGACGAGGTTTCTGATAAACCGAAGTGATTTGCCCGTCGCATAGTCGCGTCAGCTCACACCATCGTCCGCGACAGGCAGCAGCCGGACCAGCTCGGCCTGACGGTTGGTGCCTGTCTTGCGGTAGATCGAGGCCAGATGCCAGCGCGCGGTCCCCGTCTTTGCGTGCAGGAGCGTTCCGCGACGAGCGTTCCGCCGCCGTGAACCCTGGCGCTATTCCTCACGGCGCAGGATCATGCCGCCGTGATGCAGTACCCGGTCGATGAAGTCGCCGTCAGCGGTAAAGCCGGTGTCGTCCCAATAGTCGATGTGGTTGCCATGAACTTCGTAACGTCCCTGATAGGCGCTTTTTCTGCCGCCCCGGGCCTCGTCATAGCGCCCGTTGGGCAGAAGTTCGTGACGAACACGGCCGTCGGTCGTCACCCACATTCCTGCAAACTCGTGCGCAGGCATGACGTCATTTCCTTTTGCCTTGATCTCGGCGGGCAACGTGCCCTTCTGAAGCTGCGCGATGGATATTCCCGTCAGCGCACAGTCGAACATCGCCGTGGCGAGCAGTCCAGCGCCGGCGCGAACCAACCTCCGCCTCGCCCATCCAAGTTTGCTCATTTCGTGCCTCCAGCCTGCGGCTCGCGTTCCCTGAAGAGCTCGGCGAGGGTCTGCGCCGCCTCGATGGCACGGGGAAATCCGGCATGCACGGTCGTCAGATAGACGACTTCCTTCAATTCCTGGGCGGTGACGCCGAGGTTCAGGGCATAGCCAGCGTGAATTTTCATGAAGGGCCGGTGCCCGAGCGCCGCGAACGCTGCGACCGCCGCAATCTGTCGCGTGCGATCGTCGAGACCCGGTCGGCCCCAGACGTCGCCCAGCGCATAGCCGGTTATCGCGTCGGCCAAGAAAGGAAAATCGCGGCGAATACCTTCGAGCGTCGGTTGTGCGTTCCCTGCGTTCAGCGTCCGCATGACCTCCTCACCTCGCTGCAGACGATCGGATGGCGATTGCTGTGCCAGTACCATGCCGCTGCTGACGAGCGTCAGCACGCAGGCGGCAGCTATTCTTGCAACAGTGGTCGGGCGTGTCGTCATTGGGATTTTCCTGTTGGCTGGTTATGGGTTCGAACACCTCAGTTTGGACTGGCGGTCGGACGAACGATGATCTCGCTGATGTCTACGTCGCGGGGTTATGCGATCGCGAACGCAATGGCTCGGGCGATAGAGTCCGGCGCAATCGCGATGCGGCGATAGTCCTGAATGAGTTCGGCCGTGGCGGCATCGGAGATGGTGTCTGCAAGTTCCGACTCGACGACGCCAGGCGAGATGACCGTCATACGCAGGTCGTTGTTCTCCTGACGCAAGCCCTCCGAAAGCGCCCATACCGCATATTTCGTGGCGCAATAGACTGCGGCCGTCGGAACGACCACATGGGCGCCGATGGAGGCCACGTTGACGATATGGCCTTCGCCGCGCGCCTTCATCTCCGGCAATACAGCGGCGATCCCGTGGAGGACGCCCCGGATATTGACGTCGATCATCCGGTCCCATTCCTCGACGTTGACAGCAGCCAGCGGGGAAAGGGGCATTGCGCCAGCGTTATTGACGAGCACGTCGACCCGACCGAATTCGGCTTGGGCATAATCGACGAGAGCCTGCACATCCGCCCGCTTCGTGACGTCGGTTGCGCGGAAGCGGGCCGAACCACCACCCTTCGTAATGTCATCGACCAGCGTGCCGAGACGCTCCGTGCGGCGGGCTCCCACGACGACACTGGCGCCACTGCTGGCGAGCTGACGCGCAGTGGCCTCGCCAATGCCGCTGGACGCGCCAGTGATCACGACAACCTTACCCTCGATATCTGGCATGGATTCCTCTCTCGCATTCGGGTTTGACCGGCTTGGTCGAAAAGGAAAATGCGCGCACCGGCTGCGAGGCGGTAGACCAGACCTCGCCTCTCCTTGCCCAGTCCTCCGGAACAGACGGTGCGGCCTCGGCAGGAAGCAAAGGCTGGTCTATAGTGGCGACGGCGGCTTATTCGCTAAAGGTGGAACTTGTTGCAGATTTCCGACGACCGAAGCCTGTCCGCAGCCAGCGAGCTCGGCGGCTTGATTGAACAATTCACCGGAACGGACGGCGTCCATGCCACGTCGATGCCCCGTGTCTTCCTGATCCGCTCGTCGTTTCCGACCGAGCAACTTCATGCCGTCCAGGAGCCAGCCGTATGTATCGTGGCGCAGGGCCGCAAGCAGGTCATGGCCGGAACGTCGGTCTATCTTTACGATCGCGCCAAGTACCTGATTGCCTCGGTCGACATCCCCATCGTCGGCCAGATCCTGGAAGCCAGTACTGCGGATCCTTATCTGTGTCTGCGACTTGACCTAGATCCGTCGTTGATTGGCGCGCTGATGCTCGAGGCGGACGTCCCGAAGACAGCGAGCGATACGCCCGAGCCGGCCTTGTCGCTCAGCACCGTCACGCCCGAGCTTCTGGACGCCGCCGTCCGACTGGTGCGGCTGCTGGCCGCTCCGCGCGACATCCCGATCCTCGCGCCGCTCGCGGAACGGGAGATCCTGTATCGGCTGCTGCTGGGTGATCAGTCATCGAAATTGCGGCAGATCGCCGTGGCCGAAAGCAAGCTGCAGCAAATCAACCGCGCGATCGGATGGATCAAGCGTAATTATCGCGATTCGTTCAGGATCGAGGCCGTGGCGGCCGAAGCTCGCATGAGCCAGTCGACGCTGCACGAGCATTTCAAGGCCGTGACCTCGATGAGCCCCCTGCAGTACCAGAAGCAGTTACGGCTGCAGGAGGCCCGGCGTCTCATTCTGTCGCGCTCGCTCGACGCGGCGACGGCCGGTCACGCGGTGGGTTATGAAAGTCCTTCACAATTCAATAGGGAGTACAAGCGAACCTTCGGCGCTCCCCCTGCCCGCGACATCGCCCGTCTGCGCGCCTCACCGGACTGGCAGCAGATGCTGTGATGGCCCGACGGTAACATCGCTGCCATGAGAGAAATCGAATGCGCTTTCCAGCTCACACCGCGTGGTGGCAGACGGCTTCGATCCGGTTGCCGTCGGGATCCCTGAGGAACGCCGCGTAATAGGACGCATGATATTCGCGCAGACCGGGCGCGCCGTCGTCGCTGCCGCCGGCGGCGATCCCGGCATCCCAGAACGCGTCGACCTGCGTCCGCCATTTCGCCTTGAAACACCAGTGGCGGCCGGGAGCGTTGTCGGGCTTCTCGCCCTTGCGGATCGAGAGGTAGACGCGCTCGGGGTAAGCCGCGCGTGCCCGCTCGCCATAACCGAGCCAGTCCTCGCGGCGGCCGACCTTGACCACCCCAAGCTCCTTCATGATCGCGTCGTAGAAGGGCTCGGCGGCGGAGATGTCCGCCACGGTGATGGAGATATGGTCCAGCATCCAGCCGCCTCGCTACGCCGCGTTCTTGAGCCGCTCCAGCGCCTCGAGGATTTTCACCTTTCGCGCCACCGCGGCCTCGCGCTTTTCCTTTTCTTCCTCGACGATTTCTTCCGGCGCGTTGGCGACGAATTTCTCGTTGCCGAGCTTGGCGTCCACGCGCTTGATGTCGGCCTCGGCCTTCGCCAGTTCCTTGTCGAGCCGCGTCTTTTCTGCGGCAAGATCGATTACGCCCTTGAGCGGCAGGGCCGCGACCTCGCCGCGCACCAGGAGCTGCACCGCGCCTTCCGGGGCGCGGTCGGCGAAGGAGATATCGCCGAGCCGCGCCATCCGCCTGACCACGTCGTTCCAGCGTTGCGCACGCTCTCTGGTCTCGGCCGACGCGCCGGCCAGCACCAGCGGCGTCAGCGTCGCCGGCGTGATGTTCATTTCCGCGCGCACCGAGCGGATCGCGGTGACGAGATCGACCACCCAGCCGATCTCGGCTTCGGCGGCGGGATCGCTGAAATCGCCGGCATCGAGCGCAAGAAGGACCGGCGGAAGCAGCCCATCGTTCGGGCTCGTGGTCGCCATCAGGACCGCCTGTTCCGGCGTCAGCCCACCCGCCTTGCGCGGCCATTCCGTCAACACCAGCAGGCTGTCGCGTTTGGCCGTCACCGCCCACAATTCCTCTGAAATGAACGGCATGAACGGATGCAGCAGTTTGAGGATTTCGTCACGCGCCCACGCCACCATTGCGAGGGTTTCCGACTTCGCCGCACTCTCCTCGCCCATCAGGACGGGTTTTGCGAGTTCGAGATACCAGTCGCAGTAGACGTTCCACACGAAGCGGTAGATTGACGTTGCGGCGTCGTTGAAGCGGTAGGCCTCGATCGCCTCGGTGACCTCGCGTGTGGTGCGCGCGGTCTCGTGCGCGATCCAGCGGTTCAGCGTTTGCCTGGCCTGGGTGGGGTCGAACTCGGCCGGCAGCGCGCAGCCGTTCATCTCGGCGAAGCGGCAGGCATTCCACAGCTTGGTCGCGAAATTGCGGTAGCCCTCGACGCGCTGGGGGGCGAGCTTGATGTCGCGGCCCTGCGCCGCCATCGCCGCCAGCGTGAAGCGCAGCGCGTCGGCGCCGTAGTCGTCGATAAGATGCAGGGGATCGATGACGTTGCCCTTCGACTTCGACATCTTGGCGCCCTTCTCGTCGCGGACGAGGGCGTGGATGTAGACGACAGGGAACGGAACGTCCTTCATGAAATGAAGGCCCATCATCATCATGCGGGCGACCCAGAAGAAGATGATGTCAAAGCCGGTGACGAGCACGTCGGTCGGATAGTGGCGGCTCAGGTCGGTCTCGTCGTCGGGCCAGCCCAGCGTCGAGAACGGCCATAGCGCCGAGGAGAACCAGGTGTCGAGCACGTCCTCGTCGCGGGTGATGAAACCCTCGCGTTTGGCGGGATCTAGTGCCATCTCCCTGCCCTGCTCGGGCGTGATGACTTCCTGCTCGGCATAATAGCCGAGCGCATTGCCGACCGCTTCCGCTTCGGTCTCGGCGACGAACACCTTGCCGTCGGGCCCGTACCAGGCCGGTATCTGATGGCCCCACCAGAGCTGGCGCGAGATGCACCAGGGCTGGATGTTCTCCATCCATTCGAAATAGGTCTTTTCCCAGTTCTTCGGCACGAACGCGGTCGCGCCACTGCGCACCGCTGCGATGGCGGGCTGCGCCATGGTCTTCGCGTCGACATACCACTGGTCGGTGAGATAAGGCTCAATCACGACGCCGGAGCGGTCACCATGCGGCACCATGTGCGTGTTCGGCTCGATCCGCTCCAGGAAACCGAAGTCCTCCAGCCGCGCCACGATCAGCTTGCGCGCGGCGAAACGGTCGACGTTGTGCAATTCCTCCGCGAACAGCCCGGCGCCTTCCGGAAGGCCGCGCAGATAATCCTCGTTGTCTACCAGGGCGAGGCGGCCCTCCTGGTCGAGCACGCTGATCTGCGGCAGGTTGTGCCGGCGGCCGACCTCGAAATCGTTGAAGTCATGCGCCGGCGTGACTTTGACCGCGCCCGAACCTTTCTCCGGATCGGAATATTCGTCGGCGACAATCGGAATCCTGCGTCCCACCAGCGGCAGGACCACGTATGTGCCGACCAGATCGGCGTACCGCTCATCGTCCGGGTTAACCGCGACCGCCGTATCGCCCAACATCGTCTCCGGGCGGGTGGTGGCGACCACGATGAAGGTCGCAGGATCATCCTGATTGAAACTCCTGCCTTCCAGAGGGTAGCGCAGATACCAAAGGCTTGCCTTGACCTCGATCTGCTGCACCTCGAGATCCGAAATCGCGGTCAGCAGTTTCGGATCCCAGTTCACCAGCCGCTTGTCCTTGTAGATCAGTCCTTCGCGATGCAACTCGACGAAAACTTTGACAACCGCGCGCGACAGGCCCTCGTCCATCGTAAAACGCTCGCGCGACCAGTCGCAGGACGCGCCCAGACGCTTCAGCTGGTTGACGATGACGCCGCCGCTCTCGGCTTTCCACTGCCAGACCCGCTCGAGGAATTTGGCGCGGCCGATGTCGCGGCGGCCCGGCTCCTGCCGCTCCATCAATTGCCGCTCGACCACCATCTGGGTCGCGATGCCCGCGTGATCGGTGCCGGGTTGCCACAGCACGTCGCGTCCGCGCATGCGCTCGAAGCGGCAGAGAATGTCCTGCAGGGTGTTGTTGAGCGCGTGTCCCATATGCAGCGAGCCGGTCACGTTCGGCGGCGGGATCACGACAGTGAAGGGCCTGGCATCGCGGCGCTCGGGGCGACCGGCCTTGAACGCGCCGGCCTCGTCCCAGCGTCGAGCCATTCGGGTTTCGATATCGGCGGGCTGATAGTTCTTCTCGATCATCGGATGCAATCTCGAGGCTGTGGAACGGCTAGAAAGCCGCCGGAGCGCGCCAAGTCAACACGACAGGCACGCCGAACGCTCGATCGGGCGGATCCGGAACCTAACGGAGGGCCGTTCGGCCGGCCGGTGGCGGGCAAGGCGCCGCCCCCAATCGAACGGAAAAGCCCTAGCGCCCGCGGGAAACCCGCTCGATTTCGGCTTTCACGATGCGCTCGACGAGGCCCGGCAGATTGTCATCGAGCCAGGACTTCAGCATCGGCCGAAGCATTTCCTTGACGAGGTCTTCCAGCGTGCGGGCGTTGTTGCTCAGCACGGTGTTGGCGAGCGAGTTGAAAGCGGATTCCACGGCAGACACTGTCGTGTGCGACAGGATCTGCTGGACCGGCGGCGCGGCGCTTTCAAACGGTGGCGGCTCGAAGGCGGGCTGCCGAGGCGCCGTACGGGCGGCGGTCTCGGCAAATTCCAGGTCGTCCGGCGGTTCGACCTTCTGGAACGCAGATTGCGGCGACGGCGGCTCCGGCAGCGCCATGTCGTCGGTGAGTTCGAACACATCGCCATCGGGCAAGGGAGGGCGTATCTCCTCCGGCGAGGTCGCCTCGTCGAGGCCGTTGAGCAAAGCGTCGATGTCGTCCTGGCTGTTGGATACGGCGGGCGCGGCTGGCGGGGGTGCGGGCTTCCCGGCAGCGGTCGGCGCGGCGGAAATCGCCGACGGCGGAATATCGGTCATGACCGCAGGCTTGGCCGCGGGCGGCTTGTCGGCCTTCGCAGGGGCAGACGGACCGGCGGGCTTTTCGGCAACCGGCGGCTTGGCCTCGTCGTCGGCGATGATGCGACGGATCGACGCCAGAATCTCCTCCATCGAGGGCTCTTGGACCTTTGCAGGTTGCGTCATCTCCGACTCCACATCATCAACGCCCTCCAGGGCATTTTACACCAAGCCAGACAGGATTTGCCGGTTCCGGAAAAATAGGCCGGGATTTTCACGGCACCAGCCTGACTTGTCCCCAGATCAAGCGCCGCTCGACACATCCTTCGCGGATCCCCGCCCTGCTCTGCTCCGGGCACCAGCGTCGCGGCCAGGTGCTGCGAGACCAAGTGCTGCGAGATCATGTGTCAGATCAGTCTTGCCAGATCATGTGCCGCCAGATGTGACGCGAATCGCCCTGTTGCGTTGGAGAACGGTACGTCATGGCCACAATTGATTGCAAGCAACGCGCCATTCCATCCACGCCTGCGAGCGCAGTCGAAGCGGCCTGTGGGGCATGCAGCCCGTGGCGTGACGATCAGCGGCCGTCGGGAGTCCGAACACCGATCCAGCTGTCGCGGACCTGGTGATAATGCACACTGGGGTCGTAGACGGTGGTGGGAAGCTTGAGCACCACCGGCGACAACCGACCCACGGCGTTCAGAACCGCATAAGACGCGACCACGCGATCACGCTGCGCGGTGACCAGCGCAACGCGGGCGTTGACCAGTGCCTGCTGGGCGTTCAGCACGTCGAGCGTGGTGCGCTGTCCGGCCTTGGCTTCTTCGCGCACGCCATTGAGCGCGATCTCGGACGCCGCCACCTGCGCTTGGGCGGACTGGACCTGCGCCTTGCCCGCCACCAGCTGTCCCCACGCCGTCACCACATTGGCGCGGGCCTGGTCGCGAACCTGTTCGAGATTGAGGCGTTGCTGCGCCACGCTTTCCTTGGACTGGCGGATCAACGCATACTCGGCGCCGCCCTGATAGATCGGGACCGACAACTGCGCGACGGCGGAAGCGCCGAACGAGCGCTGGATCGTCATGGTCTGTTCGTAGGACTGCTGCACCGAGGCCTGCAGCGTCACCGTGGGCAGCAGCGCACCTTCGTTAACCTTGACCTGGAGATAGCTGACGTCGATGCCGAACATCGCAGCCGTCACGTTGGGATTTTGCGTCAACCCCAGATCGACCGCGGAGGGCAGCGTTCCCGGCAGAAAGCGGTCCACCGGCGAACCCGGCGCGAGGGCCTGCGGCTCGTTACCGATGATGCGGCGGAAGTTCGATCGCGTCGTGTTCAGATTGGCTTCGGCCGTCAGCAACTGGGTCTTGCCGGCGGCGAGTTGCGCCTCGGACTGCGCGACGTCGGTGCGGGTGACCTCGCCGACGTTGAAGCGGTCCTTGGTCTGCTTCAGCGTCTGCTCGAGAACACGGACGTTGCTCCGCTGAACCTCGACGATCGCGGAGTCGCGCAGATAGTCCATGTAGATCGTGGCGGCCTGCAGCAGGACCGTCTGTTCGAGCACCCTCAACGCTTCGCGCGCGCCCGAAACCTGGCTCTCCGCCGCGCGCGTCCGGTTGGCGGTCTGCTGTCCATTGAACAGCGTCTGCGAAACCGTGAGGCCGGCGCTGCGCGGCGCATTGGCGCCGTTAATTCCCGTCCTGACGAGGGTGGTGGGCGTGCCACCGGCGGTGGTGAGCGTATCGGTGTACTGGTAGCCGGCGCTGCCGGTGAGCGCGATGCGCGGGCGATAGCCGGACAATGCCTGCGGTACGTTCTCATCGGTCGCCCTCACCGAGGCGCGCTGGGCGTTGAGCTGCGGATTGCTCTGATAGGCGCGCACCAGCGCAGCCTCGATGGTGTCGGCCAAGGCCGGCGCCGGGACCATGAACGCTACGAGAAGGACCGTAGCCGCAGCTCCGGTAAAAGCCTTCACACCACCCATCCCTGGAAATCCATTCGCTCAACTAGCCGGCCTAAAGGATAGGCCGGAGGTGTTTCAGCCCAGTAAATCCCGACTCACCTTATTCCCCCGATGGGCGCGACGGAACCACCCTGCAGCCCCCGGCAGCGGAAACTCTCGACGTGGGGCATCTGGGCCACACTTCTGATTCGGAAAGGGATTTTGCCAGTCGCCGGGGTACGCCGAAGGGCCGGCCAGCGCCGGAAACGGCCCTAGAAGACGAAGGTGGGAAGCCGCTCCAGGCCGGGGAGAACCGGAACTACGGCATCGAACAGCGCCCGGTCTCCGAAATCGTCATGCGAATGCGTCACAATGGTAGCCCGTGGCGGCTTCGTCGTGGCGAAGACGCCGACCAGCCGGCCGCCCTCCCTGAGCTGCCGATACAGCCGATCTGGCACGACCTCGGTCGCGCCATTGAGCACGATCACATCATAGGGCGCGTGAGCCGGATCGCCGTCGGCGGCGGCCGCCGTCACGACCGTCACCCTCGCGAGGCCAAGCCCGGCCAGAACATCCCTCGCCTTCGCGGCGAGCAACGGGTCGCTTTCGGTCGCCGTCACCTGCCCCCCCAGATGCGCCGTAATCGCCGCCGCATAGCCCGTCGCGCAGCCCACCACCAGGACGTTGTCGCCCTCCTTGATCTCGGCCGCCTGCAGCAACTTGGCCGTGACCACAGGCTTGATCAGGAAGCGTTTCGCCGAAGCTTCGCTGACATCGAGATCGAGGTCGAGATAGGCCAGCGCGCGCTGATTTGGCGGGACAAAGGCCTCCCGCGGCACCGCCAGCATCGCGTCGAGGATTCTGATATCGGTGACGTCGCTGGGGCGAACCTGGCCATCGACCATCTTCTGGCGCGCGGTCGAAAAACCGGACATGAGCGAACCTTGAAAGCGGTGCGGGCGCGAGCCCGCGGAAAGGGCGAAACTACGCCATCTTTGGTGCAAGGATCGTCAAAACGCAACATGTGGGAGGCCGCAGCCGGCCAACCGCCTGCCCTTGCCTCGGTTCCGCCGCGGGCTCTGCCGCCTATTCGATGGTCACCGCGAGCCGCCCGATCAACCTCACCACCTCGTCCAGACGGTCGGAATCGTGCTCGTCGATGGCCCGGGCCAGTCGCAACAGGCACTCGTCATCGCTCAGCGCGGGGATGTCGCTTGGAACGATCGACGGCGCCGGCCCTGCAAGATCTCTCGGAAGGATTGGCATCGAATCACCTCAGGCTTTGCCCGGCAGCGGCAAAGATCGTGGGCGAATAGGTCGTTTTGGCGGCTGGTCCATGTCAATGGTGGATGCGGAACGCGCCGACCAAGCTCGGATGGGCGCCCTGCGGCGGCCCAAAGTGGCAACAATTCGTTCTCGCGCGGGCAGTTTGCCAGCGCTCTTGATGCCGCGCCAAAAGCGGCTATTTCGTCCTTTGCAAGCCCGGAAGGCTTTGTTATACGCAGCCGGCTTGCGAACGATTGTTTCGCCTGTTCCTCGGTAGCTCAGCGGTAGAGCATTCGACTGTTAATCGAATGGTCGCTGGTTCGAATCCAGCCCGGGGAGCCAAACAGTTTTCCGCGTGTATCCAAGATCACCCCGGCGCGGTCGGCGGCGCGGCGATCTTTTCCTTCAACAGGGTGCAGGTCTTGCGGACCTCCGCTGTCATTAGTGTGCAGTTCTCAATCTGAAGGAAGATGCGCTTGGCCTCTTCGCGGTAGCGCGCGGCGGTGTCTCTCATCTCCTGGGTCGCCGAGAGCGCATCGCGGGTCATTGCCTCGCAATCCTTCACGCGGTTGATCAGTTCCGCGCCCATCTCCTCGATTTGTTTCGCCGCCGATTCGTATTCGCGGACAACCGCTTCAGCCGACAGCTTGCCGATCTCCGTGGCCCCCTCGCAATGCTCGACATAGTCAGGCATTGGTTGGCTCGGTGCGGGCCGCTGCGGCGCGAGCGTGGGAGGACGTTGTTCGCGCAGCGGGGGATTATTACGAACTTGATCCTCAATCTCGCGTTCCAGATCAATAATGTCCAACACCCGTGATGTTCTTGGTTGAGCCATCCCTAATACTCCATTGGTTACGCGTCAGTCCTTTTCATCGGAGTTGAATAGTCCGATGTCGTTCTCAAGACTTCATGGCGTGTATTCTTCACACCTCGCCACGATCATCCTTATATCCTATGTCAAGGCGTCGGGTTTCCACGTGTCCTCACGCCTTTTCACAATAGCGTGACCTTGGGGGGCCATCAGCAGCCCCCCCCCCCCGGCAGGCTGGCGCCGCCTGCACCCCGTCGATATCGGTCTGACGTCCGGATCGGCACGGCTTTGGCGCTGCGCATCGACACCCGCATCGGCGGTTCGAGCCGCGCGTCATCCCTTCACTGCTCGAACTTCGCCTTACGCGCCTCGCTGAGGCGCGCCCTTCTGGCGCCGCAGGCAGTTGGGGATGGCCCGGGCGTCGGGAGTTTCCCCGGTGCCGAGGCGGTCGGCCTCCGGCGTGCAGGCCCGGCGCTGCTCCGGCTTCGCCAGCGCCGCCGCCGCGGAATGCGAAGCCGACAGCGCCAGCAGGACGCCTACCGAAGCGGCAAGATTGGCGCGGCTCGCCTTGGCCCAGGTGCGTTCAAACCTCGCGGTCATCGCCGTACTCCCTGTTGAAGGCTCTCTGGAGCCTTGGTCGCCTGGGAGTACGTCAGAACTTTTCAACCAAATGTGATTTGTTGCACAAACCCCGCGAGCGGAACCGCCTCGTATTCGCGCGGGTCGTAAGACATCCGTAACCAAGACGGCCGGGATCGCTCGATCGATAAAATTCGAGCGATCGGTTCAATCTGGAACCAAAACACTTTTGGGATGGTGCGCTCTCGAACGAGGGAGAGCGTCATGAGCGAAGTTGAATACAACCGATTGCTGGAGAGCGTCAGGATGGCGATTGAACCCGCGCCCGGGGGCGATTTCCTGGCCGGACTGCCGATGCTCGGCGAACCGCCGCATGCCGCCAATGACAACCAGATGGCCTGGCCGCTGGTGCCTTTTCCGGAAGGCTGGTACGCCGCCTGCTGAAAGGCGTACGGCTTTCCATTTTTTCCTGAGATAGTCAGCGCAATGTGTTGATTATGTTGCTGGAGGCCACGACCAGAATTGAACTGGTGTACACGGTTTTGCAGACCGTTGCGTAACCACTCCGCCACGTGGCCCCTTGGGGCGAACTCATATACGGCCTTCCCCGCCTAGGCAACCAAGAGGCTTGTAAGGCGCCTTCACCCGGCGCGCGCGCTCTGCGCGAACCGGTTTGCTCAGGCTCGCTTGCGCCGGCGGTAATCCTTCTTCCTTGGTTTGGGCGCGAGCTCCGGCATCGTGTCCTGCACTTCGCGATACTTCGCCAACATCCGCTCGAAACTCGCGTGCAATGTCTCGGCGATATCAGGCCGCTTCTCGAGGCCGGAAAGCAGCATCGCCGCCGCCTCGATGGTGGACAAGCCGTCGCCACGCGGCTCTTTGCGCAGCTTGCCGTAACGCGACGGCTGCGCAGGGCCGAGGATGACGCGCTGGCATTTCAGCATCCAGGCATTGCGCCACCACAACGCCTTGGCCTGGCTCCAGGTGCCGTCGAGCAGCACGATACCTTCAATGTCTTTCAGGATCGCCCGCTGGTTTTCCTCAATCGCGCCCTTGCGGTCGATGGCCACGATATCGCGGTCGGTTTCCAACTCGGCGACCTTGGCGGAACCGAGATAGAGCACGGCCCAGCGCGAGGGATCGTGCACCCGGCGTCCCAACGCCTTGGAAAGGCTCGGCCACGACAGGCCGATCTTGAGCACCGCGTCGGCAAAATGCAGCGCCGTCAGCCGCGCGGTGCCGAGCGCCCTGTCCTGCTCCTGCGGGTGCTGCAGGATCAGGAGCGCGACCTTGTTCTTGATCGGGGTGATGCTGTCGCAAATGCACAATGGCATCGGCTTTTGACAAAGAGGACAGTCTGGCGTCGCCCCCGCGGCTTCCGCTTGTTCTGACATAGGCCCGCTATACGCCTCGCGGCCGATAATTCAACCAGAGCCATCGATTCCAATGGAAGCAAAGCCGGCCCCAGGTCCGGTGTTCCGACGCGCTCGAGCCTTTGCCGGACCGGTGGAACGTCAAGCCGCAGCGGCGCAAGCGGTTTGAGGGGATGGAACCGCGCGGAAACCGATACCGTGGCGAGTCCGGATTCGATCATCGCTTCTCGTCCCGTCGCCGCCGGGTCACGGCTTGATCGAGCTCTGTCGGCCAATGTCACCGCGCGCAAGCGCCGCCGCATGCTCCACCGGGATACCGTGTACCAGCGGGTCAGCATGCCGGTGCGCAAGGTGCCATTCACCGCCTTCCCGGAGAAATGCCAGCGTAACGCGCAGCGGCCATTCCTGCTTGGCCAGGCCGCCAACCTCGACGGACTGGCGCTCAATCGTTACGAGCACGGCGACATCGCCCGAACTGATGACCTGGATCACTTCCTGCTTGTAGTCACCGTTCTTGAAGAAGGCACCGAGGCTTGCAACGTGGTCCGGCGACGGATCGAAGCCGTGCACGACTTTGCCGCCAAACGGTTGCATCAGCGTGAAGTCACAGCTGTGCTTCATGATCGCTGCATATGTTACCGCATCGCCCTTCATCAGGGCCGTATTGGCGCGGCTAGACATCGCAACGAGATCGGCGGTGCTCTCGCTGGCCGTTGCGTGACGCGGTGAAGCTGCCACAGCGGCGGCGCCCGCGAGGATTTCGCGTCTGGTCATTTTCAATTGCTCCATCCTGTTGATGGCGATGATCTGTCCCTGATATTGCAACGATGCCAGCGATACGAATTCATGATGATGCTGAATGCGATTCAACCCGCCCGGATTTGTGTCGTTTGATGCCCTTCCGCACCTTTGGTTGCCGCTTGGCCTCTGTCACGCTTTGGCCGAGGCAGCGTGCGATTGCCTCAAACATCCACGCAATGCCGGCATCAGCCATGGCAGCCTTTGATGCGACGACGCGCACTGGGTCCTTGCGCCAGGGCAGCGGAACAGGAGCCACCACGAGGCCGAAACGCGCCGCATGACGCATGACGAGATGCCGCGGCAGGGTTGAGATGAGATCGGTTTCGGCAACCTGCGCCAGCGCCATCATGAAATTGGGAACCGTGAGCGCGACGCGGCGCGACAGGCCTTTCTCCGCCAATCTCTGATCGACAACGCCATGCGCGTCGCCGATGGCAGAGACGAGCATATGACGCATGGCGAGATAGGATTTCAGGCTTGGATCTCTCGCGAAGGCGTGTCCGCGGCGCATCGCGACGACGAAATCCTCTTCGAACAGCAGTCTTTCGGCAAAACGCGGCGTCAGCGGCCCGATCGGCAGGACGACAAGATCGAGCCGCTGCGCATCCAGTTCAGCCAGCATCGAATGCCAGACCTGGCCGGTCGGCTTGCCGTGATGCTGCGGCATAAGCTGCAAGATGCGGATATCAATGCCCGGCGCCTCGCGCGCCAGAAGCTCGAGAAGCGGCGTCATGAAGATCGTCGAAATGGCGTCAGGCGCGCCGATGGTAAAGCGCCGCTCGGCGCTCTTCGGATCGAATGGACCGCCGGTCGAGATCACATTGTCGATCCGCACCAGGATTTCAGCGATGGGCGCAACGAGCGCGAGCGCGCGTTCGGTCGGCTTCACACCCTTGGGCGTCTTGAGGAACAGGGGATCCTGCATCAGCCGCCGCAGGCGATTGAGTCCATGACTGACGGCGGAGGGGGTCAGATTGAGTTTTTCGGCCGCGCGCGCGACATGACGCTCTTCGATCACGGTGCTGAACAGCACCAGGAGACGTAGATCGATCCTAAGAAGCTGAGCGGCGTTCAGCATGGTTCTGAAACATTATCACTGGTTTCACGACAAAAATAGGACCACTTCCACGCGGGAGCAAGCGGGGCGTCACTAGCCTGTTGCTTTGCCCGCTAGGAACAAGATGATGCATGACCTTCAACTCTACACCTTCAAACTCTGCCCCTACGCACATCGCGTGCGCCTGGCGCTCGCCGAAAAGGGCCAGATGGCGGAGCAGATCGAAATCGACCTGAAGAACAAGCCGGCCGATTTCACAACCCTCTCACCGCACGGGCGTGTTCCGCTGCTGGTCCACGGAGGGTTAAAGCTGTGGGAATCGGCCGTCATCCTCGAATATCTCGATGAGGCCTTTCCTGAGCATCCGTTGATGCCGTCACAACCGGCGGACAGGGCCAATGCGCGCCTGTGGATCGACTTTGCCAACAGCCGGCTCTTTGCCGCGACCCATCGCTTGATCTTCGCGACCGACGAGGCAATCCGGCGCGAACTCATTGCTGAAATAGTCGAGAATGTCCGTTTCCTCGAACATGCGGCGGTTAGGCGGCGGGAGGGCGGCCCATATCTTCTGGGCACGCAATTCACGCTGGCCGATATCGCGCTCTATCCCTGGTTTGAGCAGGCCGCGGCACTTGCGCATTTCAGCGCGTTCAAGATTCCGACGGACTGCTCAGGTGTCGCAAGATGGTGCGATGCGGTTGCAACGCGGCCAGCCGTACAAGGCTGCGCCCGCTCCGACGATTGGTACGTCGAGGGTTACCAGCGTTATCTCGGGGCCTGATCTGCGCCCCATGACCGCGCAAGCTAAGACGGTTGCGCAAGCAGGCTTGGTTCGAAACCGCCTATTCCGCGGCCGCCGCCACCGCCGCCACCGTGGCGGGCCGGGATCGCCGCCGCAGCCGGTCAATCAGGAGATAGATCACCGGCGTCGTGTAAAGGGTCAGGACCTGCGAGACCAGCAGCCCGCCGATGATGGTGATGCCGAGGGGACGGCGCAGTTCGGTGCCGGGGCCGGTGGCGATGACCAGCGGAATGCCAGCGAACAGCGCCGCCAGCGTCGTCATCAGGATGGGACGGAACCGGGCGCTGCAGGCCTCGAAAATGGCGTCGGCCGACGACAGGCCGCGGTGGCGCTCGGCGTCGAGCGCGAAGTCCACCATCATGATCCCGTTCTTCTTGACGATGCCGATCAGCAGAATGATGCCGACGAAGGCGATCACGGTCAGCGGCGTATTCGTCACCTGCAGCGCCAGCAGCGCCCCCAGCCCGGCTGAAGGAAGCGTCGAAATGATGGTCAGGGGGTGGACGAGGCTCTCATAGAGCACCCCGAGAACGATATACATCGCCACCAGCGCGCCGAGGATCAGCAGCGGCTGCCGCCCGCTGGTCTTGTTGAAGTCGCCGGCATTGCCGTCGAAACTGCCTCTGATGCCCTCCGGCATATGCAGTTCGTCCACCGCGCGCTGGATGTTTGTGGTAGCCGTCTCCAGCGGCACATCGGGCAACAGGTTGAAAGACACCGTGGTCGAGGGAAACGACTGCGAGTGAAAGACCGCGAGCGGCGATAATCCGCGGCTATAGCGCGCCACCGCCGAAAGCGGCACCTGCGCGCCATTGGCGCCGGCGACGAAGATTTGCTCGAGGTTGGACGGATCGGCCTGGAATTTGGGATCGGTCTCCAGCACCACCATGTACTGGTTGCGCTGGGTATAGATGATGGAGATCTGCCGCTGCGAGAACGCGTTGTTGAGCGCGTTATCGATGTCCTGGACGCGAACCCCGAGGCTGGACGCGGTCTTGCGGTCGATCGCCAGCGTCAATTGCAACCCGCCGGGATCGCGGTCGCTGGAAACGTCGGTGATTCCCTCGACGCTCTCCATGCGCTTGCCGACGATCGGCGCCCATTTCTGCAACAGATCGAGGTCGGTGCTGGTCAGCGTGTACTGGTAATCGGAATCGCTCTGCCGGCCGCCGGCGCGGATATCCTGCGCCGCGAACATGAACAGCCGGACACCGGCCACGCGGTAAAGATCCTTGCGCAGCCGGTCGATGACCATCTGGGTCGACAGGCCAGCCCGCTCCTCCGGCGGCTTGAGGCTGATGAACATGGTGCCGCGACTGGCGCCGCCGCCGCCGGGGCCGCCGCCTCCCCCCAGCGTCGACCCGATCCCCGCCACCGCCGGATCGGCCATCACGATATCGGCGAGTTGCTGCTGCAGCTTCAGCATGGCCTGGAACGAGGTATCGGCCGACGCCCGGGTCGCACCGATCACGAAGCCGGAATCATCGGCAGGAAAGTATCCCTTGGGGGTCTTGATATAGAGCACCACTGTCAGCGCGATGGTGGCGAAGAACACGATCAAGGTCAGGACCGGGAAGCCCAGCACGACCCGCAGGGTTCGCGTATAGAAGGCGACGATGCGCGACAGCGTGCCTTCGACGGCGCGGTCGAACCAGGTGGCGCTGCGGGAGGTCGCCGAGCTGATGTAATGCGCGCAGATCATCGGCGTGACCGTGAGCGACACCACGGTGGAAACCACAATGGCGAACGTCAGCGTCAGCGAGAATTCGCGCAGCAGCCGGCCGACGATCCCGTCCATGAAAATCAGCGGCGTGAAGGCGGCGATCAGCGACAGGCTGATCGACAGCACCGTGAAGCCGATCTGTCTGGCGCCCTCGATAGCCGCCTGATACGGCTTCATGCCCTGCTCGAGATTGCGGTACATGTTCTCGATCATGACGATGGCGTCGTCGACCACGAATCCGACCGAGATCGCCAGCGCCATCAGCGTCAGGTTGTTGACGGAGAAGCCGGCGAGCCACATCCCGGCGCAAGTGCCGGCCAGCGCCAGCGGCACCGCCACGCCGGCCGCAATGGTCGGCGTGATCCGGCGCAAGAAGGCGAACACCACCACCATGACCAGAAATGCGGTCGCCAGCAGCGTCCACTGCATGTCCAGCACGCTGGCGCGGATGGTGCCGGTGCGGTCGACCAGGGTCGAGATTTCGACCCCGGCGGGGATCCATTGCTTCAGTTCGGGGATCAGCGCCTTCACCCGATCGACGGTGTCGATGACGTTGGCATCGCTCTGCCTGGTGATCTGTATCAACACCGCCGGCTGCTTGTTGAACCAGGCGATAGAGCGGCTGTTGCGCACGGAGTCCTCGACCTCGGCCACATCGGACAGCCGGACGTAATTGCCGTTCGAACTCTTGATCAGGATATCGCGGAATTCGGCCGCGGTCCGAATCTGCCGGTTGGTCGACAGGGTCTCGCTCTGGCGGTCGCCGTTGAAGATTCCGACTGGCCCGAGCGGATTGGCGGCGACGATCGCAAGCCTTACGGCGTCGGTTGCAATCCCGGCATTGGAGAGCGCGATCGGGTTGAGCGCGATGCGCACCGCGGGCTGATCGGCGCCGCTTACGGTCACCTCGCCCACACCAGGTACCTGCGAGATGCGCTGCGCGATCACCGTGTCGGCCACGTCGTACATCGCGCTCGAGGCGATGGTCTTCGACGTCAGCGCCAGCACGAATACCGGCGCCGCCGCGAGATTGGCCTTGCGGAAGCGCGGCAATGACGGCAGATCGGTCGGCAGATCCGCCAGCGAGGCGTTGATGGCGGCCTGCACGTCGCGCGCGGCGCGATCGATGTTGCGGCCGATGGCGAATTGCAGCTGGATGCTGGTGGTGCCGAGCGAACTGGTCGAGGTGATCTGGGTGACGCCGGCGATTTCGCCGAGCCGGCGTTCCAGCGGCGCCGCCACGGTCGCCGCCATGATCGCAGGGTCGGCGCCCGGACGCGACGCCGACACCCGGATCATCGGGAAGTCTACATTGGGGACCGCGGCCACCGGCAGGAACACATAGGCGACCATGCCGACCAGAAACAGCCCGATGGCCAGAAGCGTGGTGCCCACAGGACGGCGGATGAACGGCGCCGAGATCGATGCCATTACTGCATCCCCTCGGTGGCTCCGGCGACCGGCGGCGACGGCAGTTCGGGCGCCGGCGGCGGCACCGCCTTCTCGATCCGGCGATTGAGCCGGTCGAGCGCGAGGTAGATCACCGGCGTCGTATACAGCGTCAAAAGCTGGCTCAGCAGCAGGCCGCCGATGATGGAAATGCCGAGCGGAAATCGCAGTTCGGCGCCGGTGCCGCTTTCCACCGCCAGCGGCAGCGCGCCGAACAGGGCGGCCAGCGTCGTCATCATGATCGGCCGGAACCGGAGCAGGCAGGCCTGCACGATCGCATCGGTCGGCGACATGCCCTGCTGCCGTTCCGCGTCGAGCGCGAAGTCGATCATCATGATAGCGTTCTTCTTGACGATGCCCATCAAGAGAATGATGCCGATCAGGCCGATCACCGACAGGTCCTGCCCGAACAGCATCAGCGCAAGGATGGCGCCGACGCCCGCCGACGGCAGCGTCGAGAGAATGGTGATCGGGTGAATGTAGCTCTCATAGAGCACGCCGAGCACGATGTAGATGGTGACGAGCGCCGCCAGGATCAGCCACGGTTGTCCGGCCAGCGACTTGGAAAACTCGGCGGCGTCGCCGGCATAGACCCCGACGATGCTGCCGGGTAGGCCGATGCGCTGCTCGATGGATTTGACGGCGTTGACGGCATCGCCGAGGGCTGCACCCGGCGCCAGGTTGAAGCTGAGCGAGACGGCGGGAAATTGCGCCTGATGCGAAATCGCCAGCGGCGCGGTGGTGCGGGTCAGGGTCGCCACCGCCGACAGCGGCACCTGCGCGCCGGCGACCCCCGGCAGATAGAGCTTCGAGAGGATCGAAGGATCGCGCTGGTAGATCGGCAACGCCTCCAGCACCACCCGGTACTGGTTGGCCTGCCCGTAGATGGTGGAGATCTGGCGCTGCGCGAAGGCGTCGTTCAAGGCGTCGTTGACGGCCTGGATGCTGACGCCGAGCTGACCCGCGCGCTGGCGGTCGATGTCGAGCGCCGCGCGCAGGCCGCCCTCCTGGGCCTCCGACGAGACGTCGCGGAACAGGGGATCGCGGCGCAGTTCGGCCACCAGGTTTCTGGCCCACAGGCTCACCAGCGCTGCATCCGTCCCGGTCAAGGTGTACTGATACTGCGAGCGACTCGACCGGGTCGAGATCTGCACATCCTGCACCGGCTGAAAATAAATCGTCATGCCCGGGATCGACGCCGTCAGCGCCTTCAGGCGCACGATCACGGCGGAGACGTCGTCGCGGCGCTCGCCGCGCGGCTTCAGAGTCATCACCAGGCGACCAACATTGGTGGTCGGGTTGACCGAACCAGCGCCGATCACCGAGGCGACGCCGGTCACGTCGGGATCCGCCTTGATCGCCTCGGCAGCCATGCTCTGCCGGCTCTGCATTTCCGCGAACGACACGTCGGGACCGGCCTCGGTTACCGCTGTGATCGATGCGGTGTCCTGCAACGGCAGGAAGCCCTTGGGTACGATCACGTAGAGAATCAGGGTGGCGGCGATGGTCGCGAAAGTGAGCAGCAGCGTCGCGCGCTGGCGCTGCAGCACCCACAGCAGCGTGCGGTGATAGAACTCTGCCGTGCGGTCGATGCCTCGGGAGACCGCGGCGAGGCCGGGGACCTCGAACTCCTCGTGAACATGCCTCAACAGCCGCGAGCACATCATCGGAGTCAGCGTCAGCGACACCACCGCCGATGTCACCACCGCGATCGTCAGCGTCAGCGCGAACTCGCGGAACATGCGCCCGATCAATCCCGACATGAACAGCATCGGGATGAACACGGCGATCAGCGAGACCGTCAGCGAAATCACCGTGAAGCCGATTTCCCTGGCGCCCCGGAGCGAGGCCTCCATCGGGGATTCGCCGTTCTCCATGTGACGGACGATGTTCTCGATCATCACGATGGCGTCGTCGACCACGAAGCCGGTGCCGATCGTCAACGCCATCAGCGACAGATTGTCGAGGCTGAAACCTGCGAAATACATGATGCCGAAGGAAGTGATCAGCGACAGCGGCAGCGCCACGCCGGCGATCAGCGTGGCGCGCAGCGAGCGCAGGAACAACAGGACCACCAGCGTCACCAGCACCACGCTCAGGATCAGTGTGAACTGCACGTCGCGCACCGAGGCGCGGATGGTAACGGTGCGGTCGCTGACCACGGTCAGGTTGACGCCGGCCGGGATCGCGCGCTGCATTTTGGGAATTTCTTCGCGGATCTGGCGCACCACCTCGATCACATTGGCGCCGGGTTGCCGCTGGATGTCGATGATGACCGCCGGCGTGCCCTGGTACCAGCCGCCGGTGCGGTTGTTTTCCAGCCCGTCGACGATGATGGCGACGTCGCCGATGGTGACCGGCGCGCCGTTGCGGTAGGCAATGATGATCGGCTTGTAGGCCTCGGCCGCCGCGATCTGGTCGTTGGCGGCGATGGTGTAGGCCTGCTGGGCGCCGTCGAGCGATCCCTTCGGTCCGGAGACGTTGGCGCCCGCGATCGCAAGGCGCAAATCCTCCATCGAGATGCCGTAGGCGGCGAGCCGCGCCAGGTCCGCCTGCACCCGCACCGCCGGCTTCAGGCCGCCCAGCACCGCGACGCGTCCGACCCCGGAAATCTGGCTGAGGCGTTGCGCCAGAATGGTGTCGGCGAGATCGCTCATGGCGCGCAACGAACTCGTATCCGACGTCAGCGCCAGCGTCATGACCGGCGCGTCGGCGGGATTGACCTTGGCATAAACCGGCGGATACGGCAGATTCCGCGGCAGGATTCCCGCGGCGGCGTTGATCGCGGCCTGAACATCCTGCGTCGCGCCGTCGATGTCGCGGTTGAGATCGAACTGCAGCGAAATCTGGCTGACGCCGAACGAGCTGGTCGATTGCATCGAGGTCAGCGACGGGATCTGGCCAAGCTGGCGCTCCAGCGGCGCGGTGATCAGCGAGGCGATCACGTCGGGGCTGGCCCCCGGCAATTGGGTCGTCACCTGCACCGTCGGGAAGTCGACCTGCGGCAGCGCCGATACCGGCAGCGCCCAGTAACCGAGCGAGCCGCCGATCAGCAGCGCGATCCCCAGCAGGGAGGTCGCGATCGGCCGGCGAATGAAGGGTTCCGAGACGCTCATGGCGGCGACTTCGCTGCATCCCCTGACGCCGCGCCCCCGGATGCCGGTCCGGTCTGGCCCTTTTGATCGCCCTCGGCCTTGTTGCCGCGGCGCTCGCCCGCGCCGTCCTTGCCTTGGGCGTCCGGCGTCCGCGTTCGCTTGCGCGGCGCGAGATCGACGGACGGCGTCTGGTCGCCCCTGCCGATGAAGACCTTGGCGCCGTCGGACAGGTTGGCAAAGCCTGTGGTCACCACGCGATCGGAAGCCGACAGGCCGCTCGCGATCACCGCTTCGGCTTCGTTCTGCTGCGTCACCACGACCGGCTTTGCCGTGGCGATGTTGTCCGCACCGATCACATAGCTGAAGGTCCCGGCCGGACCGCGCTGCACCGCAGAGGTCGGCACCACCAACGCCCTGGAAAGCGTCTCCACCTTCAGCCGTATATTGACAAATTGCCCCGGCCACAGCTGGAAGTTCGCGTTGGGGAATTCGGCCCTGAGTTTCAGCGTTCCAGTGGTCGGATCGACCTGGTTGTCGATACCTTTCAGCGTGCCGCTGTCGATCACCGTGACGCCGTCATTGCCAAACACGTCGACCGCCAGCGGCCCCCGGGCCGAAGCGGCGTTGACCCGCACGATCTGCTGCTGCGGCAGGCTGAACTGCACGACGATCGGCTGCAACTGGGTGACGATGACGAGACCGGTCGGGTCGGAAGCGCGGATGATGTTACCTTGATCCACCTGCCGCAGCCCGGCGCGGCCCGAGAGTGGCGCGATGATCTTGGTGTAGCCGAGTGTCGCCGCGGCATTGTCGATCGCGGCCTGGTCGGCCTTGACCAACGCCTCCTGCTGCGCGACCACGGCGCGCTGGGTATCGGCCTGCTGTCTGGAGCCGGCGTTGGAGGCGGCGAGCTGCTGATAGCGCGCCAGGTCCAGGCGCATATTGGCAAGCTGCGCCTCATCCTGCGCCTTCTTGGCGACGGCCTGATCGTATTGTGCCTTGTAGATCACGGGATCGATCTCGCCGAGCACGTCGCCCTTCTTGACGTCCTGCCCCTCGGTGAAATTGACCGAAATCAGTTTGCCGTCGACCTGGGCGCGCACGATGACATTGTTGAGCGCGCGGACCGAGCCGACGCCGTCGAGATAGACCGGCACGTCCTGAATGCGCGGGGTCGCCGCCAGCACCGGCACCGGCAGATCGCGCGGCATGGCGCCGCCGCGGCCGGCGGTCTGCCTTTGCTGCAGGGCTGTCCAGCCGATGTAACCAAGGCCGCCGAGGATCAAGAGCGTGATCGCAATCGAAACCATGCGACGGCCCGCGCTGCGCGCGACGCCCCTGCCGGCGGTCTTCGCGGTGTCCAAATCCGGCTTAAAGAGCATCGACCGGCCTTTCCATCCTAGGCTCCCAGCCGCCCCCCAGCGCCTGATACAGGCTCACGATTGCCAGCAGCCGGGCCAATTGGGCCTGCGACAGCGAATCTTCCGCCTGAAACAGCGTCAATTGCGTGTTTAGCACAGTTACGATGTCCGCCGTGCCGGCGCGAAGCTGCTGTTCGGACAGCTGAAACGCCCTTCGCGAGGCCGCCAGCACCTCGCGCTGCAGCCGCAGCCGGTTGGTGGTCTCGCGGATCGCCACCAGCGCATTGTCGACATCGGCAAACGACTGAACCACCGTCTTGCGGTAGGTCTGCAGGAGTTCATCCTGTCTCGCCTTGGTGAATTCGAAATTGCCCAGAATTCGTCCGCCATCGAAGATCGGCTGCGTCAGGCTGCCGACGACGTTGAAGAACGCGGCCTGTGGCTGGAACAGCGACACCAGCGACGAACTCTGATAGCCGCCCGCCCCGGTCAGCTGGATGCTCGGAAAGAACTGCGCGCGGGCGCTGCCGACATTCGCGGTGGCAGCGGCGAGCTGGGCTTCCTGACGCCTTATATCCGGACGCTGCGTGAGCAGTTCCGACGGCAGGCCCGGGCTCACGCGCGGCGAGGCAATCCGGTTGAGCGAGCCTCCGACGACGCGCACGCTTTCCGGCGGCCGCGCCACCAGCGTGGCCAGCGCGTTGACGTTCTGCGCCAGCGTCTGGCGCAGCGTCGGCACCGCGGCGCGCTGGTTGGCGAGCACGGCTTCCTGCTGGGCGACGTCGAGGTCGGTTCCGGTGCCGGCCTGCAGCCGCTGCTTGATGGCGTCGAGGATGCGCTGCGCGCTGGCGATGTTGCGCTCGGCGGTTCGAATCCGGTCCTGTGACGCCAATACCTGGAAATAGGCGTTGGCGACGCTGACCAGCGCCGTCAGCCCCACCACATCGCGATCGAAGCGGCTGGCAATGGCGGTTTCCTCCGCCGCCTGCGCGGCGTCGCGGTTCTTGCCCCAGAAATCCAGCTCGTAGCTGGCGCTGAGCGAGGCCTGATAGTTGACGACTTCGCGGCCCCCTGTGGTCAGGCCGCTCGAGCTGGAACCGGAAATGCGGGAATAGGTCTGCTGACCGGCGCCGCTGAGGCTCGGCAGCAGGGCGGCGCCCGCCACCCGCGCCTGCGCGTCCGCCTGGATGAAGCGCGCGGTCGCCGCCGCGATGTCGAGATTGACGGTCTGCGCCTCCTCCATCAGCGCGGTCAATTCCGGCGAACGGAAGCCGCGCCACCAGTCCAGCGTCGGTGGGGCGTCCCGGTGGTTCAAGCGCGCAGCTTTGTATCCTTCCGGAATGTCCAGCGCCGGGTCGGGAAGATCCTTGGTCAGAATGCAGCCGGCGGAGCTGACCACCAGGCAAAGCGCGGCAAGCCACCGTGCGACACGATCGCCGCTGGGAATGGCCGCCAGCAAGCTGTCCACGACCACGTCAGCGCTTCGTTTCACGTCCGACCTCCGCCGGCACGACGCCCGGCATCCGACGACGCGAGAGACACCCGACCGCTTCGCTGATCACGCTTGTGGAGACGGCCTGCGACACGGTCACGGCTGCGATGCTACCTCTGGGAACCCGGGTGCCATCCTAGCCGGGCGATGCCGGGGCGGACAGTCCCGTTCCGCTCCCGATGACGCCGCGCCGCGGGCGGACATCCCGCGCGCTCATACGAAAACCCGCACGTTGTCCTTATTCCACAGGCATTTCTGGCAGTCGAACCGGCGCCAACCGACGGCAGCTTTCTTACCAAGATTTCATGTGTCTCGCGTTGATCGGCCGATTCGCGGGAGCAGGCGATCGGCCAGCCCTGCTGAAACTTCGGCCGCCCTGCCCCGTAACTCCTATGGCAACAAGTGGGGGCATGAATGCGAGTCGCGGTGATCGGAACGGGAATTGCTGGCAACGCCGCTGCCTGGACCCTGTCGAAACGCTATCCGGTCACAGTCTACGATCGCGAAATAAGGCCAGGCGGACACAGCCACACCGTGACCATCGACTACGACGGGACCCAATTGGCGGTCGATACCGGCTTCATCGTCTACAATGAACTGAACTATCCCGATCTGACCGAGCTGTTTGCCCATTTGGGCATCGAGACCGTGCAAAGCTGCATGAGTTTTGCGGTCACGGCGGATGCCGGCCGGTTCGAGTGGAAGGGCGGCGGCAATAGCTGGGGCGAGACCGCCCGGGGATTGTTTGCGCAGCCGCGAAACCTGTTGTCGCCGTCCTACCTGTGGATGCTGCGCGACATCCTGACCTTCAACACCAAGAGCACCGAAGACTACAGGGCCGGCAGATTGGCCGGATTGACGCTCGGCCAGTATTTTCGCCAGAACCACTTTGCGCCACGGCTCCTGACCGACTACCTGGCGCCGATGGGAGCGGCGATCTGGTCCGCTCCGGCGAACGAAATGCTGGACTTCCCCGCCGAGAATTTTGTGGCGTTCTTCAGCAACCACCGCCTGCTGCAATACGATCGCCCGGTCTGGCGGACGGTCAAGGGCGGCAGCCGGCATTATGTCGAGAAGCTGACCTCGGCATTCCGAGACCGGCTGCGACTCGGTTGCGCCGTAACATCGGTCGAGCGGACGCCACATGGCGTCGTCGTCAACGACAGTCACGGCCGAAGCGATATCTACGATCACCTCGTCATTGCCTCGCACAGCGATCAGGCGCTGGCGATGCTGTCCGACGCCGACGATTCCGAACGCGCCATCCTCGGTGCCATCGGCTATTCTCCCAACACCGTCTACCTGCATCGCGACGCCAGACTGATGCCGAAGCGCAAGCGGGCCTGGGCGTCATGGAATTTCCTGCGCTGGCAGCGCGAGGGGGCGGCCGACAACGACGTCGCCGTGACCTACTGGATGAACCGGCTGCAGGCCATCGACGACGACAAGCCGCTGTTCGTCAGCCTCAACCCGCCATTCGCCCCGGCGCCGGAGCTGACATTCGGCAAATACATGTGCGAGCATCCGCAGTATAATGCCGCCGCGTTTGCCGCCCAGAAGCGCCTGAACGAAATTCAAGGCCGGCGTCATACCTGGTTCTGCGGCGCCTGGACCGGTTACGGTTTCCACGAGGATGGATTGCGGTCCGGCCTCGCGGTCGCCGAAGCGCTGGGCGCCGTGGCGCCGTGGCGCGAGCCGCCGCCCGAACTGGCGCAGGCCGCGGAGTGATGATGAGCGAGACCACCGCCCCTTGCCCGCCGCCGGCCGATGCCCCGGCCGTGCTATACTTTGGCAAGGTGATGCATGCGCGCCTGAAGCCGATCGGCCACCGCTTCAGCTATCGCGTCATGAACCTGCTGATCGATCTCGACCGGCTCGAGGCTGCGGACCGGCAGTCGCTGTTGTTCGGCATCAACCGGGCTGCCCTCTACGGCTTCCATGAGGCCGATCACGGCAGGCGCGACGGATCATCCTTGCGCGGCTACGCGCAGGCCTGCGCGGCGGAGCGCGGCGTCGATCTCGCCGGCGGGCGTGTGCTGCTGTTGTGCTATCCCCGGCTGCTCGGTTTCACGTTCAATCCGCTGTCGGTCTATTTCTGCCATTCCGCCGACGGCGAACTGGCGCTTGTCATCTACGAGGTCCGCAACACCTTTGGGGACATCCACGCCTACGTGCTGCCGGTGAAGCCGGGCGAGCTCAGCCAGGCCGGCGTACGGCAGCAACAGGAAAAGCTGCTTTACGTCTCTCCTTTCGTCGAGATGGCGATGCGCTATCATTTCCGGGTCTCGCCGCCGGGCGACGTCGTCAAATTGCGGATCCTGGAGACCGACCGCGACGGCCCCCTCCTCTCGGCGACCTTCAGCGGCCGCCGCCGCGCCCTGACCACGCCGGCGCTGCTGCGTTCGTTCTTCGCGCTGCCGCTCGTGACCCTGAAGATCGTCGCGGCGATCCATTGGGAAGCCTTGCGGCTGTGGTTCAAGGGTGTGCGTCTGGTGCCGCGGCCGACCGCTGCGGCGACAACGGGCGCCTGCGATAAAACCTCCAATGAAACCTCCAATGAAACCTCCAATGAAACCTTGGCGACTCCCGAGCGGAGCGACTATACTCGCTCGACGTTGCCTGCGGTCGGGCGCAAGCCCGACCTGCGGGAAGGCGCTCTGGTTCAGTGAGGCTGGCATTTGACTGGACGCAGGGCCGCATCGATCGATGGGGCTGGCCATGTCTGCGTTGATTCGTGTAACCCCCGACACCGTGGACACGGTCGTTCCGGACTTGCCCAAAGTGGTCCGGCTGGCGCTGGGCTTCGGCTCACGACTAAGACGGGGTACGCTGGACGTCACCCTGCCCGACGGCCGCGCGTTGCGGCTCGGCGGCATCGAGCCGGGACCTGCAGCGTCCATGACGCTCTACAATTACGGCTTTGCATCGCGGCTGCTCAACGGCGGCGACATCGGCATCGCTGAGGCCTATCTGCGGGGCGAATGGGACACGCCCGACCTGACGCAATTTCTCTACCTCTGGTGCGTCAATCACGATCTCATGCAGCAGATGCTCGATGACAACCCGCTGATGCGCTACCTGCAGATGGCCCGCCACTGGTTCAATCGAAATACCAAGCGACAGGCGCGCAAGAACATCTACGCGCATTACGACATCGGGAACGCATTCTATTCGGCTTGGCTCGATCCAAGCATGACCTATTCCTCGGCGTTGTTCGAGGACGGCACCGTCGATCTGACCGCCGCGCAAAACAACAAGTACCGCCGGCTGGCCGAAGCGATCGATCTGCAGCCCGGTCAGCGGTTGCTGGAAATCGGCTGCGGCTGGGGCGGCTTTGCCGAATATGCCGCCAAGACCTTCGGCGCCAAAATCATCGGACTCACCATCAGCAAGGAACAGCGCGATTTTGCCCAGGCGCGGATCCAGAGCGCCGGTCTCAACGATCAGGTCGAGATCCGCCTGCAGGACTATCGCGACGAGCGCGATCAGTATGACCGGATCGCGTCGATCGAGATGATCGAGGCGGTCGGCGAGCAATTCTGGCCGAAATACTTTTCACAGTTGCGCGACCGCCTGCTGCCCGGCGGGCTCGCCGGCATTCAGGCCATCACCATCCAGGACAGCCTGTTCCAGACCTATCGCAGGGAGGTCGACTTCATCCAGCGCTATGTATTTCCCGGCGGCATGCTGCCCTCGCCGCAGGTGCTGAAATCGCTCGGCGATCGATTCGGCGTTCCCGTTATTCGCGAACGCATTTTCGGGCAAGATTATGCCAAGACCCTGGTGATCTGGCGAAGCAATTTCCGTGCAGCCTGGCCGCATTTGATGCCGTCGGGCTTCGACGATCGTTTCCGGCGGCTGTGGGAGTACTACCTCGCCTATTGCGAGGCGGGATTTCTGTCGGGAAATATCGACGTGCGCCAGGTGGTGTTCGCGAAATCGGGCTAGCGGAAGCGTCATGCCGTCAGCTTGTGCCGCCCGCCGCGGTCCTCTAGGGTCGCCGGCGGTGAAAAACAACTGGCATTCTTCAGAACATGACCATCTACAACGACGTCGTTCAGGCGATCGGCAACACGCCGCTCATCAGGCTGAACCGCGCCTCGGAGGCGACCGGCTGCACCATCCTCGGCAAGGCCGAGTTCATGAACCCCGGCCAGTCGGTGAAGGACCGCGCCGGCAAATGGATGATCCTGGAAGCTGAAAAGCGCGGCGACCTCAAGCCCGGCGGCCTGGTGCTGGAAGCGACCGCGGGCAATACCGGTATCGGTCTTGCCGTGGTAGCGAGCGCGCGCGGGTACCGGACCTTGATCCTTATCCCGGAAACCCAGAGCCAGGAAAAGAAGGACATGCTTCGGCTCTGCGGCGCGGAGCTGATCGAAGTACCGGCGCTCCCTTACAGCAATCCGAATAACTATCAGCATGTCGGCAAGAGGCTGGCCGCACAATTGCGCAAGACGGAGCCGAACGGCGTGCTGTTCGCCGATCAGTGGAACAATCTGGATAACGCCAAGGCGCATTACGATTCGACCGGCCCCGAGATCTGGGAACAGACCGGGGGCAAGATCGACGGCTTCATCTGTTCGGTCGGGACCGGCGGTACGCTGGCCGGCGTCAGTACGTTCCTGAAGGAGAAGAGCAAGGACATCGTGATCGGTTGCGCCGACCCGCGCGGTGCTGCGATGTACGAGCTGTTCAAGAACGGTGAAGCCAAGGCGACGCCGGGCGGATCGATCACCGAAGGCATCGGGCTCGGGCGCGTCACGCCCGTCATCAAGACCGCGAAAGTCGATGACGCCTGGCTTATTCCAGACGAAGAAGCCGTGCCGATCATTTACGATCTGCTCGAGCACGAGGGCCTCTGCCTCGGTGGCTCCTCCGGCATCAACGTCGCCGGCGCGATTCGCCTCGCCCGCCAGATCGGACCGGGCCATACCATCGTGACCATCCTGTGCGATTCCGGCAACCGCTATCAGTCGAAGCTGTTCAATCCGGACTTCATGCGCTCGAAGAACCTGCCGGTGCCGGCGTGGCTGGAAACGCGCAGCCAGATCGAGGTGCCGTTCGAGAAGGTGTGAGCAAGGGAACTGACCTCATCCTGAGAGCCGCGCCGTTGCGCGCACGTCTCGAAGGATGAGAGATCAGGGGCTCTCATGGTTCTAGACGCGCGCGCAAGGGCGCGCGCTCCTCACCATCAGGAAGACGTTTCAGCGCAAAATCTGGCTGAGAAACAACTGTGTCCGCGCGTGCTGCGGGTTGACGAAGAAATTCACCGGGGTGTTGGACTCGATGATCTGTCCGGCGTCCATGAACACGATGCGGTTGGCGACTTCCTTGGCAAAGCCCATTTCGTGGGTCACCACCAGCATCGTCATGCCTTCCTCGGCGAGGTCGACCATGGTGTCGAGCACTTCCTTGACCATTTCGGGATCCAGCGCCGAGGTCGGCTCGTCGAACAGCATCACCTTCGGGCTCATGGTGAGCGCACGTGCGATCGCGACGCGCTGCTGCTGGCCGCCCGACATCTGGCCGGGGAATTTGTTGGCCTGATGCGGAATCTTCACCCGTTCCAGATATTTCATCGCAATAGCTTCGGCATCCTTTTTCGGGATGTTGCGCACCCAGATCGGCGCCAGCGTGCAGTTATCCAGCACGGTCAGATGGGGAAACAGGTTAAAGCTCTGGAACACCATACCGACTTCGCGGCGGACTTCGTCGACGCGCCTCAGGTTCGGTCCGAGTTCGATGCCGTCGACGACGATCTGGCCTTCCTGGAATTCCTCCAGCGCATTGATGCAGCGGATCAGGGTGGACTTGCCGGAGCCCGACGGACCGCAGATCACGATGCGCTCGCCCTTGGCGACATCGAGGTTGATGTCGCGCAGCACGTGAAAATCGCCGAACCATTTGTTGAGGCCGTTGATGGTGACAATCGAGTTCGCGGTCATTTGACTACTCAGTTACGGCGGTGTGCATTGAGCCTGCTCTCGACGAACAGCGAATAGCGCGACATTCCGAAGCAGAAGGCGAAGTAGATCAGACCGGTGAAGGCGAAGCCCGTGAACAATGTCGTGGGCGTGGACCAGGACGGGTCGGCGAAGGCTGCCCGCAACTGTCCGAGTAAATCGAACAGCGCGACGATCGAGACCAGCGAGGTATCCTTGAACAGCGCGATGAAGCTGTTGACCAGACCGGGGATGACGTGACGCAAAGCCTGCGGCATCACGATCAGCCCAGTGGTCTTCCAATAGGACAGACCGAGGGCGCTTGCCGCCTCGACCTGGCCGCGCGGGATCGCCTGCAGGCCTCCCCGGATGACCTCCGCCTGATAGGCCCCGGCAAACAGCGCGATGCCGATCAGGGCGCGCGCCAGTCCGTCGATGGTGAAGCCTGCCGGAACGAACAGCGGCAGCATATAGGTCGCGAAGAACAGCACCGTGATCAGCGGCACCCCGCGCCAGAACTCGATAAATGCGATCGAGAATATCCGGATCAGTGGAATCGTCGAGCGCCGGCCCAGTGCGAGCGCGATGCCAACCGGCATCGACGCGACGATACCGACGACCGACACCACCAGCGTGACCAGCAAGCCGCCCCAAAGCCTGGTGTCGACGACAGGCAGTCCGCCGCGGTCCAGCCCCATCACCGATACCACCAGCCCGATGCCGGCGAAGACCGCCAGGCTGGCGGCCAGCGCGCGCCAGCCGGTGCGGACACCGCCGTTCAGGAAGAACAGCAGCAGCGAAACGATCGCAGCCGTGGCGGCGAAGTCGGCCCAAACCGGGCTGACGGACGCCTGGATCTGATCACGCAGCCGGGCCAGTGGCCAGAGCACGTAGGAAATGCCCGTGCTGAGCAGGACCAGAAATTCACCGAGCAGCCAGAGTACCGGTCCGAGCACCGGCACTGTCTGGCTGACATTCGCCAGCTTTCCGCCGCCGTCGGCGATGCTATCGTTGAATCCCGCCAGCAGCCCGGCCGTCCAGCTCACGCCGAAACCGCGCAATCCACCGCCGTGCAGCAGGAAAAATGCAACGATGGGGAGCCCGATGAAGAACAGGCCCGCGTTGAGACCCTTGGCCGGCAGCCGCGGGATCAGGAGCGGCACCAGCAGCAGTGCTGCGAGGATGAAGGTAAGGTCGACCCGCCACCGCTCGGCCTCCGGATAGAAGCCGTAGATAAACTGACTGAATTTCGCCTGCACGAATGGCCAGCATGCACCGACCGTGTGCCCCGCATTCTCTGCAAGGCAAGCGGTGCGGTCCTTTCCGGTCCAGACCGCGTCGATGAGCAGGAATTTTACCGCGGGAACGACGGTGAACCACAAGAGCAGGATGCTGCCGATGGTGAGCAGGATGTTGGTCGGCGAATTGAAAAGCCGGGTACGAAAAAGCCCGACCAGGCCGGTGGTCTTGATCGGCGCCGTGCGCTCGGCAACGAGTTCCTGGCGGACGAAAGCCCGGGTCGAGAGTTCGCTCTCCATCTCGCTCATGGCCCAGGATTCTTCATTGACTAAGGCTCCGTCCAAGCCGCCATCCATAAAAGCTCATGATCGCACTGGTCACCAGCGAGATCAGCAGGTAGACGCCCATGGTGAGGGCGATGATCTCGATCGCCTGCCCGGTTTGGCTCAGCGTCGTGCCTGCGAATACCGAGACCAGGTCAGGATATCCGATCGCGACCGCCAACGATGAATTCTTGGTGAGGTTGAGATACTGGTTGGTGAGCGGCGGCAGGATCACTCGCATCGCCTGCGGCACCACAATCAGGCGCAAGGTCGAACCGCGCTGCAGCCCGAGCGATGAGCCCGCCTCCATCTGTCCCTTGTGCACAGACTGAATGCCGGCGCGCACGATCTCGGCGATGAAAGCCGCGGTATAGGTCGCCAGCGCCACAGCCAACGCCACGAATTCCGGAATGACGCGCGAGCCGCCGGCGAAGTTGAAACCCCTAAGTTCGGGGATCTCGAACCTGACCGGTGCGCCAAATACGAGCGAACTCACCAGCGGCAGGCCGATCAGCATACCCAGCACATACGGCCAGATCCGGATCATCCGACCGTGGTCGAACAGTTGCTTGCGGGCATAACGCTGCAGCAACAGCGAGCCGACGACCGCAACTACAATCGCGAAAGCGAAAGGCTCGAAGCCGGGACTGCCGATCGGCTTTGGAACCACGAAACCGCGATTGCTGAGGAAGAAGCTGCCAAACAGCGAGACGCTTTGCCGCGGACCGGGCAGCGCGGCCAACACCGCGAGATACCAGAACAGGATCTGGAACAAGAGCGGCAGATTGCGGATCAGCTCGACATAGCCGCCGGCGATCCGCGCCAGCAGCCAGTTCGGCGACAATCGGCCCAGCGCCACCAGAAATCCGAGAATGGTGGCGAAGAAGATGCCGACAACCGAGACCGCCAGGGTGTTGAACAAGCCCACCAGAAAGACGCGGGTATAGGAATCGGATCCGGAATACGGGATCAGGTTCTGGTTGACGTCAAAACCGGCGGTGTTCGCCATGAAGCCGAAGCCGGCGGTGATCCGCTGCGCCTGCAAATTGGCGCGGGCATTGGCGACGATTTCGTAAGCGATCCAGGCAAGCGCGGCAACGAACAGGATCTGGACGACGAATCCCCCCCATCCCGCTCGGCCACCCAACGCGCGCTGCAGTCTGGCGACAAACTGCGGCGGAGGTTTTCGGGGTTCGATGGCCATCGCCGCGAGCTGTTGGCTGGCGATCAGCGGATCGGCGGCGCGTACTGAATTCCGCCCTTGGTCCAGAGCGCGTTGATGCCCCGGGCAATGCCAAGCTTCGAGCCGGCGCCGACATTGCGGTCGAAGGCTTCACCGTAGTTGCCGACCGCCTTCACGATGCGCGAAACCCAATCCTTGGTAAGGCCGAGCTGTTCACCGAGATTGCCATCGGTCCCGAACACCCGCTTCATCTCCGGTTTGGTCGATTTAGCCATTTCGTCGACGTTCTTCTGGGTTATGCCGAGTTCTTCGGCGGTAATCATCGCGTAAAGCGTCCATTTCACGATATCGAACCACTGGTCGTCGCCGTGCCGCACCATCGGGCCGAGCGGCTCCTTCGAAATAACTTCCGGAAGCACGACATGATCGGCTGCGTTTGCAAGCTTCAAGCGATCCGCATAGAGCCCGGACACATCCGTGGTGAAGACGTCACAGCGTCCCGACTCGTAGGCCTTGACGGCTTCGTCGTTTGTACCGAACGCGATCACCTCGTACTTCATGTTGTTGCCCTTGAAGTAGTCGGCCAGATTCTGCTCCGTTGTGGTGCCGGTCTGCACACAAACTGAAGCGCTGTTCAATTCCAGCGCGGAATTGACCTTGAGGGATTTTTTCACCATGAAGCCCTGGCCGTCGTAATAGGTGACGCCGGTAAAATTGGCGCCGAGCGACGTATCGCGGGAAAGCGTCCATGTCGTATTGCGCGACAGCACATCGATTTCGCCCGATTGAAGCGCGGTGAAGCGGTCCTTGGCCGACAGCGGCACGAACTTGATCTTGCTCGGATCGTTGAACACCGCCGCGGCGATCGCTCGGCAGATATCTACGTCGAAGCCGGTCCAGTTGCCCTTGTCGTCGGGAGAAGAGAAGCCGGGCAGGCCCTGGCTGACGCCGCAGGATAACATGCCCCGGTCCTTGACCGTCTTGAGCGTTTGCGCAGTGGCAGCCTGGCTTGAAAAAGCGGCGGCGAAAGCAAGGGTGAAAACCAGGGATACGCGTTTCATGGCAAGGCCTTTCAAGGGTCGTCCGGAACGTTTGCCTATCCTCACTCACGCCGATGGGCCGATCCGGCAATCCATCCCTGCAAACGGCATACCTAACAGGCAGCTTGATACGCCGTCGGGTCGGGCGATGGATAGACGGTCGCGACAGGCCCCTCAACGTGCAGCGACTGAATAGCTCGCCGGCATCACAGAACGACTGGCGAGCCGGGTCAAGGGGTTGACGGCCGTCTTCCCTGTCCTGTTATTAGCAAACCGACCCGAACCCGCCGTCCGGCGGGGCGTTCGAAGGTCGCGGCCGGGTAAATGATCTCTTGGTGGTAACGGGCGTATGAGCTTTTCAAGGGATGGCGGGCCAACGAACCCGCAAAAGGCCGAAACCCTGCTGGTGACGGCGGGCCGCGACACCAAGGCGCAGAAGGGTTTCGTCAATCCGCCGGTGGTTCACGGGTCGACCGTGCTCTATCCGAACGCAGCGGACCTGCATGCCCATCGCGGCGAATTCCAGTATGGCCGACGCGGAACCCCGACCACCAAGGCGCTGCAGGAAGCGCTCATGGCGCTGGAAGGCCCGCAATGCGCCGGCGTCGGGATCGCACCCTCGGGCCTGGCCGCCATCACCACCACTCTGCTGGCAGTGCTCAAGGCCGGCGATCATCTGCTGGTCTGCGACAATGCCTACCGTCCGACCCGCAATTTCTGCAACGGCTTCCTGGCCCGCTACGGCGTCGAGACCAGCTACTTCGATCCCCTCGTTGGCGCCGGCATCGCCAGCCTGTTCAAACCCAATACAAGGGCGGTGGTGGTCGAGGCGCCGGGCTCGCAATCGTTCGAAATGCCCGACATTCCCGCGATAGCAGCGGTCGCGCATGCGCGCGGCGCGCTCGTGATCGACGACAACACCTGGGCGACGGCGCTGTATCACCGCTCGCTGGAGCAGGGCGTCGATATCAGCATGCAGGCCGCGACCAAATACATCGGCGGTCATTCCGACATCATGTTCGGCACGATTGCGGCGAATGCCGCGGCATGGCCGCTGGTGGCTGAGGCGATCCAGCTGCTTGGCGTCTGCGCCGGACCCGATGATGTGTTCCTGGCGTTGCGCGGGTTGCGCACGCTGTCGGTTCGGCTGGCGCAGCATCACAAGTCGGCGCTGGAGGTGGCGCACTGGCTTGCCGATCGGCCGGAGGTGGTCAGCGTATTGCACCCGGCACTGGAGAGTCATCCCGGCCATGCGATCTGGAAACGGGATTTTACCGGCGCGTCCGGCCTGTTCAGCATCGTGCTGCAGCCGAAGCCGCAAGCCGCCGTCGATGCGCTGCTCGACACCTTGAAGCTGTTCGGCATGGGTTATTCCTGGGGCGGCTTCGAGAGCCTCGCCATTCCCTTCGACTGCGCGCCCTATCGTACGGTCACAACATGGGCCCCGGGCGGGCCGACGCTGCGGATTCATATCGGGCTGGAGAATGTCGAGGATCTCAAGGCCGATCTCGATCGCGGGTTTGCGGCGTTCGACGCCGCCTGAGGCTGCGCAAATCGAACGTGGGGTGCTCGATGTCGGCTATCGACCGGCCGTGCGACCGCATCGCTTCAATAGACGTTGCGAGGGCGCCGGTGACGCGGTCCCGCAGGCGCGCTCGCAAAATAAGGATTCGTGATGCACTGGGCGGCGCGGCCCCCTGCCGACTGCGCGCACTGCGCCAGCGAGGTGTAGCCGCATTGGATCGAGCCACCACCTATGCTGTAGGTCTGCAGGCAGACCGGATACTTCGGATCATATGTCTGGGCCCGAGCCGGCGCCGCAGTGAACGCCCCAGCGACAATTAAACTCGCCAAAACAGCAATGTGCATCGCTGGATTCCCGCCCTGTCCGCCATAACAGCTGCTCAGGTTGGGCACCCTAGCCCATCAAGCCAGTTCCCTGAACTAACATCATGGTGACGGCGGGCAGCCCTCGGCCCTGACGCCGACCGATGCCTCCTGCTGCGTTAGTGACGTTTCCTTAACCGGTCGTCTGAACAGATTGCGCGGACTCCGTTCGTTCTCCGTGAACAGAAGGAGTCCATGGAACCGCGCCGCAGTGATCGAGAACCGTCGGCCGCGGTCGTCTGAAAACCTCAAGGCTTTCGTGCGCCAAAAGCGACTTGCACCCTGTCGGAACCAGCAGAGTCCGGCCGGTACGGGCCGTCCCGGACGCTGCTTTGCCGCTTGCAATTTCGCGCCCCTGTCCTACCGTCGAACAGCATCGAGGAGCCCGTGTATATGCTGAACGATCGAGAAAAGATTCTGACCGCGCTCCGCGAAAAACCGCTCAAGATCTACGAGGTCATGAAACGCGCCAACCTTCCCAATGAGGAAGCTTGCCAGTCGCTGCTGATGAAGATGCGCGACGAAGGCTTGGTCAAGTTCGACATTCACAAGGGCCGATGGCTGATCGGCTGATCGATGAAATTGTGCGCGAGCGGCGCAGCCCCGTCATGCCAAAGCGACATTACTGATACGCCGCAACGATGTCCGACACCGCCCGCTCCAGCTGTTTGGCGGTGGAGCACTGGCGCACCACGCTGCAGAACGCGGCATAGCGCGGCATTTCGGAATCGCCCCAGCCCCAGGCCATCCGTCCTTCCGGGTTGAGCCAGACCAGCCGCTTGGATCGCTCCGAGATGGTGCGCAAGATGTCGGCGCGCGGATCGAGGTTGTTGGTGCGGGCGTCGCCGAGCACGATCACCGTGGTCTTCGGCGTCACGCTGCGGAGAAAACTCTTTTCGAAGTCGACGAAGGAGCCGCCATAGTCGGACGACCCAAAACCGACCTTGGACATGATTTCACTCATGGCCTCCTCCGGCGACTTGATGTCGAGGATGTCGGAAACTTCGATCAAATGGCCGGAGAACGCAAACGAGCGCACGTCGTCGACCACCTCGTGCAGGCTGTGGATCAGCAGCAGGAAGAAATCGGATACCTGCGCCACCGACCCCGAGACGTCGCAGATCGCCACGATCTTCGGCCGGTCGCGGTGACGGCGCTTCCAGGAGGTGAGGAACGGCACGCCGCCCCAGGCGGCGTTGCGCCGCAGCGTCTTGCGGGTGTCGAGATGGCCGCGCCGCTGCCGCTTGCGCGGCTTGGAGTAGCGCTCGCGCAGCCGCCGCGCGATGGCGCGGATCAGGGCCTTCATCTGTTCGACCTGTCGGCGTTCGAGCCGGGCCAGCGGCGCGTTGCGCAGAATTTCGTTGCGCAGATTTTCCGTCTCCTCGCGGCCGTAGAGCACCAGCGCCTGGTTGACGACCTCCCGCACGTTTTCGCGCAATGCCTCGAGCGCCGCCGCCAGCCGCTCGGCGTCGCCGGGATTGGTCGCCGTCAGCGCGTCGAGATCGTCGCGCAGGCGCTCGATCCCGAGTTCCTGGAGAATACGCGACGAAAAGATGCCGCGCTGGGTAAAATAGCGGATGTCGGACAGCGCGGCGGCATTCGAGGCCGCCGCCATCGCGGCCGCGATCGCATTGCGGTCCCGCGACATCAGCATCTGCGCGAGATCGCCGAGCTGCGGAGTTGGCCGATCGGCGTCGTCGCCCGGCTCGTTTTGCCCTGGCGCCGGCGCACCCTGGCTGTCGGCGGCGTCGTCCGGCACTGTCTCTTCCGGTATCGCCGGCTGGCTGAAGAACAGATCAAAGCAATCGCCGAGCGCCTGCTTTTCGTCCTGACTCTTGGCCAGCGTCAGCAGCAGGGTGTCGCGCAGGATGCCGCGCTCGGCAAACCCGACATCGGCCACCGCCTTCATCGCATCGATGCTTTCCGCAGGGCTTACCCGCACGCCGGCGCCGCGCGCTGCCCGGAAGAAGCGATGCAGTTCCTCGCGCATCAGCCGAACACGCCGGGGCGGCCGGCCTTGGCGACGAAGCCCGTCACCTGCGGCATCGTGGTCTCGATGTCGGCCTCGTACTTCAACAGCACATTGAGCGTGTCCTTGACGGTCTCATGATCGAGTTCGCTCGATTGCAGCAGCACCAGCACGCGGGCCCAGTCGATGGTTTCGCTGACCGACGGCAGTTTCTTCAGGTCGAGCGCGCGGACCTGGTTGATGAAGCCGACGATCTGCTTGCGCAGCGTCGCGGAGATGTCGGGGACGCGGCTCTCGACGATACGTTCCTCCAGCTTCTGCTCGGGAAAGCCGATATGGAGATGCAGGCATCGACGCTTCAGCGCATCGGAGAGGTCGCGCTCGCCGTTGGAGGTCAGTATGACCGTCGGCTTCACAATCGCCGTCACGGTGCCGAGTTCGGGGATCGAGACCTGGTAATCGCTGAGGATTTCCAAAAGCAGGGATTCGAATTCGGCGTCCGACTTGTCGATCTCGTCGACCAGCAGCACGCAGCCGCGGGGCTGCTCCAGCGCCTGCAGCAGCGGGCGCGGCTCGACGAACTCCTTGGAGAAGAACACGTCGCCGAAATCGTGCAGCTTGCCGAGTGCGGCCGCCAGCGTGTCGGCGCCGCCCAGCACTTCGCCGAGCTTGTCCTTCAGGATCTGGGTGTAGAGCAGCTGCTTGGCGTATTTCCATTCGTACAGCGCCTTGGCCTCGTCGAGCCCTTCATAGCACTGCATCCGGATCATCTTGAGCCCGCGCCAGGCCGCCAGCGCCTTGGCGAGCTCGGTCTTGCCGACGCCGGCCGGGCCTTCCACCAGGATCGGCTTCTCGATCTTTTCAGCGAGATAGACCGCGGTCGCGATCTGCTTGCTGGCGATATAGCCGGCAGATGCCAGCCCGCGTGTGACGGCTTCGATCGAATGGGCCGGCAGATGGGTATTCATTCTTGTTTCTCGCTTCCGATTGAATTTCCAAGCCTTATCTGGCGCGCCTTGCGCGGCTCGCGCGCCACCTGGGCCAGCATGTCGAACGCGGCCAGTGCCCGGGCGGTCGGGTCGTCGGCCTGTGCGGCCTGCCCCAGCAGTTCGCGGATTTCGCCGACGATATCCCGCGCCAGCAGCCTTACGCCGATCACCCGCGCCGGAACATCATCTCCGTCGCCATCGAGCGCCGCCACCGCGAGCCGGCTCGCTGCCTGCACCAGCGACACCAGACCCGCGATGCGGCCGAGCCGCAGGACATTGTCCTCGGTTCGCTCGACATGCCCGGCGGCCTTCTCGAGCAGCCAGCTCAGCAGACCCGAAACATTGGCCGTTCCGACCGTGTCCTCGATGTCGCGAAACGGCAAGGCCATGGCCGGATAGGCGTCGGGCATATCGCCCAGGCGCGCCGAGGCCGGGACTTTGCATCCGTCGAGCTCCAACTCGCAATGCGTCGCCGGCGCCAGCGCGCCCAGCGCCTTCATCGGTACAATTTTGAAACCGGCGGTGTCCTTCGGGACCAGAAACAGCCCATATCTCTTGCGTCCGGCCTCGACCCCGATCACCGCCAGTACCAGGAACAGATCGGCCACCGGGCCATTGGTGACCCAGGCCTTGCGGCCGCGAATGACAAAGCCGGGGCCATCGGATTCCGCCGTCGTCTGCAGATGCTTCGGATGCGCGCCGGCGCCGGGCTCGGAGATCGCAATCGCGGTACAGACCTCACCGGCGGCAATGCGCGGCAACCATGTGCCGCGTTGATCGCCATCGGCAAAACCCGCGATGAAAAACCGCGCCGTCATCTGCCGTGCGGCAAAGGCGCTGGCCAGCCCCAGCAGTCCGGTCTTCCCGGCAATCGCCTGCTCGGCGGCCGCGATCGCCCGGTAGCTGTCGAGCGCTGCACCCGCGCCGGGCAAGCCGACCTGGAACAGGCCGGCCCTCGCCATCGGTCCGAACGGGTCGGCCGAGACATTGCCTTTCGCACTCTCCCACCAGCCGTCGACACGGCGAGCGACTTCCAGGCTCGAATCTTGCGGCATTCAATCAAGGACCCGGATTCCGACGCACGCCCCTTGCGGCATCGCCACGCTTTTAGAGCACGGAGCTGCCGGTCGCGAGGCCATTCTTGCGACGATCGCCGTCGTGGCAGGCATGCGTTCCCGCCACTGCTGCAGGCATGCCGTTACCGGTTCAGCGGAAGTCCGGGGTTCAACCGCGATGGACAAAAAAGCCTTCGCAATGGTGCGAGCAGCGGGCGCGCGGCCCGGCCCGCCGCCCACCGCGCTAGCGGCACTGGGTCGGAAAAATCCTCGGCAAAGGCCTTGATCCGGCGGGCTCCACGCAAGACCCTGACAATGTCGCGGCGGTTGTGATGCTGGTTGGAAACCAGGGATTTTGCATAGGCCATGGTCCACAGCCACCCGATTCCGTCGGGATAGTCCGTCGCAACGCGCGGCGTGTCGCCGGTGAAGGCCCTGTAGAGCGCGGTCGGGATGTCCATGCCGATCACGGTCGAAAGACTGGTGGCGCGAACCGGACGCGGCTCCATTTTCATCAGATAAAGCGCGCCGGTACGCGAATCGCGCCGAAATTCCACGGTGATCTGCCCGGTATACCGAAACAGTTTCACGAGCTCGCGGGCCGCGTCCAGTGCTTCATTGTCATGCACCGTTTCGCACCAGACCACGGAGCCGAGTTCATAGGGATGCACGTAACCGGCGTCGAGCCGGTAGCTGGCGAGCCGCAGCCGCCGGACACAGTAAGCCAGAATGATTTCTCCCTTCGGGGATATCACCATCGTAACCCCAATGGCGCTGTCGGCTGCCCCGGGCGTGACCTGCTGGATCATGGGAAATTCGCCGGTTCGACGTCCGAACTCTTCGCACGCTGTCAATATGTCCTTCCGAAGCTTCGGCGCCGCCTTGGTCAGCCGGACCGTCGTCTCGTCGGCTGGCGTGCCGAGGATGGACCGTGTCTTGATGATGTAGTCGCAAGTCTGCGGTTCCAGTGCGGCAACGATGGCCTGCATTTCCGCATCGGAGTTTGGGCACCAGTATCGCGGCACCTTGATTCCGATCGATGCCGCCTTGGCGTAACAGGTTGCTCTGTCGAAGATCGCTCCCACGATCTCCCAGTCCGGTACCGGAACGATGAAATGCTCCGACAGGCGTTTCCGATGCCGGGACACCAGCGCGACGTAGTCGTCGTTGGCCGGCACAACGACTCCACCGGCTTCGCGACCGAATTTCTCTAGATAATGAAGCTGCTTCTCCTCGTTCGCCTCCACTTCGTGAAACCCGGCGAGATGTCGCGAAAACTGATAGACGCTGCGTTCGGTGTGAACCGCATGCACGGCGACTCCAATACCGGCGAGCGATTTTACAAACGCTGTCTGCCGGGGATGACCAAGTCCCATGATCAATGCCGGGACCGGCCGCGCGGCTCCTGTTCTGGCTTTCATGTCGGCGTTCTAACCTGAAATGCGTTTCGACAGAAATTTAGCGGCCCGCTGCGACGCATGCAACGCTCAATCCGGCACCGAGGACTGCCGGCCGTTGACAATGATGAAATACAGATTACGAAAATAGACCACGAGGCCGAACGCCTGCCCTGCGATGAAAACCGGATCGCGTCGGTACAGCGCATAGACCAGCAGCAGCATGCCGCCGCCGATCGAGAAGAACCAGAACGCCACCGGGATCACGCTCCTGCGCGCCCGCTCGGAAGCGATCCATTGCACCACGAAGCGCATGGTGAATAATCCCTGCGCCACGAATCCCAGAATGACCCAGCCATCGAACTTGATGACGAAGACATCGTGCAGATAGGTGGCGAGCATGTCGAACAGGTCAGTCATGACATGTCACCTCGGTGGCAACGGGCGTCGGCTTCTTGCGGCGGATCAGCCACCACACCCCGGCGAGATCCATGATCCCGATCCATAGTCGATCGAAAAAGCCATAATTTGACACGCCGGAATGACGCGGCCGGTCGATGACGTCGACATAGACAATGTCAAAGCCCTCGCGGCGCACCAGCGCCGGCAGAAAGCGATGCAGCCCGTCGAAATACGGCATCATCAGGAATACCTCGCGCCGGAACGCCTTCAGGCCGCAGCCGGTGTCGCGGGTGCCGTCACGCAGGATGGCGTTGCGCACCCCGTTGGCGGTGCGCGACTGCAGTTTCTTGAAACCGGTATCCTGGCGTCCGACCCGCTGGCCGGCGGCGAGGCCGACGCGGTCGCCGCCGCGCTCGATCGCCGAAATCAGATCCGGCAGGAAGACCGGATTGTTCTGGCCGTCGCCGTCGAGCGTCGCCACCACGGCGCCGCGCGCGGCACGGACACCACTGCGCACCGCGGCCGATTGCCCCGATGAGGTCGCATGCTGGATCTGGCGCAGGTTGGCGCGTTGCTTCATCAGGGTTGCGAGCCGCTCGCCGGTCGCATCGGTGGAGCCGTCATTGACATAGATGACCTCATACGCCCATCGGCCGTCGAGTGCCGCGGCGATTTCCGCAATCAGCGGCGCCACGTTCCCGGCTTCGTTGCGCACGGGAACAACGATGGAAACGGCCACGACTGTCGGCTCGGATGAAGGCAAATCAACGCTCGTCGTTTGAGTTGGTCTGCAGCCGGAACCGCTGCGCCCCCGCCTTATGGCGTCCGCTTCTTATGGGGCCGACGCCCCGCGGGCAACCCTTTTGACGTGCCCCAGCGAGGGTCCCGGAAGCGGCACGATGGTGCCGTCATGGCGGATTGCGAAGCCGAGGCGGCGCGCGGCAAACCAGTAGCGCACCGCCATCGCGCCGATCACGCCAACCAGTGCGCCTGCGACCACGTCACTCGGATGATGCGCCAGCAGCACCAGACGGCTGAGCGCGATCGCGACGGCGTATACGATCATCACGGGGCGAGCCTGCGGCCAAAGCGAGGATACCGCGAAGGCCAGCGCAAAGGCGGTGTTGGCATGGCCGGACGGAAAGCTTGCAAAGGATTCCGTGCCGACGAAATGTCTGAAGTCGAAAACGTTGCCTTCGCCGCCGACGAACGGCCTGCCGCGCCCGATCATCCACTTCAGCAGTTCGCCCGTCATCGACGGCAACAATACGGCGAGGAACATGAACTGCAGTCGGGTCCCCAGGCCCAGCAGCAGGGACCGCGACGTCCCACGCAATCCGGGTGAGACCAGTGCGACGGCGATCAGCATCGCCGCCAGGGTCCACAGCACATACTTGGATTTTCCGAAGTCGGTCAGGATCCGGATCGGCCACAGGCTCGGCGTGCCGCGCGTTGGCATCCAGCCGATCCCGGTCGCGTCCAGCAGATACATCAGCGCGATGATGGCGACGCCGAGGATGGCGGTGAGTTGCAGGACGTGGCGCGCCGATCGCCGCGCCGCCTCGGCGCGGCGCGAATGCGACGGTGAGCGCACCAGTTGCGCCGCCGACTGGCGCAGAATCGCCAGAAGGGTGGAGAAATAATTCGATGCGCCGCCGGGTTGGGGGGACATCTATTCGGTGCCCTCGGAGCGGAAGATCGCGATCGAAATCGCCTTGCCTTGCGAAAAGTTGTAGCCGTCGATGCGGGCGGCAACGTTGTAGCGCAGCCCGATGGCTTCGGCGCGCGCGGCAAAGCCGCGTTCCGAGCGCCCTTCCACCAGCGCAAACCTGCAACTGCCCTGCCCCAGGAAATCCGCCGCACCCGATCCGTCCGTCAGCAGCGTCGAAGTGCCGGTCATGAAAACCAGGCTGGGCTCGTGAAAGCCCGCGGCGGCGGCTTTCGGACCGGCGCAGACGACGTTACGCAGCGCCCGTGCGATTTCGGGGCTCGGAAACAGCGGCGTCAGCGAGGGCAACACGATGCCGTAGACCGCGACCGCCAGGAACATCGCCGAGACCACCGCGTTCAGCAGCGAGCGTTCGGCGCGGCCGTCCTCGTAGAGCCACCACGCGAACAGCCCGAAGATCAGCGCCGCCGCGATGAAGGGCCAGGCCAGAAACACCGGCTGGCGCGTCAGCGCGATCGCGCCGACCACGACCAGCACGGAAGCCCCGGCTGGAATCACGAACCACCAGGCAGCGCCCCGCATCAGCCACGATCGCGACAGCACGCGACGCTCCAGCGCGCCGACTGTGAGGATCGCAATCGCCGGATAGAGCGGCAGCACGTAATGCGGCAGTTTCGTCATCACCAGTTCGAACATGATCCATGACGGCACCAGCCACGCCAGCAGATATTGCGCGCCGGGCTCGCGCCGTGCCCGCCACACAGCCGGCGCCGCCATTCCCGCCAGCGCCGCGCCCGGCCAGAACGTCACCCAGAACAGCAGCAAATAGAACCCCGGCGGCGCGCCATGGGATTCCTGCGCAGCGAATTTTGCCAGCATGTCGCCGCCCACGGATGTGGTGAAGAACGTATCGCCGGCGCGCCAGAAGATCGCGACGAACCACGGCAGCACCAGAACCAGCAGCCACATCAGGCCCCAGACCGGACGCAGCCGCCACAGCCATGCCGCCGACCGGTCGAGGATCGCCAGCGAGATGATGGTGAGCGCGACGAACACCAGGATGAGCGGCCCCTTGAGCAGGATGCCGCCGGCCAGCGCGGTCCAGAAGATCGCCGGCCAGGACCATGGCGGGCGCACCGGGTCCTCGCCGCGCTGCCACGACAGATAGACCCGCGCCATGGCACCCATCGCCGCGACGACGGTGAGCAGCAGCATGGCATCGGTTTTCGCCAGCCGCGCTTCGACGCCGAGCAAGACCGAACTGCACATGATCAGCCCGGCCAGGATGGCGCCCCGCCGGGTCACGAACGCCAGCGCCGTCCAGTAGGTCAAAAGCACCGCCCCGATCGCGCCGATCAGCGAGGGAATTCGATACAGCCAGATACGGACCTCCGCCCGCGGCAGGCCCAGCGCCGAGGCGGTCTCGACCGCGACCGCCTGCAGCCAGTAGATGCCGACCGGCTTCTTGTAGCGGACATCGTCCTGGAAGCGGATATCGACGAAATCGCCGCTCTCGACCATTTGCTTGGTCGCCTGCGCGAATCTTGCCTCGTCGCGATCGATCGGCGGAATATTGAAGAAGCCGGGCAGGAACAGCACAAGCCCGCAGACAATCAGGAACAGCGCCGCCCGGGCATGGCTGACCGCCACAAGGTCAAGCAGCCGGGCAAGCCGGCTACCCGGATTGATCCGGTTTTTCGGCTCGCGCGGCTCTCCAAATCGGGGGCGGGCATAGGTTTCGACCATTGGCTCCGCTTACGCCGAAGCCGCCATTCCGACAACCGGTTAGGTCCCCACTATTGAAATCTGATAACAACTGTGTCCGCGACGCCCACGGCGTCGATAACGGTCAGTCTGGCAAAGCCCGGACCGGGTGGCTCGACCAGCCGCTGGCGGCGGTCGTCGATTTCACCGACCGACACGCCGTTCACGAGCATGGTGATCGGGAGCACGCCGCCGGCGACTTTGACAGGCATCGCGGAAAACTGCCCTCCATTGCCGCGATCGACGTCGATCCGTGCGCCATTTGGCGGAAACTGGATGCGTGGCGCCTTTTCACTGCCTGTACCGACCAGCTCCCCCGCCGGGCGGAACCGGCGCAGCGGCAAAGGAAGCTTAGCATTGCTTGCCAGCAAGGCACCCTTTGGCGGCTTCGGCAGCGCCGTCGGCAGCTTTCCGGTGCGCGCGAAAGCATCGAACAGAATGGGGGCCGCTGCGATGCGCCCGACCAGCCCCGGTACCGGCGCGCCGTCGGGCCGTCCGACCCAGACCCCGATGGTGAGGCGGCCGTCGAAGCCGACCGACCAGGCGTCGCGATAGCCGTAGCTCGTCCCCGTCTTGAACGCGATCCGGTTATGCGCGGCATTCTCCGGCGGCGGCGTGCCCATCAGCACATTGCCGACCTGCCAGGCCGCGACCTGATCCATCAGCCGCAGCGACTCGCGCGGATCGTCCGTCGCCGTCGCGATTTCACGCAGCGGTCGCGTAGTGCCGAGCCGAGCCAGCCCGGAATAGAGCTGCACCAGATCCCGCAGCGTGATGCCGACGCCGCCGAGACCCATCGCGAGGCCCGGCGCCTCGTCCTTCGGCAGCACCGGATTGGCGCCGGCCTGCTTCAGCCGCGACGACAGTCGGCTCGAACCGACGCGATCGAGCAGCGCGATCGCCGGCACGTTGAGGGACAGTTGCAGCGCCTTGCGCACCGCCACCGTACCCTGAAACGTCATGTCGAAGTTTTCCGGCGCGTAACTGCCGAAACGGACCGGCCGGTCGTCGATCAGGCTTTCCGGATGAACGAAACCGTCCTCAAAGGCGAGACCGTAGATGAACGGCTTCAGGGTCGAACCCGGCGAGCGTACCGCGCGGGTCATATCGACCTGCCCGGCGCGCCGCTCGTCGAAGTAATCGGGTGAGCCGACGTGCGACAGCACGTCGCCGCTTTCATTGTCGACCGCGACAATCGCCACGGAAATATCGGGACCCAGCGCGGTCGCGCGGTCGCGCGCCAGCCCCTCCAGGGTTTTCTGCAGGCCCGAATCCAGCGTCAGCCGGATCACCGGTCCATCCCTCGCGGTTGCAAGGGCCTGATCGGCGGAATGCGGAGCGAGAATGGGCATGGGCTGGCGCAGCCGCGGCACCACAACCGCCTTGGCCTGAACCGCGTCTTCGACAGAAACCCGGCCGTCTTCGACCATGCGATTGACCACGCGGTCGCGGGCGATGCGCGCGACGTCGGGATGACGATCGAGCCGGCGGGTTTCGGGCGATTGCGGCAAGGCCACCAGCAATGCCGATTCCGCCAGTGACAGCCGCTTCGGCTCCTTGCCGAAATAGGCGATCGAGGCGGCGCGAACCCCCTCGAGATTGCCGCCGAACGGCGCCAACGCCAGATAGAGATCGAGGATCTGCGCCTTGGTCAGTTGCCGCTCGATCTGGATCGCGCGGACAATCTGGCGCAGCTTGGCCTGGAGCGAGCGCTCGCGCCGCGGCTCCATCAGGCGCGCCACTTGCATCGTGATGGTGGATCCGCCGGACACGATGCGACCGCTCGCGGCCAACTGCAGCGCGGCGCGGACCAGCGCCCGCGGATCAACGCCATGGTGGGAATAAAACCGCCGGTCTTCGTAAGCCAGCAGCAGCCTCAGATATGAGGGATCGACGCCGGTTCGCGCATTCACCGGCAGCCGCCAGCGGCCGTCGCCCATTGCATAGGCACGCAACAGCTTGCCGTTGCGGTCGACGATGGTGGTGGAGATTTGGCGGGCCTGCTCGAAAGGCAGCGGGCCGAGCGAGGTGACCCAGGCCGTGAACGCAAGCGTGACGAAGGCCAGGGCTGCAAACGCTATGGCGGCCAAACGAAAGACACGCCGCTTTCTCAGCCTTTCATGCCCGGGCTTGACCCGGGCATCCACGTCTTGCTTTTCGGCAAAGGAAGTCGTGGATGGCCGGGTCAAGCCCGGCCATGACGAAGGAGAGATCTTGCGGCCCGATGCACTCATTTCGCTGCACGCACCTCGACCGTACCGGTGCCGGTGCGGCCATAGCGCGAGGGATTGTACATGTCCTCGACATAGGCCTGCGGCAGCACGTACTTGCCGGGCGAAACCGCGCGCGCCACATAAGCCACCGAAAACACCGCCGTGTCGTCGCTGGCCCGATCGATCGCCGCGGTGAAGCGGTCGTCGCGGAACTCGGTGTTTTCCGGCTCCTCGCCGTCCTCGATCCAGTCCAGCGTGCCGGTGTCACCGGATGAAACGAGACGAGGATTGTCGATCTCGAGGCCGGCGGGGAGATAATCCGACACCATGATGTGACCGTATTCCGGTTTTGCTTCCGTGATCTTCAGCACCACGGCAAACCGGTCGTTCTGCTTCGCCTTCGACACGTCAGCCGGCTTGCCGTCGAGCGTGAAATAATTGCGCTCGATCTTGAAGCCGTTCGACGCCGCAGGTTCCGGCGTGATCGGCGAGCCCGAAACCGAGACCACCGCCTGCACCGGCGCGTCGCCGGTGTTGGTGATCTTGAGCGGCTGGCCCGCCATTTCGGCGGCCTTGTAGCTGCGATAGAGCGCGGTCTTCACCGAAGCGCCGTTGACATCGAGCGTCAGCGTCTCCTTCGCCAGCGCCCGCGCCGCCAGCACCAGCCAGGCATTTTCCTGGGTCGAGGTGTAGGGCGTCAGTCCCCGCGCCGCTTCGACGCGCTGCACCGCCTGCGTCAGCGTCGCCCGCGGCGCATTGCCTTCGCTCGCCAGCGAAACCAGCGCCGCGGCATCGCGCAAGGCGCTGCCATAGTCGACCCGGCCGAACTCCAGCACCGGCTTCGGTGCGAGGCTTTCGAGCGCCGCGGCATAGACCCGCTCCGCCCTGCCCTTGTCGCCGACCAGCGCCAGCGCCGCCGCCAGTTGCGCCCTGGCGATTGGCGTCGCCAGATTGCCGAGCTTGGTGTCGGCGAGATATCGCAGGTCGCCGATCGGTGCGGAGCCGTTGCGGGCGAGCACGTAGAGGCCGTAGGCCAGATCGCGGCCGCCGTCCTTTTCCGGCTCGTTGGCGTTCACCACGGAATTGCGGATTCGGTCGAGCGCACTCTTGAACAAGCTATCCGGCACCGCAAATCCCTTTTCGCGGGCGCGGGTCAAGAAGTCCGTGACGTAAGCGTCGAGCCAGGAATCGTCACCGCCGGACGACCACAGCCCGAACGAGCCGTTCGAACCTTGCCGCGCCAGCAGCCGGTCGATCGCATCCCGGATGCGCTGGTCGACCGCGGTATCCATGGCTAGGTGCGCGCCCGCCGCCAGATCGTTGACATAGAGCAGCGGCATGGCGCGGCTGGCGATCTGTTCCGAACAGCCGTGCGGATAACGGTCGAGCGCCTTCAGGATGGTCGCGGCGTCGAGCGCGGTGGACAGGCTGACCGACAGCGAGACGCCGCCGGTGCCCGGCACCAGATCCGAGAACATGTCGGAGGTCAGCGTCAGGCTCTCGCCTTTGGCCAGGGTCCGGATCGAGCGGCGCGCCAAAATCTGCGTCGCCGCCTTGACGTCGAGCGCGTAGTGCCGCGCCAGCGTCAGCCCGTTCGGTCCCTTGATGTCGACATCGAGCTTCGCGGTGCCGGCGCCGCCGGCATCGAGCGCCAGCGACATCGAGGTGCGCTGCTTGGCCGCGAGTTTGACCGTGGTGGCCAAATTACCCGCCACCTTCAAGGGCCCTGTGGCCTTGACGCTGATGGTGTAGTCGCCGGCCGCGCCTTCTACATTGTCCAGATCGAAACTCATGGTGCCCCTGTCACCATTGAGGAGAAAGCGTGGCAATGTCGCGGTCAGCACGACGGGATCGCGGATCGCGACGTCGGTCGTCGCGCGGCCGAGTTTTGTGGACGTCCAGGCCACCGCCATCACCCGCGCGGTGCCGGCGAATTCCGGAATGTCGAAGTCGATGGTGGCGGTGCCGTCGGCAGCGACCGCGACAATCCCGGAATACAGCGCCAGCGGCTTTTGCGTGGGCGGACTGCCCTGCAGCTCGGCGCCGGCGGCGTCACCACCGGTCCTGATCTGGCCGCGCGTGCCCTGCATGCCGTCGATCAGCTGCCCGTAGAGATCGCGGATTTCCGAGGTCATGCGGCGCTGGCCGAGATAGTAGTCGTCCGGCGCCGGCGGCTTGTAGTTGGTCAGATTGAGAATCCCGACATCGACGGCGGCGACGACAATCCTGGCGTCTTCGCCGGGATTGAGGCCGCCGAGCTTGACGGGAATCTTCAGCGCGGTTCCGGGGCGCACCAGGGCCGGCGGCGACAGGTTGACCTGAAGCGTGCGGGACTTCTTGTCGATGCCGAACCACTTCAGGCCGATAGCCCGGCCGGGCATCCGCAAAGCCGCGGCATCGAGCGGCCGGCGCAGCGTCGCCACCACATAGGCGCCGGTACCCCAATCCTTGCCGACGGGAATTTTGACCTGCGCGGTGCCTTCCTTGACGTTGATGGATTGCGTGGTCAGCAGCCGGTCGCCCAGCACGTTGATGGTCAGCCTGCCGGCCGAGCGGGCATTGACCGACACCACCATGGTGTCGCCGGCCTGGTACTCCGGCCTGTCGATCGAGGTTTCCAGCAAATCCGGCGTGTCGGCGCTGCCGTCGGAATACCAGCCGACATCGAACTGCACCGAGGTCAGCGGACCATCGGCCTCGGTCGTTTTGACGTCGAAGCGGTAGCGGCCGGGCTGCGGCGACAGCGTGATCCGGGACGGCTTGTCGGCGGCGACCGCGAGATCGCCGTCGGCAACCCGCTTGGTCGACTTGACCGGCTCGTATTCCCAGGACGAGTTCTGTCGATACCACTGATAGCGGGATTCGATTTTCAGCAGCTCATAGCGCAGGTCATCCCGCGCCAATTGCGTGCCCTCGGGGCTCACGAGCACGACATCGAATCCGGCCTTGTCACCTTCTGCGACGCTCTTGTCGGTGAATAGCGGTTTAACGCCGATCATGGGTGCCGAGGGCGCGACCGGCAAGACCAGCTTGCGTTCGACCGAACGGCCGCCGGCTTCCGCCATGCGGATGAAGATCTGGGCTTCCTGCGGGCGTGTGGAAGACGGCGGTTTCCCGAGTCTGACCGGGAAGGTCGCGACGCCCTTGGCGTCGGCTTCCGGCAGATTTTCGAGCGGCGTACGCTCGTTGCTGCCGGTTTCCTCGTCGGCAACGCCGAACTGGTAACCGGCGAATCCCGGCCGATCGGCGGCCGGCGCCACCAGCATATCGCCCTCCAGCTGCAGGCCCGAGGCCGGCGCGCCGTAGAGGAAACGGCCATCGACCTTCAGCTCTACCGGAACATCAGCTTGGATCTGTTTGTCTTTCGCCGCTAGCTCGAATTCGATCCGCTCGGGGATGTAATCCTCGACCATGAAGGTGGTTTCGCCGACCGACGAGCCCTTGGGATCGGTGAAGGCCCGTGCCCGCCAGGTCCCGGTCGGAACTGCGGAGTTGAGGGTCAGCGCCATGCTCCTGCCGCCCGCGCCCTGATCCGGCAGGACGGCGCGGCGGAATTCGACGCCGTCGGGACGCTCGATCACCAGCGTCAACGGCCCGCCGGCCACGGCATGGCCCTGGCCGTCACGCAGCAGCGCGGTGAGATAGACCGTCTCGCTGGAGCGGTAGACGCCGCGTTCGGCATAGACGAAGGCATCGGCGCCGGCCGGCACCGCCCGACCGGAAACGCCGCGATCCGAGAGGTCGAAGGCGTTGGATTTCAGGCTGAGGAAGGCGTAGTCGGTTTTCTCGCCGGATACCGTCAACATCGCCGGCGACAGGCCGCCCTCGCCCCGCGCCAGCCCCGCCTCGAACAGCACATGGCCGGAATCGCCGGTCTTGCGGGTCGCGAGAATTTCGTTGTTGCGCGCCACTAGCCGCACCTCGACCTTGCCGACCGGTTCGGTCGACGCCAGCGAATTGACGAACACATGGATGCCGTCATTGCCCGAGAAGGCCGTCAGCCCGAGGTCGGAAACGATGAACCACTGCGTCGCCAGCGAACCGTCGCTGTCGCTGCCCGGGCCCTTGGCTTCAGCGGTCATGACGTAGACCCCAGGCTGCAGGTCGCCGAGGGCCTGATCGACGGGAAACGCGGTGGTGACGTCCTGGTTGAGCGTGGTCGCGGTGGCGAGTTCCCCGGACCAGACCTTGACGCCGCGTTCGTCGCCGAGGCCGGAAAGCTCGTACTTGCTCAAGGCCTGCTGAAAATCGCTGCCTACAACCGTATTGATAAGGTTGCGGTCGCCGATCCGAAAGACATTGACCGACACCGAGGGGGTATTCACGCTGACCAGGGGAATGCCGCGCTGGCCGGTTCGCGGCAGCACATAGGCCCGCCCCGTAAAGCGCACAAACGGCTTGCGGTCGCGCACGTAGATGTTGAATTCAGCCGATTTCGGCAGGCTTTCCTTCACCGTGGACGGCAGTCCGGCGCGCAAATTGACGTTATAGCGCTCGCCGTGCTTGAGGCCGTCGATGCAAAGCTGCTTGCCTTCCGATGTCAGCGCCGGCTTGTCACTGCCCGCCAGCGCCACGAATGGCGCAAAGTCGACGCGCCTGGCGAGGTCCTCGGAGAACTGGAAGCAGGCGCGCGGCGACGCCGGGTCGGAATCCACGGTATAGTCGAGCAGCCGAAAGCCATGCTGATCGCGCAGTTTCTCGTATTGGCCGCGCACCTCGGCGACTTCGCGCAAGTCGAGCGACAGCCGCAGGCTATCCAGCGCCGGACGCCACAGCTTGCGGTCGGCCATCGCGCGGCCGAGCACGGCCAGCGCGTCCGCCTCTTCGCCAGAATTGCCGGCGCGCTGGTAGGCGATATACGCCGCGGTCGAGGCGCGCTCCAAGAGGAAGGTCTGTTCGCTAGAGTTCTTCGTTGATATCTGGAAGATCGCGCGCGCCAGCCGCAGCCAGTTGCCGCTGTCTTCGGGGGTCATGGCTGCGATCTGCCCGAGAATCTGCAGGCCGGTACGGAAATCGCTGCGCTTGAAGGCAGCGTCGGCATCGGTTTTCAAGGTGGCGCCGGATTTCGCCACCGCGCCGGCTTCGCTCTTGATCTGGGCCTCCAGCTTGATCGCGGAATCCTGGAGATCGTCGCGTTTGAAGGCCTTGTCCGCGGCCTGCGCCGTGAAGAGGCCGAGCGCCATCATTGCGCAAAGGGCGGCCGCGCGAAAGAAACCAACCATCTTGGAGCTCCCTGGGACGCGGTCAGTCGCCGCGTTTCGATCAGAACTGCGCGAAAAAGTGACGGCCTCGCGGCCTCAAAGCCGGGTAGCGAAAAAGTCGCGTGCAACATATGACGAAGCGAGCCCCTGACTTCACCCGGCAGCCAGCCGCGGCGCAGCATTGACTTGGGCACGGACAAACGCAACGGCCCACCGTTTCGATATGTCGCCGGGAAACGAAAAAGGGTTCGGAAAGTGCTTGGCCGGGCAGCGGATTTTTCATATTGGCAGTGCTATGAAGGCAAGCCGCCGTGAAGCTACGGTCCCATAGCTCAACTGGATAGAGTAACGGATTTCTACTCCGTGGGTTGCAGGTTCGAATCCTGCTGGGATCGCCAGTGACGTTCTGCTTCTTTGCCGCGCTGTTGGGCATGCCGGAGCCCCGGTCCCGGTCCGCGCTAGGCACGCGTTGCTAAGCCCTGAAGGTTGTCCGAGCGGCAAACCGGCACATCCATCGGAGCAAAAGCCACGGATCGCTCCGGGGCCTCTCCGTTTGACCGTGCCTTGTTTTCGCCACAATAGCGAAGACGTGGATGCCCGCGCGACCCCTCGCTCCGTTGCATGGGGTTGTTTTCGATATTTTTGTGCCGGCGCAGGCCGCGGGTGTCAGTACCCGCAGGTGCTGCAGCGCGGCGGCGTCGCCATGTAGTATTCGCGGGCGGGCGCGACCATTTCGACGCGCTGGCGGGTCGCGTATTGCGGCGGCGTCCGCTCGTACTGGACGCCTTCCGGCGCCACCATCACGGTCTGCGGCACCATCACGGTGCGGTATTGCGCCGGGGTGCGATGGGCGATGACGCCGCCGGGCGCGACCATCACGGTTTCCTCGACGGTACGGTACTGCGGCGGCACGACCTGGCGCTGATAGCAGGTGACGCAAGGCTGCGGCGGCGGTATGTAGCAGCCTTGGCATTGCGCGGAGGCAGCGTTCGGAAGCGCCATGACCGTAACGGCTGAAGCGATCAGTACTGCACATGTGCGTGACATCGTCATGGTGGTCCCGTCCCCGTGTGGTTTGAAAAACTGCGATCAGCAAAAGGTTTGCGGTTGCGCATCGTGGGCGCGATAGGCAAATTTCCCTTTAAGGGAGATCATTAACGCAAGGTTTCGGATGTGATCTCCAGCTTCCGTTTGGTGCGCAGGACATGACTCCCATCACGCGTCGCATTCTGCAGATATCGGCGGCTGGACTTGTCCTGTCGTGCAGCCTTGCCGCGGCGCAGACTCCGCTCAGGACCCAACCCAATCTGAAGGAAAAGCAGAAGCTCGCCGGTCAGATCGCCTCCGACGGGCTTAATTGCCCCGTCGTCGGCATCGTTGACGACGCCGGCAAGGACGAGCGCGGCGTGATGATCCGCGTCCAATGCCGTTCGCTGAACGGGTCCGCCAGATGGGACGTCCGCGGCATCGCCGCCAAGGGGGCCGCCGAACTTCGCTTCGAGGCCTGGTGATGCCGCTCGGTCGCGACCACACGGCGCGGCTGGTTTTTGCTGGCCGGGAGCTCAATTCCGAGGTGTTCGGCACCTTGCCGGTGGGCGGCCGCAGCATCAGTTTCGCGCCACCTCGCGCCGGCTGGCCGATTAAACGGTGGCGTCGCGGCCCGCGCGGCTGTAAACCGCTCCCAATCGCGCCGGGCGCGCCGAGTGTCCTGCCAAAGGCGATAACCCCACAACCCAAATGAAAGCGACAAGGCCGTTTCAATGAGTGGATTCAAGGAACCTAGCTTCGCGGACCGACAGAAGGCGGCGCAGGAAGCAAGGAAGAGCATCCTGGAGAAGTTTCGCGCCAAGCCGGGGCTCAACGATCCTGCGGTCCTGCAGCGGCAGGCCGAGCGCGAGGCGCAGGCGGCCGAACGGGCCAAGGCCAAACTGGTGCGCGAGGCCGCCAAGGCCGAGCAGAAGGCGCGCGAGGCCGAGGCGGCTGCGGAAGCCCTGGCCCTCGTCGCGCGCGAAAAGGAAGAGGCAGCCGCCCGGGAAGCAGCGCTCGAGGCCGAGCGCAAGGCAGCGCGCGACGCGCGCTATGCCGCCCGCAAGGGCAAGGGCAAGAAGAAATAGCGCGGCCGTTGAGGGCGAGACGCACCGTGCAGGACGGTCCCGCCCCCTGACGGAGGGGAGCTCGCGCGACGCCAAAGCGACGGGCTCTTGAAGTCGCCGCGGCTTGCACCGTTCGCCGCCGCATGATGCTTGTTCCACGACCGGATCAAGCCGACCGGGCGCGCGCCTTGGCGTTCAATGCCGCCGCCACCCGGCTGACCGGCGGCCGGCCGATCAGCCGGCTGATGGCGTTGGTCGCCGCCACCAGCTTCGGCATGTCGACGCCGGTGGCGATGCCCATGCCCTCCAGCATGTAGACCACGTCCTCGGTCGCGACGTTGCCGGTGGCGCCGGGCGCATAGGGGCAGCCGCCGAGACCGCCGGCCGCGGCGTCGATCACGCGGCAGCCCTCCTCCATACCTGCGTAGAGATTGGCCAGCGCCTGGCCATAGGTATCGTGAAAATGCATTGCCAGATGAGCCATCGGCACGCTGCCCGCCACCGCGCGCAACAGATGCCTAGCCTTCAGCGGCGTGCCGACGCCGATGGTGTCGCCGAGCGAGACCTCGTAGCAGCCGAGCTCCGATAGCGTCCGCGCCACGTCGACCACGGCCTGCGGCCTGACCTCGCCGTCGAAGGGGCAGCCGAGTACGCAGGAGATATAGCCGCGTACCTTGATGCCGTCGGACCTGGCGCGAGCCACCACCGGCTTGAAGCGCTCGATGGATTCCGCGACCGTGCAATTGATATTGGCGCGGGAGAAGCCTTCCGAGGCCGAGGCGAAGACGGCGATTACCCTGGCGCCGGCCGCGCGCGCCGCCTCGTAGCCCTTTTCGTTCGGCACCAGCACGTGGAATTCGCTGTCCGGATGATGATCGACCCCGCGCAGCACGGCATCGGAGTTCACCATTTGCGGGATCGCCTTCGGCGACACGAAGGCGCCGACCTCGACGGTGCGCAGCCCGGCGCCAAGTAGCGACTCGACGAAGGCAATGCGGTCCCCGACACCGACAGGCGTCTTCTCGTTCTGCAGGCCGTCGCGAGGACCTACTTCGACGATGCGGACGGAATCGCTCATGCTGCTCTCACGCGGCCGTCGGTTCGACCACGGCGAGTTCGTCGCCCTCGCCGACGATATCGCCGACCTTGCACTTTATGGCCTTCAGGACGCCCGCAAACGGCGCGCGCAGAGTCTGCTCCATCTTCATCACTTCGAGCGTGAGGATGGGTGCGCCCTTCTCCAGCACGGCGCCGACTTCCGCCAGCAACGCCACCACCGTGCCCGGCAACGGCGCCACGATCTTGTCTTCACCGACGTGCTCTTCCTCATCGCCGCCGAAAGGATCGACCCAATGCAGGTCGAAGCGGCCGTTGCGGGTGCGAAGATAGAGTTCGTGGCCTTCAACCACGGCAAGTACATGAGATTTAATGCCGTGCAGCCTCAGATCGAAGCCGCCAGCCGCCTCGGGCGCGGTGGTGAAGGCCAGGGCGCGTTCGCCGATCGACAGCGTCGCGGGGCCATTGCCATAGGTCAGGGTCACCCTGTGTTCGCCCCCCTCCCCGTGCCGGAACGTGAACACCCGCTGCCGTCGGCCGACTGGCATCCAGCCCGCCGTCTGCCAAGGCGAATGCGTCTCCGCGCCGGCGCGCTCGGTTTCTTCACGGAGGATAGCGACCACTGCCGCGCACAGCTCGAGATCATGCGGCGCCGGCGCCTCCGGCGTCAGATTCTTCAACTCGCGTTCGATAAAGCCGGTATCGATGGTATTGGCGCGCACCTGCGGATGCGTCACCAGCGCCGACAGGAAGGGAATGTTGCTGACGATGCCCCGGACATCGGTCTCCCCGAGGCCCCGGTTGAGTCGCTCGATCGCGAGATCACGGGTCGGTGCCCATGCAATCACCTTGGCCAGCATGGCATCGTAGTGCGGCGAGACCGCGTCGCCTGCACGATAGCCGGCGTCGATCCGCAGGCCGTTCTGTTCCGCGGGCATCCGCCAGGTCCTGATGCGGCCGACCGACGGCATGAAGTTCTTGTGCGGATTCTCTGCATAGACCCGCGCCTCGATGGCATGGCCATCGAGCATGATCTGGTCCTGCGTCAGCGGCAATTTTTCGCCGAACGCCACCCGCAATTGCCATTCCACGAGATCGATGCCCGTGATCAGTTCGGTGACGGGATGCTCAACCTGCAGCCGCGTGTTCATCTCGATGAAGAACACGTCCTTGCCGTCCGAGACGAACTCGATGGTGCCGGCGCCGACGTAGTTGACCGCGGCCGCGGCCTTGCGCGCGGCGGCGCATACCGTCTCGCGCTGGGCCGCATTCAGCGTCGGCGAAGGCGCTTCCTCGATCACCTTCTGGTGCCGCCGCTGCAGCGTGCATTCGCGCTCGAACAGCGACAACAGATTGCCGTGGCTGTCGCCGATGACCTGCACCTCGATGTGGCGCGGATTCTGCACGAATTTTTCGATCAGCATGCGATCGTCGCCGAACGCGGCCTTGGCCTCGCGCTTGGCGCTGACAATGGCCGCGGCCAGTTCTTCGGCCGCCCGCACCACCCGCATGCCGCGGCCGCCGCCGCCGGCGGAAGCCTTGACCAGCACCGGAAATCCGACCTTGTCGGCTGCCGCGGCCAGGGTCGCGTCGTCCTGCGCCTCGCCGTGATAGCCGGGCACCAACGGAACGCCGGCCTGCTCCATCAGGAATTTTGAGCCGGACTTCGAACCCATCGCCCTCATCATCGCGGCCGTGGGACCGACGAACACCAGCCCCGCTACCAGGCATGCCTCGGCGAATTCGGCATTCTCCGACAGAAAGCCATAGCCGGGATGCACGGCTTCGGCGCCGGTCTTTTTCGCCACTTCGATCACGCGCTCGATGTTGAGATAGCTGTCACGCGCCCGCGCCGGGCCGAGCAGCACGGCCTCATCGGCCATGGCGACATGCATGGAATCGGCGTCGGCCTCGGAATAGACCGCCACCGTGCGCAGGCCCATGGCCCGCGCGGTGCGGATCACGCGGCAGGCGATCTCGCCGCGGTTGGCGATCAGGAGGGTGCGAAATCGCCGGTACTGGGCTTGGCCTTTCATTATCACATCCTGAACAGGCCGAAGCGGGTCGGCTCGATCGGCGCGTTGGCCGCCGCCGAAAGCCCGAGGCCGAGCACCAGCCTGGTATCGGCGGGATCGATCACGCCGTCATCCCAGAGCCGCGCCGTGGCGTAGTAGGGACTGCCCTGGCTCTCATACTGGGCGCGAATAGGCGCACGAAACTTGTCGTCCTCTTCGGCCGACCAGGTATCGCCCTTGGCCTCGATGCTGTCGCGCCGCACCTGCGCCAATACCATCGAGGCTTGCTCGCCGCCCATCACGGAGATGCGGGCGTTCGGCCACATCCAGAGGAAACGCGGGCTGTAGGCGCGGCCGCACATACCGTAATTGCCGGCGCCGTACGAGCCCCCGATCACGACAGTGAATTTCGGCACGCCGGCGGTGGCCACCGCCGTCACCAGCTTGGCGCCGTCGCGGGCGATGCCGCCGGCCTCGTATTTCTTGCCAACCATGAATCCGGTGATGTTCTGTAGGAATACCAGCGGGATATTGCGCTGGCAGCACAGTTCGATGAAATGCGCGCCTTTCAGCGAACTCTCGCTGAACAGGATGCCGTTGTTGGCGATGATGCCGACCGGATAGCCCCAGATATGGGCGAAGCCGCAGATCAGGGTCTGGCCGTACAGCTTCTTGAATTCGTCGAAATCCGAGCCGTCGACCAGCCGCGCGATGATGTCATGCACGTCGAACGGCTTGCGGCCGTCCGCGGAGACCACGCCATAGATTTCCTGGGGCGCAAACAGCGGCTCGCGCGGCGCATGCATGTTGAGCGCGGCGCGGCTGGCCGGCTTCAGCGTGGCGACGATGCGCCGGGCGATGCCGATCGCGTGGCTGTCGTTCTGCGCATAATGATCGGTGACGCCGGATTGCCGCGAGTGCACGTCGGCGCCGCCGAGTTCTTCCGCCGTCACGACCTCGCCGGTGGCGGCCTTCACCAGCGGCGGCCCGCCGAGAAAAATCGTGCCCTGGTTGCGCACGATGATGCTTTCGTCCGACATTGCCGGGACATAGGCGCCGCCGGCGGTGCAGGAGCCCATCACGATGGCGATCTGCGGGATGCCCTGCGCCGACATCTGGGCCTGGTTGTAAAAGATGCGGCCGAAATGCCGCTCGTCGGGAAAAATCTCGTCTTGCATTGGCAGAAAGGCGCCGCCGGAATCGACCATATAGACGCAGGGCAGATTGTTCTGCCGCGCGATATCCTGTGCGCGCAGGTGCTTCTTGACCGTCATCGGATAATAGGTGCCGCCCTTGATGGTGGCATCGTTGGCGACGACAACGCATTCGCGCCCCGATATCCGCCCGACCCCGGTGATGACGCTCGCCGAATGCACGTCGCCGCCATAGAGCCCATGGGCCGCCAGCGGCGACAGTTCGAGGAAGGCCGTGCCGGGATCGATCAGGAGGTCGACGCGCTCGCGGGCCAGCATCTTGCCGCGCGAGGTATGCCGGGCGCGCGAGACCTTGCCGCCGCCGCCGGCCACCTGGTCGAGTTTATCTCGCAGTTCGGCGACGAGCGCGCGCATCGCCTCGGCGTTGCGGGCGAAATCGGACGAGGTGGTATCAATGCTGGAATGAAGCGGCATGTTGTTCCGCGGTTGGGGTGCGCCGCAATCCGGCGTTTGGCCTGCGTCAAGATGTCATTGAGCCGTTGTCTGGCGCAACCTCAACTTGACGAAGAGGCGTCGCCCGAGACGACATTAGCGCTATTCGGGCAAAATGCCTCTCTGAAATGTCCTTTTCCCGACATCCCCTCCGGCCATCATGGTCTCGCCAGACGACCTGTTTCCTAGTGGGTCCAGGGTTCGCCGCGCCGGAAGGCGAAATTATCGGCATAGGCGGCTTGCCGGCGCGCCGGCTCCTTTGGCTCGATCACCTGGTAGGGAATACCCTCGCGTTCGCAATAAGCGACAGCGTCCTCTCTTGTATCGAAGTGAAGCGTGATCTGCTGCTTCATGTCGCCGGACGAGGTCCACCCCATCAGGGGCTCGATCGCCCGCGGCTGCTCCGGCTCGTAATCCAGCTGCCATTCCCTGGTCTTGGCGGTCCCCGATTGCATCGCGTTTTTGGCGGGCTTGAAGATGCGTGCGGTCATGGATGTCGAAGCCCCGTGAGATCTGCGGCATGGAAGCGCGTGGTTAAAGCAGCCGGGATAGTATAGGAACACCTTTCAGGAAGTTGATCGGTGATTCTCGGCCCAAATGTTACATTTTCTGCGATCGGTATAGTCACTATGCTGCGCTGTGACAATCTTGGCCGGCCGAACGGCTGAGGTTGCGTCGGCTGCGGCCCGCCATTGTCGAAAGCATCACTTCGAAACGGGACTCATGAAAATCAACGCAACACTGCCTGAAAAGGGACGCGATCTCCGGCTCGATCTGTTTCGCGGCGTCGCCAACTGGGCGATTTACCTCGATCACATCCCCGACAACGTTGTGAACTGGATCACCACCCGGAATTACGGCTTCAGCGATGCAGCGGATCTGTTCGTTTTCATTTCAGGATATACGGCATCGTTCGTCTACGCCCGGATGATGCTGGAACGGGGCTTTATCGTGGGCGCTACCCGCCTCACCAAGCGGGTATGGCAGCTCTACGTCGCCCATATCATCCTGTTCGTCATCTACATCGTCGCGATCGGGTACGTCGCGCTGCGCTTCAGCGATCCGGAGATCATCCACGAATTCAACCTGGCTGGCCTCACCGGCGACCAGGCGATCGAAACCCTGCGCCAGGGCCTGCTGCTCAAGTTCAAGCCGGTCAACATGGACGTGCTTCCGCTTTACATCGTGCTGATGGGGCTGTTTCCGCCCGTGCTGTGGCTGATGCTGCGCCAGCCCGACCTGACCCTGCTGGCTTCGATCGGGCTGTGGCTGGTGGCCCGTCAGTTCGATTGGAACCTGAGGGCCTATCCGGCCGGGGCATGGTACTTCAACCCGTACTGCTGGCAGGTACTGTTCGTGTTCGGCTCGTGGTGCGCACTCGGCGGCGCCAAACGGGCGCGATGGATCGTCGATCTCCCCATTACGCCATATCTGTGTGTCGCCTATCTAGTCTTCGCGCTCGTCATGACGATGGCCGGCAGGTTTGCGGATTTCGGCGCGCTGTTCCCGCAGTGGCTCTACTCGGCTTTCAATCCCAACGACAAGACCGACCTCGCCCCCTATCGCTTCCTGCATTTCGTGGTGATCGCGATCATGATCGTCAGGTTCGTGCCGAAGGAGTGGCCAGGCCTGGAATGGAGGATATTCGATCCCCTCGTGGTCTGCGGTCAGCAGTCGCTCGCGGTATTCTGCGTCGGCGTATTCCTGTCCTTCGTCGGACATTTCCTGCTGATCATGAGTTCGGGCTCGCTGCTCTCCCAGATTTTCGTCAGCGTGAGCGGGTTCGCGATCATGACGCTCGTCGCCTACTACATCTCCTGGTCGAAGCGGCAGGACAAACCGCTGCCCAAGCCTGCAGCGGCCAAAGCCTGATACTATCAGGCTAGATCTCAGCCTCGAACGGTGCGCTGTCAGGCGCGGTGTCGGTCGTCGGATAACGTTAAACGGCGTCGGATCGACAGCTTCCGTCGGTTTCTATCGCGCGGCCGCGGGACGGCCCCGGGAATTGCGAAACTCGCCCGAGCCCTGCCGCTGGCTCGGGAGAACTTTCTTCTCACCGTCTCAACCAGTGTCGAACATGACCTTGACCAGGCCGTGGGAGTGCACCGCGAGCAGATGTCATGAACATGGTGACGGTGGCACCGATCGGAGCGATGCCATGAGGGCCGTTCGTGCGCTCTGCGATGATCCAAAGCTGAGGAAGCCGACGCGTTGCGATGAAGCCTGGCCCGAGCGGCCATGCCCTGCTGCGTTTTGGACATCAGCGTGATCGACTCTTCGGCTTCGTTCCCTCGTCGTATTTCGGGAGACACTGGAACTGCTATCCCAGGCGTTTTCGATGTCCGCGGCCAACACTCGTTCAGTCCGTATTCAGATAGATTTCCCTAGGCTCGCGTATCGAAGTTCCCAACGGGAGGAAACATGTCGCGAAAGTTCATTCTACTCACTGTACTCGGCGCCTGCCTCGCGCTCGGCTTCAACGCCCCCGCCAGCCACGCCGCCCCGCTCGCACCCACGCCGATCGTCGCCGAACATCCGCTGGTGCAGGTGCACTATCGCCACCATCATCGGCGCCACCACCACCATTATCATCGCCGCCATCATCACTTCATCCCATACGTTCACGTGGTTCCGCGCTACCACCACTATCGCTGGCGCCATCACCATCATCATAGGCACCATCACCACCGGCGCCATCACCATCATCACTAGGTGGTGCGGCCGCAGGTCGTAGATTTGAACTAGACAGTCCGAGTTGGCGGCGTTGAAAGGACCCGGGAGATCCCGGTTGTTTGAACAGAAATTGGGCGAGCCGGTCAGCCGGCGCGCCCGAGTTTTTGTATCGTTCCCATGAGATAGATCAAACACGCTTCAGTCGTATGCGGGCATGGTAGCACTTGGTGCAGTCAGGCTCGCAACCCCGGAGCGTTCGATCATGCTGAACGATATCGCCGTCCTTCTGCCGGTCGACCGGCCTGCCGGCTACCTCATTGATTGCGCCGCTGCCGTTGCCCATCTGTTCGAGGCCCATCTCGATGGCATCGCCTGCGCCTATCAGGCCGTCAATCCCATGTTCGCCTTCGAGGCGTCCGCCGTCGTCATGGCCGCCCAATACGAAACCGGCCTGGAAAAGGCCGCCGCCATGCTCGACCAGTTCGAGATCGCGACAAGGCGCCTGAACATTGCACACGATGCCAAGAGCACGTTCAATGTTTCCTACGCCGCGACTCGCACCGTCACGGAGATGTCACGGCTCTACGATCTGAACATCGTCGCTCAGCCGGACAGTTCCAAACCGAGCCAGACCGATTTTCTGTCCGAGGCGGTGCTGTTCGGCTCCGGGCGGCCCATGCTGATGATTCCTTACATCAACCGCGGGACTTTCAAGTCGGATCGCGTGATGATCTGCTGGGACGGCAAGGCGCCGGCGGCGCGGGCTGTCCACAACGCTGCGCCGTTCCTTCGCAAGGCCAAGGCAATCGACGTCGTTGCGATCAACGAGGACGAAGATGCTATTGGCGAAGCATCGCTGGCGGCATTGATCGCCCATCTCGCCCGGCGCGATCTGCCCGCAACCCCTCACCGGCTGACGGCTGATAGCTCCAACGTCCACAATGCCATCCTGTCGCTGGCTGCCGACAACGACACTGACTTGATCGTGATGGGGGGCTTCGGTCACTCCAGACTGCGGGAGTTCATCCTGGGGGGAGTGACGCGAGGCATGTTCGAAACGCTCACCGTCCCGGCATTGATCTCCCACTGATTTGAACGGCAGCGTGACATACAAGACCGTCATGGTGCATCTCGATCTCGACCAATACAGCGAGTCCGCCCTGCGCGTGACGCGCGAACTGGCTGACCGGTTCAAGTCGCGCGTGATCGGCGTCACCGCCGGGCTCCCCAACGCGCCGATTCACGCGGACGGCATGATCGCGACGAGCGTGCTCGAAGTCGATTATGAACAACTGAACCAGGCGATCGGCCGCGGTGAAGTTCATTTTCGATCAGCGCTGATGGGTGTTGCCGGCGCGCTGGAATGGCGCGCGGACATCGCCTACCCCGCGGACTTCCTCGCCCAGGAAGCGCGCGCTGCGGATCTGCTGGTGGTCGGCCGCGCGGAAGATTACGCCAGGTTCGGTGTGCGGCATCTGCTCGAGATCGGCGATGTTGTCATGCGGGCGGGCAGGCCAGTTCTCGTCGTTCCGCCTCGCTGCACCAGCCTCGCCCTCAATCGCATTCTGGTTGCCTGGAAGGATTCTACCGAGGCACGCCGTACGCTTCCGGCGGCGCTTCCGCTGCTCAGGCAAGCCACCGAACTGACGGTTGTCGAGATCGTGTCCGGCGAAATCGAGAGAGCGGCGGCGAACGATCGGCTTGCTGACGTGGTCAGATGGCTTCAGCGCCACGCTATCCCTGCGTCGGCACGGGTCGAGCTGTCTGCCGGCGACGTCGGCAGCCAACTCGAGGCTATCGCGTCTGAAGCGAGAATCGATCTGATCGTGGCCGGGGCGTACGGACACACACGCGTCAGCGAATGGATATTCGGCGGGGTAACACGCCACGTCCTCCAACACAGCGCGATATGCGCATTTTTGATGCACTGAATGGGCCTGCTTCGATTGACCTGAATCAATCGGCCAATGCGCCTTGGCGGTAGTCATTCCCAGTTGGCGGCGGGCCGCGCATCGAGCCATACTTGGCCAAATGGCGGAACGGTGCCCATAAAGGATACGACCATGCCGACTCACTTCCATGCCATGGTCTGGATCGATCGCTCCCAGGCCAAGATGTTCCACGACGGACGATCGGGCGGCGACGAGATCGTGATGCACCCGCACTTGCCCAGGCAACACCTCCGCCACGGCGAAATCGTGATCATCGGTCCCGCCAGCGCCAAGACGGAACTTGCCAAGTCTCGGCACGAGCAACACATCAAGATCGGGGGTAGCATCGTCGCCGGCGAGGCCGCCCATCATCCGATCGATCGCGGGATCGTCGTGTATGCCCAGCAGTATTTCAGAATCGCTTCCGTCAGGGCGGCCGGCGGACTTTTCCTTGGCTGACGGGTCGCGCCGCAACATCGATCTTGGTCAATCATGGATATGAGGGTTGCGCCAACCGAAACGAAGGAAGCTGTAACCCGGCCAGCTGCGGCCGGCCGGCGTCGGAATTCATGGAAGCTGCCCGCGGCCGTACTGCTGGTCGCCGCGCTGGCGGCGATTGCGTGGTGGCTGTCGCGTGGGCCGGCCATTACGGTCGTCCGGATCACGCGCGGCGGCGCCGCCGAAATCGTTTACGCAACCGGCTCGGTCGAGCCCGAAACATGGTCTCGCTCGACGCCGCTGGTGCGCGGCCGCATCATCGAGCGTTGCCGGTGCGAGGGCAAGAGCGTCAAGAAGGGCGATGTTCTGGCGCGCCTCGACGACAGGGAGGCGCTGGCCACGCTGAACGATCTGCGCGCCCTGGAGGAATTCCAGCGCCACGAATTCGACCGCCAGTCGCAATTGCTGGCGCGCGGGGTTTCGACCTCGCAAGCGTACCAGCGCGCCGAAAGCGACCTTGCGCGTATCCGGGCGCAGATCGCCGCCCAGGGCCAGCGACTGGAGTATTTCAAGTTGGTTTCGCCGATGGACGGCATCGTGCTCAAGGAGGACGGCGAAGTCGGCGACATGGTGGACCCCGGTACGGTTCTCTACCGCATCGGCCTGGAGAAACCGTTGTGGGTCGTCGCCGACGTCAACGAGGAGGACATCCCCCGCGTCAAGGCCGGCCAGAAAGCGCTGCTGCGCACCGATGCGTTTCCCAACCAGGTGCTGCCGGGCGTCGTCAAGCAGATCACGCCGGCCGGCGATCCCGTCTCCAAGACCTTCCGCGTCCGGATCGGTTTGCCCGACGACACGCCGTTGCGGGTGGGCATGAGCGTGGAGGCCAATATCGTCAGCAAGGAGAAGCAGGACGTGCTTCTGGTTCCCGCCAATGCCGTCGTCAACAACAGCCTGCTGACGATCGAAAACGATCGCGCCCGGTCCCGCAAGGTCGAGACCGGCATTCGCGGCACAGGCCGCGTGGAAATCGTGAGCGGCGCCAGCGAGGGTGAACTGGTCGCCTCTCCCGCCACGACCAACATCAAGGACGGATCGCGGGTCCGGCCGACGCTCGCGGAACCGGCCGCGCCATGAACCTGATCCTGACGATCGCATGGACCCATGTCCGCCACCGCGCCCGCCAGACGCTGGTGGCAATCGCCGGCGTGATGACCGGCGTCGGATTTTCGGTAATGATGGCGGCGATGATGGAGGGATCGCAGGACGATTTTATCAGGACCCTGGTCGATGCGCTGCCGCATATCTCCATCACCGATGAACTGCGCGAACCGACGCGGCAGCCCGCCGACACGGTCTATAAAGCCGCCGAGTTCCATGGCCTTACGCCTGATGTCCGACGCCCTGGCATCAAGAATCCGATGGCCACTATCGCATCGCTGCAAACGTGGGTGCCCGGCGCGCTGACCCCGTCGGTGCAGTCGAAAGCGGTGCTGCGGTTCGCGGGACGGAACCTGACCACCTCGATCATCGGCATCGATCCTCGCACCGAGGCGGATGTGTCCAATCTCGCGACTCACATGAAGCAGGGAACGCTGAACTCGCTGTATCGTGCCTCCAACGCCGTCCTGCTCGGTGACCGCCTCGCCAACAAGATCGGGGCGCGGGTCAACTCCAACATCACGCTGGCCTCCGCCGAAGGCGTCAGCATGAACGCCACCGTGGTCGGCACCTTCCACACCGGTTTTCGCATGACCGACGAGACCACCGGCTATGTGCTGCTCAAGACCGCGCAGATTCTCGAAAGGCAGACCGGCATCGTCAACGAGATTCGCGTTCGCACCCGAGATCCCATGGCGGCCCGCCTAATCTCGGAGCGGATCGGCGAACAGACCGGCTATAAATCGATCTCCTGGCAGGAAGCGCAGGAGGATCTGTTGTCCGCGATCACGCTACGCAACGTGCTGATGTACACCATCGTCGGCGCCATCCTGCTGGTCGCGAGTTTCGGCACCTACAACATCATCTCCACCATCACCCATGAGAAAACCCGCGACATCGCCATCCTGAAATCGCTGGGCTTCCGGGACCAAACCATCCGGGCCGTCTTCATCGTCGAGGCGCTGCTGGTCGGTCTGGTCGGCGCGGTGCTGGGCTGGATCTTCGGCTATCTCCTGACTCGCGGGCTCGCCTCACTGGAGTTCAAAACCCCGTTCTCCGACAACAACCATCTGCCCGTGCTGTACTCGGTGAACCACTATTTGCTCGCAACCAGCGTCGCATTGCTCTCAAGCCTGGTAGCCGGCTATTTCCCGGCCCGATCCGCGGCGCGGCTGCACCCGGTCGATATCATCCGGGGCGCGACATGAGATCCACGCTAATCGAGGCGCGCGGCGTCACCAAAGTCCTCGGTGGAATCGTGCCGGTCACGCTGGTGGAGGACATCAACCTTGCCATCATGCCGCGCGAATTCATCGCCATCACCGGCCCGTCCGGTTCCGGCAAATCGTCGCTGCTGTATCTCCTGGGGCTGCTCGATCTTCCGAGCGGCGGCGAGGTCCTGATCGAAGGGCAATCCACCGCTGTCATGACCGAGGACGAACGGGCGGAAGTACGGCTCACCCGCCTCGGCTTCGTGTTCCAGTTTCATTTTCTGCTGCCGGAATTCTCGATCACCGAAAACGTTGCGCTGCCGATGCGAGCGCTAGGAAACCTGCCGCCCCGCGCCATCACTGCGCGCGCCGAGGAACTGCTGGAATCGTTTGGCCTAGCCGATCATCGACACAAGACCCCGGATCAATTGTCCGGCGGCCAGCGCCAGCGCGTGGCGGTGGCGCGAGCGCTGGCCAACGACCCCCCGGTCATTCTAGCGGACGAACCAACCGGAAGCCTCGATTCCGCTTCCACCGCGCAGGTGTTCGGCATCCTGCGCGACCTGGTGGCGCTGCGCGGGAAAACCGTGGTCGCCGTCACCCACGATCTCAATCTCGCATCGCAGATGCATCGCAGGATTCACATCGTCGACGGCCGGCTGGCGAAGCACGACGAATTCGTTGGGCCGGCATGATCCACCGAAGTCGAACGGATGCAGCCGCCACAGGGCCCTTCAATCCTCGAACACCGGCGGGTCGGGCCGTTGGTGCGGCTCGGCGCCCTCAATCGGCTCGTCGTGATCCGTGGGGATTCCACGCTCGACGTCGACCTGGTCGTTTTCGATCAAGCGTCGCGCTTCATCGGTTTGTTCCAAGGGAGGGCTCTTTCGCGGAGGCGATCCCGTTCCGGAAGTCTGGCTTGTGCTCAGGTACTGCATTGACCCTCCGCCGGCCGGCACCATGCCTCAATGCGAGCCAGCATCGCCGGTCAGATGCTTTTCGATTTCCCAGACCGGATGCCTGGTTAGATCCTTGTTGATCTCCGCAATGATGCAGGCCTTGACGTCGGGGTGGAACGCGTCCCGCAAGTCGGCCAGCGTCCTTGGCGGCGCCACCACCACGAGGGCTTTCACCTTGCGCGTTCGAATCACCTCCTCCATCGCGGCCGCGACCTTGCGAGCGAAATGATGCTCCTCGATGTCATGCCAGTCGGTTGGCTCGACGGTGCTGCGATGCCCGGTTTGCGAACCCTTGCTGAAGCGGCCCGGCCGTTCGCTGCCCTGCACATGGCTCGGCGGATTGTCGTCCTGAAACACCGTTTCGATTCTGAGATTCGGAAATTTGTCGTCGCCGTCGTTGCGCAGGAACAGGGCTTTGCGGCCGTCGCCAACAAACACGAATGCATCATGCGGGATCTTGAGCTTGTTCATTGTGGTCCTCGTATCGATCGGTTTTCGCGGAATCTTCCCGTCGCTATGGTGATGATTCAAGCGGTGCAAATGGCGCAGGAAACATCCCGGCAGTACGAATTCTACACCCCGAACGGATAGGTATCCGGCAGCCCCTTGATTTCGGCGGTTTCGAGCGGCGTAACGGCACGGGTTTCGTCGAACCAGACATATTCGTCGAACTGGCCGGGCAATTCAGCCTGAAAGTAATGGCTCTCGCGTTCGGTTTCGGGACGGTATATCACCCCGATCGCCCGCTCCAGGCGTTCCCTGCCAAGTCCTTTCGGCCCGCACAAATCACCGCGGTCGCGCAGGCCAAGCATGAAACGCGCATGGCCCGTGGCATGACACAGTTGCTCATAGCTGTTGGCAAGCGCAGGCTGGACCTTCTTGACTTCCATCGGGCCACCCCATTCCGATGCCGCGGCGACCGTGCCGCTGTGGGTTCCGAAGCCGACCAGATAGGCCAGTTCGCCGAACTGCTTGCGACAAAGTTGCCCGATATTGTGTTCGCCGCGCAGGGCCATCTCGGTCGCGGCGGCGTTGCCGACGTGCGAGTTGTGGGCCCAGACGACCGCCTTGCTGTCGGCGCCGTGAAACGCCAGCAGGTTCTTCAGCGTCTCGAACATGTGGCCGTCGCGCAGGTTCCACGACGCGCGCGAACCGTAGTACATGATCCGGTAATAGCGCTCGGCATTGGCGATCAGACGGGCATTTTGCTCGGCGTCGAGAAAGCGCTCGCCGTCGTGTTCGGCGTATGCCCGGCGTTTTGCCAGCAGATCGCTGAGTGCGCGCACCACGTCGGTTTCGCAGGTCGGATAGGATCCCGTCAGCGCGGCATGACCATAGGTTGCGGGATCGCGCTGCCACGGCGTCAGACAGCCGTAGCGTTCGCGGGCCACCTTCGCCGATTCGGGATCGACCTCATCGAGATAGTGCAGGACCGACCGGATCGAATCATAGAGGCTGTAGAGATCGAGACCATGAAACGCGACGCGCTCGTCCTTCGCCGCCGCGCCGTTGTGTTCGCGCAGCCAGCTGACGAAATCGCGCACCTCGGTGTTGCGCCACATCCAGGTCGGAAACCGCGCAAACGCGGTCCACTCCGACGGCGGATACTGGAAATGCCGTACGTAATGGTCGACCCGCGCGGCATCCGGCCAGTCCGCCTCGATGGCGACGAAACAAAAGCCCTTTTTGACGATCAGTTCCCGGGTGATGCGCTCGCGCATCCGGTAGAACTCGGATGTGCCGTGGGTGGCCTCGCCGAGCAGCACGATACGCGCCGATCCGATCCGCGCCAGCAGCGGATTGAGATCGGCCGCATCGATCGATGGAAAGGCTTCTGCGGCGTCGGCAAGGTTTCGAACCAGCGCTTCGTCGCCCGGCGAAACCGCACGACGTGGCGGCAACCGTCCCCGCGCCTCGGGTTGCCTGACGGGCCCCCACCCCTCCTCGCCGATCAGGGGCACGAAGCGGACATCGGCAATGTCTTCACTGCGATATTCCGTCTCCGAGATCCTGACGATGCGAACCAGCTCCTGGCTGCGCTGGTCGGCTCCTACCGGAATCACCAGCCGGCCGCCGATCTTCAGCTGCTTCTTGAGGGACTCCGGAACCTCCGGTCCTCCGGCGGCGACGACGATGGCATCGTAGGGCGCGTGTTCGGGCCATCCCCTGGTGCCGTCGCCGTGCCGGACATGCACATTGTGGTAACCGAGGTCGCTCAGTGTCGCCGCCGCCTTCTCCGCCAGCGGGCCAAGACGTTCAACTGTGTAGACGTTGGCGGCGATCTCCGCCAGCACCGCGGCGGCATAGCCGGAACCGGTGCCGATCTCGAGTACCTTCTCGCCGCCCTTTAGCAGCAAGGCCTCCACCATGAACGCGACGATATAGGGCTGGGAAATCGTCTGCTCCCCGGCGATCGGAAGCGGCGAATCCTCATAGGCGAATTCGCGAAGCGCCTTCGGCAGGAACAGCTCGCGCGGCACATTGAGCATCGCTTCAAGGACGCGTTCGTCCCGCACCCCGCGTGCGGCGATATGGCGTTCCACCATTTGCCTGCGAAGCAAGGCAAACGGCCTCACTTCATCCGAACGGGCTTGCCTCGACGCCGGAGACCGCATGACATAGAACTCCTTGCTGGAACGCTATGCCCTTTGCTGGGATCTCGATTTGATCGACATCAAATAAACGCGCGGGCGTTCCGATTTGGCCTGCGCCGATAAAACCAGACTTTGGCTCCCTCTGTTGCAGCAACATAGCCCGCGACGATCGCGATAGCCGTGCCCATTTCGAGCCACGACAGCGGTACGAACCCGAACATTGCGCTCAGCGGGCCGAGGAACGGAATCGCGAGGGTCGCGCCGGCGACGGCGAGCGTGGTCCAGAACAACAAGGGAGCGGGACGGCTGCGAAAAGCGGACCTGTGCGTCCGCAAGACGAGCAGGACGGCGAGTTCCGTCAACAGCGAAACGATGAACCAGAACGTTTGAAACGTAGGCTGGTCGACATGGAAGACCAGCAGCAACACCGCGAATGTCAGGATGTCGAACGCCGAGCTGATCAGCCCAAAGACCACCATGAAACGCTGGATCTCCCTGATATTCCAGCGCTGGGGCCGACGGACGCGGTCGGGATCGACGCTGTCGCTCGAGATCGCGATCGACGGCAGGTCGGAAAGAAAATTGTTCAGCAGGATCTGCTTGGCCGCCAGCGGCAGGAACGGCAGCACCGGCGTCGCCAGCGCCATGCTCAGCATGTTTCCGAAGTTCGCGCTGGTGGTTATCGAGATGTATTTGAGCGTATTGGCGAAGGTCCGCCTTCCGTCCTCGACGCCACTGCGCAGGACGTCGAGATCGCGGCTCAGCAGGATAATGTCGGCGCTTTCGCGGGCGACGTCCACGGCCTCCTCGACCGAGATGCCGACATCGGCCGCATGCAGGGCAGGCGCGTCGTTGATGCCATCGCCGAGATATCCAACCGAATGCCCGGTTTTCTGCAAGGCGCGGACAATCCGCTCCTTTTGCTGAGGATCGATTTCAACGAACAGATCGGTGCGCGGCGCGAGGTGCCACAAGGCCTCATCCCTGAGTTTCGCCAGTTCGCCGCCGGTGAGGATCGATTTCGCATTGAGACCCACGGCTGCCGCCAGGTGAGCCGTGACATGGCGGTTGTCTCCGCTTATGACCTTGATGCGGATGCCCAGCCGCGCAAGATCCTCGATCGTACGTCGGGCTTCCAGCTTGGGTGGATCCAGGAAGACGAGAAACCCGCGAAACGTCATGCCATCTTCGTCATCGCGACCATAGCGCGGCTTGGCTGCGATCCTGCGGGTCGCCACAGCCAGCACCCGGAACCCCTCTGCCCCCTTGGCCTGAAAGACCGCGTCGAGTTGCGTGCGCAATTCAGCCGTGAGCGGGATCTCGCCGGCATCGCGTTCCAGCGAGGAACAGCTGTCGAGCACGTTTGAGAATGCGCCCTTGGTAACGATCAGATGCTGCGTCTGATTGCCGTCTTCCGCCACGACGATGGTGAGCCGGCGGCGAAGGAAGTCATAGGGGATTTCGCCGATCTTGGTGAAGCCGTGCGTGGTCAGGCCCCTGCTCCTGCCGGCGGCTATGATCGCGGCATCGAGCGGATTTTCGATCCCTGCCTCGAATGCCGCATTGAGAAAGGCAAGCCGACCGATTTCGCCGGATGGCCGATTCCCGGCATCGAGCGCAGCGCTGAGCACGATGGCGCCCTCGGTCAGCGTGCCGGTCTTGTCGGTGCACAGAATATCCATGCTGCCGAGGCTCTCGATGGCTTCCAGGCGACGGACGATTACGCCGCGCTGGCCCATGGCCCGAGCGCCGGCGGACAGCGTGACGCTGACGATCGCCGGCAACAACTCGGGCGACAGCCCGACCGCAAGCGCAACGGCGAACAGCAGGGACTCGATCACCGGCCGGCCGAGCAGCAGATTCACGGTCAGGACGAAGATCACGATGACGACCATCGCGCGGATCAGCAGGTACCCGAACTGGCGCACGCCGCGTCCAAAATCCGTCTCGGGCTCGCGGCTTCTGAGCCGGGCCGCGATGGCCCCAAACGCAGTCTGGAGACCGGTTTCGACGACAAGGACCTTCGCCGTCCCGCTTTGGACCGAGGCGCCGAGGAAGACCGCATTGGTCCGAGCAGAAACGGCCGCCTCCGGCTTTACGATCCCGGGCTGTTTCTCGACGGGAAATGACTCGCCCGTCATGCTCGCTTCGTTGACCAGGAAGTCCACCGCCTCGATCACGAGGCCATCGGCCGGGATCAGGTTTCCTGCCGACAGCAGGATGAGGTCGCCGGGCACGACCGTGCTGACAGGCACCAACAGCTCGACGCCGTCCCGCACGACGCGGCATGTCAGCGCCAACCGGTGTTTCAATTCCTCGACCGCCTTCGAGGCCCGGTACTCCTGAAAGAAGCCGAGCAGCGTGCTTCCGAGTACGATCGCCAGGATGATCGCCGAATCCACCCACTGCTGCAGCATCAGCGAGATCACAGCGGCGAATATGAGAATGAGAACGAGCGGGCTTTCGAACTGCCGCAGAAACAAACGCAGCGCGCTCAGCTGCGATGCTTCTTCAACGCTGTTAGGGCCGACCAGGCGAAGCTTCGCGCTGGCTGTCTCCGACGAAAGGCCTCCAGGGCCCGACCCCAGGGCGGCGCTCAGCGCGGTGGCATCCTGGCTCCAATAGGGGAGATCAGGGCCTGGACTACTCATTTGTGATTCCAATCCCGGATCGAGAGCTGGCCGCCATTGCCTAGCAATTCCAGTTGCGCGAGGCCCGTCGCGTATCAAACAGGCGCCTTCTCGACTCCACCTGCGGCAACCGAGCGCAGCGGCGCGAACTCCTCCGCCGTCAGCGTCTCCCTTGCGATCAGCAGTTCCACGCCGGCATCGAGATCGCTCCGGCGCCTTTCGAGAATGTCACGCGCGCAGGCGGAGCCGGCCTCGATCAGATCGCGCACCGCCAGATCGATCTCACGCCCCGTCTCCTCCGCAGCGCCAACGACCGTATCCTGCAGGGATGGCAGGAAGGCCTGCGGCCGGGGCGCATAAGTCCTTTGCCCGACTTTGGCGTCCATACCGTATTTGGTGACCATCTCGACGGCAATTTCGGTCGCCCGCTGCAGGTCGTCGGCCGCACCGGTCGAGACATCGCCGTCGAAGATCAGCCGCTCGGAGGCGCGGCCTCCCATCAGCACTGCAATGCGGTTCTTGAGTTCGCTCGTCGCCAGTAGAAACCGGTCTTCGGTCGGCCGCTGCATAGTATAGCCAAGCGCGCCGACGCCGCGGGGAATGATCGACACTTTCTGCACGGGATCGACGCCCGGGAGGCTCGCGGCGACCAGCGCGTGGCCCATCTCATGATACGCGACCCTGCGGCGCTCTTCCTTGCTGAGCACCCTGCTCTTCTTCTCGATCCCGGCAACGATCCGCTCGATCGCGATCGTGAAGTCGTCAAACGAAACCTCGGCGGCGTCTCGCCTGGTCGCGGCGATGGCCGCCTCATTGATCAGGTTGGCCAGATCGGCGCCGGTGAAGCCGGTGGTGAGAGCCGCGACCTTGTCCAGATCGACATCCCCGCCGACCCGGATTTTGCGAACGTGCACCTTGAGGATGGCGACACGGCCGCCCTTGTCGGGACGGTCCACCAGCACCTGCCGATCGAACCGCCCTGCCCGCAGCAGCGCCGGATCGAGGATTTCGGGCCGGTTGGTGGCGGCCAGCAGGATGACACCGGCTGACGGGTCGAAGCCGTCGAGCTCGGAAAGCAGCTGGTTCAGGGTCTGCTCCTTTTCATCGTATCCGCCGAATGCGCCGGGCGAACGGCTGCGTCCGAGCGCATCGAGCTCATCGATGAAGATGATGCATGGCGCGGCCTTGCGCGCCTGCTCGAACAGATCGCGGACCCGGGCGGCGCCGACGCCGACGAACATCTCCACAAACTCGGAGCCTGAGATGGAAAAGAATGCGACCCCGGCCTCGCCGGCCACGGCGCGAGCGAGCAAGGTCTTGCCAGTGCCGGGCGGCCCTACCAGCAGGATTCCCTTGGGCACATGGGCTCCGAGCCGGCCGTAGCTCTTGGGGTCCTTGAGGAAGGAAACGACTTCCTGCAGTTCGAACTTGGCCTCATCGACGCCGGCAACGTCGGCGAAGGTGACCTTGGTGTCCTTTTCGACATAGACCTTGGCCCGCGACTTTCCGATCGACATCAATCCGCCAAAGCCCTGGCGGTCCGCCAGCCGGCGTCCGAGGAAGACCCAGATCAGATAGAACATCAGCCCGGGCACGATCCACGACAGAATGGTCTGGAACAGCCCGCCCGAGGGAACGCCGGTTACCACGACGCCCTTCGCCGCCAGCTTCGCCGCCAGCGCCGCATCGACCCGTGCCGTGATGAAGGCCGACTTGCCGCTCGGCAGCTTGTCCTTCAGCTTTCCCTGGATGGTTTCCTGGCCGACGGCGACCTCGGTGACATGGCCCTCGGCGACGAGCTGTTCGAATTCGCTGTAGGGAATGGTGTCGATGGTATTGTAGGTCGCCAGCACCCATTGCAGCAGCAACATGCCGATGCTGGCTGCGAAAATATAGCCGATGACGACGGACTGCTTACGTGACGAGGAATCCGACTCCATTTCATTCTCCGGCCGAATCCGAACCATGCGATGACCGACCGAACTGCGGCCCGTCCCGAAAATCCCTAACAGCCGAGGAGCGTGAGCGCTTGCTCTGGATCAATTAGCATCCGGCACGCAGGTTCTATACATGCGTCGGACGGTGTGGCCGGAGCTGGCCTTGCATCTGAGGTCTGGAGGGTTGTCGCTTGCCCTATTCGTCGATCGAAGACCTTCCCAATTCGATCCAGACGCACCTGCCTCTGCATGCGCAGGAAATCTACCTTGGCGCGTTCAACAGCGCCTGGACGCAGTATGCCCATCGCAGCTCTGAACAGCGCGAGAGCACCGCGCACCGCGTCGCCTGGGCGGCCGTGAAACGCAAGTACCAGAAATCGGGAGACCGCTGGATTCCGCTTGAGCCAACGCGGCGGGTCGGCCGCAGCTGAATGCCGGTTCGGCGCTAGTTCTCGCTGCGGCCGACAATTGACAATCTTGTCCACACTCCCACATGAGCCACGCAGGTTTACCGCGAATTGCGCCCGTCACTCCTTTCGGTACATTCCACCTATCGCTGCCGCGCCCGGCCTTTCCGAGACCTAATCTTTGACCAGACTCCGATCTGGCGGGAGACATAAGATGCCCCCCAAGGACCCCATCAACTGGATGCTGTCCGATGCGATCGAGACGCTGGCGCGCGCCGAACGCATGCAGCAGCAGTTCCTCAGCCTGCGGCCCCTTGCTGGATCGCGCGAGCCGAGCTGGGAGCCGCCGATCGACGTGCTGGAGACGGAACGCGAGGTTCTGATCTTTATCGCCTTGCCCGGCGTCAATGCTGATGAGGTCGAAGCGGTGATCGATCAGGGAGTCCTTGTCGTCAGCGGACATCGGGTGTTGCCCCCGGAACTCCGCAACGCGCGAATCCTTCGCCTCGAGCTGCCGCAGGGGCGGTTCGAACGGCGCATCAAGTTGCCGCTGGGCCGCTACACCATCAGCCGTTTCGCTACCAACGGCTGCGTCGGCTTGCGGCTCGCCAAGTCCAGTTGAGGAATGTTCATGTCGTCGGTCAACGATACCACTACGTCGAGCCCATCCCCCGACTCATCCTCCGGACAGTCGGTTTCAATTCCGGCGGATGCCCTCATCATCGTGCCAGTGCGCAATACCGTTCTGTTTCCGGGTGTGGTGTTCCCGATCACGATCGGCCGGCCGCAGTCGATCGCCGCCGCCCAGCAGGCCGTACGCGAGCAGCGGCCGATCGGCCTGCTGCTGCAACGCGATCCTGAACAGGGCGAACCGGGACCCGAAGATGTCCATCGTGTTGGCACGCTCGCCAATATCGTACGTTACCTTACCGGACCCGACGACACCCATCATGTCGTCTGCCAAGGTGTCCAGCGCATCCGGGTGCTCGATTTCCTGCCGGGGACGCCATTTCTGGCCGCCCGCGTACTGAACATACCGGAGCCCACCACGAGTTCGCCGGAAATCGAGGCCCGCTTCCTGAATCTGCAACGGCAGGCCATTGAAGCCGCGGAGTTGCTGCCGCAGGCGCCGCAGGAATTGATCGCGGTCCTGCAGGGCACTACCTCGCCGTCGACACTGGCCGATCTTGCGACCTCCTACATGGATATCAAGCCACAGGAGAAACAGGAGATTCTCGAAACCGTCGATCTCTCGCTTCGCATGGACAAGGTTTCGCGGCATCTGGCCGAGCGCATAGAGGTGCTACGGCTCAGCAACGAAATCGGCAAACAGACCAGAGCCACGTTCGACGAACGACAGCGCGAGGCTATTCTGCGCGAGCAAATGGCGACCATCCAGCGCCAGCTGGGCGAAGGCGACGGCAAAGCGCAGGAAGTAGCGGAACTAAACGCGGCCATCGCCAAGGCCAATATGCCCGCCGAGGCGGAAAGCCAGGCGCGAAGGGAAGTTCGCCGCTACGAACGCATGCCCGAGGGCGCCGCCGAGGCCGGCATGGTCCGCAGCTATCTCGACTGGCTGATTGAACTGCCCTGGAGCCTGCCCGAAGAAAAGCCAATCGACATCGCCGAGGCGCGGCGCATCCTCGACGAGGATCACTACGGCCTGGAGAAGATCAAGAGCCGGATCATCGAGTATCTCGCGGTCAGGAAGCTGGCTCCACAGGGCAAGGCACCGATCCTGTGTTTCGTCGGCCCGCCCGGCGTCGGCAAGACCTCGCTGGGGCAATCCATCGCCCGCGCGATGGAGCGGCCGTTCGTGCGTGTCAGCCTCGGCGGCGTTCATGACGAGGCGGAAATCCGCGGCCACCGCCGCACCTATATCGGCGCGTTGCCCGGCAATATCATTCAGGCCATCAAGAAGGCGGGATCGCGCAATTGCGTCATGATGCTCGACGAGCTCGACAAGATGGGGCGCGGAATACAGGGCGATCCTTCGGCCGCGATGCTGGAGGTGCTCGACCCCGAGCAGAATGCCACGTTCCGCGACAACTATCTCGGCGTCCCGTTCGATCTCTCGCGCGTGGTGTTCGTGGCCACCGCCAACATGCTCGACAGCATTCCCGGTCCGCTCCTGGACCGGATGGAGATCATCAGTCTCGCCGGCTACACGGAAGAGGAGAAACTGGAGATCGCGCGGCGTTATCTGGTCCGCCGACAGCTCGAGGCCAACGGCCTGAAGCCGGAGCAGGTCGAGATCGATGCGGACGCGCTCAGGCTCATCATCAAGGGATATACCCGGGAAGCGGGCGTCCGTAGTCTGGAACGGGAGATCGGCAAGGCGTTCCGCAATGTTGCGGTCCAGGTCGCTGAAGGCAGCGCAAGCCGGGTTGTCCTCACTCCCAAGGAAATCGCGCCTGTTCTTGGCCAGCCCCGATTCGAAAACGAAATCGCGATGCGCACCAGTGTGCCCGGCGTTGCCACCGGGCTCGCCTGGACACCGGTCGGCGGCGACATTCTCTTTATCGAAGCGACGCGCACAGCAGGCAAAGGCACGCTGATCCTGACCGGCCAGCTTGGCGAGGTGATGCGCGAAAGCGTGCAGGCTGCGCTGACCCTGGTAAAGAGCCGCGCGTCGCAGCTCGGTATCGACCCTGCTCTGTTCGAAAAGAGCGACATCCACGTTCATGTCCCCGCCGGCGCCACGCCAAAGGACGGACCAAGCGCGGGTGTCGCCATGTTCACCGCCCTCACCTCCCTGCTCACCGATCGCAACGCCAGAAGCGATACCGCCATGACCGGCGAAATCTCGCTGCGCGGCCTGGTACTTCCGGTCGGCGGCATCAAGGAAAAGGTCGTTGCCGCCGCCGCCGCCGGACTGACCCGCGTGATGTTGCCCGCGCGCAACCGGCGCGACTTCGACGACATTCCATTGAGCGCCCGCAATCGGCTGGAGTTCATTTGGCTCGAGCGGGTCGACGACGCGGTCGCTGCGGCGCTGGAGCCAAAGGCCGCGCCGGCGACCGCGGCTTGACCTGAATCAACGACAGATGCGGGATCCAGGCGCTTAGCTAGAATTTCAATGATGGAGAGATTTGCCATGCAAGCCCGCGATGTCATGGTTGCGCCCGTCGTCACCGTCAAACCCACCGCTACCGTCCAGGAGGTCGCAAGGCAGTTTCTCGAAAGGCAGATCAGCGCGGCGCCCGTAATTGACGACCAGGGCAAGCTTGTCGGTATTGTCAGCGAAGGCGATCTGCTGCACCGTATAGAGGCCGGGACGGAACGACGTCGCTCCTGGTTGCTGCGTGCATTTACAGAGGCCGACACGCTCGCCGCCGAATATGTCAAGTCTCACGGCCGCAGGGTCTCGGATGTCATGACTCGCAGCGTCATCACCGCCGCTGTCGACACCCCCCTCCACGAGATCGCGACCATACTGGAGAAGAACGCTATCAAGCGGGTGCCGATCATGGAGAACGGCCAACTGGTCGGCGTCGTCAGCCGGGCCAATCTCCTCCAGGCGGTCGCGAGCGCGCGCCCGTTGCTCGAAATAACGCCTTCCGACCAGGCGATCCGCGACCGAATCCTCGCCAGTCTCAGGGCGGAACCTTGGGCTCACACGGGATTGTTGAACGTCACCGTCTCCGACGGCGTCGTCGACCTCTGGGGGCTAGCGGAATCCAAAGCCGAGCGGAAAGCCATCAAGGTCGCGGCGGAAACCACGCCCGGTGTTCGAGTCGTGAATGACAACATGGTGACTTTCTCCGGCGGCGGATGGGCGTAAGTCGCGCCGACGGCAGCTAACTCGGCCTTCGGCGATCACGGAGGACCGTCGAACAAGTTCACACGATCAACTTCGTTGCCGCTATGCGTGCGTCCCTCAAAGCGCTGGTATCCTCGATCCCGCGCAGGTCGTTCGTACTGCATTGGCAAATGCAGTCCCGGTTGCCAGCGTGCTGCTGCTCACGAAGGCCGCGAGGGCGGAGATTCATGCCGCAGAGCTGCAGGTCCATGGACCCGATCGTCACCGCGGTCATGGTGGCGCTGGTTGCTTCGCCCGCCCATGCAGTCTCCCCTGAAGAGGCCTTCACGGCCGGGTGCGGCGGCTGTCACGCTTCGGACGCGAAGATTCTCCGCAAGATCCCCGACGGCTCCGAGGCCGTCAGGCGCGCATGGATCTTGAACTTCATGGCTGGCCACCCCAATGAAAGGGACGCGGTAAAAGCTGAAATCGTCGAATACCTCGTGGCAAAGAGTGCGACTTCGAAGAGCTGGTGGCAATTCTGGTGACTTGCGGCTTTGGCCGGATCGGCAATCGCGAAGCCGCCTGCAACGCATTTTGTTCGGGCGCGACTGATCCAAACAGACGGCAGAGTCGTAGGAATCGACAAGGCGAGGCTGTTATCAGCGTTCCGATATCGATAATTGAGATCGCTGTGCCGCGGATATGTGGCACTAGCGCGAGGCGGGTTTGGCAGGCGCGCTACCTGGCTGAATGGAGACGGTGTGTGCAATATCACAGGCAATCATTGACGGTATATTTCGACGGCGCCTGCCCGCTCTGTCAGGCTGAGATAAGTCACTACCGCAAGCAGGAAGGTGCCGACGCCATCTGCTTCCTGGATGTGTCTCGATCCGAGGAAACTGTTGCGGTGGATCTGACAAGACAGCAGGCCATGAAGCGGTTTCACGTCCGCGGCAGCGATGGATTGTTGTTGGCCGGCGCGCCGGCGTTCGTTGCTGTTTGGAGCACCCTGCCGCGGTGGCGTCTGGCTGCGCGTCTGGCGACACTACCCGGAATTCTAACGATTCTTGAAGTCGCATACCGCTTGTTTCTGCCAGTGCGACCGGCCGTGTCAAAACTGTTCAGGCTCGTGCAGGCCTGGCATCAGCCGGACAAGGCGGCGTTGGCGGACATGGCAGGCCGCAGCGACCTCCCTCGCAAATCTGATGAAAAATCGCCCTCACGGGGTCCCCTTGGCCGTGGCAGGATGAAATACTGAGGTTGCCCAAACGCGGAACCCATGATCCCGCACTCTTCATTCGTTCAGGCTTGAAGGTATGCTGGATGAAAACAACCCGTCAAATTTTACCTGACCGAAAGTTGAGTGCTTGCAAATGACTTACGAGGAACGAGTGGAACAAGCGATCGCAGCCAACGATATTGAGACGCTGGTCAAGTTCACTTATGGCTACCCTTGCAAGTGCACAACAATAGAGGGCGAGCCAATGTGCATCTGCAAGATGCTGGAAAAAGCAGCCCGCGCAAAAGTCATTCCGCTACCTCTGTTTAGTGGAAAAATCGAGCGGGTCTGAGCGCAGCCGAGCATTTTCAGCGGACCATTTGTTTCCGAGGTCTGGACTCGAACTGTCATTACCAAGCTTTCGTTGCCGCTGACTTCGACCGGCACGGGCACCGAGGGATCTGTGGTTGAGACGGCCTAAACAGCGCCGGAACGCATCGCACGCTTGGTGGCGACCCGTGGCGACTTCATCGAATCGAAGCAGATCCCCTCAAGAAGAGGTCCGATGATACAAACAACAGTAAAGATGAGTTAGTTGGTCGGGGCAGCTGGATTCGAACCAACGACCTGCAGTACCCAAAACTGTAATCCCTTCATATTGCGATAGTTCTTGCTCCACAGGTTTCCTCAGCTATGCTGCCATTTCCAATGATGGTGGCGACCCGGTGGCGACTTGAGGCTCAACAATGAAAATTAAGATCGGACGGCGAGCTCTGTCCGCCCTCCCCGCGGTCACCCGTCCGACCGTCTTTTACGACATCGATCTCACCGGTTTCGGCCTGAAAGCCTCACCCACTGGGGCCCTCTCCTACATCGTTGAGTATCGACCTGGCGCGGGCGGGCGCAGCGTCTCCAAGCGCAGGATGGTGATTGGCACCCCAAAAAACCTGACGCCTGAAGAGGCTCGCAGTCAGGCGTCAGGCATTCTCGCCCGCGTAAGGCTGGGTGATGATCCCGCTGCAGAACGTTCGAATGCGCGCAAGGCAGAAACCGTCAGTGAGCTCCTCACATCGTTCATGGATAATCACATTCGCGCAAAGCGGAAAGCGCGGACCGCGAAGCTATTTCAGGGTTATGTGGATAACCACATCGAGCCTGTTCTGGGAACACGCAAAGCTCCCGCCCTGACCCGTGTAGACATCGAACGACTTCACAAGGCCATCGGCAGAAAAAAGGCCGTAACCGCCAACCGGGTGTTAGCCCTGATCGGGGCGGCATATTCTTATGGTTTGCGGACTGGTCATCTGCCGGAACACATGGCCAATCCAGCCAATAGGATTGAGAAATTCCGCGAGGCATCTCGCGAACGATATCTTTCGGAACCGGAACTTCTACGCCTTGGGGAGGCGATCCGTGAATCGGAGACGGTTGGCATTCCTTGGATCAAGCAAAGCAAGTCAAAGCATGCTCGAAAACCTGTGAATCGCGTCACTAATATTGGTCCACACGCAGCGGCGGCATTGCGCCTGTTGATTTTTACTGGTGCCCGCCTGCGTGAGATCCTCGATTTGCGTTGGGATCACGTAGATTTGCAGCGCGGGCTACTGTTCTTGCCCGACTCGAAGACGGGAAAGAAAACAATTGTACTCGGAGTGCCTGCCCTTGCCGTGCTAGAGAACCTTACGCGCGTTGGGACATTCGTCATCGCAGGTAGCGACAACGATAAACCGCGTGCTGACCTCCAAAGGCCATGGGCGCTGGTTTCCGGACGCGCCAATCTGGCAGGTCTCAGACTTCATGATCTGAGGCACTCCTTTGCAAGCGTTGGCGCAGGTTCTGGCTTTGGTCTGCCCGTCATTGGCAGGCTGCTCGGGCATTCGAATTCCAAAACCACCGAACGATATGCTCATCTTGCAGCAGACCCACTGCGGCGAGCGTCCGATTCGATAAGTGGGTTAATAGCAAAAGCTATGGGCGAACCTGCGCACCTGAATCTGGGTAGCGCCAGCGAAGACCTTAGAAACTTCCCTTCTTGAATCCGCTTTCACCTTCACCTGTTTGGATTGTCTCACACCCCTTCCGCCATCTATCATTATAAGCCATTGAAATAACAAAATTATTTTAGCCGATCGTTAGAAGCCCCACTTATTACCCCACGTTTATTCGGCGTCGTCACCTTCGTCAAAAGTGTCGAGAAAACGGGCACTTCTCACGGGATCGATGCGATCGGCCTGCTCAGTTGCCCATTTCGCCCAGCGTTCAGTCTCCTCCGCTGAAATCGAGGTGGTGTCGCGCGCTACGATGCTCTTCACCGCATCAACATAGGCGCGGATGTCCATTGCTTGTCGCAACGAGGCAGCTTCATTGAGTAGACGATCAACCCTCGCCTGTTCGAGCTGTTGCTGACGCTCCCGCTCTTCGCGCTCAATCTGCAATTGGCGGTCCCGACGATCCTCTTCGATCTGGGCCTTGCGGCTCACCCGCCATTCAAATTGCCGGATACAGCGTTCCCGGTAGCTGACCTCGGCTGAGGTGACGACCTCAACGGCAATCTCCTGAATGAGGCTCTCAAGGCGACCCGCCTCACCGTCCTGCCAGGCTGCCCGGTCATGTTCCCGGTCGTACCCGACCAGAATGGCAAAGCGCAGCGGGTCTGTGCTGCCGACGGCCTTACCGGCGTCTTTGCCGCGTCCTTTGGTCGACCGGTCGAGCGAAACAGCGAGATTGGTCTGATGGATGGCAATGAAGACCTCGCGCGCCTGCGGACCCCTCACCTCCGCCTTACCCCCACACTTGGCCACCGCCAGGAAAAGCGCATTGAGAAGCCGCAGCCGGCGTTGCTCAAACGCACTATCAAAAACCGGGGCATCCCAGGAGAACGCATAGGTGCTGGCTGCCTGCTTCTGCCGGCGGACGTCATCCTGCGAAATCAGGCGCGCGATGGCCGGATGCGGGGCGGTCAGGGCCTTGGGGACGCTGACCTTGCCGATGATCCTGCGGACCCGATCGCGAACCAGCGCGAGGTCTTCCGGGAACGTAACCGGCTCCGGTAGCGGGCCGAGGATCTCCTCCTCGGTGAGCTGGCCGTACCAGTAGCGATTGCGACCGCCAACGACGACCTCGTCGTTCATGCCGGCCGGCCGCGGCGGCAACGCGATCTGGGTGGTCGGCTTGCCCGCCTGACGCCTCGCCCAATAGCCTCGCTCGGGGACCGAGATGTCGAATTTCGCGCAGGTTTTTTTCAGGGCGACATCGGAAATGCCGAAGCGAGGTGCACATATGGTCAGCGGTTGAGACCAAACCGCTTCGTACAATTGAAGGCGAGACAGGCGTTCTGGCATGATCGTACGCCTGAGGGCATTTGTGGCGTCGTTCGACTATTGCCGCATTTTTTGTCGAAATGAAGCCGTTTCGTAAGGGGCGAGGAACGGCGGGTAGTTCTTATCTACGGCGTTTCTTTTTCGGCTTTGAAAGTTCTTTCAGGGGCTGCCGGTTGACGGGCTTTTTGAAGCCAATCCGATCAGCGGTCCTTAGCTTGCCCATCCAGAAGCGTGCGATTGAGGCTTCCTGCTCGGCTTCAATGCGGCGGCGGCTTTTGCTGCGCTTCACACTCGGCTCCTCTTCCCTCAATAGACCGTCAGGCGAATTGGTAAACGTATCGAGCCGATGTGGGTCTTCAAGTTGGCATGAGGACGAAATCCCAACGACCAGCAAGCATCTTCTTAAAGGCTGAAACGGGGGCGATTCCCCTGTGGACCGCGAGTGATTTCAAGCCTTTAAGGGATATTTTGGATGCTCATCTCCCAGCGTCCTCACTTCCCGGCAACGACCGCTTGAGCGCAAATCTTATTGGATTCAATTTTTGGTCGTGTGAAGCTACCTTGCTTTTGGGGGGCGTTTCAACGAATGGCGGATTCAAGTGCTTCGAGTGGCCTTGACGACCAAATTGATTTCACCGTCGCGGGAGTCTTGGTTCGCTCGATTTTTGACCCAGCAAAAACCGGTCACACTACGGGAAACGTCGTCCGTCACGCCGGCCGAAGTTATGCGCTCTTACGGCTGAAAAGCGGCGAGATCGGACAATTCCCGTGCGAGCACCTTGAGCCGGTTCCTGCCGTTGAAACTCGGGTCGAGGCTGTTGGAAGTCTGCGGCTTGCAGGTCCAGAGCATTTGCACCGAGCGATCCTCACCGAGAAAGTCAGAGGGCGCCTGACGGAAGTGTTCTACTCCATGGGGACGGGTCACGCGGATTTTTACCCGCACCAGTTCAAGCCCGTGCTCAAGCTCGTTTCCTCAACTGGCGGGCGTATCCTCATCGCTGACGAGGTCGGCCTCGGAAAGACCATCGAGGCCATTTATGTCTGGAAAGAACTCCAGGCCCGGTTCGGTTGTCGTAGGTTGCTCGTCGTGTGTCCTTCGATGCTCCAGCAGAAGTGGCAAACGGAGCTACGCTTCCGGTTCGCCATCGACGCCAATATTGTGGATGCAAAGGAACTCCTCCGCCAGTTGGAGAGGGCCGCGGACGATACAACCGCTTCCTTTGTTTCGATTGGCAGCATCGAGTCGCTGCGTGCAAGGAAGCCCAAAACAGAGGATCCGGAACGGACGGGGGGGCCCCGTCAGCTACTTGCTGCATTTTTGGCCGATCATGAATCATCTGATGCAAGTGAGCTTCTCGATCTGGTGATCATTGATGAAGCCCACTACCTGCGCAATCCCGCGACTGCCGCCAATTACCTTGCGACCCTCCTGGCGAGCGCTGCGTCCCATCTAGTTCTGCTCACGGCGACTCCGATCCAACTCGGCAGTGAAAATCTATTCCAACTGCTTACGCTGCTCGATGCCGATCGATACGCCAATCTGGATGTCTTCAATGCCATGAGGCGCGCAAATGAGCCGATCACCGAAGCCCTCAACGCTGTGACGCGAATTCCTGCGGATGCCCCTCGCTTTAGGAATGCGGTGGCAGAGGCTTTGAAGAACCCTTTTTTTACCGGTGACCAAGTTCTCCGGCAGCTCGCATCGGATGCGTCTGATTTACGCCAAGCTGGCGATCGTGCGCGAATTGCGAGAGTTCTGGAAGGGCGGTCGTTGTTGGGTGATGTTCTGACAAGGACCCGAAAGCGAGACGTCTTCCAGAACCGGGTCATCCGCAATGCCTCGGTCATCCGGCTGTCCTTCTCTCCGATCGAACGCGAAATCTATGAAACGATAAAGGAATCGCTTCGAGCGCAGGCACTGCATTCAGCCAGTGCACAAACCCTGATGATCATCGGCCGGCTCAGGCAGCTAGCGAGCTCGATCCCGGCAGCCCTGAATGGTTGGAGAGAAAAGGACACCCTCTCCGAGTTGTTGTGGGAGGATCTAGGGATCATTCTAGACGAGGCGGAAGACGGTGACATTTCGCTCGCCAAGCTTGCGCCCGAAAGCGTCTCGGCACTTGAACGCGAGGATAGCAAATACAAAGAACTACTAAGGCTCATCAAGCAGCGCATCGCTCAGGATGCTCGAGAGAAGATCGTCATCTTCAGTTTCTACCGAGGTACGGTCAATTATCTCGCACGAAGGCTAAGGGCGGATCAGATCAGTTGCGCGGTCATTCTGGGTGGAATGGGAGACGAAAAGCATGCCGAATTACAGAGATTTGCCGATCCGAACGGCCCGTCTATTTTGATTTCGTCCGAGGTAGGAAGTGAGGGCATCGATCTTCAATTTGCGCGGGTCCTGGTAAACTACGATCTGCCTTGGAATCCAATGAAGGTCGAGCAGCGGATCGGGCGTATCGATCGAATTGGCCAGAAATCAGGTCGAATTCATATCATCAGCTTCGTCGCCAAAGATACGATCGAGGAAATCATCCTCGACCGCCTCTTTCAGAGACTGGACATTTTTCGCCAGTCGATCGGTGATCTGGAGGAGATCTTTGGTGAGTCGTTCGATGAGCTTCTTGTCGAATATCTGCGGGACGGATTGAGCGACGAGGATCTCGTTCGTCGCCTGGAGCAAAATGCCACCGCGGCGGAGGCCCACCGCCTCGATCTTGCGCGTCTTGAGGAAGACGCTCCGGAACTGATCGGACATACCGATTTTATCTTGTCGAACATACAGAAGAGCCGAGACGATGGCCGATGGGTCACGCCGAACGACATTATTGAGTTCATCACGGATATCCTTGAGGAGTTTTTCGTCGGATCGCGCGTGGAACGGCACCCCACAAAGTCGGACATCTTTGAAATCTCGCTCAGTAACGATGCTCGGGCGTCACTAGCCGCGTTCATCGAAAATACCCGACCGGCGCGAGCCACCCGGCTCTACTCGCCTGGGCAGGCTACACCTGCCGTTTTCGATGTTGCTCATCAGATCGATCGGCGGCCGCGGCCAGAACTGATCGATCTCACGCATCCTCTCGTTCTTTGGTTGCGGGCGGAAATCGAACGCCGTGATGCAAAGCCCGCTCCAGCAGTGGCAATAGAGTTGTCGCGGGATAGGACCGAAGTGTCGGCCGGCTTGTACGTCTTTGCGACAGACTTCTGGAGATTCGAAGGTCTGCACCGTCAAGTGGTCATGCGTGACGCTGTGATGTTCACGCAAGGCCCGAGCTTGCTTGAGCCAGACTCGGCTGAACGTCTAATTCTAAACGCTGCGCGCTTTGGTAAGAAGCTCGATATGTTCCCGTACGCCGGGGCGAAAGAAGCCTTGCGCGAGAGTCTCACGGTCTGTGAGCAGACGCTGTTTCGCCAGTTCGGCGCTGACGCTCATTTCTTTCAATTGGAAAATGAGCAGCGGGTGCGACAGGCGGAGTTAATTGCCGAGGAACGCGCCAAAAAGAAGCTCAAGATGCTACGAGAGCGCCTAGATGGCCAACGAGCGTCAAGCGACGAGCGCCGGCGCCGGGCGGCTCAACTGACAGAAGGCCAGATAAAGCGCTTGATAGCGGACCGCGATCAGCGGCTTGCTCGCATTGCATTGGCCCGAAACGCTGAGACTGCTAGCCGGCCCATCTCGGGCGGCATCATTCTGGTCAGATAGCATGTCAGAAGATTGGCAGGACAAGCTCCGCAAGCTCCATGAGGAGCTACTCAAGGATCCACAGAGCAAAGGTACTCCTCGGTCATCACGCGGCGCCAATGGCGCCACCGCGACGCCGACGATTGGTACCGGACGGGCGCAGATATCTCGAACGCCCGCTGTAGACGCGATTCTCGGCATCGATTTCGGAACCCGGTTTACCAAGGTCGCGGTGTTTCTTCCACATATCAACCAGCGCCTTGTATTGGCTCTAGGAGCTCAAAAAACACGCGTTCTGCCCTCTCGCCTTGTCTTTGGAGACGACGGCCGTCTATACCCTGTCACGTGTGGAACTCGGACCAAACCAAGGCTCGTTATCGAGTATCTGAAAAACAGGCTCGCTGATCCCGCCGCCGAGGCTTTCGGCGCATCGTTTGCGGTGGCTGGTCTTCCGCTTAGCAAGATCATAAAGCCAGCGTGCGCTTTGTACTTAGCCGAAATTCTCAGGAAAGCGGAAATTGCGGCGCGTGCGGCTTTCCCGGTCGAATTGTCTATCGATAGACGGATCAACTGGTTTGCGAACGTCGGAGTTCCCACCAAGCATTACGACAGCGAAATCTTGAGCGTCTTCCGGGAGGTCTCCGCCGTCGCCTGGATTTGGCGGACGAAGAATATTGATGCCCCACTTCCGGCCGAAATTGTCACTGACTACGATAAGACTGCTCGCACAGTTAACCCGACGGATATGCCGATCCAGGTCGCGCCTGAACTCACTGCCGCTCTCGTTCATTTTGCGGAGCATCGCAACACGGCCGCAGGTGCATATTCGTTTTTCGATATCGGGGGTGGGACCTTGGACGGTTCTGTTTTTCGGCTGAGGCGCGAAAAAGATGGATCATCCTTCGACATTTTATCGGCAAATGTTGAAGAGCTGGGAACGATGGCCATCGCGCGCCATGTTTTGGCTCATGCATATAAGTCCATGGCTACTGAAATCGAAAGACCAATCATTTTTGGAGGCGTGTCTCCGGAAGCAAAGTTCGGGATGCCCAAGCAAATTGAGGAGCGGATTCAAACTTTCTTCGCATCTGTGATCGGTCAGGCACATAAGAGGGGACTGTTTCCGCCAAGCTCGCAATTTTCTGGGCGCAGGCTCAACGAACCCACTAAGCCTACATTGCCTGTTTTCATTGCCGGTGGAGGCTGTCGATCCGAATGGTACCAAAACTTGTTTTCGCGAACATGCAACGAGTATGGGCACTCTGCGCAATGGGGGATAGCCGGTTATGACGTAAAGATTGTACCGCCTCCGGGTGGTACATTGGATGACGAGTATCCGCGGTTCGTGATTGCGCTCGGCTTGACCAGTGGAAACCTTCACTTCAATCAATACCGACTTCCCAGCAGATATTCCACGGTTCCGGCTCTACCAAGCCGTGAATTATCCGCTCCCAACTACGAGGACACAAAGGATCTAACTTAATATCGTGACGCACTTACTGAATCGAACTTATGAGGGGCGACCTTTATGCCGACGCACATCACAGCTCGTTTGGCGTGGCACGATGACGGATGGAACGGCTCGATCTGCCGCGCACCCGAGAAGAACACCTACTGCGTTGGCTGCAAGTCATTTCCCGGCGATGTTATCGCGCGTGGGCGCAACCTAGATCGCGAGATCAAACTCGCAGGGCGCACTCCGGATGCTTTCGAGGGTTACGTTCCGCCTTGCAGCTATAGCTACAACGCCTTTGGCCTGAAAGAAGCGCCCTCGGCCTCTGATCCGCCGGACTTCTTTTATGGAGGTGCCAGCCGGCATGAATGGGAGCTCCCGCCGGCCACAGTCAGTGTTTGGCCGTACGAGGCGATGTACGCCGAAGAAGTCAAAGCCAAGGGTTATCTCGACAACGATCATCGTCGCGCGCTAACGCTCGAGTTCTTCAAACCGATACAAGACGATTGCAAGAAAAACCTGATCTTCTATTACGCCAACTATTCCAATCCGTTGTCCGATGAGGAGGCGCCTCGCTACGCGCTCATCGGAGTTTCCCGCATTATCAACGTAGGTGGCGAGCTGAACTATGAAAACGTTTCGGAAAAGGTTGCCCAGAAGTATGCGGGCGGCATGATCTGGGCGCGGGATATTTCCTCGGCCTATCCCGATGAAGGGCTGCGCCTTCCCTATCATCGGTATCGAGACGATCCTGAGAGACTATCGCAGATCGCTTTGTTTCCGGAGAATCCCTTTCTTTGCAAGTTCGGTTCGAAACACGTCAGCGACGACGAAGCGATCGGTCTTCTCGAACAATTCCTCGACAAGATTCGGTTCTTGAAGGAGATCGGAGACGATAGTGAAGATTGGGCGGTTCGCGAGACCTGGCTTCTCAAGGTAATTGCGGAACTATGGACCCATCGTGGTCTCTTCCCTGGGCTTCTCACGGCCCTCCACGTGGCTGGAGCCGATCAGCTTATAGAGGGCGTCAAATCCATTTGCGCTCGTGGGGAACACCAAAATGCACATAAAGCTGCGTTCGAAGTTCTTGATGCTGGTCGCGAAAACGTACTGACGCAGGCTCTGGGTCCAGAGGCATTAAAGAAAATCGCGCGAAATTGGAAGCTTCGGGATGAAGGATCCCGTAGGCTTCTGCGCGACGTACTGCCCCGCTTGGCTCTCAATGCTGAAACAATGAAAGCTATTGCTTTAACGGAGCGGACCGAATGTGGCCTCCCCGTTTCCGCCCAGGAGATATTGGCCAATCCCTATGTAATTGCAGAAATGTATTGTGGCGTTGACGCGAGCGATAGAATTCCCTGGAGTGCGATCGACCGCGGGGTGTTGCCGTCCCCAGATCTCGGTGGAACGCCACTGGCCGGTGTCGATTTCAACGATGAGCGCCGATTTAGGGCACTATGCGTTGAGCATTTGCGTCGGGAGCCAAAACATACGTTTCGTTTTGCTCGCGATCTTGTTATCGAAATCGCCGAGCGCATGGATCGGCTTCCCAACTGGAAACAGGCGGAATTTAGCGAACGCTATTTCGAAGTCGACGCCGAGTTCCTATCGGCCGCGCTGACGCTCCGGCTTCTTGAACCGGGATTGGCGATTTACTTGAAATCAGTGTTCGAGGACGAGAGACTGGTCGAAACCACCCTCCGTGACCTGGTGTCGAGGCCGGACATCGATTTGCGTCGTCCTATCACTGACTTGGATTGGGCAAGTTGGGTATACAAGCCCGATAGTCTGCTAGCTCTTAAGGCTACTTCTGAGTATCGTGAAGCCACAACTGAGCAAGCCGAGGTATGTAGTCGCCTGTTTCGCCGACCGATGTCTGTTGTTACGGGACCGGCCGGAACGGGCAAAACTACCGTCATCGAAGCGTTGATCCGCGCGGTCCGGCGATCCGAGGGTGACGGCGCATCGGTACTCGTCTTGGCCCCCACCGGCAAGGCAGCTGACCGCGCGCGGGAGGTATTTGAGCAATCCTCTTTGCAGCGCGTCGACACGGTCACCGTTCATTCGTTCCTCGCCTCGAACGGTTGGCTGGAGGATAATCTTACTTTCAAACGCCGCGGGGGGAAACGAGCGCAAGTCGGCACACTCGTGCTTGACGAAGCCTCGATGTTGGACCTTGAGCTCGCCGCTGCGCTGTTTCGTGCGATCGATTGGCAGCATATTCGACGGCTTATTCTCGTAGGGGACGCCGGGCAGTTACCGCCCATTGGGCGGGGTCGAGTGTTCGCCGATGTAATCGCCTGGTTGCGCGCCGAGTACCAGGACAGCTTGGGGCGGCTCGAGCGCAACCTGCGTCAACTGCGCAACAAGGCAGAAGGCCAAGGCACAGCCATCGTTGCTCTGTCCGAATTGTTTATTATCGACGATGAGAACAAGACGACCGGCGGTATCGATGCGTCAACCCGAGCCGACCAGGAGGAATTGATCTCTCGCATTCATGCTGGCGGACAGGTCGATCGAGATCTTGACGTGATCTATTGGGACGAACCGGAAAAGCTGGCAGAAATCTTAATAGATGCGCTCGAAGTCAAAATGAGGAGCGGCATTTCAGTGGATGGTGAGTCTTTCCGATTATGGAGGGCAGCACTGAAAGACGATCCCACAGCGTTCCAAATTTTGACGCCGCATCGGGGCGAAATGCACGGCGTCGAAGCACTCAACGAAGCATGCCAAAACCGTATCGCCGGGAATTTAATCGAGCGGGTTGGAGCCGTCGACGGTATCACGCTCTTTGATAAGGTTATCCAGACGCGCAATCGGCCGAAGTCGAACATGATTTGGGCTTACAACGCAGCCAAGCGCGCCCAGTTGGAAGTAGAAGTATTCAACGGTGAAATCGGCACTGTGGGTACCATGGGGCTCGACGCCAAGATCTGGAATACTCTGAAGACTGGCTACGGTCCTCGGCTCAAGCGATTTGCCGTCCAGTTTACCCGGAAGCCGGGCATTACGGTGGGATATGGTCGTAAAGTACCGACAGGCGGTAAATACCCGCGTAACGAAAGCGTCGAACAAAACCTGGAGCTAGCCTACGCAGTATCTATCCATAAAGCACAAGGCAGTGAGTTCGCTCATACCTTCGTAATTATTCCGTCTAGCACAGCTAGACCGGTTTCGGCCGAGCTAGTCTACACGGCGCTAACACGCGCGAGCCGGCACTGCACTCTGCTGATCCAACGCGACATCAACAGTCTGCTCGATGCCCGCCGACGCGAAAATGCACAGACTCCGCAGATCAATTCTTATCTGTTTGCTCTGCATGTAGCGAAGGAGATCCTAACGAACCGAAGGGGCTGGTATGAATCAGGCAAGATTCACGAAGCCTTGAGCGGTGATATGCTTCGCTCGAAATCTGAGGTTATCATTGCCAATTTGCTGCACGAACGCGAAATCCCATTTCGTTACGAGCGACCACTTTTTGCAGGGGATGGAACCCTTCGTCTGCCTGACTTCACAGTTACCTGGCGAGGTGTAACTTATTATTGGGAGCACCTCGGCTTGCTGGACCAAACCAGGTACGCCGAAGAATGGAAACGAAAACAGGCTTGGTACGACCGGTGGTTCCCCGGCAAGCTCCTTACCACCGAGGAAGGTCCCCATCTTAGCAAATCCGCGGCGGATACGATCGGAAAACTCCTTTCCTCCTGACGTTCGACGCCTTAGAGCTCCCGGACGGCACCTCGAAAGCGACGTTCCTAGTTGTTTCGGTGCACCGTCGAGGCCGTAATGGCAGAGGCGTTTCGCTCAGCAAGGAAGATATCTATTGATGTCCCAAGGATACGATCTCGTTGGCGATATGAGCTGCTGCCGGTTTGATGGACACCCGGTTAAGCTAATCCCACCTTTCGTTCGAACTGAACAGGGCTGAGATACCCGATCGTCGAATGGCGG
>LNFM01001469.1_pt1 | contig 93256 bp, 83 predicted proteins | sample 596031 | NCBI WGS metagenome assembly LNFM01 (sample SAMN04254537, study PRJNA301005) | activated carbon metagenome | isolation source: dual media filters at the Ann Arbor, Michigan drinking water treatment plant | place: USA: Ann Arbor
CTATCGCTTCGAATCTGCCCACCACCTGCCGAACCTGCCTGACGGGCACAAATGCAAGAACCTGCACGGGCACAACTACCGTTTGGAGATTGTCGTCTGCGGACCTCTCGATATTCGAGGGTTCGTCAAGGATTTTGCCGAAATTGATGCAGAACTGGCCCCACTCATCAAGAAGGTAGATCACCGACTCCTCAATGACGTCGACGGGCTCGAAAATCCGACCGCAGAGAACATCGCCGCATGGTTCTTCAAACGGATTGCCGATTGCGAGCGCGTCCGCGTTTATGAAAACGAAGACTGTTGGGCCGAAGTTGTGGCGGCAATATAGGGGGATATTGACCATGGCGTTCGTTGCCTTGTCCGCCCTATTTTTTGCTCGCACCCAGCTCCACCTCACACGCTGGCCTCCGGGTCGGCATCCCGCCGGAGGGACGCCCTCCAGACCGCTCTTTTTTGGACCAAGCCGGGACGAGCGGACGAGCAGAGTGCGACTTCGTGCGGTGGCCCGAGGCCGAGATCGACGGTCGCAGACCGAATTTCCGGAGCTGAAGGTATCGCGACAGCACCCCGCGTTCGTTCCGCGATTGTCCGAACCTGAGAGTGTCCGAACCTGAGAGTAGACCGCCCGCGCTCGGGGTGACAACATCATCCGTGCTGCTGACCCGTTTGTATGGTCCGGCCGTGCGTCGCAAGGGGAACGTCGATCTGGTTGAACGGTCTTGCATCAATGTATCCGGCCTCTGAGTGGAGCGGCTTATTGCTCCGGGCCATCATGGATATCAGCGCGCGATTGATCTGATTAGCGGACAGGCCTCGAAGTGGGCCAAACGGGTCACCAGTGTTTCGATCGCGCCGGGAAGACCGACCTCCATCGTTCGTTTCCTCTCGCAGACCTCGGCGGGTAAACTCGGATTGCTGCGCCTACATCGGCATCTCCTTCTCGGCCCTCAGGCCATTTCCCCTGTTCGATCGAAAGACCTTTCCCCCGCCCCGACCTGTGCTTGCGCGACGGCCGTGAGCGGAGGGCTCGTCAAGATTGGCCGCCGGATCAAGGCCGATGCTGGGCTCGGCGCTTTCAGGCCACATCTTGATGAGACCGAGCACGCGGCCAGACTCAGGCGGGTTGGGGCGCATCAGCGGTCCTCACGAACTCGAAGTCGCGGCCCTTGGCGAGCACCGCCCAGGTGATGCGGGCGAGCTTGTTGGCGAGCGCGATCGCCAGCACGTTATGGTGCAGGCGTTTCTTTGCTGCCGTAATCCAGCCGTCGAGACCATAGCGTGCCCAGTTATCTGGCCTGACCAGCACGACCCACGCCGCCTGCACGAACAGCTTCCTCAAGTAGCGGTTGCCGCGTTTCGAGATCTTGCCGAGGATCGTGCGGTCGCCCGTCGACATCTGCCGCGGCACGATGCCGAGCCAGGCCGCGAAATCGCGACCACTGGAGAAGATGTCGCCGGTGCCGATCGCGGCGACGGTGGCGCTGGAGATGATCGGACCGATGCCCGGCACTGTCATCGTCCGCTGGCAGTTGGGATCGGCAGCGGCGATCGCCCCGATCTCGCTCGACAGCGCCTCGATGCGTTCGTCGAGCCGCCGCCAGTCGCCGGCCAGATCCTCAATCACGTGCAGCATGCGTGGCGACAGGACGTCGGTGCGCGTCGAAAGGATGATCGGCAGCTCGGTGCGCAGGAACCTGATGCCCTGGCGCACCGCGATGCCGCGCTCGAGCATGAAGGCGCGGATCTGATTGACGATGCCGGTGCGCTGGCCGACGAAGCGCTCGCGCACACGGTGTAGGGCTTGCAGATCGAGCTGATCGGCGGTCTTCGTCGCGACGAACTTCATCATCGGCCGCTGTACGGCTTCGGCAATCGCCTCGGCATCGTTGAAGTCGTTCTTCTGGCCCTTCGCATAGGGCCGCACGTACTTCGCCGGCATCAGCCGGGCGTCATGGCCGAGCGCGATCAGCTTGCGGGCAAGATGATGGGCGCCGACACAGGCCTCCATGCCGATTAGGCACGGTGGCAGATTGGCGAGCCACGTTTCGAGCTGTCCGCGAGAGAACTTGCGGCGCAGCACGATGGCGCCGCGCTTGTCGAAGCCAACGACGTGGAACGAGTTCTTGCCGATGTCGATGCCGACTACGGCGATCTCAGCGCTTGTGGTCTTGGGCATGGGCGTGCTCCTGTTGACGCAGCCCCCAGCCGGGCTCCACTATAAGCTATCGGCGGGGGTAGGTGGGAGCACGGCCGGACCATCCCATTAGCAGACTCATTCGATCGTTCGTGACCGGACAGGATTTCGTCTGCTGTCCGGTCGGTTAGCTGAAAAACTTTATTCTCAGACGAGTGGGGTGTTGTGGCGAAGCTCCCGTGGCAATCGGTGCGTTCCAAACGCTCATCGTCGGCGCTCGTGTCTACCACTTGCCCTGCAGCGTGATACCGACCTCGCCGTTTCCATTCTGCACCACGGTTGTGGAATTGCGACGGCCGAACTGGAAAAGACCGTGGGAATTGTTATTGCCATTTTGCGTGATCGTGCCCGAATTATCCCGTCCACGCTGAAACACGTAGGCGTTGTTGCCACGTCCGCGCTGCGCGATAGCCGCGCCATTGTTCGACCCGCGCTGATCGGTCTTTGAGCGGTTTTTGAGATCGCGGAACATGCCGTACAAACCCAAGCCCTGACGGATAACTTCAGCGCTCTCGCCGCGCGGCCGCAATGTAATGCTGACGCCTTCAGCTTGGGCTGGAGAGAATGCAGCGGAGATCGCAGTGATCGCGACGAGGGGGACGACTGCAAGGCGCTTCAGCATGACACGACCCTTTTCAACCTCGAGAGTTCAACTTCGATAGTGTCGAGAGTAGCAGCGTCTGCCTGAACCGCATTCGAACGGCGCATGCAATCGGCATTCATCTTGAGGCGTCTTCGATGCATGCCTATCGGCTTAGTTCCGGCGCAATCGGGCGTTACATGAGCGGCATCAGGGAGATAGCTCGTGAGCGACGCACAAGACGATCTTTGGCGTGATTTTCCGAGGACGGCAACGGAGTTCGAGGCGCGGTTTGCGACCGAGGAGGATTGCCGGGCCTACTGGATCGAGGCGCGTTGGGGCGGCGAGCCTGCGTGTGCGCGCTGCACGAGCAAACGGGTCTGGACAATCCGCTCGGGCACGACATTCGAGTGCGCCGAGTGCGGTCATCAGACGAGCCTGACGTCGGGCACGGTGCTGGAGAAGACGAGAAAGCCGCTCAAGCTGTGGTTTCGCGCGGTGTTCGAGATCTCGGCGCGGCGTAACGGCATCTCGGCCAAGGACCTGCAACGGATCATGGGGTTCGGCTCCTACGAGACGGCGTGGACCTGGTTGCACAAGCTGCGGGCCTCGATGGTGCGCGAGGAGCGCGAACCACTCGGCCCTTTCGTGCAGGTGGACGAGGCGCTCGTGGGGGGCAAGGGCGGCCCGCACAAGGAACTGGTTCTGCTCGCCGCGGAAGCCAACGGCCGCGTCCGCCTCGCCCACGCGGCCAACAATGACGCAACCACCTTGAAGCGCTTCGCCGACGCCCAGATCGCAGCCAACGCACAGGTCACGACCGACGGGCACGCTGGCTAAAATGCCAGGAGCCTGGGCGACCGGCCGCACGAGGCGCGCATCCAGACCAAGGCCGAACGACGCGAGGCGGACGCGCTGCAGGCGTGCCATTGGACGGTGTTGCTGTTGAAGCGCTGGCTGCTCGGCACGCATGCGGGTGCCATGCGGCGCAAGCATCTGCAAGCCTACCTCGACGAGTTCGCCTTCCGCCACAACCGCCGCAAGACCAACGGCGTCGCCCGCATCTCGGCCCGTTTGATCGAGGGGCTGGTGGCGACCAAGCCACTCACAGGCCGCCGGTTGGTCAAGGACACGATCGCCTGCCGCTGGTTTGCACCGCCACCTCAGCCAGAACTAAGCCGATAGGCATGTCTTCGATGCCCGTCATGCAACGAGCCCGGCAGGTTGCGCCGGGCTCTTTCAATATTTTCGCATTCTTGGCACGCCGTCAGAGAGAGCCGCTGACTCGCTGGTTGCATTCCGTTGTCCGCCCATCGGCGGTGACCGAGAGCCGAGCGGTGTAGGTTCCATTGCCACCAAGGCTGACCGAGCTGACGACAGCCGAGCCGCCACTGACCGAGAAGTCACCGGATTGGTCGATATTGGAACTATTGCCGCCGGATGAGACGACGCGCAGGCGGTAGCTGCCCGAAGTCGCTCCTTGAGCGCTGACGATGGCTTTGAGTCCGACCAAGCTGCCGGAGCGCGACACCTGGATGTCGCACGAGAGCGGATCACGGGCAGCTGTCGCGGGAGTTGCCGGATGGACAAGCGCACCTATGACGCCGACCGTGGCAAGGGCTGCCATGACGACGCCATGGCGCGTGACATAAAGGATCGACATGGCTGCTACTCCTTCGGAAGAAGTGTGAGAAGATGCTGCTTCTCATACACCATAAGATAGAAGATGCAGGATCTCAGTCCTGCACGATCACGGATACGTTGCCTGCACCGACCTGGGTCGTATTCGCTCGATTATTGCGTCCAGCCTGGATCACGCCGACAGCATTTCCATTGCCGTCCTGAGAGGTGACCACGGTATGGCCCGTGCCGAATTGAGCCACGCCAGCGATGTTGCCACGACCATTCTGGTAGGTTGAAGCGGAGTGATGATTGCCGCTCTGACCGACGACGGCACGATTGTGGTTGCCGTACTGGCGGCTGTGGGCCGAGTTACTAGAGCCGTCCTGTTGTACGGTGAGACGATTGCGGTAGCCGCGCTGGCTGCCTGCGGCGCCATTTGCCCAGCCGCGTTGCTGGATCGAGACGTAGCCTTCGGCATGTGCCGGCACAACTGACGTGCTCACGGTTGCGCCGAGGGACAGCGCAAGGGCTGCGAGGGAAAGGCTGAGACGGGACGACATGGTGACACTCCTAAGGGGTTGGGTTGAAGCTCCCAAGCTCGATGGAACGAACCATGCGCTCTATCGGCTGAACCGTGTCTGAAGTGCTTGTTCACCCGCAGTTTATATATCCGGCGCGTGCTGAAGGCAGACTGGCGTGCTGGATGTCCGGAGCTGGAAAATGCGGACGTCGTCGACGACTTGTCAGATAGCGGCGGCTCCTGGCCCACTTGATGAGTGGCCTATCCGCCCACCATCGTCGGCAATCGAACCTATCGCGTCAGGTCCCGAGGGGCATCTGTCCCGTGCACTTGGGGAAAGCTGAACAATGCCACGGCTCTGTCAGATCACTGATGGCTTGGATGCTTCGGGTTTCGGTCGATGGACCATGCTGCAGCTTTGCTCCGGCGCCGATCACGCCATGTATCTCTGAACGATCACCCATAGACCAACGAGCACCATCGCAACACCTGCCGCGCGGGAGATCTTCTCGCCTTGCGGTGCGATTTTCTCGATCAAAACATAGATAGATAGGCCAGCAATCCAAATGAGGTTCATGACGCCGCCTGCAAACAGCAGCGCCATCAGGAACCAGCAGCAGCCGAGACAGTAAAGTCCGTGCTTCCATCCGAGCCGTATGGCGCCTGGGGCACCGGGACGGAAGTGCTCGGCGAGATACTGGACGGGCGACCGGCAGTGCTGCAGACAGGCGACTTTGAGCGGCGTGAATTGATAAAGGCCAGCGGCAATCAGCACCACGGCGGTGAAATAGGCACTGATACTCCACATCATCATCTGGTTCAGGAGCCCGGCACGCTCCAATCCCCATTGAAGCCCCGTCGCGACCACACTGAAGCAGGCCCATGCCAGGAGATAGCCAAGCGCGAAGACGAACGTGGGCACGACCCCATCGGGGAGTTTGCCCTGTCGTTGTTCATGGCGGTAGGCGCGTGCGTAGAGCAAAATCAAGGGGGCTGCGCTCGGCGTCATCATGGCGATCATCATGATCCACCACATAAAGAACATCACGACCGCATAGCCGATCGTCCAATTCTCTGTCGGGCAGTCGTGAAGCGGGGGAGGAAACCGCCACGTCGTCATGTCGAGGGCGCTCATGCCGGTCCCGGAGCCGACGACGATCCATAACCACGCCAGCGCCGTAATCAGCAGCAAGCCGGCCAGGACGATGGTGCGCTCACGCCGCAGGAGCGTCTCGACGGCCGTCGCAGCTGCGGTCATGACAGGTTACGCTTTGCGGCTCTTGACGACGCCGTGGTTGTTGAGGTGGAGCCGGGCGAACTGACCATAGCTGTCCTTGAGATTGAGCTGGATCTTGCCCTGCGTGGTCGCGGTCCCGCTCCCCATCTCGGCGACCTCGTACTCGAACCCGTGCGGGATATCGATGCGAACGCGATGTTCGGTACCCGTGACGGGATTCTTGATCGGCTCGCCGCGGCAGTCGGCAACGCCCGGCACGACGAAGCGCCCCTTGCGTGCGTCGACATCGACGTCGAAATCGATCTTCGAGAAGATGGGGGCATAAACCTCGATCAAGGTCGAAGCGAAGACCGCGAACACGGTCGCGAAAGGGTCGGTATCTTGTCCCGACATGATTTTGAGGATCGCATCGCGCTGAGCCGGATTTGCACGCTCATCAACGAAGGGCTGAGCCTTGCCGTTGCCCTCATGAATGGCCTTGGGCCATTGAAAAATCCCGCCAAAACGCAACCCGTCAAGCTTGACGTCGCCGTAGTGACCTTCGGTGATCTCATTGCAGACAACGGCCTCGCAGTTGCCATAGGTGGGCAGGGCGTTGAACTGGCAGGGGCAGCCGTAGGCGCAGTTGCAATTTGCAAACTCGATCGTACGGATTTCCCACGGTGTCATCGGGTGCCTCCCATGAAGGTCCAGGTCCAGTCTTCGGCATCATACCCTAGTTGTCTATGTCCGGTAAGGTGTCGGGGAACAGATGATCGGCAAGATAATCCGCTCCGTCATTGCAATGCACCCTATTGATGCTGTGGACGGCTCCTCCCGCCGGCGCGTGAGCGCCATGAAGCTGGTTGCCGATGAGGTGACCGCTATTCGGAGGAGCAACTCATGCAAGCAATCGCAATCATCGGTCTCGACATTGCGAAGTCGGTTTTCCAGGTTCACGGCGTTGATGCCGAAGGGAATATTGTCACCCGCCAGCAATTGAAACGCGCGCGGGTTCTGGCCTTCTTCAAGAAGCAGTCTCCCTGCTTGGTCGGCATCGAGGCCTGCGCGTCGTCGCATTATTGGTCGCGCGAACTGCAAGCCCTCGGGCATACGGTCAAGCTCATGCCGCCGGCCTATGTGAAGCCCTATGTCAAACGCCAGAAGAACGATGCCGCCGACGCCGAGGCGATCTGCGAAGCGGTGCAGCGGCCGAACATGCGCTTTGTGCCGACCAAAACTGTTGAGCAACAAGGGTGTCTCGTCTTGCACCGAACGCGCCACTTGCTGATCAGGCAGCGAACCTCAGTCATCAACGCCATACGCGCTCACCTCGCCGAGTTTGGAATTGTTGCGCCGCTTGGCCGCAACGGCGTAGAAGAGCTGCTGGATGTCGTTGCCAATCCGGAGGATGAGCGTGTGCCAGAAACGGCTCGCATGTGCTTGTTACTGCTCGACAAGCAGCTGCAGCTCGTCAAAGCGCAGGTTCTTGAACTCGATCAGCGTCTCAGCGCCTGGCATCGTTCGAACCAGACATGCAAGCGTCTCGATGCGATCCCAGGCATTGGGCCCGCACTCGCCACAGCCCTCGTCGCCAGCGTTGCCGATCCGAAGGCGTTTCGATCTGGCCGCGATTTCTCCGCGTGGATTGGGCTCGTGCCGAAACAGAATTCCAGCGGCGGCAAAGAGAAGCTTGGCAGCATTACGAAGCAAGGCGAGCGCTACTTGAGGAGCCTGTTCTATACAGGTGCAATCTCTGTGATCCGATATGCCAAGATCCACGGAACGAAGTCGAGACCCTGGCTGACAAAGCTCCTTGAGCGTCGGCCAGCGAAGGTCGCGGCGATTGCGCTCGCCAACAAGATGGCGCGCATGGCTTGGGCGATGATGGCCAAGGGCACGAGCTACAAGGAACCCGTCGCCCTGCCTCGATAGGGCTTGGCGACGAAGAGCGAGATCGCGCCGGCAACGGTGTGATGGAACGGTTGGAAAGGGCTGACAGCACGTAATGCAGAACCGGTCGATCCGGTGATCAGGACAACCCATTTGGGCCAGCGCATTGTCGAATGCGTCCTTTTGACCGGGACCTGATCCGCGGAAGGCATTATGGCCAGCAGCCACTGTGCGCTGCATTCAAAGGCCGAACACATGGCTGCTCCGACCAGCGCTGCAACGTGCCGAACCCCTTGACAACCCGGAGCCGTCCACACATGGCCCAGTCCGTTTTTGTAGTCCGCAGCCGTAAGCGTCCGCTGTCCCCCCAATCAGCGGACTATGCCCGTCATCGACCTCGCTCGTCAATGACGACCCGCCCGCCTACTGCCCCTGCCTTGGCCCATAGTACACCTCCGTCACCCGGAACTTCCCGTCAACGCGTTTGCACTGGACGACGATGTCGACCAGCATCGTCAGCAGCCCACGGATGTCGTCGCGCGCCAGATCCTGGCCGCCTTCGCTCTCCTTGACGAGCAGGGTCAACTGCTCGAAGGCGAGGCGGGCGCTGTCGGCGTGGACGGTGGTGATCGAGCCGGGGTGGCCGGAGTTGACGTTGCGGATGTAGTAGAACGCGGTGCCGTCGCGCAGTTCCTGCAGCAGGATGCGGTCGGGTCGCATGCGCAGGCAGGATTCGAGCAACTCTTTCGGTCCGACCTTGGCGAGGCCCTGCGCGCCCTTCGAATAGAACAGCCGCACATGGTTCGGCTGGGGGATGACCAGCTCCGGCGTGTCCTCGATGGTAATTACCCGCTCATGCGCGGGGATCTTCGCGATCAGCGCCTTCGACAGTGTGGTCTTGCCCGAGCCGGTCGCGCCTGAAATCAGGATGTTCTTGCGCGCCACGACGGCGCGCCCGAGAAACTCAGGCCAGGCGCCGCGGTCGTACAGGTCCAACAACTCTGCGTCGGCACGCGGCGCGACCGACGGCGGGCGCACATCTGCAAACAGCCCGCCATGTTCGAGATCGAACAGCGACAGCGTCACGCTCGACGGCTTGCGGATGGTCACACTGACCGTTCCGCGCGTGACCGCCGGCGGGATCACGATCTGGATACGCTCGTCGCCCGGCAGCGTCGCCGACAGAACGGGCCGGGTTTCGTCGATGACCTGCGCCGAGGTGCTTGCGACCGCGCGCGCCAGTCGCATCAGGCGATCGAACGTCAACTCGGGCGCCTCGTGCCGGGTCCAGCCGTCGCGCCCTTCGGTGAGAATTTCACCGGGCGTGTTGACGACCAGCTCGTAGAGATCGGACCGGGCCAGGAGCCGCGAGAACGGCTCCAGAAGCGTCACCACGACGGCCTTGTCTTGATTTCTGGCGGACACTGGCATCAGTCCTTGAGACTGCGGCCGGCGGGAATGGCCGCACCGTATGTTTCGCTGGCTGCCGGACCGAACTCGCGCTGCAGCTCGGCCTGCGACTTCACCCGCAGCCTGTAGATGTGGGAGAAGTCGAGATCGCGCCCGACCATGATGTTGACCAGCTCGCCCTGGTGCTTGATCAGCGTCGGCGGGATATTGATCGACTGCTCGACGGCAATGGCCGCGCCCTGCTTACCGGCCTGTGTGCTGCCATTCGCCTGGATGTTGCTACCCTGCTGCAACTGCTGGCCGGCGAACTGCGATGCGTCGCTGACGATCGACAGCAGCATCGCCGAACCGAAGCGTTCGAGCCAATGATCATCGACGTAGCCATCGAAGCCGGCGCGGCCGATGGCGTCGGTCGCAGGCGAGGCGATGGTGATGATCACGCCTGTCGGCGTCTTGGCACGGTTCCACAACACGAACAGGCGGGACTGGCCGCGCTTGAGGCCGCCACGATACTCGCCGATGACCTGCGTGCCCTTTTCGAGCAGCACAACGCGGCCGTTGTCCGACAGCACGTCGCGATTGATGACGCAGGTGGCAAAGCCCGGCTGATCGGATTGCAGCGCGGTCTCCAGCACGCAGGGTATCGAGGTGCCCATGGCGATGATGGTGTCGCGATTGCCGATGTGGCCGGCGCGCGATCCTTCAAGCACGGTCGGCTTGAGCAGTTTCTCGAACGCTCCGCCGTCCTCGGCGCCCGTGGGCTGAGCGCCGTAGGCTGCCATCGAGGCTGAACTTGCAGTCGCGGCACCCTGCGCCCGGTTCTGACGATTGAAGGCCATGACCGGCGCGCGGCGCGCCGAGTCCATCAGATCGTTCTTCTCCGGCGACGGCGGCAGCAGCGGCGGTGTCGGCAGCGCGGCGGCCGGCACGAACTGCGCGACCGGCGGTTGGGGAGCGGGCACTGGCAACTGCGCCGCTTCGAACGCCGCCGTCTGGCGGATGATCACCTTTTCGGGCGCGACCGCCTTCGTCTTAGGCGTTTTCATGGTGGCCCAGAGCGCAGTACCGGCGAACATGACCAGCGCCGCAACGGCGATGCCGCGTTTGAGCATGACGTTCTGCGTGCCGCCTGTCGTGGCGACATGCTCGCGGCGCTCGCCGCGGATTTCGGACTTGGAATCGAGCGTGACGGTCATCACCGGCCTCCCGTGTTGCGTTGATCAAGTTTGGCTGGCGGCGCCATACCGACGGGCGCAGCCAGAACCGCGGGTGGCGGCAACGGTGACGCCACCGACATAGGTGCTTTCAACGCCGGCCCGGCGACGAGCCGTTCGACGGCCGGTGACGTGGTCTTGGTGCCGGGATCGAGGCCCTCGGGCTTGTAGCCCTCGTTGAAGAGACAGAGGACGTCGTGGCCACGCCGCAGAATGAACTTGGCCGCAATGGCGTGCACCAGGACCAGTTCGCCCTGAACCGACTTCGGCACCAGGCTTTCAGTGCCGTCGGTGTTGACGAGGAAGATCGCCGGGACTTCTGTATTGCCGGCGAAGGCCATCGTCGTCACCTTGCCGTTGTCGTAGACCGACTTCGGCTCGATGGCCTCTGCCCCTTGCGCCGAGTAGCGCCAGTTGCGCGGACCGTAGGTCTCGTGGAAGGCGAGCACTTGGCTCGCCTCTCCGGACTTGGCCACAGCACTGCGCTGTGCCCCCTCCAGTCGGCGACGTTCCGCGTCATCGGTGGGATAGCGGTATTTCACGTAGAAGAACGCGTCCGGCGCAGGACCGACGCTACCGTCGCGCCCTTCCTTGCCTTGGCTCATGGTCAGCTCAAGCTGATAGCTGCGCTTCGAGCCGTCGCGCCGTGTCGTGACGACACTCAGATTGGTGGCGGGCTGGTTCTCTCGCGGCTTGAGGAACAGAATATTGCCTGCCGGCGCGATCTCCCAGGCGACCGTGTTGCCAAGCGCGGCATGGGCGATGTCCTCGTCGGCGGCGAACTCGATCTGCACCGACGAACGCAGCGTGCCGACGATCCGGACGACATTGAATGGCTGGTAGTCGACGAACCGGATGCGGCCATCATCAGGGGCCTGGCGCGGCGTCTCGACGGCGAGCGCGGATGCAGCAATGCCAAGAACAAACAGTCCGGCAAGGAATGGTTTGGTGATCATCATTGCAACACCTCCGGATCGGCGCGGTATTCGGATACGACGAAGCCCAGCGGATTGACGAGCCGGTCGGTGGTCGACATCGGCGCGTTGACGTAGGCAAACGTCAGCGTGGCCACCCAGTGGGTGGTGCGCACGTCATCGCCGCGGGTGACGGTGCGCAGATAGCGGACCGAGACGACCGACTTGTTGATGAGCGAGATCGCCTTGACCGCGATGCGGGCGTTGGCGGTACGGCCATAGATGTTCTGCGGGCTCTCGGGATTGCCGCCACGATAGATCGCGGCGAACCGGGCTTGCTCAGGCTGCGTCGACAGCAGCGAGGCCGTCTTGAAGTTCTCCTCGGCCTCAACAGCCACATATCCTTCACGCGCCCGCACGTAACGGGCCGCAAAGAACTTGGTCACGGCCTCGTCGTAGCGGCCGGCTTCGCTGGTGAGTGCGCTGACGACATCGACGATCCCCGTCGCATTGTCGACCCGGATCACGAACGGCTCGACGGACTTCAACGGTGCCAATGCGGCAACGGCCAACGCACTGCAGGCGGCCAGTACGGCAGAAACGCCAGCGATGCTCCAGGCCGTGCGTGTCGAGCGATAGGCGGTCAACAGCCGGTCCTGATCGAAGCGTCGAGCGCGTTCGAAATATTCTTTCAGTGGCTCTTGGGTCATCTCTGGTCTCCTCACCCACACGCCAGGCGTGACGCGGTATCGTTCAGATCGGAGCGCTTCTCGTAGCTCCAGAGACCCGCATTGAGAGCCCGGCGGGCGCCGCCATCGCAGGACGGCAGCGGGTAGCGGATCGACGCGCAGCCGGATGTGATCGCTGACACGAGCAGCAACGCGGTGAAGGTTCGAAGGGTCATGATGTCTTGCCTTTCAGTTTGGTCCAGGCGGCCGTTGCGGCGCGTCCACTGGCGGACGCTGCCGCCGCACCGGCGCGATAGGGCGTGCCGTTCTTGAGATCACGCGAGGCGCTGTAACCGTAGGACAGCGATGCTCCGCCGGCCGCAAGTGCCGAGGCGATCGATGGCAGCTGGTAGAAGATGATGGCCGCCGAGGTCGACACGGCGCCGACCGACATCGCCGTCATGAGGAAGTCGGCGTAGCCATTGCCCATCCGGTAGACCTCGCCGATCGTGGTGATCAGCAGGGCGCCGGTGGCAACGGCCAGAATCTGCAGCACGACGTAGTTCACGAGCTGCCCGATCCAGGCTTCCGTGAACCGCCGCGTCGCATCGAACATGGCGAGCGCGATGAACGCGGGCCCGAGCGCCAGCACCAGCGCGAGCGCAACTTTGGCGTACAGCGATACGATGAACCCGATCGAGGCGACCACGAACGACGAGATGATGACCAGCATCCAGGCGAGGGCGCTGAAGAACGCCTCACTGATGCTCCAGCTACTGGCTTTCTTCAGGATCGCGTGGGCGACCGCCTGGCCCTGATCGAGCAGCGCGTCGAACGCCGAGGCCGACGTTGTCGCGCCGGAGTTGAGGGCACTGCCGATCTCGTTGGGGATCGAGTGGAAGAAGAGTTCGACGACGTAGGTCTGATAGTCGCCCGCATTGCGAACCAGCATGACGATGACGCCGAGCTTGAGCGTGCGGAACGCAAACTCGGTCAGCGGATCGTTGATGGTGCCCCGGATGATCAGAAAGCCGTAGATGATGACGTAGAGCGTCAACGCCGTGGTCAGCGGTCCGCTGACGTAGGACGCGACGCCCTGGGCGCCGGCGCTGATGAACTGGTTGAGCGGCTCTGTCAGCCGCTGTTCGAGCGTCTGGAAAACGGTGTATCCGGCCATGGCTGTTTCTTCCCTCTTACTGCGACGGGGTGCCGGGCGAGGCCGTACCCATGGTGTCGACCCGGCGACGCCAGTCTTCCTCGCTGCGCTGCTTGACGACTTCGAGCTGGGCCTGCTGGACCATGCGAAGCCCCTGCATGCGCAGCGTGTCGGTCTGCAGGAACGCAATCTCGGCCTGGAGCCGCGCCTGCAGATCCATGGTCGTCTTCGGGTCTTGGGACTGGCCGATCTGTTGGCGAAGCTGGTCAATGCCCTCGATGCGCTGCGTGGCCGCGTCGTACATCTGCTGTCCGATCGACATGGCGCCGGCGTTCTGCCGCCCCAGGCGCTTCAGCTCGGAGGAATAGAAGTCGTTGCCCGGCAGTCCGTAGACGCTGTTGCTGGCCTGGAACTGGGCGGCAGACGCGCCAGCCGGTCCGGTACCCTGGCCGCTCATGAGTTGCTCGACCGATGCAAAATCGGCGGGCAATGCCTTGCGAATGGCCGGATCATTCAAGACGCGCGCGATATCACCCATGTTGGTGATCTTGTTGAGCGAGCCATAGAGCTGCTGCGCCTGTGTCAGCTGCTGGTTCATGGTGTCCAACTGCGACTTCAATTGCACGAGCTGCTCGATCTGCTGGGTCAGCGCCGTGATGTCGAAAACCGGGATGCCCTGCGCCAGGGTGGCGGTTGCCGTACCGACGGCCACCACGGCTGCGATAGCTATCGATGCTGTTGGTTTGTTGCGGATCATGGTCAGCTTGCCTTTCGATCGATAGGGAGCGCAGCGGCGGCGCGCATGCGCTGATGGAAGTGTTTGAGCCAGACGGCCGGGTCGTCCCCGAACTCCTGGCGGAGCGCGTCGACCAGCTCGACGGACGCGGTGCGTCCCGACAGGACCGCCAGCTCCTCGTCAAAACCGCGCAAATTCAGCTCGGCGACGACGCTGTTGTGGCCCTGCTTGACGATGAACCGGCGGCTTTCGGCGGAGAGTTCCTTGCCGATCAGATCGAACTCGCGGTCGGTGAGCTTGAAGCCATCGACATAGTCGCGCCGGTCGCCGCGCGAATTCGGCATGAAGATCTGGGTCGGGCACTGCTCGATGATGGTGTGCGCAATCGGCGACGTGATCGCGTCACGCGGTGATTGCGTCGCAAACAGCATCAGGCCGTTCTGTTTCCGGATGGTCTTCAGCTTGTTCTGGGCGAGATCGCGGAAACCCTCGTCGGCGAGCGCCTTCCAGAACTCGTCGATGACGATGATGATGCGCTGGCCATCGATCAGCTGTTCGACGCGGTGGAACAGATAGCTCATCAGCGGCGTGCGGATTTCCGGGTTGTCCAAAAAATCCGTCATGTCGTAGCCGAGGAAGGTCGCGCCGATGCCGATATCGTCCTCGGCGTTGTCGAACACCCATCCGAGCGGTTGGCCAGCCTCCCAGCGTTTTATGCGCGCAGCAATTCCTTCGGATTCGGTGTTGTTCAGAAACGTGCGCAACGCGGCCAGGCTACGCTGCGTGCGCGGTAGATCGGCGAGGCCGTCGATGGCCATGGCGATGTCACTGAGATCGGAGACCGACAATGGCCGGTCGGTGGCGACGAGCTTGCCGACCCACTGCGCCAGGAACACTTTGTTGGCCGGCGTCAGTTCGAGCCCCTTGAGCGGCGCGCATCCCGTGGGCTGCCCGTTACGCAGCGGCAGATACGTGCCGCCGGCGGCGCGGACGAACAGATCGGCGCCACGGTCCTTGTCGAAGAAGACCATGCGGGGCGCGTGTTTCTGCAGCTGCGCCAGCATGAAATTGAGGATGACGGTCTTGCCGGAGCCCGATGGGCCGCAGACGAACGTGTTGCCGAGGTCGCCGAAGTGGAAATTGAAATAGAAGGGCGAACCGCTGGCGGTCTTGAGCAGCGCCACCGCCGGTCCCCAGGTGTTGCCGTCCTTGCGGCCGATCGGATAGCCGTGGAAGGGCGACAACGCCGCGAAGTTGCGGGTGGTGATCGCCCCCGACCGGGGCCGCAACGAAAAGTTGCCGGGCAACTGCGCCCACCAGGCGGCCTCAAGCCCCAGATCCTCGCGCGAGACCACGGCGCCGCCGTTGGTCAGATGCGCGCGCGCCTTGCCCATGTTGTCGGCAAGCTGCTTGACGGTGTCGGCATAGACGGCCAGCGACAGGTGATGCTCGCCCAGCAGGAAGCGGTTGGACTCGAGATCGTCCAGCGCCTGGGTCAGCTCCTCGATCTGGGAGCCCGCCTTGTCGTTGGCCGAGACCATCTGGTTCTGCTTGCGGCCCATGACCTCTTTACCGGCCGCCTTGGACATGAAGCAGAACGACTGCGAGACGATCAGCTCGAACGGCAGCGTCAGCAGCCCATCGAGCATGCCCGGTCGCGTCCGCGCCGGATATTCCTTGAAGCCGAACAGGCCGGCGAACCGGCTCGTTCCCTCGTAGCGTTGCTCGACGGTCTCGCGGCCGATGATGACGCGGTCCGAATAGATCGCCGAGGATATCGGGCCGTCCGTCAGCGGCACCCGTTCCGGCCGCCCGCCGATCAGGCGGTGCAGGACCTCGGACGGCTCGGAGAACGCAACGCCGTCGGCCTCATAGAGCCCGAGCAGGCGGGGGCTGTAGCGGGCAAGCCCGGCGATCGCATCCTGGGTGGCGTCGTGCAGCTTCTTGTGTGCCTCGACGTCGAGTTCGGTGTGATCGCGACGGACTTTGCGCAGCCGTTTGACGAGCGCACCGACCTTTTCCGTCACGTCGCCGGCTGGCGACCAGACGAGCGTCAGATAGAGATCGTTCTGGAACAACTCCTCGCCGGTCATGCGGGCTCGGTACTTGGCATCGAGACTGGCGGCGAATGCGTTCGAGAACGCGCCGTCGGGATACTCGTTCGACCGGCGCCGGATGATATGCGACCAGAGAGCCAGGCGCTCGTCGCCGATATTGCGCAGCAGCGTATTGAGATCCCGATGCAGCGCGTTGATGTCGCGCACGTCGGCGGTCTCGAACGAGATGCCGTCGAGAGCGACCATTGTCATCAACGCGCGCGATTTGAGCACGATGGTGTGGGCGTCGGCGTGCCGCACGTAAGGAATATACGTCTCGGCCGCCAACTCGCGGGACTTGAGAGTGATTGCGTTAGACATGGCCGAGGTCCCTTTCATCGTAGTGCTTGACGAGGCGCAGTGGCGTGACGCTCGCCCCGCCCCAAAGAGCCGTGTTGCGGGCGCGACCACGCGTATCGAGCCACGCCATCAGAATGCGGAACGCGTTGTGGTCGTAGCGGACGACGGCGCGGCAGATCAGGTGGATGGGAATGGCGACGAGGCCGTAGAGCAGCGATCCGCAGACGAGGAACAACAGCGCCGAGGCGATGACGTTGATCCCCATGGCCTCCATGGTGACGCCGGCGATCATGGCCGGCCGGGTGCAGGCCAGAAACAGCGTGTCGTCTTCGAGTGCACCCGGTTCGGTCATGGCCATTACGCTCCCGCAATCGTCGAGACGATCTCGGAGGCGCCGAAGATCAGCGCGATGCCAAGCACGACGAAGGCGGCTTTGCGCAGGTCCATGTGGCCGAACATCCAGGCGATGCCGGTTGCGATCACGGCAATGATCGCGAGCAGCCTGGCGACCTGACCGGTGAGCATAGTGACGATGTTCTGCAGCACGCTTGGAATATCGGCGTGTGCTGGCTCGGCGCCGAGCACGGATACGGCAAAGCCGACGGCGCAGAGTGCAATGAGGGCACGGGACTTCGAGAGTTGAGGCTTCATTTGCGTTTCTCCTGTTGAGTGAACACCAAGACGGATGCCGTTGTGCCGGCGCCGCCGAACACGTCCCAAGCGGGCACCGCCTTTGGCGCAGCAACGCGCACAGGCGGAACCAACGGTTCGATGGTTTGGGCTTCCTTGCGGGCGTTTGCCGCCCGTACCGGATCGGATTCGCGGACGACGAGAACGGAGAGATCGCTGCCGATCTTGCCGCGTGCCTCGGCAATGTGAATGTCGTAGCCAGCGACCGACGCGGCGGCCGATCTCCCGCCGTACTTGAGCAGCGCGACGCGCTCGGCGGCGGCATCCGCGTGTCCTGCCTTTCGGGCAGAGACAAGATCGCGATCCAGCAATTGCGCCAGCCCCGCCAAATTGCGGCAGGCATCGAACGCATCGACGATGCTGAGCCCGGCGCGGGACAGCTTGCCGCTGTCGATTCCGCCAAGGCCCAGAGCGACGGCCTTGCCTTCGTCCATATGTCCGACGGCGACCGCGACTGCCTCGCCTTTGCTCTTGGGCGTCGGGTCGATCCGACGACCGTCGACGCGGATCGACAACGGCGAAAGCCCGCTCTCGACGCTGATGACGGCCGCGAGCGTCGGCAAAGAGATCTCGATGCCGGGCGCACAGCGGTGCGCCAGCTCCAGAAAAGCAATGTCCATGGGGTCAGTACCAGAAGCGTTGGGTTGATTGGCCGGGCGGCGTCACGTCGACGTAGCCGTAACCGTGCTTGCGATAGAATTTGCCGTCGGTGCCGCTGGTCGAAGCGCTGGCTCCGCTGCAGCTCGGAAAGGCATTGCCGCGCCTCAGCGCATCCCACAGCTTCGAGATCGGCCCAACGCACTCGGCGTACTGCGTCGGGCCGCCGGGGTTCGCGAGACACAGCAGCACCTGACAGCCCCAGTCCTGCGCGTGCGCAGGAGCCGCGACGCCCGCCGACACGGCGACGCTAATGGCGAATGATTTCCAGCGAGTGCGTGCCACGAAAATGCTCCTGCGATTGTTCCTAATTTCATGTCCAGTAACGCGGACACGACAAACGCAATGAGCAACGACACTGATGACCAGGCAGGCTTGACAAGGATTTCTAAAGACGAATCTGCCCGCCAATCTCGTGAAGGCTGGGTAGATCGTCCGCCTCGAACCGGCGACTGGGAATTATCCTCGGGGGCGGCGTTGGAGTGTGGAGACTGGTGGGAATTCTATTTGTTCAGGAGACGCGGATGAAGACACCAGTTTATCTGGTGCTGGCCATTCAACGGGGAGCGCATGGCATTCGACGGCTTCACGATCCGAATCTACGTACCCGACGGCAACCCGGACGGTGTGCGGTTCATCGACCGCATGGCCTCCACCGGGCTCGCGATCTCGTTCCCGCGGGCGCAGTGGCCGCGGATCAGGTCCCGTCCCGAGTTTGAGCGCGCCGGGATCTACGTGCTGACGGGTTATGCGGCAGAGGACCCGGACCTTCCGACGCTCTACATTGGCCAAGGCGACGGCGTCTTGGACCGAATCGACAGTCATTTCGATAAAAAAGTCTTCTGGGACTGGGGTTTTGCTTTCGTCACCAAGTCAAGCGACAGCGGCTTCAACCGGGCGCACATCACGTGGTTGGAGCACATGCTAGTCACACGGGCGCGGTTGGCCGGCCGAAGCCGTCTCGACAACGGCAACACTCCCAGTGAGCCAACGCTGTCTGAAGCCGACAAGGCGGACACAAATCTGTTCCTCAAGGAGTTCCTGCAAGTTCTGCCATTGGTCGGATTGCGCGCCTTCGAGGTTCCCGTGCCGGTAGCGACGCCGAACACTGCAAATGTGGTCCCGGCAACGATACCTATTGCTTCCGACGAACCCGACACGATCATCGCGCCCGCGCAGAAGGATGGCTTCGAGGAGGTGTTCGTCGGCCAGCATGCGTGGTGGGCGATCCGTATCGGCGGTGGCATGCTACCCAAGATAAAATACATCGCGGCGTACCAGAGCCAGCCGATCAGCGCCGTCACGCACGTGGCTCCTGTAGCCTCGATCGAACCATATGGCGAGGACGGCAAGTATAAGCTGATTTTCACGGAGCCCGCCAAGGCAATCGAGCCGATCAGATTTGCCGATGCGCCGACCGGGTCAATGCAGGGGCCGCGCTACACGACCTATGCCCGGCTCATGGCGGCCAAGAAGGTGGCGGAGCTGTTCGTTCGCACTTGATTCAGACCTCGGACGCCTTCGTCACCACGCTGAACGGTACGTCGAGCGCCTCGAAATGTCGTCGACCGCACTTGACCTTGTCGGCTTCCAGCGTTCGCAACTTTTCAAAGTCCGTGGTGCCCTTGGTCTCGCGCACCAGATAGACCGTGCTCTTGTCGTGCTTCACGACAGCCCAGTCCGGATTGTATTCGCCGACCGGTGTATCGACGACGAACCACCGGGGCAGTTTCATGAAGAGCCTGATATCTTCTCGATCGTTCAACTCCGACGCAAACTTGCGCTCGATCTCGGAATCATACGCGACGTAATCGTAGACAGACTTGGTGACCTGGATGGCATTCAAGTAGTCCACCAACTCACCGCCATCGAGCTTCATCATCTCCCAGGCAGAATCGGGGCCCACGCCCAGGACACGCTCGTACTTGATGCCGTCGACCAACAGGCGATGGAGTTCGAAGTTGATTTTTTTGGCCACGGCATCGAGGAACCGTTGCGGGTTGGCGAAGGCATCCTCAAGTCGGCCCGACTGCTGCAGGATCTGGGCCAGCGTCGAACGCGTCAGCTCAGTCTCGTTTTGAAGATAGCTGAGGATGTCAGGCAGACCCGCCGGGCCTGATCTGACTGCCTCATCAGACACGCTCACGGCTTTCGCATCGACGCCGCCTCGCTTGACGGCCAAGGTGCCGGTTGTAACCGTGACCTTCGGGGCCTCGATTTTCTCCATGTTGCGGATCGCCTTCTCAGCACGCCCGACAAGATCAGCGGTTTCAAACTCTACGCGATAAACGGTCTTTGGTTTGATCCGATCCCACAGCGCCTTGAACTCCGGCGTTAGGGTGACTTCCTTCTTGAACCGGTTGGGTCCCTGATCTCGGTCGCGTTTGATGTGGCGTTCTATCTGGTAGCTTCGCAACAAGTCGATGACCGCCGGTTCGAGATCGGCGAGGGGCTTGGGCAGGTTCAACGAGAAGTTTTTCGCCTTTGGGTCAAACGCGACGCCGATCCGACCGTCGGCATCGATCATCTTTGCCTTCACTAGCGCAGCCTTGAGCTTTTCCGCCTCACCCTTGCCGATCGCGATCTCCTGGTCGCCCTCAACGCGCGTGAGCTTGGCCAGCGCGATGACAGGCACCTTGCCGAATGTGACGCCACAATCGTCCTCGTACTCGGTCTGCAGGCGCTTGGCGAAGTCCTCGTAGGATTCGTTGGCCATGACGTAGAGGCGGTTGATCGAGTCGTCGAACACGCGAACGCCGGTCTGGTCCACGGGCAGTCTCAGGCCGCGCCCAATTTCCTGGCGCTTCTTGATGCCACTCGTCGACATGGCCAGAGTGCAGATCTGGAAGACGTTCGGATTGTCCCAGCCTTCGCGTAGCGCCGAATGGCTGAAGATGAAACGCAGTGGCTCGGCCGGATCGAGCAGACGCTCTTTGTCTTTCATGATGAGTGTGTACGCGTCGTCATCGTCCTGGGTGTTGCCTCGTGAATCCTTGAACGCGCCGCCCTTGTCTTTGGCGAAGTAGCCATCGTGCAGCTTCTCAAGGGGGCCTTTGAGCCAGGGGATAGACGCAAACTGCGCGTCTTTTGCGAGTTCGGCGAGTTCCTCCTCGATGGCGAGCGCAAACTTGCCTTTGTCCGGCGGTCCGTTGTCAGGATAGACACGGTAGTTGGCGACCTTGTCGACGAAGAACAGGCTCAGCACCTTGATGCCGCGCGCCTGCATCTTCAGTTCGTTTTCGAGATGACGTTCGACGGTCTTCTTGACCTGCACGCGCCAGAGATCGTCGCGCGGACCGCCGATCTCCTCGCCGAGGCGCAACTTTCGGCCGTTGTTGAACTGGATGTACTCATCGCCGGGTTCGGCATAGATCGCCGTCACCTGATAGCCATCACGATAGTTTGCGCGTTCCTCCGAGCGAACGAACAGGTCGTCCTTGTTCTTGACAGCGATGGATTTCTCTTTCGGTCCATCCCTGCCTTGCACATGGATGCGGACCTTCGCTTTCAGCGATGGTTCGTTGGTCACGCTCTCCAGACGGACAAATGCGTCGTTGGCGGCGCCTTCAGCCACGGCACTCGCCACAATGATCTGCTTCACCAGCTTCAGCTCGAACGCGCGGACAGGGTCTAGCCGGTAGACGAGATTGTACGGATTCCGGTGCGTCGCCGAATAGCGCAGCGTGCAGAGCGGGTTCAGGGATTTGATGGCTTCCTGAGATTTCTCTGTTGCGTCCACGGACTGCGGCTCATCGATGATCACGATCGGTCGGGCCGCCTGCACGAACTCGATCGGTGCCCGACCGCCCATCGACCGGTCCATCTCTTTGTAGATGACGTTACTTTTCTGCTCGTCCTCGGTGCCGGTGAAGTTCTTGCGGAACGCATCAATGTTGATGACCAGGATCTGCAGGCTGCTGGCGGTTGCGAACTGGCGCAGCTTGTTGACGCGTTTGGCGTCGTAGACGAAGTGCTCGACCGGCACGCTGCTGTAGAGCGACGCGAAGTGGTCCTTCGTGATCTCGATTGACTTCAGGACGCCCTCGCGGATCGCCACGCTTGGGACGACGATGATGAATTTCTGGAAGCCGTATCGCTGGTTCAGCTCGAAGATGGTCCGCAGGTAGACGTAGGTTTTCCCCGTGCCGGTCTCCATTTCGACCGAGAAGTGTGGGCACGCGCGCGCCGCGTTGGATGGGCTATCGAATAGCTCCGTCACCTCAAGTGCGGCTTTCTCGTCGGCAACCTCGATGTCGTTGCAGGCCTGGACCTTGCGTGTGTTGGCGAGGAGCGCCTCGGCATCGATCTGGAGGCGGTTGCCACGGCCAAGCTCCGTCTGCTCGACGCCGCTGAACAGGTCATTGGCGTCCAGCGTATTCACGACCGAAAGATCGCCCGTCGACCGCGGTTGGCCGTCGAACACATCCACGACCGCTGCAACGGCGTCGAGTTGGAACTGCTGGTTGGCATCGAACTGAAGTTTCATGGGGCCTCGGTGGCGGTGTAGGCTTGATCGGGGTGATTGGGCTGCTCGGAGTGACGGAAGCGTAGCAACCCCTCTCGGATCATAGGCGTCAGCGTCTTGTTGCGGAGGTTCTCAGGCTTGCGGGCCAGCAAGCCGGCGAGGTCTGCCAGAGATAGGTATCGGCCGCTGCATAGCTCCAGGATCACCGCCCGCATCTCCGCCGGCGCGACTTTGCCTTTGCCGGCGACACGGGCCGAGATGGCCTTCAGCTCCCCTCTTTTGGTATCGAGGTCCTCTCCTTGCGGCTCCGACTCCCCTCCTTTGGTGTCCAAAGGAGAGGAGCTGCCCGGCAAAGGTGAGGAGTTTCGCCCCGTATGAGGGGACCCACTACCCCCATTCTCCGCCGGCGCCGTGAACAGGTCCTGCCTCGGGGCGATGGCGGCCGGCAGCCGATAGCGGGTCCAGCGCCGTTGGTTGTCGGCGACAAGCAGCTCTTTCGACACCAGACTGCGCAGCAGCTTGGTGATGTCGGTCGGGTGGTCGGCAACGAGATCCTGCATCCGGGTATTTGTCACGTCCCCCTCGATCATGGCGGTCGCGAGGGCGATCTGTGTTTGCTGGCTCAAGCGCTCAAACCCCGCGCCGATCTTCTGACGCAAGGTATCGAACGCCCATTGCGGCATCAGGCTGATCATCGGCATGTCGAGCCGCACGCGGTCAGGCCCATGCTGCTCGATCAACCGTGGCGCGCGCCAACGCTGGTCCTTCCAGCCATCCTGGATGCGCGCGAAGCCGGACCCTGCCTGCTCGCCGACGCCGATCAGCATGAACATGCGCTGGAGCGACTTGTTCCGGCATTCCGAGACGCCGCCGCGCCTCAACTGTTCCTGCGAGACGAGCAACGTGCCAGGGTTCTCGATCTGATAGCGGTCATCGTGGCGCATGATCACGATGCCACCGCCAACCTTATAGTCGGCGTGGATCATGGCGTTGACGACGGCCTCGCGTAGCGCCTCGTGGACGGGCGTCTCGTCCACGCGCTGCACGCCTTTCAATGAAAACGGCACCTTAAGGTCGGCAACGACCTTGGGCCAACTGCGCTGGTAGAACTGGAAGAGGTTGGCCTCCCACGTGCCATCTGGGAACAGGCGATCGCCCCAGCGTTCTTGCGGTTTGCGGCCACGATAGTCCCGGAAGTCCACGAGGTAGTTGGGCGCGGCGCCGGGGCTGATGATGGACTGGTGCTTGCCGAACATCAGCAGGCCGGCGAGCGTCAGGCCAGACTCGCCGCTGTCGCGATCATAACGCCAGCATCCGAGTTTCTCGAGTTGGTCTTTGCCCGACAACGCAAGCCATGGGTGACCTGGCTTGGCAGCCTGAAACAGGTTGCGGAACGCGGCGAGCGACGGTTGATCGAGATCGTCGAGGCCGAAACCGTCGAGGATGCGCGCATCGGCGGGAATATTGTCGGCGTCCGCCAGCATGCGGCGGACCTCGTCCGGCGAGCACCTGTAGTCGCCTTCGTGGCGGCGCTTGTAGGTGCCCTCCAGTGGGTTCTGGCCCTTGTAGATCGGACGTTCCTGGCGGGAGACCTGCTGCACGCGAATGGCCAGCAACCAACCACTCTCGACCTCGATGTCCTGCACATCGCCGCTGGCGACTGAGGCGCGGCTAATGGTCTGGCGGTTGTTGTGCTGGTCCCAAAACAACTTCTTGAGCTTCTCAAGTTGCCCGGGGCTCACGCCGTCGAGCACGACCGATGGGCCACGCTCGGTGGCACCGAGCACGATGGTGCCACCGGCCGAGTTGGCCATGGCGCTGAAAGTCTCCCACAGCGACGCGGGGAAGCCGCCCTTCGATGACTTGAACTCCCAATCGTCGTTCTCCCCGATGCGCGCGGCTTCGAGGATGCGGTCGAGCAGGGGTAGTGGTGCAGCTTTGGCCATCACGCGATCCACCGCGCAACAATTCGGCCGCACTTGCATCGGGGTCCGTCAGATGATTCAGTAGTCGCAGTTGATTCTATAGCGGGCACCGAAAAACGTAGTGCCGACCGATAACAAAGCCGGCCGGCACCAGACGCAATCAACCGCGGTTCGACGAGTGCTGATCGCGAATGTACTCGTTGAAGTACTGCCCCGCCGACGAAGCGGTGATCAGCGCCGAGTACTTCCACGCTGGCACACCGTAGTAGGTGTACGTGTCCCCGCTCGTGAACGTGACGTTCAAGTCGAGGTTGCGCTCGTTGTAGGCGACAGCGCTGATGGCGCTGGACTTGAGATAGACCATGACGGTCTCCTTGGGATAACGGAGACCGGGTACTTGAACAGGTTCGCACCACCTGTAACGGTGGCGTCGATAAAGATGCGAGAGGCCCGGTTCCTTGGTGGGAGGGGTACTCGTTTGAGGTCGTCAGGGCTGCAACCCTGGCGGCCTCGTCACATTCAATACGCGTGGGAAGACTCATGGGTGTCCGCACGGCGGTCGTCAACGGCTCCGACTCGATTCTCATATCGTCAAGCCTGTGAATTTTTCTGCCCACAGCTTTTGCCCTACACAGTCATGAACTTGACGACGCCCTTGGACTTGAAGGTCAGGACGGCGTTGGCTTTGAGCTGGTCGTTGTTGGCGAAACCGGCGTCGAGGCAGACGACGCGTTCCGGCTTCAGATCGGCCATGGCGCGGATCAGCTCCAGCGTGAGCGCGCGGTCGAGGCAGACCAGCATCACGCCGTCGGAGATCGAATGCACGGTCTTGCCAGCGATCGTCTTGATCTCGACCTTGGTCGTCAGCGGGAAGCCGCTCTTGAGTAACAGCTCGTAGAGCAAGTCATCGTCGGTACGACCCTGGCGGACGTGGTCGACGGTCCGCTCCAGCAGGTCGCCGAGCGTGTCGCCGTCCTTGGCCTGTGAGCCATCCCAACCGAGGAAGTTCGACTGGTCGAGCTTGAAGACGCGAAACCCGCGGTCCTGCTTGTCCTTGCCGTCCAGGTCGAGTTTCCCGGCATCCTCGGCGTCGAACTTCTTGATGACCCGGCGCACGCGTTCCTTGGTGATGTCGGCAATCGACCGGAGGCCGCGCCGCCATGCAGTCGTCTCGATCCAATCTCCATCCTTAGATTGGCTGCGGGTCGGTTCCGGCAATTGAACTTGGATGAACCGCCGCCGGCCACCGTCACGCCTATTCAATTCTAAAACCGCATGCCCGGTCGTGCCAGATCCGGCAAAAAAATCCAGAATGACATCATCCTCGGACCCGAGGTAGGCGAATAGCCTCGCAAGGTCGTTGTAGTTTTTTGGATTATCGAACACCTTCTCTTCGTCGAAGATCGCATTGAACTCTTGAGCTGCCTTCTGGGCGTAGCTGAATGTCACGCTACCCATCAGTTGGTCTGTTGCCTCGAACAAGTTCCGCCGAAGCGCGGGAACAGTCGTCTCGTCATCTCCAAATGCGACTCTTCCCTTGGCGATCTCCTCGTTCATCCGCTCTAGTTTTGGAAAACGCCACCCACTCACAGGCACTTTGCAGGGCCGCTTCGTTTTGGGGTGCTTGACCTCGTATCGGGGCCCTCCTCCTCCAGGCCAACTGATATCGCCGTCATCGCGATAGGGTCCGCGCTCGTCTACTTTTGTGAAGCGCGCGAGCGGCTTTCTTGGATCGTCTTCGGCGAACGTCTTGTAGTAATCTCGCAGCCCACTCGCAACGAGGCTCCAATCTCGACCATGCTGAACCGCTAATCGGTCAAACTCAGCTCGAACGTCGTCGATCCCTTCTTTGGGGGCGCGTAGCTCAACACCTTGATCGCGAAGAAGGGCCTTATTTTTCGCGTAAACGATCATGTACTCGTGACCGACAGAGAAGAATTTTGCGTCGTTCTTTCTGTTGCGATCGAACACTAGAACTGCAATGCGATTTTCTTCACCAAATACCTCATCAAGAACGCGCTCCGCATTTGCGAACTCGTCATCGTCGATGCTCGCAATCAGGTACCCATCGTCTCGCAGCAGATTGTGACCGAGATATACCCGCGGGTACATCATGTTGAGCCATTTCGAGTGGAAACGGCCGTCGGTCTCGGTATTAGTGCCGAAGCGGCGGCCTTCGGCGTCCACCTGCCCCGTGTACTGCAGGTAGGTCTTCAGGTTTTCGCCGTAGTTGTCCGGGTAGATGAAGTCGTTGCCGGTGTTGTAGGGCGGGTCGATGTAGATCATCTTGACCTTGCCAAGGTACGACTTCTGCAGAAGCTTCAGCACCTCCAGGTTATCGCCCTCGATGATCAGGTTCTCCGACGTGTCGAAATTGACGCTCTCGTCGCGCGCGGGGCGCAGCGTGCCAAGGCTCGGCGCCTGGATCGTGCGGAAGCAGTCGGCTTTGCCCGGCCACGTCAGGCCATATCGCTCGCGACCGGCGTCGACCATCTCGCCCAATGCACGCTGCAGCCGCTCGAAGTCAATCTTACCGCCCTCGGTCCGCACCTCCGGGAACAGCCGCAGCAACTCCGCCTGCCGCTCCGCCGCGATGTCGGCCGACCTCAGGTCCATCTTCTCCGGCTGCTCGCCCGCGTCTGCCTTCTTACCCGCCGCCATTCCAGCCCCTTCACTCAACATCGTCGCGTTCATACCGCGCTCTTATACCTGTGGGACAGCGCCCGACCAACCCGCCATCTGGAGGGCAGCAGCCGGTCCTCACGTGAGGCGCCAGCGGACCGTAAACAGCCGCTCCTGCTTGGTCGTTTGCTCCAGCCGCGCCGCGATGTCGTCGAGGATGCGGTCCTTTTCGGCATCGACCGTCCGCGACGCCTCGTCGAAGGCCCGCCACGCGTCCTGGCGCTTGGCCTCCAGTTTGCGGACGTCGCGCTGCCGCTCCATCTTTTCGGGCACCGTCGGCGCCGTCCGTGCCGACTTCTTGGCGGCCTTGATTTCCTCGTCCAGCTCTTCGAGATCGGCCTTGAGGGACGAGCGACGGTCCTCGGCCCACTTGTCGAGCTTGTCCATCTCGGTCTCGAAGGCCCGCGCGTCGCGTTCTGTCATGCGGTTGAGAATGGCCTGCCGGTGGGTGCCGGTCAGCTGATCGAGTGCGGTCGCGGCATCACCCGCCGCTGCCGCCGGGCCAGAAATCGTCGCCGGTAGATCAAATAACCGGCGAATTTCGTCGGCACCGATTGCACCACCGTCGTCGGTGCGGCCAGCCAACAGGATCTCGTCTTCGGCGTCGAGCGCCGTCACCGTCAGCGTGTCAACGGCCAGCCAGCCACTCTTGCCGACCAGCGGCGCCAAGATCGCCACGTTGCGACCGCTGGTGGTCAGGTTGAACGTGATCTCGGCATCGGGCGTTGCGGCTCGGAGCGCGCCCAGTAGGACGCCCTGCGCGAGCGGGTGGCCGATGCGGTAGGTATTGGCGTCGTCCACGGCCTTGCCCATGCGATAGGGGCCGGGGTTGAGCGTCTCGCCGGGGAACGGATTGGAGTTGAGCACAAAGCTGTATCCGTCGGTCTCGAACGTTGCGTGATCCGCAAGGCGATAACGGGTGAGCGCCCATAGCCGCTTTTGGAACCGGTCGAGGGTCGCGTTGCTTTCCACGCGCACCTTCTCAATCACCTCTTGATCGAAGTTGTCGAGCAACATACTGCGCGCATTGGTGCGGCCTTCGGTAATGCGCTCCTCCAGCTCAGCCTGAAAGGTGTTGAACTCGAATTCAATCTGCTGCGGTGTGCGGCACTTCTGATAGATGCCGGCGATCCGCTTCTCGAACTCGATGCCGCCTTCGACGACACCGAGCACCTCGTCGCTGGCGCCGAAGACGCCATCGAACAGTTTGAATTTCTCGCGCAAGAGCTGGTGGACTCGCACGTCGGCGGCGTTGGCCTTGTTCAAGAAGTTGACCACCACCACGTCGTACTTCTGGCCGTAGCGGTGACAGCGGCCGATGCGCTGCTCAATACGTTGCGGGTTCCACGGCAGATCGTAGTTCACGACCAGATTGCAGAACTGCATGTTGACCCCTTCGGCGGCGGCTTCAGTCGCCAGCAGTATCGTCGCCTCGTCGCGGAAGTGTTCGACCAGGGCCGCGCGCATGTCGGCCGTCGGCGATCCGGTGACGCGGTCGGTGCCCGCGTGCTTCTTGCGCCAACGCTCGTAGACCTGCTTTGAGAGGTCATCCGTGTTCGAGCCGTTGAACATGACAACCTTGCCGGCGAACTCGGTGCCTTGCAGAATGTCGAACAGGTAGTCCTGCGTCTTGCGTGACTCCGTGAAGATGACGGCCTTCTGGCTGAGTGTGGCGGCGCCTTGGTTCGCTTGCGCTTCGGCTGATGCCTTGAAGCCTTTGCGCAACGCAGTCAGTAGCGTCTCGCCCTTTGAGTTTTGCTGGATCGACGCAGCGAGGCGATGGATGGCCCTCAGCGTCGCGATTTCTTCGTGAACGCTGGCAACTTGGTCCGGCGTGTACGCTGACGGGTCCTTCTCGCCGTCACTCTCCTCTTCATCGTCGCCCCACTCGTCAGCCTGTTCGTCAAAGCCGTCGAAGTCGTGCTGGATCGTCTCGGGGATGTCATAGACCGGCGCCTGGACATTCGCCGCGCGCTCCAATTTCGTGACAAGACCGGACAAGGTGTTGGCGATGGCAAACGTCGAGGATGCCTGCAGCTTGCGCAGGATCGACGTCATCAGCTGCCGCTGACCTGCCGGCAGCGCGAATAGTGCTGGCCGTTGCAGGTAGTCCGTCACCTTGTCGTAAAGCTCTTGCTCCTCCGGCAGCGGGAAGAACTCCTGCACGATGGCATGGCGGTTGGTGTACTTGATATACTCCAGCACCTGCCGGCGCAAAGTGCGCTTGCACATCGGCTTCAGCCGCTCTTTCAGTTCGTCGAAGTCGCCCTCGTTGGCGAGGCGCGTGAAGCGCTTCTGGAAGCTCTTCAGATCGCCAAAAGCAAAGTCGTCGATGATGCTGACGAGGCCGTAGAGTTCCAACAGCGAGTTCTGCAATGGCGTCGCCGTCAGCAGCACTTTCGGGAACGGCGCGACAGCGTCTTTGATGGCTTGCGCCATCTTGTTCGACTTCTTGTAGACGTTGCGCAGGCGATGGGCCTCATCAATCACCACGAGATCCCATTGCGTCTGCCGGACATACGGCTCCTTGGACTTGGCGAACTGGTAGGAGCAGATCACAATCTCGGTTTGGTCGAATGGGTTCAGCTTGCCGGTCTTGATAACGGCGTTGAAGCTCTTCGCCTCCAGGATGATCGACGGCAGGAAGAACTTGTCGGCCATTTCCTGACTCCACTGCTTGCGCAGGTTGGCCGGTGCGATGACCAGGAGTCGGCGTTTGCGCTCCGCCCATTTCTGGGCCAACAGCAGTCCCGCCTCGATGGTTTTGCCAAGCCCCACCTCGTCGGCCAGGATCGCGCCCTTTGAAAACGGGTTGCGGAAGGCAAAGAGCGCCGCTTCAACCTGATGCGGGTTCAGGTCGACCTGCGCGTTCGACAGGGCACCGACGAGCCGCTCGACGCTGTCCGAAGCGCTTCGACGAGTTAGTTCAAGTGCGAGGAGTTTGGCGTGATAGTCGGTCAGTCCGGTGGCTACGTCATGCGGCGCGGTTCGCCCACTTCTTGTTTCGCCCGCCATGACGTCCCCGCATCTTTGCCCTGATCACACTGATTCGAGTGTAGTGTGGATCAAGGGTCGCCGGGAAATGGCGATGGTCCGCGATCACCGGTTTTGCGCGAGTTCTGTGGAAAACTTCGAATAATTCCAGGCGATTGGGGCCAATGTGACGGCGATCTCTCGCTAGCGAGTGATCCCCTTGTCCTTCCTCTGGCCATGCGCCAACCGCTCCTGCACGATGCGCTGCTGCCGAGCGGTGTCGATCACGCGCGAGACAGTAGTGAGGATCTCGCGGGCGACTTCAAAGCCCTTGCGCTGCGGTTCCGGCACGGAGGCCAGGGCGGCACGGTCGCCGGCCGACACATTGGGGCCAAGGCGTTTTGACAAGGCTGCCTCAAAAGAGCGCAATTCGGCCTTCGCCGACTCCGGTGTCGCCTTCACGGCCGCATCGAACGCTGCAGCATCCTTGATCTTAGCGAGGCCGTCGAGCGCGGTGGCTGCCGTCTGAGAGAGTCTTGGAACTTCAGTTCGCATCCGGGCACGCCGAGCGTCTTCAATAACGCTGGCCTTCTCGACCTCAAGCGCAAGCGCTGGTGCCGCGAACCGCACGTGGATACTTGCCGTCTCGGCAGCAGCGAGGGCCGCCTTGCGCTCTGGGCCAGCGGACGTGAGCCGGTCAATCAATCGGTCTGAGCCGCGCAACGCCCCGAATTGTTCCGGCGCGGATTTGATGACATCTGCGAGGCGGCCCCGCTGCTCAGGCTTCAGTATAGCGCTTTGCAGCGACTTCGCTGCGGCGGCTGGATCGCGCCAAATCACCGGCGCTAGGGCATCGATCTTGGCCATCTCATTGCGGTAGGCTGGCGCAGCCAGTGCGGTTTCGAGCGCCACATCGGCAACCGCCTTCGAGTGCGTCGTGACGGCCGGCAGCAACGGTCCATTCTCGCTCATGGTTTTCATCTCGATGCGGCGCTCGGCGGCAGCATGCTCGCGACCGAAGCGGCGGATAGCCTCAAACGTTGGTGTGATTTCCTCGAGCCGGCCCCGCTGCTCGGGCGGCAACAGGGCTGAAATGGCTGCGCGGTCCCGGTCGTTCGCATTTTTGGTGAAGGCTCTGGAGCCAAACCGCGCTGTGAGAGCCTCGTTGACGGCCTTCAGTTCGGCAGACGCCTGTTTGTCGGCCAAGATGATCCGCGTCGCGGCGCTGTAAGCCTCGGCGCCGCCTGCGTGACGGGCTGCCTCAATCTCGCCAAGCATCTGATGCGTGCGCTCTGTCATCGCAGGAATCGCCACTGTCATTCTGGGTCTCCGTTTCTCTTCGCGCTCGATCGCCTTCGGCAGGTCGCGCTGATAGGCGAGACCATGGGCGCGGATCGCGGGCACGATCACGCGTGCTGACTCAAGGGCGGCAGCCCGCTCGCGTCGCGCGGACAAGGCATCGACCAGCCGAGCAGAACCGCGCACGACGCCAATCGCCTCCGGGGTCGCGGCAACGGTCTGAGCTATCAACCTCGGATCGGCGCCGGCCCGGGTGATCTTGAATGCAATCGCGGCCATGGCAGCTTCTGGATCGCGGAACACGGCCGCGAGCGCCGGACGCAATTGCTCGGACCGATGCGTCCATTCCGGAGCCCGCATGAGTGCCTCTCGCGCCGCCTCGGCGTCCGACCACTCGGTCGACGCCGCCGGTAGAGAGATATCCCTTTGCAGGACTATGACGGGTAGCGATATCGTTGCCGCGGTTGGTTGCGCCGGTGCGCCGGTGGCTTCCTCTGACATCGCCATTGCCGGCTCAATCGTGCGAGCTTGGCCCCGCTCAATATTGATGCCGATCGCACGCTCCGCGCGCTGCCATAGCTCGGATAGCATTGCGCGCCCTTCTTCGATCCAGGCGCGCTGTCGCTCGATGGTGGCAGCCAACATCGATGCGATCGAAGCCAAGGTTTCGATTCCCCGCCGCTCGGCGAATGCGTCGACCGCGCGGGCGTAGTGCGCCTCATTCTCGAAGTCGAGCGTAGTCGACTTGGCGCCGGACCGGCCGAGGGTTTCGCTTAAGTTTTCAAAGGTCGCAAAGTCGCTCTTGGGTGCGTACAGCGTCACCTGGTCCCGGTGACGCGACAGGGCGACATAGGCGAGGTGCTGATCCATGGTTTTGGTGGCCATGACGAGCACGCGATCGACGGTCGACCCTTGAGACTTGTGGATGGTCGCGGCGTAGCCGTGATCGACATTGCGGTAGGTGGCGGCGCCGAACGCCACCTCGGTCCCGCTGTCGAGCCGAACGCGCATCAGCGCCTCGCCAACAAGGCCCTTCGTGGCGACGACGGTACCGAGCATGCCGTTCTTCACGCTCTGGCGTCCGAGGCGCGGCGCCAGCGGCTCCTCGAAGATTGCGTTCTTGAGGAAAATCATCCGATCGCCGATGGCGAATTCACGTGTTCCCCGCTCGGTCAACACGGTGCGGGCGTCCTGCAAAGCGCCCTGCCCGATCAACGCCGCGCGAATACCCTGATTGAGCGCGAATACGTCAGCGTTGGTGTGGGTGAGCACGAGCAATTCATCGCCCCGATCGGGCTTGCCCGCCGCAGCGGCCTTGGCGGCGATCTCGCTTCGCGCCGACATCCAGTCCGCGACGATCGCGCGCGCGGCGTCGACGCGGTCGGTGGGCTCTCGAATGGCGTCATGCGCGCGGTAGGCATCGAGCGCGGCGCGCACCTGGCCACGCGCCAATTGACGCGAAGCTTCTTGTGCCCAAGCATCTTTCTGGCGGCGGATGCCGCCCAGTTCGAAGTATCCAATCCGCTCGGTGATGGCGCGGAACGCCGCCCCGGCCTCGATCGGCTGCAACTGCATGGCGTCCCCGACCAGGACGATCTTGGCGCCGGCCGCCTTGACGGCTGAAACCACGCGCGCCATCTGCTTTGACGACACCATGCCGGCCTCGTCGATGACGAACACATCGCCCTTCGCGAGCTGGTCGCGGCCGGCGGCCCAGGCGTGCTCCCAGGATGCAAGGGTGCGCGAAGCGATCCCCGAGCTTTGCTGCAGGCCTTCGGCGGCTTTTCCGGCGAGCGCGGCACCGACAACGCGGTGGCCTGCTGCTGTCCATGCGACGTTGGCTGCCTCCAACAATGTCGACTTGCCGGCGCCTGCGAAGCCGACGACGGCGGCAATCGCACTATCGCCGGTCACATGACGAACGGCATCGACCTGCTCGGCGTCGAATTTGAACGGTCGCTTCGGGTCTTTTCCTTCTGTTCTGGCGATGCTCGTCGCGATAATTTTGGCCCCGACCGACAGTCCGCGACGCTGCGCGAGCGCATCTGCGGCCTGCGCCATGCCGTGCTCTGCTCGCACGATCTCGCGGGTCGAGTAGACTGGCGCGGCTGCAACGGCCTTCGTCTCTGCGTCACGGATCTCAGGTCTGATGGTGACGAGATCAGGGCTGGCTTTCACCTTGGCCATCACATCGGCGAACGTGACTGGGTCGTCGACGAGCCGATGCACCGTTTTGGCGATATCCCGCTCATTGAACGTGGAACGCTCGGTGCCGAGGATGGCGAGCACGCGGGCTGGCTGGGCCAGGATTTGAGCAGCGGCCTTGGCGCGTTCAGGGCCGCGCGAGTGGGCCGCGTAAGAGAGGCCGGCTTTGCGCGCGTTTGCCGCGCCGGCGGGACCCAGATGCTTGGTCGGCACCACATCGATACCCTGCGCGGCATAGGACCTCAGATCGATCCGCGTTTCGTGCCCCGCCAGAGCGAGATGCCGGTTGGCCGCAGTGGCCCAAGCCAGGCGCAGGTTTACCAGCTCGTTTCGATAGCCGACGAAGTTGCGATAGACGATCTTGCCGTTGACGCGGATTGGGGCCCCGTTGGCATCGAGAACGGCGATCTTCTTCATGCCAAAACCGCGCTCGGTGACCGGGCGCAACGTATGCATCAGATGGACATGCGGATTGCCGGGTACGGCGTGGACGACCCAGTCCGCAATCAAGCCCTTCGCCGTGAATTCGGTCGCTATGAACTCGCGCATCAGCGCGATGCCTTCCGGCAACGTCAGCTCGCTGGGCAGTGCAATCACGATCTCGCGGGCGAACTGGCCGTTGACCTGTCTCTCCCCGGCAACAACGGCATTCCACAGGATTTCGCTCGCCTTGGCGACACTCTGGCCGTGCAGCGCATCGCGCAGCCAGGCGGGACTGTCCACAGGCAAGGTAATCTCCTCGTGGGCGAGATCACCGGTGTTGTCGTAGCGGAAGGTCCGACCCTGGGACTCATCGTCCATCTGCGTGCGGTGACGATAGGCGGCAGCCGCAACGGGACTGCGCCCTGCTCCCACGATCGTCGCCCGGAAATGTGGAACCGCCACGTCGAGATCCTTGCCGTTCATCGCTGCGGTTTTTGATCGCTCGAAATCCGAGCGTATAATTGCGCCTTACGGACAAGACCTTGCGTTGAATGTGTTGAGACTGGGTTTAATCCCAGCGGACTCTGCGGCGGGAGCCCAATAGATCGAATTGGACGACGGTGATTCCAAATGAGGAGAACAATATGGGCGATCCAAATCTAACAGCGTCTATGGCTGGCATCGACGCCAAGATCGAAAAGCTCAGAGAAAAGAAGAAAAAAATGCAGTTGAGAGCGTCGGAAAGGTTCGTCAGAGCCGCAATCGAGGCTGGGCTGCTCGATATTGAGGTCGATGAAGAGGATCTGCTGAAGGCGTTCCGCGACGTTGCCGAGCGATTTCGCCGACCTGCCACGAAATCCGCTGCAACGGATACTCACAAGGCTCGATCGGCGCATAAGGTTTCTGATGGGGCGGCGGTGGGCCATGACGAACGATGATCGGCGCAAGGACACGCGCGAGAAAATTGCACTTGGCGGCCTCATCGTGAAGGCCGGATTGCGGGACGCCAACAAGGCGTTTCTGCTGGGCGTGCTCGTGGAAGCGGCCACTCACATACCTAGCTCAAGTGAGCACACGCGACTCGAGAAACTGGGCAAGACCGTCTTCGGCGAAGCGCAGGAGTGAATGGCATGATGCACTCAATTCTGACGATCGTTCCCCCGACGGTTTCGGCGGGTTTCTACCTGGCCGCTAGTGCGGCGTGGCCGGTGCTCGCCGTGCAGATTTCGGGCACAAGTCGGTACTGGTTTTTGAGGTCCTTACCCGCCGTGGTTCTGGTGGCCGGGCCCTTGGCAGGTTTGGTGACAGTAGCGATGCTTCCTTTGCATCGCCGCCAGCCTGTGGCCATCGCGGCTTTGCTGACCCTGTTCGTGGTCGCCGCTGGTTATGCCTGGCGTGAATATGAGCGTTTGCTTCCTTTCGCTTCTGCGCCGGGACAGACATGGACAACGGTTTCCCGATACGTCGATGCTTTCGTGATCGCGGGTGCGATCATTGGCTTCTCCTTGTCGGCGGTTTGTGCACGTCTCGCGCTGCCCGGACGCGACGGTTTTCGGCGCGCCAAATCGGCTGTCTTCGGCGACGCCAACTGGATGCCGATGTCGACGGCCGCCAAGCTGTTTCCTTCGGACGGTGAGATCGTGGTTGGTGAGCGCAGTCGCGTCGATCAGACCCGCGTGAAGGGTATCGCCTTCGATCCGGCCGATCGCGCCACTTGGGGTGACGGTGGCTCGGCGCCGCTCCTCACCTACAAGCTCAACTTCGACTCGACGCACATGATGTTTTTCGCGGGCTCCGGCGGCTTCAAGACGACATCGGCGGTCGTGCCAACCGCGCTGCGGTATTCGGGGCCAATCGTGTGTCTGGATCCCGCCGGTGAGGTCGCGCCGATGGTGGTCGGCCATCGCCTGAAGCAGGGTCGCAGGACCTACGTCCTCGATCCGCGACACCCTGAGATCGGCTTCAATGTCCTCGACTGGATTGCGTCATCGTCCTCGAAGGAATCCGACATTGTCGCACTCGCGCACATGTTACTTTCGGAAAGCGCGCGGGTTGACAGCTCGACTGGCTCGTACTTCCAGAACCAGGCGCACAATCTGCTCACCGGTCTGCTCGCGCATGTCATGCTGTCGCCCGAATATGAGGGGCAGCGAAACCTCAGATCACTCCGCCAGATCGTGTCAAAGCCGGAGCCGGCGGTGCTGGAGCTGCTGCGGTCCGTCCAGCAGAATTCCGCGTCGCTGTTCATCCGGGAAACGCTCGGCGTCTTCACCAACATGGCCGAGCAGACGTTCTCCGGCGTCTACTCGACGGCATCGAAGGACACGCAGTGGCTGAGCCTTGAGAACTATGCGGCCTTGTGCTGCGGCAATTCGTTCAGATCGAGTGACCTCGCCGGCGGCGAAATCGATGTATTCCTCAACATACCCGCCGCGATGTTGCGCAGCTATCCCGGCATCGGCCGCATGATCGTCGGCTCGCTCGTCAACGCCATGATGCAGGCCGACGGAGGCCATAAGCGGCGCGCGCTGTTCGTCCTCGATGAGGTCGATCTGCTCGGCTACATGCGTCCGCTCGAAGACGCCCGCGATCGCGGCCGGAAATACGGCGTCACGCTGATGCTGATGTATCAGTCCGTCGGCCAGCTCGAAAAGCACTTCGGCCGCGAGGGTGCGACATCCTGGTACGAAGGCTGCGCATTTGTGTCTTATGCGGCGATCAAAAGCATGGAAACGGCCAAGGACCTTTCGGCCAAATGCGGTGAGATGTCTGTGCATGTCGTGGGGACATCACAGAACGTCGGTTTGATCGGTTCGGGGTCCTCAAGTAGGTCTACCCGCAGCGTGAGCACCCAACGTCGGCCGCTGATCCTGCCGCACGAAATCACGCAGACTATGCGCAAGGACGAGCAAATCATCATCGTCCAAGGCCATCCGCCGCTCAGATGCGGCCGTGCCGTCTACTTCCGGCGGCCGCACTTTCTCAACCAAGCCAATGCCAATCGGTTCGCGTGAACGACGACTCATGATTTGGAGGTCCATGCCCATGCAATACTCAATGGAGCACTGCGAAAGTCCTGTCGATTTTCTTCCGACGGTCTCCGCACTCGATACCGCCGAACTTGTCGCGGATTACTTCCAGGAAGTGATCACCGGCTATGGCGGGACCTATGTCCTGATGTGTCGCGTCCCTCAACCGCACGAGACGCTGGCGGATTGCATTTTGATGGACACCAGACCGCTCGCGTGGGCCCGGCGCTATCGCGACAAGGGTTACGTGATCACCGATCCACTGGTTCTCACCGCGCAACGGCGCGTGACGCCTTGCACGTGGTCGGACGCGATGGCGGAGTTTCCAAACGATCAAATCGCACAACTCATTCACAAGGAGCGGCTCGCCAACGGCGTGACGGACGGTCTTCTTGTTCCGATCCACACGACCAAGGGCCACGGCGGGCTCGTCTCCATCGGGACAATGTCCGCGCTGACCGACGAGGCCCTGCACGCACTGACGTTGATGTCGCTGGTCGTGCACAATCTGCTCTCGGCGATGCAGCAGTCCGGCGCGAGCGCATTGGATGAATTCACCGCGCGAGAGATCGAATGCTTGCAATGGGCTGCGGCCGGCAAGTCCGATGCGGAGATTGCACTGATCCTCGATCTCAGCGCCAAGACCGTATACTTCCACATCAACGGCGCGAAGCGGCGGATCAACGCCTCGTCGCGAACCCACGCGGTTGCGAGCGCCATCCGGATCGGTCTCTTCAATTGACTTCGACGCTCGGCCCTCGCGTCGCGCGATGGCCGAGCGTGTCGATCGCACCGAAAGAAAGAGAAAACGCATGAGACCGTTCGGATCGCAGATCCTGGCTGGCGCCGCCAGACAGCCCGAGTTCGTGATCACCGCTCCGCAGGCTGCCCAGATGATGGGCGTCACGGATCAGGTGCTCGAAGACATGCGCCGCCGTGGCGCCAGCCCGGGCTTCCTGTTGCTCGGGCGCGGCGTCAATCCGACCGTCCTCTATCGCGAAGCGGCCGTTCTCGACTGGCGCAACGGCACTGGTTCCGGCCGGTTACCCGATTTTGGCGGCGGCGCGGATCATCGACACGTCAATGCCGAGCCCCCGCATCCGCGCCCCGCCCCGAGGGAAGTGCTCGGCGATGTCTACATCTCCGCCGTCGAGGTGTGCCGGAAGATCGGCGGCATCGGCAAGAGCACACTCTATCTGTGGATCAAGAAGGGCATCTTCCCGGCCGGCACCCGCGTCGGCCCGCGCCGGACGGCGTGGTCGACCGCGACCGTTGATCTATGGCTGCAGAAGCAGGCGGGCGGCGTTGGAGTGCCGGTGTGATCGTCTTTGGGATCGCGGCCGCACGGTCGAGTAATGGGCCCTACCGGGCAATTCGAGCCACCTCTATCGGTCATTTGGTGAGGGTCCCGGCAAGGCACGCGTGTCCTACAATCGACGTTTGTAGGACAACTGGACAAATGCTGGTTTGTCCTACATTTCCGGAAAGTAGGGCATCCGCATGCAATTCATCGATCTCGCCATTCAAACGACCTGCACCGAGCTGTTCCAGCGTACGCTGGACGCCGACTTCGACGAGCAATTTCCGGAGCGCGGCAGCTTCCGGCGTAAGAAATCCAAGGACCGCTTCTACTGGAAGTTTCAATGGCGCGACGGTGCCAGCGCAAAAAGCCGCTACGTTGGTCCCGTGACCGACAAGGCCATCATCGAGCGCGTCCTTCGGTTCGAGCAGATAAAATCCGACTATAAGGGCCGTCGCCAGCTCATACGGTCATTGATCGCCGCCGGTCTTCCGACGCCCGACCGCCTGTCAGGCGATATCATCGAAGCCATGGGCCGCGCCGGTTTCTTCCGGTTGCGTGGTGTTCTGGTCGGCACACTGGCCTACCAAGCCTACGCCGGCATACTCGGGGTTCGCCTCGGTGCCCGCCAGTTGATGACGCAGGACGCCGATTTCGCGCAGTTCTGGGGCATCTCCGAGAAGGTCAGCGGCGCCATGAAGTCACCACTGGAGATCTTGAAGGCCGTCGATGACAGCTTCAGAGCCGTACAGCATACCGGCGACCCGTTCGCGTCCACCCAGTATCGCAACAGTTCCGTCTATCGCGTGGACTTCCTGACGCCCAATCGCGGCAGCGACGACCATCAGGGCAAGCCCGCCAAGATGAAGGCGTTGAGTGGCGCAGGCACCGAGCCCCTCCGTCACCTCGACTACTTGATCCACCAGCCGGAACGATCGGTCCTTCTGCATGGCGGCGGCGTCTCCGTCGTGGTGCCGCGTGCCGAACGGTTCGCCGGCCACAAGGTCATCGTTGCCGTCGAACGCCGGGATGCCGCCAAGTCCGACAAGGACACCGCGCAAGCCGATACCCTCATCCGTGTTCTCAGCCTCAAACGTCCCCTGGAACTCGCAGAAGCCTGGGCGACAGCCTGAGGGACCGGTGATCGCTGGCGCCAGAAACTGGAATCCGGACGGGCTCGCTTGAGCGACGAGGCGCAACAGGCACTCGATGCAGTCGCCAAAAAGCTGGCTGCCAGTCACAAGCGGCCCAAGCGTTAGCCAACAAATCTCGAGCAATTGCTATGAACCGTTGAGTTCAAGCGCATCCGAGTCGCCGCCGTGCGCCGCAGGTCGTGTGTGCTGCAAAGTTCCGCGCCGATTGACATGCTGAAATCGCCGAGCCCCATCGAGCGTGCCGACTATCCGTGCAAAGGGGGGCCTCGCTGAGCGACGATATCCAGGCCAAGGGGTTGCCACGCCATGGGCCTGGACGAGGCGACCGCAGGCCTCACCACGAAGTGGTCGTGGTGGGTCTTCTCAACACGATGTTGCCGAAAAGTCTCGCGTGCCGGTCCACGAGCGGCCAACGCTGGCCGAGGAGGCCCAGTACCTTTGCGTACCTTTGGCGTACCTTTTGGCGCAAATCGCTCGGTCGTCAAGGCAGCTATGTTTTGTATTTATTGAAGTATTTCAGTGTTTTAGGCTTGGTTGCGGGGGCTGGATTTGAACCAACGACCTTCAGGTTATGAGCCTGACGAGCTACCGGGCTGCTCCACCCCGCGTGCGCCGATGGCCTGTCATCGGCGTTGCCTTCCCAGATTTCACCTGACGGTGCCGGCTTGCGCCAGTGGCGATCAGCCAGCTCGGGACGTCGTCTTGCAACGCCGGTCTTATAGCAGGTTTATCGGCGAGTGGAACACCTTTGATGAAGCTTTTTCGACGGTCCGATTCAGCCGCCGTCATGAGGCTCGATCCACCTTGCCGGGAGGGGGGGAATTCGCGGCTGGCAGGGCCGGCAGGTGGTCCTTCGCGAGCACATGTTCGACGTCCCAGCCGAAGGCCCGGAAGACGCCCGGGCGCGTCACGTATCGCTCAACGAGATCCGGGATGGCGTAGTTGCGCTCGGTGTCGAGCAGCAGCGCGCGAGCCTTGCCCGGCGTCGCCGGATCGCGCACCGCGACGTCGACCGTCAATGTCGAATGGCCGACTTCGACCGCGACCTCGGCGCCGCCCGCGGCGTGGCGCTCCGCCAGCTTGAGGGCGAGCGGGTCGATCTCGTCCCGGTGCCGGCCGTCGTCGCCGCGGTTGACGCCCACGGTCTCGAGCGCGGCCCGGATCTCGGCTTCCGACCCTGTCGAGACGGCAGCTGCGTAGCGAAGGTACTGCTTCAGGGTGTTGGCGCCGAGATTGTAGTCGTTGGTGATGGCCTCGGAGCCGATCGACGACACGATCGCGACGTGATGGCGGGCGCGGCTGAAGATCACGTTCAGGCGCTTTTCGCCGCCGGACTGGTTGATCGGGCCGAAGTTCATGCGCATGCGGCCGTCGGCGCCCGGCGCGTAGCCGACGCTGACGATGACGATGTCGCGCTCGTCGCCCTGTACGCTTTCCAGGTTCTTCACGAAGAGGCCGGCGAACTGGCCGTCGACCATGCGCTCGCGCTCGGTTTCGAGCTGATCGGAGAACTTCCGGTCGTCGGCGGCGAGCCGGTCGATCGCGGCCGTGATCGCCTCCGCCTGCGGCTGCGAGAACGCGACGACGCCGATGCTGCGGCCGGCCCGCTTCTTCAGGAGCGCGCGGACCAGGGCCGCGACATAACCGGCCTCGGCTTCGTTCTGCTGGTTGCGATAGGCGCCGCCCTCGATGCGGTGGGCGCTGATCGGACGCTCGAGGACGCTGGCGGCCAGCGCGGCCTCTGCCGGCAACCCCTTCTCTACATCCGAGATCGCGATGGCGGGCATCGACTGCAGGCCCTTGACGCTCGGCACCGTGTTCAGATCGCCGCCGTAGAAGGCACGGTTGCAGAAGGAGATGAGGCTCTCGTGGTGGCTGCGATAGTGCCAGGCGAGGCGTGTCGAGGCGAGCGTGCCGGCGGCCTTGGTCAGCAGGCTGTCGGCGCTGACGGCGTAGGCCAGATAGTCGGGAAGCGGCTCGTCGTCGCCCTCGTTCGAGGAACTGGAAAAGAAGCTCGTCGGCGGCAGCTGCATCTCGTCGCCGACGATGATCGTCTGGCGGGCACGGTAGAGCGCCGGGACGGCATCCTCCAGCGGGATCTGGCTCGCCTCGTCGAAGATCACGGCGTCGAAGAGGTCGTCGGAGAACGGCAGCGTATCGGCGACGCTCAGCGGGCTCATCATCCAGATCGGCTTCAGGTCGCGCAGCACCTGGCCCGGATCGCCGGTCAGCATCTCCCGGAGCGACTTCGACGGCCGCGTCAGCCCGAACTGGTGTTCGAGAACGCGGCAGCCTTCGCGATAGACGACGCCCATGTCGACACCGGAGCGGGCGGTGGCCTGGGCGGCGGCGATGCGCTGGCGGAACCGGGAGCGGCACTCGGCCAGGATATGACGGCCGTTGAGGGTACGGAGATCCGAGAGCGCCTTGCCGAGCCGCGTCGAGAGCTCGGAGAGACGGGCGGCGTCGAAGCTCGCCGTCGCGGGATCGGCGCGGAAGGCGCGGGTAATCGATTCGTGCAGCGTCGCGCGTTCCAGATCGGCAACACCAAGCCCGAGACGTCGCCAGGCGCCGACGAGATCAGGCGCGGTTTCCTCAATGCGGGCGAGGCGGGGCAGGATGTCGGCGGCGGCGTCCGCGTTGGCACCGAGTTCGCGGATGCGTTCGGCGAGACGTGACGGCGTTTCGGCGGCGTACCCTTCGAAGATGGCATCGAGATGCGCGAGGGCAAGCTCTACGGACGCGGCCTCGGAGGCCAGCGCGAGAATGCCGCGGGCCGACGTCGGCGGGGATGCGACCACGGCTGCGACGACGGCTGCTTCAGGTGATGACGGGGATGCCCGCAGGCGGTCGGCGTCCGCGAGAAGCGCCTGCAGCGCGGCGAGATCTGCGTGGCCGTGGCGGTCGGCGAGCGCGGTCGCCTCGGCGAGGTGGGCGGCGCGGGCGGCATGCTCGGCGGACAACTGCTCCAGAAGCGCCGTGTAGCTGACGATCGGTGCGGGATGGCACTCGGCGAGGCGCGCCTTGAGGCGGCGCCAGTCGCCATAGAACAGCGACAGGATCGAGCCTTCGCGATTGCGGGCGACAGCGAGCGCGGCCGCGGTTTCGGCCGGCGTGAGACGGGTCTTCCAACCAGGATTGGTGCGTTCGGCGGCGTCGAGTTCCGCGGCGCGACGGTCGAGGCGCGCGATGGCGTCGTCCAAGCGGGCGCGTTCGGGGGAGAGGGCGTCGAGCACGGCGAGGCTGTCGGATGCCGCGAGAGGACGCAGTTTGGCCGCCAGCGCGCACTGGGCGCGGAGTGTGCCGATGCCGGCTTCAGATCCGGGAGCGAGGCCGAGGGCAAGGCCTCCCACCCGACGCAGCGCATCTAGCGCGGCGCCAGCCTCGGCCAGCGCCGCCGTGAGGTGTCGCGATGGATCGTCCCGGCGGCCGAGATCGGAGCGGAGATGGCGGACGAAGGCGTGGACCGGCATTCCGCCCGGCAGGTGTCTCGCGGCCAACTCCTCGAGCGACGCGAGGCCAGGTCGCGCCGCCGTCATGTCACGCCAAGGGGGAAGGGCGTCACGCGCGGCGCGGTCGAGCGGCAGCGGCGCTGCATCCCGGCGGATGGCATGGCCGATCAACGTACGCAGCGCCTCCGCTTCACCGCGTGGCGGTGAGGTCATGGCGTTCGAGAACGCAGCCAACTCGGCGAGCATGGCGTCGATCTCTTCGAGGCACTGGCGGCGCTTTTCAGCCACGCTGCGCGAGGCGGCCTGACGCCACGTCTCGTAGAGGCGCTTCAGCTCGGCGATGACTTCCTTCCGGTCCTCGCGGGCGTCGTGGACGAGGCACGTCAGGTCGGCGAGGCCGGCTTCGGTAAGACGATGGTGCACGACGTCGAGCGCCACGCGCTTCTCGCAGACGAACAGAACCTTGCGCCCGCGGGCGGCGAAGTCCGCGAGCAGATTGGCGATGGTCTGCGATTTGCCGGTGCCCGGCGGGCCCTGGATCACGTAGCTGAAGCCGCCGCGCGCCGCGAGGACGGCGCCGTCCTGGCTCGGATCGCTCTGCATGACCATGAAGCGCTCGGCATGGGGGACCGACGACGTCTCCGGCATCTCCGGGCGGATCGATGAACTGAAGAGATTATCGAAATTGACGTGGCTCGCCGCGCGGCCCGAGCGGAGTTCGGAGTAGTCGCGGACGAGGCTCATCTTGCGGTAGTTGAAGTTCGAGAGCGTCACCTCGGTGAGATCGATTTCCCAGCTTAGAGGGTCGGCGTTGGCGCCCTGGTCGAGGGCGTAGAAGTCGCGCGAGGCCTCGCGCTCGCCCGTGCGGGAGGCGGCGGCTGCCTGCGCCGTCTGGCCGATCATCTCGCGACCAGGCGCCGGGGTCGTGCGAACGCTGCGATTGAAGATCTGCAGGCCGAGCGGGGCGTAGATGTCAGGCTCGTAGGAATAGGACAGGCCGCCGTAGTCCTTCTGGCCGTGACCGGTCTTGCGGCGACGGCGATTGAAGTCCTCGATCTGGCGGCGGACGGTGCGGTGGATGAGCTGGATGCGCGGCTTCGTGACGAGTGAGACCGTCACGCCGGAATGGCGACGGCCGATCGCGGCTTCGAGGGTGGCGCCGAGTTCGGCGAGGGCTTCGGTCGCCGTCAGGTCGATGGTTTCGGGCAATTCGATGCCGAAGGCGTCGCGCAGGTGATGACGCAGGACGGGGTTGATCTCGGCCTCGCGGGGCGACGCCAGCGGAAGGAGGTCATAGCCGTGGTCGCTGCCGGGCTGCTTGCGCATCTCGACGGGGAGGAGAACGAGCGGCGAGCTGATGCGCTCGTCCCGATCACGCGCCAGATTGTTCCAGCGCAGGAATGCGACGACGAGGCGAAGCTGCGAGAGGCCGTATTCCTTCTGATCGGATCGCGCCTGGAGGCGGATCTTGTCGAGGGTCGGAGCGAGGAAGGGATAGTCGGTGAAGCGGAGGTGCTGCTGGAGCGGCAGCCAGCTCTCGCGTTCGTGGTGCTTGTCGAGGAGGCTGACGAGCCGCTCGCCACCGACGAGGAGCTGCCAGGCGCGGATCGCCCGATAGTCGAGGGTGTATGGCAGCGACCCGAGCGTCAGGTTGGCCGAGCCGGCGGTTTCCTTGAAGTAGACGAGACGATTGCGCCGCGAGATCTCGAACAGGCGATTGCGGAGATAATCCTGGGTGGCGCGACGGCGGGCGGCGGGATCGTCGATGCGGGCGAGGTCCTCGATCCGCTCCTCGAAGTCGTCGGTCTCGGCACGGAGATAGTTCTCGAAGGTGTCGATGATTGCCGTCAGGTCCTGCGCGCGGGACGCACGGCGCAGTTCGGTCATGTGCGAGATGAGGCGGGCGACGACGGGATGAATGCGGGTATTGAGCCGCTGTACGTTGCGGCGGACCGCGATGAAGCGCTGCAACTCCTCGCGAACGGTGAAGTCGAGGCGCGCCGCCAGCGACGCCATGAGCATGCCGAGGGCGAAGATGTCGGCGAGCGCATCGTGGTGGCCGGCCGCCATCTCCCATGTCGTGTAGTCGAGGCAATAGACCGGCTGCACGATTTCGGCGCCGCGCGCGGCGATGGTCGTGTCGTCCCAGGTCACGCCGTCGCCGGCTTCGACCACACGCACCTGCCCGGTAATCTCGATCCCCTCGGACGGCGGGCGCTCGATGGCCGCGATCCTGACGGGGTCGGTGGTAGCATCGCGTCCGTCCGACGCGGCGAACCAGAGTTCGCGGCCTTCCGCCAGCCGCAGGCGGTCGACGCCGTCGAGCGGCGCCACCCGGCCCTGGTCGTGGAGGCGTCGCACCTGCTGCATCAGTGGCAGGATGGCGGCGACGAGATCGTCGGTGCCAACGGAGGGCTCGGCTTTCCAGCGCGCGAGCAGGTCGAGGAACATGGCGCCGGGCGTGGTTTCGGCGCTCTCCACGGGCTCAACCATTCGACTTGGCCTCCGTCCGGCGACCCGAGCGACGCGTGATCCGCGCGACGTCCTCCGTGGCGCTCTTCAGTTCACTGCGCGCGATGCGGGCGAAGGCCTCGTCGATGCCTGCCTCACGGGCGACAGTCATCGCATGCGTGAGGCCGTCCTCGCGCCGCTCCGGATCGACGGTCGCCAGATCGAGCAGCACGTAGGCGAGATAGTCGTGGGTCGCGGCCGACATGGAGGGAAGGGTGACCGGGCCCCGGTCGCGGCCGGGCCAGCGATAGCGCGGGAAATAAAGGCGAATGTGGGCCAGAACGGCGTCCGAGCGGTCGGTGTCGATCTGGGCGAAGCGGTCGGCAATGGCGCGGGTCGTGTCCTCGAGCCCGGACTGTTCGAGGATGTCGAGGGCGGCGAGGTCGATGGCGCCGTCGAGGAGCGGCGTCAATGCGACCTCGAACGCCGCGTCATCGAGTGTCGAGCGGAGCGCCAGCGCCTTGGCGCGCACGTAAAGCTCGGGGTGCGAGCCGCCGCGCGACCGGGACTGGTCCTCGGCGACGATGGCTTCCGCCTGGGCCAGATAGGTGCCGGCGTCGGCATCGCGGAAATCGGCGAGCAGTTTGGCGAGGCTCCGGATCGCGACGTCGCGGTCCCCCGTGACGAGCAAGCCGGCGCAATCGCAGTAGATTTCGGTCCAGAGCGAGAGGCGGCGCGCCGTCTCGAGCCAGACGGCCGGGCATTGTTCACGACGGCAGACCCAGTTCAGGGCGCGGACGGCGACGAGATGGCGGCCCTCGTCCTCCTGATAGAGCCGATAATGCGCCATTTCGTGGCCGAGGACGGTCAGCAGTTCCGGCTCATCGAGCAGTTCCAGCATGCGGCCGGAGAACTGGACCGCGATCTCTCCCGGCAGATAGTGGAGGAACGCATTCGGCGCGCCGGTCGTGTCGAGGGACTGATAGAGCGTGACCGGGGCTTCCAGGGCGAGCTTCGTGCGCGCCGTCTCGGCCAGTTCGTAGCGCCGGACGTTGGCTGGGGTGTCGTCGCGGCCGATCCGAAGCGCCGCCTTGTCGAGCCCGATGCGCGTTTCGCGGACCTGTTCGGCCGTCAGCCGGTCGGAGGCGAACCATTCCCACAGGTGCGGCTCGCGCGTGGCCAGGGCATCCGCGATGCGCCGATGATACGACAGGGGGGACAATTGCATTGCGCGGGCGGCCCATGGGGATCCAAGTCACGGCAGCCGTTGTAGGCGGATCGAATGGCGTGGCAAGGGGGGGGGCCGAATAACCCACCGGGTTACCGATGAGCGCGGATGCAGCCGCGTCGCTGTCCACCGTCGCGACTGGGCAATGGAGCAGCCTAGCCGTGCTGGGAGCACTCCAGCGACAGGACCGGGCTGGAACTCAGATCGAGCAGAATGCGTGTCGAGAGCCACTGCTCGGCGAGTGTCAGCGATTGCACGACGAGGATGGCTGCGCCGGCTCTGACCTGACGCTCGAGTTCGGTGGCCAGAGACGGGGTGCGGGCCGCGCCGGGGTCGTTCCCCCATAGCGCCGGTATGCCCCAGCCGCGCCGCCAGTCCGTCAGAAGCTCGGCGCTGACGAGCAGTGCACGACCGCCAGTTGCGGCTTCGAGGGGCACGAGTCCGTCTGCGAGGCTGTCGATGGCGGTGCGATCACTGACGTGCGGCGATCCGGCCCGAGACGGCGCATGGCCGAGCCACGCATTTACGGTCGATTCCTCGGTGATGAGACGGACACGGTCGGCGGGGATGCCTCGGGCCAGGAGGCTTTCCACAGCCGTGGCCGCCGCCTCGAGTGATTCGAGGACCGACAGTACCAACCTCAGCTTTCCCGCCGCTGCCACCATGCCAGACCGGTCCGGTTCCAGGACGTCCGTATCGCCCGCGCCTCGCCTGATCGCAGTACGGCTCGAGCCGGCTCTCGACGAGTGCATGACAGCTTCTCCCCGGGCTCCGGTCGGTCCGGTCCGCCAGCCCTGTATGGCTGGCAGTGACGTCATCCCCTGCGACCCACCTGACCAGAGCTCTGTGCCAGCTCGGCCAAGGCTGCAGGGTTGCAAATCGTGACGAGGATGCATTGTTCGAGATCAATCACGTGGTCGGTGCGGAGCCGCGTCAGGGTCCGGCTGACCGTCTCGATGGTGAGACCGAGGAAGTCGGCGATGTCCATGCGCGTCATCGGCAGCACGATTTCGGTCGCGCTCTCGCCACGGCGGACGGCGCGACGGGACAGGGCCAGCAGAAATGCTGCGACCCGCTCGGTGGCAGTCCGCTGGCTGACCGTGAAGAGCAGCTCGCGGGCCGCCATCAGCTCGCGCGAGAGGGCCTCGTAGAGCTTCATGCCGAGGCGGTGGTCGGTCTGCGCCAGCTCCCGCAACGTGGCGAGCGGCATGCCGCGAACGACGGTGCGTTCCATGGCCTGGGCGCTCTCGCCATGCTCGCCGAGGGCGCCGAGACCGATGATGTCCCCGGGGTAGGCGAAGTCCACGACCTGACGGCGGCCGTCCGACATCATGCGGTAGATGCACAGATGGCCGACCTCGACGCGGTAGACGTGGGTGGCCCGGTCGCCCTCGCAGAAGATGTGCTCGCGGGCCTCGATGGTGCGGGGAGCCGCCCGTGCAAGGCGATCGTCGAGGGGGTCTCGCGCAGCGGGCGCCGCCGCGTCGAGAACGCTGCGACCGTTGCCGAGATCGCCTGCCGTGGTAAAGGCCGTTGCGAGCATGTTCCACCCCTTCCGTCGTCGGCTCTCTCTGCGAGCACGGAGGGACATGAACAGGGGACGGCAACCTGCCGATGGCCTGCGTGTTACGAATTGTGAGAAAGTGTAACGACGGTTGCAGCGCGCGAAGGGAGAGGGAGGGATGACAGCGGGTGCAGGGGCCAAGACCATTCTCGTCGTCGACGACGAAGCGGCCGTGCGCCAGCTGTTGCGCGACTGTTTCGAGCTCGAGGGCTATCAGGTGGCCGAAGCCCCGGACCGGACCGAGGCGACTCGCCTTCTCGGCGAGTTGGCCGTCGATCTCGTGACGCTCGATCTCAATCTCGGCGGCGACAACGGGCTGGAACTCGCCCGCGAGATACGCGCGAAGCGGGATGTGCCGATCGTCATGATCACGGGCAAGGGCGATACGATCGACCGGGTCGTCGGGCTGGAACTCGGGGCCGACGACTACATCGCCAAGCCGTTCCACGTGCGCGAGGTTCTCGCCCGCGTCCGGGCCGTGCTCCGGCGCTACGACAACGGCCCGACACCGCCGCCGGCCGGGTCGGGGGACGGGGTACCGGATCAGGCCGGCGCGTGGTGCTTCGACGGCTTCGTCCTCGACGAGCCGAGGCGCGAACTCAGGGGCCCGGATGGCGCAGTGCGCGATCTGACGACGGCCGAATTCAACATGCTCGTGATGTTCGTCAAGCGGCCGAGCCGGGTGCTCAGCCGCGATACCATCATGGATCTTCTGAAGGGGCACGACTGGTCGCCCCTCGACCGCTCGATCGATGCACTGATCGCGCGGCTCAGGCGAAAGGTCGAGCCGGTGCCGGATGCGCCGCGTCTGATCAAGACGGTGCGTGGCGTCGGCTACGTGTTCGCCGGAGAGGTGAAGCGGGCGTAAAGACGCAGCTCAGGCGGGAGAGTGCTTCTCCGCCAGAATGCGGCCGCGGAGCGCGAAGACGAGGTCTCCGTGCTGGTTGCGGCCCTGGTTCTCCGTCTCGATCAGCCCCCGGTCCGGCCGCGAGCGCCAGTCGAGCTTGGTGTCGACGCGGCCGCGGAACTCGATGGTATCGCCGGGATAAACCGGCTTCAGCCAGCGCAGGTTGCGAAATCCGGGCGAGGGGCCGTACTGAGCGGGGACGAGGCCACGGGCCAGCATGTCACGCTCGATGTCCTGGCGATAGCGAACGAACTGGCGGATCCAGATGGCGGTCGTGTGCCAGCCGGAGGCCGAGAGGCGGCCGAACAGCGAGCGGCTGGCGGCCTCGTCGTCAAGGTGGAACGGCTGGGGATCGAAGCGGGCGGCAAACTCCATGATCTCGTCGCGGGAGAAGGTGTGGCTGCCGAGCGAGTAGATCTCGCCGATCTGGCGATCCTCGAAGTAGTTGCTCGAGCGATCGGGGGCCGTGCCCGCCATATCCCAAAGACTGACGGCGCGCGGTGTCGACGATGTGGCGCCCGTGCCGGAGGGCGCGGCCGAGCCGGGCGAGCGGACCTTCAGGAGCTGCATCGAATCCCAGCTCATGACGGTTTCACCGGCGCCGTTCAGCATCTCGATCATGAGCTTGGCGAGGCCGACCTCCGGGCGTGAGCCGAGCGCGCGCTTCTCCCGGCAGACGAGGCGCGCGGAGAGCGTATCGCCGGGGCGCACGGGCTTCATCCACTTGACCTCGTCGATGCCCGGCGAGCCGAGCGAGGTGGCATTGGCGAGCACGTCGTCGGCGAGCATCCGCATCAACAGCGCGCAGGAGTGAAAGCCCGAGGCGCAGAGCCCGCCGACGATCGACTTCCGCGCCGCTTCCTCGTCGAGATGGATCGGCTGGGGATCGAAGCGGCTGGCGTAGTCGACGATGTCCTCTTTCGACACTGAAATCGAGCCGAAACTCACGGTGCGGCCGACCTCGAGGTCCTCGTGATGGATGAGATCGGGCGGCACGGGCATGTCGAGCATCGCGGAGGGTCCTTTCCGGCGGTCGGGCGGCGCGGATAACAGCACGCCCGGCGGCGGACGGGCAAGCGCAGCCCAATGTGCGAGGCACGCAGATTCGCCATCTCGTGTCGAGATGGTGCGCTGCTTAACCGCGCTTTAACCGCGCCCGATGCATCATGCCTTCAAGTCAAGGTCGGCGGACATCGCAGACCACGCGTGCGCGTTCGCTTCACAAGGTACAGATCACAATGGCACTCTCGTTCAAGGCGGGGCTGATCACGGCCGCCGCGATGATTGGCTGCGTCGCGCTGCCGGGCATGACTGCGGCCGCCGATCTCTACGGTCGCGGGTCGATGAAGGACGGCTTCACGCCGATGTCCCATTCGGCTCCCGCCATCGCCGGCCCGTGCTACCTGCGCGGTGACGTCGGCTACGCGTGGAACATGGACCCTTCGGCGACCTATGTCGGTAACGCCGGTGGCGCCAGCCCCGACGTTCGCGGCGCGTCCATCGACGCAGGCATGCTCTATGAAGCCGGCATCGGTTGCGGCTCGGGCTCGCGGGGGCTTCGCGGTGAAATCACGATCGGCGTGCGCAAGGACCGCGAGTTCAAGGGCGACGTCGACATCTTCGTGTTCAATCCGATCGATCCGCCGATCAAGACGAAGATCGACAGCTACACGGTCATGGCCAACGCGTTCTACGATCTCGGCAGCTACCGCGGCTTCGTGCCGTACGTCGGCGCCGGCATCGGCGTCGCCCTCCACGACATGCAGCACGTCCACATCGAGCATCCGCTGAGCCCGAACCCGCAGTTCGGCGAGACCAAGGCCGATCTCGCCTGGTCGCTGATGGCCGGCTTCGGCTACCAGCTCTCGAGCCGCGCCATCCTCGACGTCGGATACCGCTACATCAACATGGGCTCGGCTCACAGCGATACCGAGGACGTGGTGCTCGGCGGTCCCAATCCGCGCCTCGTCGTCGACGACATGACGGCGCACGAGTTCAAGGTCGGCCTGCGCTATCACTTCGGCTCGTCCAGCGACTGCTGCGCCTACGCGCCCATGAAGTAAACCTCGGACCCGTCCCCGGTTCGAGCGAAGGCCGGCTTCCCCCGAAGCCGGCCTTCATTTTGTTTGCGCCCACCGAACTCCGGCCTGCCGCCGGACGGATGGTGCAACTCTTGCAGCACGGCCTTCCACTGGGCGCCGCCGGGTTCGACCGTGCGCCAATTCGGGAGGAGTGTTTCAAGATGGCACGTCTGGCATTTGTGGCGGGTTGTGCCGTGGCCACCGTTCTGGTCCTCAACGGCGGTTGGCCGGACCTGCAAGCTTTCGGCGACAAGGCCTGGCTGATCGGCCTCTTCCCGGCGGTCTATCTGTTCGGCTACGCGCTGCTCAAGGACTGACCTCGCGCCAGCCTCCAGCGTTCACCTTGTGGCCGTCCAGCGCCCCCGTTCGGTCCGGCGTCCCACTTTCGCGATTGATCACCGGGCCTCAGGCCAGATATAGCTGTCGCCCTCGATCCGACCGGGCGGCTGCCGGGCGCTTGCGCCTGCATGCCGGCAGGGAGCGCTCGTTCGCGCCGCGGGTCACGATGGCGAGGCGGGCGTGGTGGAACCGGTAGACACGCCAGATTTAGGTTCTGGTGGCCTTGGCCATGGGGGTTCGAGTCCCTCCGCCCGCACCACGGCGGCCCGGGTCGGGGCCTGAAGGAATTTCGAGCCGGCGCGACCGGCGCAGCGGGCCTCTATGGCCTTTGATCAGGGTGGCGAAGAGCACGATGCAGGTTTCAGTAACGAGCGCCGAGGGCCTGAAGCGGACCCTCAAGGTTGTGATCGGTCAGGGCGAACTCGGGGAGCGCTTCGTCTCGCGCCTCGACGAGGTCAAGGGCAACATCCAGCTCAAGGGCTTCCGCCGCGGCAAGGTGCCGACGACCCACATCAAGAAGGTCTACGGTCGCTCGCTGATGGCCGAGGTGCTGCAGAAGGCCGTCGAGGAGACCACCGAGAAGGCCATCTCCGAGCGCAAGGAACGCCCGGCCTTCGAGCCGCGGATCGAGTTCCCGGAGGACAAGGCCGAAATCGATCGGGTCATGGAAGGACAGGGCGATTTCGCCTACTCCGTGTCGTTCGAAGTGCTGCCCGAGATCACGATCGCCGATCTGACGGCGCTGGAGCTCGAGAAGCTCGTCGCGGACGTGCCCGACGAGGACGTGACCAAGGCCATCGAGCAGATGGCCGAGCGCAACGTCAGCTACGATATCCAGGACGGTCGCGAAACGGCTGAGGGCGATCAGGTGGTGATCGACTTCGTCGGACGCATCGACGGCACCGAGTTCGAGGGCGGCAAGGCCGAGGACGCGCCGCTGGTCATCGGTGGTGGCGGCTTCATCCCCGGTTTCGAGGACGGCATCAAGGGCGCCAAGGCGGGTGACGAGCGGGTGGTCAAGGCGACGTTCCCGGCCGAGTATCCGGTGGCGACGCTGGCCGGCAAGGAAGCCGAGTTCAGCGTCAAGGTGAAGTCGGTGGCGGTGCCGAAGAAGCCGGAGATCAACGACGAGTTCGCCAAGGGTCTCGGTGTCGAGACGCTCGACGAGCTGAAAACCCGGGTGCGCGAGCAGATCGCCTCGGAGTACGAGCAGGTGTCGCGCGCGAAGCTGAAGCGCGTGATGCTCGATGCGCTCGACAAGGCGCATGTCTTCGAGCTGCCGCCGACGCTCGTCGATGGCGAGTTCAACGGCATCTGGCAGGACCTCACCCGGCGGATGACAGAAGCCAAGAAGTCGTTCGAGGACGAGGGCAAGACCGAAGAGCAGGTGCGCGACGAGTACCGGAAGATCGCGGAACGGCGCGTGCGGCTCGGGCTGGTGCTCGGCGAGGTCGGGACGGCGGCAAAGATCGACGTGACGCAGGACGAACTGCGGAACGCGCTCTTCCAGCAGGCGCGCCGGTTCCCCGGTCAGGAGAAGATGGTCTACGACTACTTCCAGCAGAACCCGAATGCCGTCAGCCAGCTTCGCGCGCCGATCTACGAGGACAAGGTCGTCGACCACATCGCCGCGCAGGCGAAGGTCACCGAGCGCAAGGTGCCGGTCGCGGAGCTTCTGGCGCCGATCGAGGAGGACGGAGCGCCTGCTGCTCCTGACGCCGTGCCCGACGCCAACAAGGCCTAAGGCTTCGAGACAACAATCCCTGTGGGACGGCCGCCGGCCCTGCCTTGAAGGCGCCGTCTCATTGTATCATGCGTCATCTGCGCCACATTCATTGCTGCGACGGCTCGATTCGACGGACGAGCCGGCGCGGCGCCAGCGAACGAGACCGGGAGCACCGCAATGAGCATGATCACCAGCACTTTCTGGCCGACTGTCATCGAGCAGACGGCTCGCGGCATGCAGCCCTACGACCTGCCATCCCGCATGTTGCAGGAGCGGATCATCTTCGTGGTCGGCCCGATCGAGGACGGCATGGCGACGTCGATCTGCATGCAGCTGCTCTTTCTGGAGGCTCAGAACCCCAAGAAAGAAATCGCCATGTACATCAACTCACCGGGTGGCGTGGTGACGTCCGGAATGGCGATCTACGACACGATGCAGTTCATCCGCTGCCCGATTGCGACGCTGTGCATCGGGCAGGCGGCGTCCATGGGCTCGCTGCTGCTCACGGCCGGTCGGGCCGGGATGCGGTTTGCATTGCCGAACGCGCGCATCATGGTGCACCAGCCGTCCGGCGGCTTCTCCGGGCAGGCCAGCGACATCGAGCGCCACGCCGAGGACATCGTGAAGATGAAGCGGCGGCTGAACGAGGTTTACGTCAAGCACACGAACCAGCCCTACGAGCGCATCGAGCGGACGCTCGACCGTGACCACTTCATGACATCTGACCAGGCGCGCGAGTTCGGTCTGATCGACCGGGTCCTTTCGAGCCGCGAGGAGATGGATTTCGGCGGCGATACCAAGTCCTGAGGCCGCGGAGCGGCGCCCGTCTCCACTGCGCACCACCTGTGATCCATCGGGGAGAGCCGCGCTCGATGCGGCTCTTCGTCGTCCTAGGGGGCCGTGCTTCGGCCCCTTGTCGGGCGTGAACCGCGATGGTCACTTGCCGCCTCTGATTGAAGATACAATATAGGGGTGGCCGTGAGGTCACAGAACTGTATCAATCCCGGGTCGCGTGGCGACGCGCGGTATCGTCCTGTTAATCCATTCTTGATCTCGCAGCCGCTCGCGTGCTCAGATCGCCTTAAATGGATTCCAGCGTACCCCGTGGCCGATTCGGCCGCGTGATCGACACGGGACTGTCTTGTACGGCCGAAACGGCCGATAACCGTTGCCAACTCGAGGTTGCCTTTGGCGGGTGTGCCCGCCGGGCGTGAGAGAGCCGGATGCCAAACGAAAAAAACACCCTCTACTGCTCCTTCTGCGGCAAGAGCCAGCACGAGGTTCGCAAGCTCATTGCAGGGCCGACCGTGTTCATCTGTGATGAATGCGTCGAGCTGTGCATGGACATCATCCGGGAAGAGAACAAGAACACGCTCGTCAAATCGCGCGACGGTGTGCCGTCTCCACAGGAGATCTGCAACGTTCTCGATTCGTATGTGATCGGACAGATTCACGCGAAGCGCGTGCTTTCGGTGGCCGTGCACAACCACTACAAGCGCCTCAACCATGCGTCGAAGAGCAACGACGTCGAACTCGCGAAGTCGAACATCCTGCTCGTCGGGCCGACTGGTTGCGGCAAGACGCTGCTGGCGCAGACGCTGGCGCGCATCCTCGACGTGCCGTTCACGATGGCCGACGCCACGACGCTCACGGAAGCCGGCTACGTCGGCGAGGACGTGGAAAACATCATCCTGAAGCTGCTGCAGAACGCCGACTACAACGTCGAGCGGGCGCAGCGTGGCATCGTCTACATCGACGAAGTCGACAAGATCAGCCGCAAGTCCGACAACCCCTCGATCACGCGGGACGTGTCCGGAGAGGGCGTGCAGCAGGCGCTTCTCAAGATCATGGAAGGGACTGTTGCTTCCGTGCCGCCGCAGGGTGGTCGCAAGCATCCGCAGCAGGAGTTCCTGCAGGTCGATACGACGAACATCCTGTTCATCTGCGGAGGCGCGTTCGCGGGCCTCGAAAAGATCATCTCGCGTCGCAACAAGGGCACGTCGATCGGCTTCGGTGCGACGGTCATCGGGCCGGACGAGCGGCGCACGGGGGAAATCCTGCGCGAGGTGGAGCCCGAGGATCTGCTGAAGTTCGGCCTGATCCCGGAGTTCATCGGTCGTCTGCCGGTGATCGCCACGCTCGAGGATCTGGACGAGAAGGCGCTCATCCAGATCCTGACGGAGCCGAAGAACGCGCTGACCAAGCAATACCAGCGCCTGTTCGAGCTCGAGGGCGTGCAGCTCACCATCACGCCCGACGCGTTCAAGGCGATCTCGCGCAAGGCCATCGAGCGCAAGACCGGTGCCCGCGGCCTCCGTTCGATCATGGAAGGCATCCTGCTCGACACGATGTTCGACCTGCCGACCATGAAGGGCGTCGAGGAGATCGTCATCGGTCCCGAGGTCGTCGAGGGCGGCGCGCGGCCGCTCCGCATCTATGCCGAGCGCGCCGAAGAGAAGGGTGCACCGGCCTGACATGTCGACGGGTCATCGGTGCGCTGTCCGATCAATTCCGGCAGCGCGCCGACGGCAGCCATCGCAATGCCTCAGTGGAGGCCTTGAAGTCGATCTGGGGCGGCTTACCTAAGGGGGCCGCTCATTCGCGGACGGTGCAGAAGACCGAAACCTCGGACGACAAGCGGTTGCACGGCGAGAGGGTCGAAGAAGCCCAGGGGAGGCGCGAACAGCATAGACGTGGCGCGTCGGCCGGATGTGGTCCGGCTGAACCTGTCAGTGACGGGGAGCGCTGCGAGATGGCGGATTTGTTGGAACGGATGGCAAGACGATGACCGACGAGAACCGTAGCAAGGCGAAAGACAAGTCAGCGGGCCGCGAGGTTTATCCGGTCCTTCCTCTGCGTGACATCGTCGTCTTCCCGTACATGATCGTCCCCCTGTTCGTGGGGCGTGAAAAGTCGATCAGTGCGCTCGAAGAGGTGATGAAGGCGGAGAAGCAGATCCTGCTCGTGGCGCAGAAGGATGCCTCCGACGACGATCCTGAGCCCGATGCGATCTACACCGTGGGCACGCTCGCGTCGGTGCTGCAGCTCCTGAAGCTTCCCGACGGCACGGTCAAGGTGCTGGTCGAGGGGACGGCGCGCGCGCGGATCACGACGTACACGACGAACAAGGACTTCTTCGAAGCGGAGATCGAGCGGATCACCGAAGTGACGGGCAACGCCGACGAGATCGAGGCTATGGCCCGATCGGCGGTGTCGCAGTTCGAGAGCTATGTGAAGCTCAACAAGAAGATCAGTCCGGAAGTGCTCGGCACGCTGGCGCAGATCGAGGATCACTCGAAGCTCGCCGACACCATCGCCTCGCATCTCGTGATCAAGATCGCGGAGAAGCAGGAGATCCTCGAGATCATCAAGATCTCCGAGCGTCTCGAGCGCGTCTACACGCTGATGGAGAGCGAGATCTCCGTCCTGCAGGTCGAGAAGAAGATCCGCAAGCGCGTGCAGCGGCAGATGGAGAAGACGCAGCGCGAGTACTATCTCAACGAGCAGATGAAGGCGATCCAGAAGGAGCTCGGCGACAACGACGAGCGCGACGACATCGCCGAGTTCGAAGAGAAGATCGAGCAGACCAAGCTGTCGAAGGAAGCCCGTGACAAGGCGCTGGCGGAGCTGAAGAAGCTCAAGCAGATGAGCCCGATGTCCGCCGAGGCGACCGTTGTCCGCAACTATCTCGATTGGCTCCTGTCGATCCCTTGGGGTGTGCGCGGCAAGGTCAAGAAGGATCTGATCGAGGCGCAGGACGTGCTCGACAAGGAGCATTACGGCCTCGACAAGGTGAAAGAGCGGATCATCGAGTACCTTGCCGTCCAGAGCCGGACGAACAAGCTCAAAGGTCCGATCCTGTGCCTCGTCGGCCCGCCCGGTGTCGGCAAGACGTCGCTCGGCAAGTCAATCGCCAACGCGACCGGACGCGAGTTCGTGCGCATGTCGCTCGGTGGTGTCAGAGACGAAGCCGAGATCCGTGGCCATCGGCGGACCTACATCGGCTCGATGCCCGGCAAGGTCATCCAGTCGATGAAGAAGGCGAAGCGGACGAATCCGCTCTTCCTCCTCGACGAGATCGACAAGATGGGTTCCGATTTCCGCGGCGATCCTGCGGCGGCGCTGCTCGAGGTTCTCGATCCGGAGCAGAACGCGACGTTCAACGATCACTACCTCGAGGTCGATTACGATCTGTCGAGCGTGATGTTCGTGACCACGGCCAATACGCTGAACATCCCGCCGGCCCTGCTGGACCGGATGGAGATCATCCGGCTTGCCGGCTACACGGAGAACGAGAAGGTCGAGATCGCCAAGCGCCATCTCATTCCCGAGACGCGACAGGCGCACGGCCTCGAAGCCTCCGAGTGGAGCATCGACGACGACGCGATCAAGGAAGTGATTCGACGCTACACCCGCGAGGCGGGCGTGCGTTCGCTCGAGCGTGAGATGTCGAAGCTCGCCCGCAAAGCGGTGAAGGACATCCTGGTCGAGAAGCACAAGACGGTGCATGTCACGGCCGACATGGTCGAGACGTATCTGGGCGTGCCGAAGTACCGGTACGGCGAGGCGGAACTCGTCGATCAGGTGGGCGTCGTCACGGGACTCGCGTGGACCGAAGTCGGCGGCGAGATCCTGACGATCGAAGGTGTCATGATGCCCGGCAAGGGCAAGATGTCGGTGACCGGCAACCTGCGCGACGTGATGAAGGAGTCGATCCAGGCCGCCAACGCCTACGTGCGCTCGCGGTCCGTCGATTTCGGCATCCCGGCATCGCTCTTCGACCGCAAGGACATCCACGTCCACGTGCCCGAGGGCGCGACACCCAAGGACGGTCCGTCTGCGGGCGTCGCGATGGTCACGGCGATCATCTCGGTGCTCACCGGCATCGCGGTGCGCAAGGATGTCGCCATGACGGGCGAGATCACGCTGCGTGGCCGCGTGCTACCGATCGGCGGGCTCAAGGAAAAGCTGCTCGCGGCATTGCGCGCCGGGATCACGACGGTTCTGATCCCGGACGACAACGTCAAGGATCTGTCGGAAATCCCGGATGAAGTGAAGACGAAGCTCACCATCATTCCGGTGTCGCGCATGGATGACGTGCTGAAGCACGCGCTGGTACGTGTTCCCGATCCGATCGCATGGGAGGCCGAGACGCCCGCCGTCGCGGCCGCCGTCGACGGGACGCCGGAGCGTCCCAGGGCTCACTGACGATCGGGCTGTTAATGCCCATCCTGAGTTGAATCTCGCCCCGGCAACCGAGATCGGTCGCCGGGGCGACGTTTTTGATCAGACCTATGCGTTATCTGCCCGTTCCGAGACATGAAACCCCTGCTTTCATGCGGGTTTGCGGCCATTTTTTCTTGACCTCGCCATGCAATGAGCGTTGGTAGCCGGACGCTGCCGATCGAGGCGCGCACCATGATCCAGGCCTCCGGTTTCGGGGCCAGTCCACTCATCGCATCTGAGAAGATGGCTTCAGAGGAATTGACACAATGAGCAAGCAGGACCTGATCGATGCAGTCGCCGAGAAGTGCGATCTGACGAAGGACAAGGCGAAGGCGGCGGTCGAGGCCGTCATGGAGAGCATCGCCAAGTCCATGAAGGACGGCAACGACGTGCGGATCCCGGATTTCGGCACCTTCAAGGTCACCAAGCGCAAGGCGCGCGAGGGCATCAATCCGCTGACCAAGGCCCCGATCAAGATTCCGGCTTCCAACGTGCCGAAGTTCTCGCCGGCCAAGAAGCTGAAAGAACTGCTCAACTGAGCATGGCGAGGGGCCGATGCGCCGAGGTCGGCGCGGGGCCCGCTCGAGCACATGATCGAAGCGGCGCCCTTTCATCGGGGCGCCGTTTTGTCTTCGGGCGCGGCCGGCAGCGCGTTCTTCAGGGCTTGCCGTTGCGAGGTTCGCCGGCGGCGGGGCGGGCGGCCTGCTCGCGCGACCAGCGCGCAATCTCGGTGATGAAATCGCGCGCACGTATGCGCGGGGCCTCGAGGTAGGGCAGAGGGCGGATCACCTCGATGGCGGCGGCACCGACGCGCGCCGTCAGCGCGGCATTGAAGAGGCTCTCGCCGAGACGTCGCGACAGTCGGCGAATGAGATCCTGGCCGAGGAACTGGCCGAGCAGGTCCTCGGTCAACGCGATGCCTCCGCTGGCCACGATGTGTGTGAACACCATGCGCGCGAGACGAGTGGTGCCGAGGAAACCCGGGCGGCCGCCATAGAGCTGGGCCAGGGCGCGCAGTAAACGGAGGTTCTCGGCCAGGATCCAGCCGACGGTCAGTAACGCCGTCGGCGACAGTGCGGTCACGACGCTGACGCGGCGGGCGGACGACGCCACCAGACGGCGGGCGCTGGCATCGAGGGCCGGCATCAGGTCGCGGTCGGCGAGGCGGGCATAATCGCCGGGATCGACGGCGGCAGACGTGTGCTCCCTCAGGCGTGCGACGTGCCATGTCAGCTCCGGGCGGTCGGCGAAGCGCGCCACCGCCTCCTCGACCGCGCGTCGCTCGGCGGCGATATCCCGTCGCGCCAGCGCTGCATCGATATCGCGGCGCGTCCGGCCGAGACGGCGGAGGCTCACCAGGCCGACCAGCTCGCGGCCGACGATGACCACCGTCGCGAAGAGCGCGATGCCAAGGAGGCCGGTCGCCGTCCATCCGATCCAGTCCTGGCGCTCGAGTGCGGCGGAGACGAAGCGCGCGAACGAGAGGCTGAGCGCGAGGCTCGTCAGAGCGCCCAGAGCGGCGACGAGCACGGTACCCCAGCCCGCGCGCCTCGTGAGATTCGTCGGGGGCCTGCCGACCGCCTCGCCGGCGACCGGTGCGCCAGGGTCCGGCGCGACGGATGTCGCGATGGACTCGGGCTCAGGCGGCACGACGAGCGCGGGGTCGTCGAGGTCGATGATCTCGGGTTTGCGGCGCGGCCGGTCCGTGGTCATTGGAGGCGATCCCCGATGAGATACTCGATCGCGCGGTCGAGGCGGATATGAGGCCACGGAGCGACGCTGCCGTCGGGCGCGTCCGGCGGAACGCGAGACGGCCGAAAGCGGACCAGCGAAACGTCCTTCTGGCTCGTCGGCTCGGTTGGCTTCTGCATCGCCTCCGCGAGGGTTGCGGGCAGGTCACCAGGATAGAGCGCCGCCTTGCGTCGGCCGTCGAACACCTGGTTGCCAAGCCGCTCACCCGGCAACGGCACGCCGATCAGCGCCGGCTCGCTCGCATCGCGTTTCAGTTCCGCCTCCTGGGTCGCGCGAAGCGCCGCGATGGCCATGGCCTTCACCTCTGCGCCGCTGAAGCGGGCCATGGCGCTGGCGCGCGCCGTGAGGGCGGCGAGGATCGTCTCGAGACGGTCATGGCTCGAGCGTGGCACGTGGTCTGCCTTGGTGGCCGCGAGCAGGATGCGGTCGATGCGGCGCGGCAGGAAGGCCGCCAGCAAGCCGTTGTTGCCGGTCCGGAAGGCGCCGAGCACCGAGACCAGGGTCTGCTCGAGATCCGCAAGCGCGTGCGGCCCGCGATCGATGGCCGAGAGGGCGTCGACGAGCACGATCTGGCGATCGAGGCGGGCGAAGTGATTGCGAAAGAACGGCTTCACCACCCGCTGACGATAGGCCTCGTAGCGGCGGTGCATCATGTCGTGCAGCGTGCCGCGGCGCGGGGCGACGTCGGCCGGCAGATCGAGCGGGAGGAAGGTCAACAGCGGTGACCCTTCGAGTTCCCCGGCCATGAGGAAGCGGCCCGGCCCGAGGGTCGGCTCGAAGGTCCCGGCCGCGCGCTCCGCCAGCAGATAGCGCCGGAAGAGTTCTGCGCCATGCAAGGCCTTCTGCTCGTCCTGCGGCTCGTCGTGGCGCAGGAGCGCGTGATGCTCGAGGAAGGGTGCGGATGACGCCCGCCGTTCGGGTTGACGCGCTGCCTCAAGCGCGGCGCGGGACCAGTCGGGGTACGACTGCTCGAGCAACGGCAGGTCGATCAGCCACTCGCCGGGATAGTCGACGATGTCGAGGTGGAGGCGCCGGGAGCCGAACTGGCGCCAGAGAACGTGATCGGTCGCGTATTCGAGCGTGACGCGAAGTTCCGAGATGCGCCGCGTGCTCTGGGGCCAATCGGGGGGATCGGCGGCGAGTGCCGCCAGATGGTCCTCGTAGGCGAAGCGCGGCACGTCGTCGTCGGGCTGAGGTTCGAGATAGGCGCGAAGGACGCGTTGCTCGGCGGCGGCGGCGAAGAACGGCAGGCGCGTCGGATTGACGAGATTGCGAACCAGAGCGGTGATGAAGACCGTTTTGCCGGCCCGCGCGAGGCCCGTGACGCCGATGCGAAGGGCGGGCGTGGTCAAGCCGCTCAGGACGTTTCCCGGCCCGAGGACCCGCGACAGGGCAGTCCGACTGAAGTCCATCACCGGTCCGCTTGCCTTTCCTTCGTTCGCAGCGCGGCGGCACCGTGGCCAATTCGCGAGGTGGGCGCAAGAGCCCGTTCACGGCCACCACGGAACGATGGGGCGAATACTGAGCTGTTGAAAAAATCAGAGGCGTCTCTATTTAAGAGATCGGCCTACATCTTTTGGCACCCCTTATACTACTTTCGATTATTTCCAAGTCGACATAGCAGTTGATCTTTGGAACATCAAATTGCCTTTGCGCTGTCTCTTTTTTGTCGCGATCCGGTTCAATTATCATCGCATCGGACGTCGATACGAGCAGCGGGCCCGGGGGGGCATTCGGCTCGGACGAACTGGGGGTTACACACAACTCGACCGAACTCGTCAGCCTCGGGCGTACGCCTGCGGCGATGCATCGGAGGATTTTACGGATCGCTCGTGATGGCGCCTCGTCGGCGACGCACGTCAAGAGGTCCTGCCAAACGGACTGATCGTGTCAGGTGCCCCCTGGCATGAACGGTCCGCCCGGGATGGTGGCGGAACCCCGCACCGCCGCCGTCCCGGTACCCTTTCGGCTGGCCGCGGGCATTCGCGTCCGCGATCCGGCCGTACCATCTACCGGGGGATGTCGTCTGGCGCTGCACCGCCACACCTCCCTCCCCGACGCAGCCCCGGCGGCGTCCTCCGGTAGCAGGCATCCTCGCACCACGCGCCACTCTCCACGCCAATCGCTCCGACCGCGGAATTAACCAGCGGTCCGGAATTCGCTGGTGAACTAATCCTCGCTCTCGCCCCCGGCACTAAATTCGGAAAGCCACTAGGCATTCTGTCCTAGGCGGCCCGAAACTCAGGTCTGTCAGACCCGTTTCGGCACCGAATGACGCCCACAAGCCGAGGCGATACGATGGGAATTCAGTTTGAGACATCGCGCTGCTCATTCCAGCTTGTTGCATCACAATCCCACGTTCCGGACGCAGCTCTTGGCAGGCTCAAAGCGACGATCGATACCTCGGTCGCGGTGGTCTACGGCATCGACGTCACGCTGATCCAGGGCAGCTCGCGCGGGCAGGCTCACGTGGCACTGGCGAGACAGGTCGCCATGTATCTCGCGCATTGCGTGTTCGGCATTCCGCATGCCGACGTCGGGCGCATCTTCAACCGGGACCGCACGACCGTCCGCCATGCCTGTGCGCTGGTCGAAGATCGGCGTGACGATCCGGTGTTCGATCGAACGCTTTCCAATCTCGAGGAGATCGTCGGGCGATTGGCGCGGGTCTCGGGCATCGCGGGGGTAGGTGAGCTATGACGACGGCGAAGTCTGGCGGTCGGCATAGCCCGCGCCTGCGAACCGAACTGCCGGCCGTGCTGCGAGATGTCGCGGCGGGTCGCCCCCTGCCGACAGATGATCCGGCTCTCATGGCGGTGATGGCGCAAGGGCTCGTCGTCCGTGAGGAGGGTGGTGAGGCGTTGCGCCTTACGGGAAAAGGGCGAACCGCGCTGCGCCGGTTGCTCGCCATGCGGACCGAGGCTCGGTCGCGGGCTGCGCCGTCGGCAGTTCAGGGCCGGGAGCCTGGGCCACTCCGGCCTGCCATCAATCCATCGGAAAGCCCGCTCGTCTGGCTCCACGCCCGGCGTGACGGGCAAGGGCAGCGCCTCATCTCCGATGCCCAACTTGCGGCCGGGGAGCGGCTCAGGGCCGATTTCACACGGGGAGAGCTTTCACCGCGTGTCACGATGTCGTGGTCGGCGACCCCGGGCGAGGGGGCGAGGGGGGGGCGCGGCAATCCGCAACGGGACATCACCGACGGTGCGGTCGCGGCACGGGAGCGGTTCAACCGGGCGTTGATGGCGGTGGGGCCGGAGCATTGCGGCCTTCTGATCGACGTCTGCTGCCATCTGCGCGGGCTCGACGACATCTCGCAGCGGGAGGGTTGGCCGCGTCGCTCGGCGCGTCTTCTCCTGCAGCGGGCGCTGACCGCGCTGGCGCTCCACTATGGTCTCGAGGAACGGCCGGATGTGGAACGAATGATCGCGCGCCGCCTCCGGCACTGGGGCGCGCCGGGATATCGGCCGCCGCTGTCGCGGGCCGGCGGCGAGGGGCCGGATCAGCCCGACTGAGCCGCGGCCTGCTCCGCATCGTGACGGATGCGGGTCACCATGGCGGCAAAGCCGTTCGAGCGCTGGGGCGTCAGATGCTCGGCGAGGCCGAGTTCGGCGAAGACACGGTGGGCGTCGAGCGAGAGGATCGCGTCGGCGCGCTGGCCGGCGTAGAGAGCCAACAGAACCGCGATCAGGCCTTTCACGATGTGGGCGTCACTGTCGCCGGACAAGGCGAGATGCGGGCCGTCGGGCTGCGGGTCGACGCGCGAGGAGAGCCACACCTGGCTGGCGCAGCCGCGCACCTTGTTGGCCTCCGTGCGCTCGGCCTCATCGTAGGGCGCGAGGGCCTTGCCGAGTTCGATCAGATAGCGATAGCGGTCCTCCCAGTCGTCGAGGAGTTCGAAGTCGGACCGGATGGCGTCGATGGCACTCGTCATGGCGTTCCTCGGCGCGAGGCCGGATGCCGCTGGCGGGCATCCGGGTTCTTCTTCGGCAAGATCCTCAGATCTCGATGACGATCTTGCCCAGATGGGACTGGCTTTCCATGTGCCGGAAGGCCTCGCGGGCCTCGGCGAAGCGGAAGGCCGTATCGATCACGGGCTTCAGGCTGTGGGCTTCGATGGCGCGGCACATGTCCAGAAACATCCGTCGCGAGCCGACATAGATGCCCTGGATACGGATGGAACGGCGCATGAACTGCGCCGGATCTATGGCGCCACCGTGCATCGCGCCGATCAGGGCGATGGTGCCGGCGATGCGCGTGGCGTTGATGGTCTTGGGCAAATTGAGTGCGCCCGTGACCTCGACGGCCAGATCGACGCCCCGGCCGCCGGTCGCCTCGAGGACGGCATCCTCCCAGGCGGGGTGTTTGCGGTAGTTGACGGTGACGGTGGCACCGAGTGCCTTCGCCTTCTCGAGCTTGTCGTCCGACGAAGACGTGACGATCGTGCGGGCGCCCATCATGCGGGCGAACTGCAAGGCGAACGTGGAGACGCCGCCGGTGCCGAGGAGAAGCACCCAGTCGCCGGCCTTGGTGCGGCCGGTCTCGACGATCGCGTTCCAGGCGGTGAGTGCGGCGCAGGGCAGCGTCGCGGCCTCGGTCAAGGAGAGGTGGGCTGGCACAGGCACCACGCCCTCGGCGCGAAGGATCGCCTGCTCCGACAGGACGCCTTCGATGGGGCCGCCGAGGGCGCTCGCCATGGCCTCGGCCGAGCACTGGCCGTCGGTCCAGCGCTGGAAGAAGCACGAGGCCACGCGGTCGCCGACCTTCAGGCCCGAGACGCCGTCGCCAAGGGCCGTCACCTCACCCGCACCATCGGAATTCGGCACGCGCGGGTAGGGAAGGCGGCGCGACACAGGGTCCGTGATGGTCAGGTAGTCGCGGTAGTTGATCGAGTTGGCGTGCATGCGGACGGCGATCTCGCCCGGACCGGGACGGCGCTCGGCCACCTCGTTCAGGCTCAGGGCGGCGATGCCGCCGTCGGAGACGATCTGCCAGGCTTTCATGGAACCCTCATCGGTTGTTCGAGAACGGATGTATCGCAGGCGCCCCAAGTCGCCAGCGCGGCGAGGGCGCGCTCGCCCATGGCACGCTTCTTGTGGGCGGACTTGTCCTTGCCCTTGATGCGGCGGCCGTCGACGTCCCGATCGGGGACGGGGACCGGCGGGAAGAGGCCGAAGTTGACGTTCATCGGCTGGAACGAGCGAGGGCTGCCGGTCGACTCGGGGACCTCCACGTGACCGCCGGTGATGTGGCCCAGCAGCGCGCCGAGTGCGGTGACGGCCGGCGGGGTGGCGCTGGCGCGCCCCAACCGCTCCTCGGCGGCGAAGCGGCCGGCCAGCAGCCCGGTCGCGGCGCTCTCGACGTAGCCTTCGACACCCGTGATCTGGCCGGCGAAGCGGAGGCGCGGCATGGCCTTCAGGCGCAGGCTCGCGTCGAGCAGGCGGGGGCTGTTCAGGAACGTGTTGCGGTGGAGGCCGCCGAGACGGGCAAACTCGGCGTCGGCGAGGCCGGGGATCATGCGGAAGACGCGCTTCTGCTCGCCGTGGCGCAGCTTGGTCTGGAACCCGACCATGTTCCACAGCGTGCCGAGGGCGTTGTCCTGGCGCAGCTGCACCACGGCCCACGGGCGCTGGCCCGTCCTCGGATCAGCGAGGCCGACGGGCTTCATCGGTCCGAAGCGGAGCGTTTCGCGGCCGCGCTCGGCCATGACCTCGACGGGCAGGCAGCCGTCGAAGTAGGGCGTGCCTTCCCACTCCTTGAACTCGGTCTTGTCGCCGGCGAGCAGCGCGTCGACGAAGGCCTCGTACTCGTCCCGGGTCATCGGGCAGTTGAGGTAGTCGGCGCCGGTGCCGCCGGGGCCGGGCTTGTCGTAGCGGGACTGCTTCCAGGCGACGTCCAGATCGATCGACTCGTAATGGACGATCGGCGCGATGGCGTCGAAGAACGCGAGTTCCCGCTCGCCCGTCAGACGGCCGATGGCGTCGGCCAGGGACGGCGACGTCAGCGGGCCCGTGGCGATGACGACGCTGTCCCAGCTCTCGGGTGGGATGCCGGTGACCTCGCCGCGCGCGAGCATGACCAGGGGATGGGCGGTCAGCGCCGCGGTCACGGCCTCGGAGAAGCCGTCGCGGTCGACGGCGAGGGCGCCGCCCGCCGGCAGCTTGTGGCGGTCTGCCGCAGCCATGATCAGGGAGCCGGACCGGCGCATTTCCTCGTGGAGGAGGCCGACGGCGTTCGTCGTCCAGTCGTCGGCGCGGAACGAATTGGAGCAGACGAGTTCGGCGAGGCCGTCCGTCTGGTGGGCGTCGGTGCGCACGTCCGGGCGCATCTCATGGATGATCACGGGCAGGCCGCGGCGCGCGATCTGCCAGGCCGCTTCCGAGCCGGCGAGGCCGCCGCCGATGATGTGGATTGGTTCGGTCATGGCCGTGATTTAGGCCATGTCGCCCCCGAATGCCATTCCCCCGGTCACCGGCTCCGTGTCGGTCGGGTCAAGCCAGCCGATACACTCGCCGCGCCGTGCCGGCGAAGAGGTCCGCTTTCTCCGTGGCCGAGCAGCCGGAAGCCATGCGCTTGAACGCATTGAACAGCGCCTTGAAGCCGATCCCCATCTTGTCGACCGGGAAGTTGCTCTCGAAGTGGCAGCGGCTCGCCCCGAAGTGCTCGATGCACGGCTCGATCCAGGGCCGCCAGTGCCGTGCCAGCTCCTCCGAAGAGGGGGGCGCTGGGATGCAATTGTAGTCGTAGGCGGCGATCCGCATCATCATGCCGCCGAGCTTCATCGAGACGTTCGGGCACCTGGCGAGTTCGGGCAGCTTCGCGCGCCAGACCTTTGCGACCTCGTCGAGCTTGCCCGTGTAGGGCCCATAGCCGAGCGGCATGCCGGTGTGGTTCATGACGATGTTGGCCTCGGGCACCGCCCGCGCCAGATCGAGAATGTCCTGGTGCTGCGTGTGATAGCCGAGCGCGTCCAGCGACAGACCCATCTTCGAGAGCCGCCGCAGGCCGTCGCGGAAATCGTCACGATAGTAGTGTCGTGGTCCGAACCCTTGGTGGTTATTGCCGATCACCGGGTCCTCGTGCCAGCCAGCCGAATTCCGCACACCCCGGAACCGACCTCGGCCGGCCTCGACCATGGCCGCGAGCACGGGCTCGACGCGATCCCCCATCGACAGGTCCGCGTTGCCGACAATCCCTTGCGCAACGCGTGCCTTGCCGGGAAACCGCCGATCGCTCTCGTCGGCGAGCCTGGCCACGGCCTCCACTTCGCCGACGGCCTTGAGTTCGTCGGGCCCGTCCGTCCGGTAGCCGTAATGGCAGTCGATGAAGACGGTGCCCACAACGTTGTGGCCGCTCGAAAGGTCGGCGTGCAGCTCCTCGAGCATGTAGCGGCCGCGGCCAGGAGCCTCCCAGACGTGATGGTGGGTGTCGATGATCGGCAGGTCCGGATCGATCACGTCCTCGGCGGGGGCATTGTCGAGCCAGTCCTGGCGCGGTGGGAAGATGCGGCCGTAGGCAGTGGGCTTGCTGCTGGCGCTCATGGGGTCCTCGGCTTTGGGGTGGCCTCGATCGGCTTGGTTCGTGGCGGCATGAGGAGGCCAAGCCTGCCACCCCTCCGGCCGCGGGTCCACCCCTCCGAGCGGCCGCGGCCGTGGAGAGCGCCACACCGGCGCTTTGGGGCGAATCACTGCTCTGCTAGACGGCCTTGATGGAGACTGACGGGGGCTTCGTGATGCGGCGACTGCTTGCTTCGATGGTGGTGGCCGCTCTGGTTGCCGGATGCACCCACGAGCGGACGGGCTCCGTCGATCGGCACTTCGCCGACTTCAAGAGCCGCGAACCGAAAGGCAACACGGTCTACGTGTGTCACGCCTACGGCTGCAAACTCCAGACGCGGTTCCGCTTCACGGACGCCGACGTAGCCGAAATTTCGAAACTGATGGAGACGACGCGGATTGCCGATACGGCGCACGAAGAGCGGCGCGCCGTGGCCTACGCGATCGGCTGGATGGAGCGGCGCGTCGGCGACGTCATCGGCACCAGCGCCGACCGCCCCGGCATGGATTTCGCCGCGTCCGGCGACCCGACGCAGCAGGATTGCGTCGACGAGGCGACCAATTCGACGAGCTATCTGATGGTTCTCGCGCACAACAGGCTGCTGCGCCATCACGCAGTCGGAACGCCGTTCGCCAAGGAGAACCTGCTGCGCGGGATTTCCGGATGGCCGCACTGGACGGCGGTCCTGCGCGAGAGCGCGACGGGGACGCGCTGGGCCGTCGACAGCTGGATCTTCAAGAACGGCGAGAACCCGGCCATCGTCGAGGCGGACAAGTGGTACATCGCCAGCCTTGACGAGCTGCCACCGTCGATGCGCTGAGCCGGCGGCCATCGCCGGCCGTCGAGGTCACGACGGGCACGCGCGGCGGCGTGCCTCTTGGCGTCAGTTTCTCGGCTGCGGATTGATGGCCTTGTCGCGGTCGAACTTGTCGGTCGACGACGGACGTCCCCACCAGGCGGTGTTGACTTCGGGCTTTTTTGCCGGCGCAGAGTAGTCGCCGGTCAGCATCCGGTTCAGATCGCGCTTCACCGTCGCGGTCAGCTCGTCCGTGCAGTAGTTCTGCTCGGGCGCGATACTCTTCGAGATCGATGCCAGCGTGTAATCGTAGCTCTTTTCCGCCTTGGCCAACTCGGGCTGAGGCGTTCCCTGCTGGGTTTCGTAAGACAAATAGCCTTGGCGGAAGTTGGCCGGGTCGAAGACGTAGCCGCATTTCTGGGCGCGCGCCGCCGTCGTGCCGGCGATCAACGCCCTGTCCGTCGGTGACGCCGGCACAAGGGCGACCGGCGCTTCCTTCTTCTCAGATCCACCGAGCAAGGTGCCGGTCGTCAGCGCGCTGCCTGACGAGCAGGCCGACAGCGCGAGCGCCAATCCCGTGCACCCCAAACCGATTGCCATCCGTAGCCGTGCGGTCATGGCGCGTGGTGTTCCCCGGTCTCGACAGTTGTGATTCCCCGCGCATTGCGTAGCACGGCGCGTGCGAGTCGGGTAGCGCGGGGCGAGGCTTTCCACGCCGCCGATTGGTCCTCTCGCGAGCAAAAGGTGTCGATCGACGTGGTTGCGACGCCGGCTTGTCGTGGCAGGCCTCGGCGTGAGAATGGTGCAGCCCGCGATGCCGGAGGGATGGGGATCATGACAGGGCGCGCCTCGAACGACGTCGCCGCCCGCCGACTGCATATCGTCCAGATCGGGTGGGACCGGGCGCTCCTGACCGGACAGGCGGACAGCCGCGAGCGACAACTCGCCTACGCGCAACGTCTCGTGTCACTGCGCCCCGGCAGCCGCATGACCGTGATCGTGCTCGGGGCGGAAGCCTCCGATCGACCCTGGACGTCCGGCCCGCTCGACGTCCGGCTGCTCGCCGGGCGCTGGCAGAGCCTGCGTCACGTCGGCGGGTTGCTCGGCGCGCTGGACCGGGAAGCGGCAGTCTCGGCGATCGCGGTGCAGTCGCCGTTCGAGGAAGGCTGGGCGGCCCTTCGCTTCGCGCGTCGACGGGTGCCGGTGGTCGCGCAGCTGCACTTCGACATCTTCTCCGATGCGGCGCTGCCCGGCGGATCGATGCCGCGCCGCCTGGTCGGGCAGGCCCGGCGCGCCGTGGCGCTCGGGCTGCTCAATCGCTACCGGGCGGTGCGCACAGTCTCTCCCGAGACGCGCGACAAGCTCGCGGCGCGCGGTGTGCGGAACGTCACCTCGATCCCGGTGCCCATTCTGGATCTCGCCCGGTTCGAAGCCGTCGCCGAGCGGACCCGGGAGCCGCGCGTGCTGTTCGTCGGACGCCTCGAGGCCGAGAAGAACCTGCCCTTGTGGCTCGCCGTGGCGCGGCGCGTCGCCGATCGGGTGCCGGACGCGCGGTTCGATATCGTTGGCGGGGGCCGTCTCGCGTCGTCGGTGGCGGAGATGGCCGGGCGGCTCGATCTCGCGGACCGCGTCGTGCTGCACGGGACCAAGAACCGGGACGCGTTGCCGGAGATTTTCGGGCGGGCGGCCGTGCTCCTGCTCACCTCGGATCATGAGGGATTCGGGCGGGTGCTCGTGGAGGCGATGGCCGCCGGGACCGCCGTCGTCTCCACGCGCACAAGTGGTGCCCGGGAAGTCATCGGCGACAGCGGGGCCGGGCTGCTCGCCGAGACCGGCGACGAGAACGGGCTTGCCGATCATGTCGCGGCGCTGCTCGGAGATCCGGCGTACGCGGTGCACGTCGCGAAGCTGGGGAGAGAACGGGTGCGCGGTCGATATGACCCCTTGAGGCTCGCCGACGCCTGGGTCGATATGCTCATCGCTGCCGCGGACGGCCACAGGGGCCCGATGCCAGAGCCGGACGAGACGCCGTGTCGCGAATCCTGATCGTCACCAACATCTTCCCGCCGCTGATCGGGGGGCCGGCCACGTTCGCCGACCGGCTCGCGGGCGTGCTGGCGGAACGGGGCCATCGCGTCACCGTCGTCTGCTCGTCGAACGAGGCGCGGGATCAGAGCGACGCCGAGCGGCCGTTCCGTGTCGTGCGCGTGCCGACCGGCAACCGCTACGTCTACGAGGTGAAGGTGCGGACGGCGCTGGCGCAGGCGATGCTCGGCCATCGGCGCATCCTCGTCGCGGGGCTCGAGCCTTACGTGCTGGATGCCGTGCGTGTGGTGCCGCGCCGCTACGTTCTTCGCGTACCCGGCGATACGGTCTGGGAGAGTGCCCGCAACTACGGCGTGACGCGGCAGTCGTTCGACGATTTCCAGAGCGCCGGTGAGGTCCCAGGGCTGGTTCGCGGCATCGCGGCGCAACGGCAGCGATACCTGTCGCGCGCCGTGACGGTGGTAACGCCATCCCACTATCTCTCCGGCGTGGTCGGGCGGTGGCCAGGGGTGCCATCAGACCTCAGGACGATCCATAACGGGGTCGAACTCGGAGACTATCCGGAGCGGGTCGGTGCGTCCCGGCGGGGGCGTCCGCTGCGTGTCCTCTTCGTCGGGCGCATGACCAACTGGAAGGGTGTCGAGACGCTGCTTCTCGCCGCGCGTGGCCTTGCGAGCGTCGAGATCGAGATGGTCGGCGACGGGCCGGAACTGCCGATGCTCGAAGGGCTTCACCGGCAGCTCGGAGCGTCGTGCCCGGTGCGGTTCTTCGGCCGCCAGACGGAAAGCGCGGTGCGCGATCGGATGCTCGCCAACGACGTGCTGGTTCTGCCGTCGAACTACGAGGGGCTGTCGCATACGCTGCTCGAGGGGTGCGCCGCTGGGCTGGTGCCGGTCGTGTCGGCCATCGGGGGCAACCTCGAGGTGATCCGGGACGATGACAACGGACTCGTCGTGCCCTACGGCGACCCGGCGGCGCTTCATGCTGCGCTGGCGCGGCTCGCCGGCGACGAGGCTCTGACGGGCCGGCTCGCGATCGCGGCCCGGCGGCGGGCGGCGGCTTTTCCGTTCTCGGCGACGGTCGACCAGTACGCGGCGCTGATCGAGGAGACGGGGACGTGACGGGCTCCGGTCGCCGTCGCGTGACGCACGTCTCGCCCTTCGGCGACTATCCTGGGCAGATCGTCTTCTCGGGTGCCGAGAACCATCTGTTCCAGCTCATGGCCGGGCAGGTGGCGGCCGGCCTCGACGTCGAACTTCTGATGCTGGTCGTCAACGACGGTCCGCGGCTCGTCGCCAAGGCCGCGGAGCTTGAGCAGCAGGGCATTCGCGTGACGCGGCTCGTCTACGACCGGAGCTTTGCGCCCATGCTCGGGAGGGCGGCGTGGGTGGCGCAACTGCCACGTCTCGTGGCGCTGCTCCGGGACCGGCGCGGACGTGTCATCCACACGCATCAGCCGCACGCCTCACAGCTCGGACGGGCCGCGGCGTGGCGGGCGGGTGCGGGGCCGATCGTCGACAGTGTGCACAACGACGAGCCCTATTTCGCGGCGGCGAGCTGGCGCGCGCGGCTCAAGGCGCTGCAGCGGATCACCGCGCACACGATCGCGATCACCGGACGGGTGAAGCGGCATCTCGTTGAGAACGTCGGGCTCGACGGGGCGCGGATTACCGTCATTCCCTATGGCATCGCCGAGGCCGGACATGTCGATCGGGGCGGCGCGCGGGCGCGACTCGGCCTGCCGCGCGACGCGTTCGTCGTCGGCTTCGTCGGTCGTCTCGTTCCGCAGAAGGATCTCGGAACGCTGGTCGAGGCCATGGCGCGCGTGCCGGGGGCGCATCTCTCTATCGTCGGTGCGGGCGAGGAGGAGGCGGCGCTCAGGGCGCACGTGGCACGGCTCGGGCTCGCCGACGTGCATTTTGCCGGTGCGCAGCCGGATGGTGCCGATCTCATGCCGGCGTTCGACGTCTTCGCGCTGTCGTCGAAGTGGGAGGGGCTGGGGTTGGTCCTGCTCGAGGCCATGGCGCGCGGCGTTCCCATCGCTGCGACGCGGGGCGGCGCCATTTCCGAGGTTCTCGACGACGGGGCGCTGGGCCTTCTGTCGGATGTCGGCGATGGCGCGGGATTGGCTCAGTCCATCACACGGCTGCGGGACGACAGCGCGCTCCGGGCCGATCTCGCGCGCCGGGGACTGGAGGCCGTCCGAGAGCGGTACAGCGTCGCAGCCATGGTCAAGGCGACATCGGCGGTGTACGAGAAGGCATAGCTCGCCGAGTCCCCAAGACATCAGGGTCGGCGACGGGGCACCGACACGGCGGGGGAATGCTGTGATCAAGCAGAGCCTGAAGAAGATCATCGGCCGCGCGCGCGAACTCGTCGAACCGTCGGTCAAGCGGCAGGGCGACATCGATTACGCGACCTACCGGAAAATCCAGAACGACGGCTTCAACAAGAAGATCGATGTCGTGTTCGTGAAGGAGCCGAACATCGCGCACATAGCGCGGTATGCGGCGCGGCGCGGGCCGGTCGCATCGGTGCTGTGCCACGGCACGCGGAACGGGGCCGAACAGCGTTTCTTCAAGGCGGCGATGCCCGGTGCTCGCGTCCTCGGCACCGAGATCGGCGACGGCGCGTCACGGTTTCCCGATACGATCGAGTGGGATTTCCACGACATGAAGCCCGAGTGGGCCGGGGCGTGGGATGTCGTCTATTCGAACTCGTGGGATCATGCGCTCGATCCGGAGAGGGCGTTCCGGACGTGGGTGTCCTGCCTCTCGCCGAACGGCATCCTCGTTCTCGAGCACACGGAATATCATGGCGTTCGCCATGTCCATGAGCTGGACGTCTTCGGCGCGACGTTCGCGGGGCTCATCGAATTCATGAACACCACCGTCGCACCCGGCCACAAGGTCGTCGATACGATCACCGACCTTCCCGAGACGCCGAACGACCAACGCGCCATCGTCGTGGCGCGCGCATGATGTCGTGCCACAGCCGCGAGATCGGCAACGGAGCGACGACGTGACCTTCGCCCGCCGTGCCGTCACCGCCGCCAAATCGACGATCGCCATGGCGGCAACGCTGGGTGTGGCCACGCGGCGCCCGGACATGGCGCTTCGCTATGCGTCGCGGTTCCTCACGGATCGCGAGCGGCCTGTCGAACTCGCGTGGAAGGGGTTCAAGCTCACGGCGCGCGGCTGCGATTGGCCGGCGTTGCAGGAAGTCCTGATCGAGAACGAGTACGGGGCGCTCGTCCCCGCGCTGACGGCCAAGCCGGCGCCGTTCGTCGCCGATCTCGGCGCGAATATCGGCACATTCGCGCTGTTCTCGTTCTCGGTTGCGCCCGGCGCGATCGTCCACTCCTACGAGCCGGCTGCCGCGACCTACGGTATTCTCGCAGAGACGCAGGCGCGCAACGGCGGCTATCGCTGGACGACGCATCACGGAGCGGCGTGGCGGGAAGACGGCAGCATCACCTTCCAGAGCGGCGCCGCGAGCACGGCCGGCCGTGTCGATGCGAGCGGCAACGAGACGGCGCCTGCGTTTTCGCTGGCGACGATCCTCGGGCATTGCGGTGGCGCGATCGACGTCGCCAAGATCGATATCGAAGGGGCGGAAGAGGCGCTGGTCGCCGGTCGCGAGAGCGAGATCGCCCGCATCGGCACGCTCGTCATCGAACTCCATCCCGGCCGTTGCGACTGCGCCGCCGTGACGCGGACACTGCGCGCGAGCTTCGGGACGCTGCATCGTATCCCCGGCCGCCGCTCGGCGAAGCCGCTCCTGCTCGCAACGCGCCTGCCGGTCGCATCGGCGCTGCCTGTCTACACGGACGAGGGGCTCTGATGTCCTCTCTTCGCCATCCGGATCTCCGCTCATGATCGTTCTGCCACGGCCGCCGTCGCGGGCGCGTCTCGCCGCGTTCGCCAATCCGCGTTATTCGTATCTGAGGGCACTCGAGTACGAACTGCTGCCGAGCATTCCCCTCAAAGGGCGGGTCCTCGATTTCGGCGGCGGGGCGAAGGCGGGCTATCTCGATCTCCTCAAGGGCAGCACGCAGTACGAGAGCCTCAACATCGATCCCGACATGCAGCCGACGATGCTGCACGACGCCAACACGCCGTTTCCGATCTCGGATGCGCAGTACGATACGATCGTGTCGTTCAATACGCTGGAGCACGTCTATCGGGACGAGTTCGCGCTCTCGGAGCTGTTGCGGGTGCTCAAGCCCGGCGGCACGATCCACATCATCGTGCCGTTCATCTATCGCGTGCATGCCTCGCCATCGGACTTCCACCGGCATACGTCGTTCTGGTGGGAGACGACGCTCGATCGCTACGGCATTCCGCCTGCCAATTCGCGCATCGAACCGATGATGTGGGGGCGGATGACGACGGCATTCTCGTTCCTCGAGTTCACGAGGCTGCGCTTCATGCGCAAGCTGCCGCTTTGGGGCGACATCTACATCAAGGGGCTCGGTGTTCACGAGAACCCGCTCGGTTACTACGTGTCGGGCACCAAGCCGTAACGCAGTTCGCGGTGCTCAGGCGGTCCTCTTGCCGCTGTGGCACATCATCAGCGGCAGATAGTTCACCGCTGCCATGAGCCACGCGGCGGCTGCCGCCGTCGTGGCGTCCAGCCAGCCGCCATACCCGAGCGCCAGGAGCGCTGCCGCCTGCAGAAGCGCTCCCGCCATGGCGAGGAGCCCAAAACGGCCGACGCCGCCCTGCGCGACGAGGCTCGGCCAGAGCCAGCCATGGACGCCGATCGTCACCGCGAGCAGGCCGACCATCACCTCGAAAGCCGAGAGCGCCGGCAAATAGTGGGGATAGTGCGCGGCGGCCAGCGGATGGAGCACGAGCCACGACGCGAGGATGGCGCCGGCCGCGGTTGCGAGGCCGATGGCGATCAGGCGCAGGCGGTGCTTGGCAAACTCGTCCCAGCGCTTGGCGTTGATGCAGGCGACGACGGTCGGTGTGTAGAACTGATGGATGGCGTCACTCAGCCCGGCGAGCGTGTCGAAGGCCTGCCGTGCCACTCGATAGAGGCCGGTCGTCGTGTCGCCCGTAAAGGCCGCGACCAGCAAGGTATCGCCCGAGCGGCTGACGAGCTTCGAGAGCCCCAGCAGCGAACCACCGGCCAGAAAGCGTCCCGACGAGAGGATCTCGCGCAGTGCGTCGAGGCGTGGTGTCGCGAGAATGCCCTGTCCGAGAGCCTTGCGCAGAGCAGGTGCCGCCACGGCGAGGGCGAAGGCGATCGAGACGGCGGCGCCGATGGCAGCGCCTGCGAAGAAGCCGTCGAGGTTCGGCTCGATGACAAGCGCACCTATGGCGATCGCCGTCACGGCGATCTGCGTTCCAAGCCGGAGCCATCCCGAACGGTCGAACGCGCCGACGATCCTGAGATATGTCGTGAGCGCGGCAATGGGATAGCCGACGGCGAAGCGGGCGGTCATCGCGAGCACCCACCAGGCCGCGACGGTCTGGTCGAGGAAGCGGGGCGCGACGATGGCCGCCGTCAGCCACATGGCGAGGCCCGTCAGCACGCCAGCCGCCAGATGTAGCCAGAAACTCGCGCCGAGGATGCCGGCGCGCCGCTCCGGATCGTCCTTGGGGGCTGCGTAATAGAGGCGGGTCGTGAGATCGGGCAGCTTCACGTCGAGCAGGCCCGTGACGACGCCACCGATGGCCGCGAGGACCCCGATGGCGGCGAAGTCGGCCGGCTTCAGGACCGAGAGCGCGTAGGCGAATTGTGCGAAGCCCAGGCCCGCGCACGCGATGTTCACGATCAGCAGAAAGGCGACGGGATGCGACAGGGCTTTTCGCGCGAGCTCCAGGAGACGTGTCCGGCTCATCGGGCGGGGCCGAATGGTCGACGCGGGGCCGGGGCGAGGTCGGACAGCTCCGTGACGATGCGATCCGCGTAGCCGTCGAGATCGTGGCGACCGACGATGCGCGCGCGCAGTGTACCGGGGTCCGCGTGGTGCGTTCCGTCGAGCCATTCGCCGATGCGGCCGGCGAGAGTCTCGGGCGTCGGATCGGGCATCAGCATGGCCGGAAACTCGGCAAGTTCGGTGGCGAAGGCCTCGTTGCTGGTGAGCACCGGGCAGCCGCAGGCCAGCGCCTCCATCACGGTCTTGTCCATGCTGCCGGTGCGGCTGACGTTCACGTGCAGCGCGGCCGTCTCGTAGAGCGCGGCCGTGGCCGCCTGCTCGACGCCGCCGGTGATAGTTACGCGGTCGGAGAGGCCGAGGCCGGCAATCTGCGCATCGAGTTCGCGCCGGTAGGTGCGGTCGTCGTCGGTCAGTTCCGGGCCGACGATGGTCAGGCGTGTGCGTTCGAGGCCGGGGTGCGCCACGACGCGGGCCATGGCGTCTATCAGGAGAGCGATATTCTTCCGGCGAGACACGCGGCCGACCGTGACCACTTCGAGGCCGGGCCGGCGGGTCGCGGGTATCCGGAACACTTCGGTATCGATGGCCTGGCCGATGATGCGGCGTTTCGGCGTCGCGATGCGGAAGCCCTCCGGCGTCGACGTCACGATGCGGGACGCGACGGCACTCGAAAGGTGAAGTTTCCACGGCACCGAGCCGTGCGCATACCAGAGCAGGACCGGAATGCGGCGGACACGCAGCCAGGGCCCCAGCCGGTAGCACCATTCATGTGCCATGTGGACGAAGCAGACGTCGGGCCGAAAGCGCTCTATCGCCGAGATCAGCTTCGGCAGCATCAGCCAGAGCCCACCCAGCGGTCGGGGTACGCCGAAAGGGCGGTGTGGCATCGCGACGAACGTGAGGTTCGGCTCGGGCTCGAAGACGCCCAGCCATTCGGTGAGAACGTGGACGCTGGTCACCCGACGCGCGATGGCATTGGCCACGGCTGCCTGCCACGGCAGAACGGGGCTCGCGGTGTCGAGCGTGAAATTCACGACGAGAACGCGCAACGGCATTCGGCTCGGCGTCGCGCCGGGGCGATCGATGCTGGTGAGCCGTCCACCGTCCACCTCAGGCATGGCGTAGCGCCAATGTCCGGGAGGCCATCTCGCGCCACAGATTGACGTCGTCGCCCATACGTGGCTCGGCGGTGATGCGGAAGCGCTTGTTGAGTTCGTCCTCGGTCGCGAGCCAGAAGCGCATGAACTCCTGTGCCTGATCCGCCGGCACCGTCTTCGCGAGCGACTTGAAGCTTCCCAGATTGTCGTAGCGGTCGGAGGCGATGGCGAAGCCGGCTTCGTCGACGAGACGCATGATCTCGGCGGCAGGGACGCGCGCCTGGTAGCGATCGACGCGGTTGAGGCGCGGCCACAGCCATGCAAGGCGGTTCTGCGCCGTCACCGCAAGGCCGGTGCGCCAGCCGCGCAACTCGTCGAGGTCGAGGGATGTGCGGAAATGGCCGTCGTCGTAGTTGAGATGAAAGACGCCCGTCGGCGCCAGATGCCGCCTGGCATCGCGCATGTAGGCGGGTTTGTCGAAGACGTGCTCGAGGACCGAGAAGCTCACGATGTAGTCGGCCTCGATCGACGCCGCCTGGAACTCGGCCTCGCTCAGGATGCGGGCGCGGGTCCCGGCCATCCTGGAGCGGAGATCGCGATCGGATTCGGGGTCGGGCTCATAGCAGACGAGGTCGATCGCCGGGTGGGCTGAGAGGATCTCCGGCCAGTCGCCACCGCGACCCGCGCCGTAGTCGAACACGCGATAAGCGCTCCGGGCATCTGCGAGCACCTCGGCCATGACCCGAGCTTTTGCCGCATTCCCCACCCAATACAGCCTGGCTGTCATCGTCCCGGCTCCCGTCCCGCCGTTCAATTCCCCAAACCATGCAAGCCGGCCACACTGCGATTGCAGAATGCGCATGCACAAGAGAACGCGTTCGCTTCTGAGGCGTATGGCATAAATTGCGTGCATATTCAGCATCGGTTCAGATGCCGACCGTCATGCAACAGTGGAAGGCGTGACGCAGGCGGCCCATGTGGCGGACCTGGATTGGATGAGAGGGGTAACATGAAGCTGACGAAAATCTCGACGTGGGCGGTTGGGGCGCTGGCGTTGGCCATGGTGGCCGGCGCCGCTGTCGCATCGCCGCTTTCGCTGCGGCAGGGCGTCGACGCCGGCCAGACCAGCGGCGTGACAAAAGTCCACGAGGGCTGCCACTTCGACTGCCGGTACAGCCCGCGTCTCGGCTGGCACAATCATTCCAACGCACAGTGCCGTCCCGAGCCGTGCGGACCCCGCCGCGGCGGCGGATACGAGGGGCCGCGGCTGCAGCCGCGATACGATGATGGCCCGCGTGGGGGCGGTGGCTATCGCGGCGATGGGCACGATCGTGGCAATCGCTGCCATTACGACTGCCGGTACAGCCCGCGCGACGGTTGGCACAATCACTCCAACGCCAACTGCCGGCCTGAGCCCTGCCGTGGACGTCGCTGAGGCGACGAGAAGCGCCTAGTTCCTATGATGCCCGGGTGCGGAAACGTGCCCGGGCATTGCAGTCTGAAGCGCGTCGCCGGTGTATCGAGTAGCCGCTGGTCACACGCCTCTGAACACGGGCTTGCGCTTCTCCATGAAGGCGCGGGTGCCTTCCTTGAAATCCTCGCTGTCGAAACAGGCCAGGACCTTCGCGTCGAGGGCGGCGAGGTCGGCCGTTTCCGGATTGGCCGTCAGGGCATCAACCGACGCCTTGGCCGCCTTGATGCTGAGCGGGGCGTTGTCGGCAATCTCGTTCGCGAGATGCAGCGTTTCGTCGAGGAGTTCCTCGGGCGGATACATGAAGTTGAGCAGCCCCATCCCGTAGGCCTCGTGCGCCATGTACCGGCGGCCGGTGAACAGCATCTCCTTGACCGTCGCCGCCGACATGACGGCGAGCATGGGCTTGATCCAGCGGGGATTGTAGCCGAGCGACAGCTTGGCCGACGGCACCGCGAACGACGCCTTTTCGGAGGCCACGCGCAGATCGCAGCAGATCGCCAGCTCGCAGGCGCCCCCCATGCAGTAGCCGTTGACCATCGCGATGGTCGGCTTGGCCGTGGCGAGGACGGCCTCGTAGGCGGCGTGGTTGATCTCGTCGTAGGCGCGGGCGGCGGCGCCGGTGCGGTTGTCGCCGAACTCCGAGATGTCGGCGCCGGCCGAGAACGCCTTCGTGCCGGCCCCGGTGACGATGATGACGCGCACGTCCGGGTCGGCGTCGGCGGCCGCGAAGTGCTCCGGAATGGCGGCCCACATGGCGCGCGTGAAAGCGTTGAGGCGCGGCTCGTTATCGATCGTTATCCACCGGATCGGGCCTTCCGTGTGCGAGCGGATCTCGCCGGGCTTCGGGGCGGTCATGCGGGTTGGTCTCCGGGCATGTTCGGGACGGTCTCTACAGCAAAGCGGACGCCCGACCGGGCGCCCGCCTATGACTTGCAGCCGATCCCGACGATCCTCAGCTCTTGGGCGGCACATCGGCCATGGCGCGGGCGAAGGTCGACGGCACACCCTCGAATCCGGACTTGGCGCGCTTGCTCAGCCAGTAGCGGAGCGGCGGCGGCACCAGCGCGAAATCCGGATCGGCGCCGAGCTTCTGGGCTGCGTCCATGGGCCAGTGGGGATTGTACATGATCTCGCGGGCCAGGGCGACGAGGTCGGCGCGGCCGGACTGGAGGATCGCCTCGGCCTGGTCGGCGTGGACGATGTGGCCGACCGCCATGGTCTTGACCCCGGCTTCCTTGCGGATGCGCTCGGCGTAGGGGACCTGATAGCCGTAGGTCTTGGCGCGGGCGGAATCCATCGGCGACAGACGCTCGAGCGTGCCGCCGGACGAGCAGTCGATGACGTCGACGCCGACCTTGGCCAGCTCGGCCGACAGGCGCACGCTCTGGTCGAGATCCCAGCCGGCGTCGTCCTCGCACGAGAGGCGCATGAACAAGGGCTTCTCCGACGGCCAGACGCCCCGGACGGCTTCGGCGATCTCGATCGCGAAGCGCATGCGGTTCTTTTCCGAGCCGCCGTATTCGTCGGTGCGCAGATTGGTGACGGGCGACAGGAACTGGTGCAGCAGGTAGCCGTGGGCGGCGTGGATCTCGAGGATGTCGAAGCCGCACTTGTCGGCGCGGACCGCCGCGTCGGCCCACTTGCCGACCATGTCGCGCACTTCGTTGTGCGACAGCGCGCGCGGGACGGCCGACTTCTCGGTGTGCGGGACCGCCGAGGGGGCGACCACCTCCCAGTCGTCCCACTCGTAGACCTCGGGTTCGTCGCCCTGGAGCGGCTTGCCGCCTTCCCAGGGGCGCGTCAGGCGCGCCTTGCGGCCGGAATGGCCGAGCTGGATGCCGGGCACGGCGCCGTTGCCGCGGATGAAGTCGGCCACGCGCTTCATGCCGGGGATGTACTTGTCGTCCCAGAGCGCCGTATCGCCGACGGTGCCGCAGCCGTTGCGGGCGACCTTGGTCGATTCGACCATGACGAAGCCGGCGCCGCCCGCCGCGTACTTGCCCGCGTTCATCAGGTGCCAGTCGGTGGCGAAGCCCTTGTCGGCCGAATACTGATGCATGGGGGCGACGACGATGCGGTTCTTGAGCGTCACCGAGCGCAGCTCGAGCGGCGTGAAAAGCAGGGGCTGGGCCATCGTTTCCTCGTCTTGTTATCGTTGCAGACTGTCGCGATCAGAAGGGAATGCCTTTTGCCGTCAGGCGGGCCTTGAGGCTTGCTTCGGCGGCTGCCAGGCGGTCGGCGTCGGTCGAGCGCAGTACGAGGACTGTGCCATAGACGCGCGCCTCCCGGTTGAACGGGTAGGAGCCCATCGACACATCCGCGAATTCCGCCTGCGTGTCGCCGAGCAACTCCGCGATCTCGCCCTCGGGCCGGAACAGCTCGATTTCAGTCGAGAGCATCTTTCTGCCCGTGCGAAGGCGCGGCGTCACGGCATCGAGCATGACGTGCATGACCGACGGGATGCCGGCCATCACGACGACGTTCTCGAGCATGAAGCCCGGCGCGATCGACAGCCGGTTCTCGACGATTTCGGCGCCGAACGGGATGCGCGCCATGCGCAGGCGCGCTTCGGTCACCTCGACGCCGCGGCGCTCGAAGTTCTCGATCAGGAGGCGCTTCACGTCCGGATGGTGGTCGATGCCGACCTTGAAGGCAGCGGCGATGGAGTCGGCCGTGATGTCGTCATGGGTCGGGCCGATGCCACCGGTCGTGAAGACATAGGTGTAGCGGGCGCGGAGCGCGTTGACGGCGTCGACGATCTCGGCCTCCAGGTCGGCCACCACGCGCACCTCGCGCAGATCGATCCCGATCGCCGTCATGTGGTCGGCGATGTAGCCGATGTTCTTGTCCTTGGTCCGGCCCGACAGGATCTCGTCGCCGATGACGAGAATGGCCGCCGTAATCCGGTCTTCGCCGCTTTGCATGCTGTTTCCCTCAGGATCGCGCGGGGTCACACTAGCCGCAGACCGGGCGTCCGCGCTATCCCCGTCGCGAGACAGATGCACGCGCTCCCGGCGCGCCCCCGAGAGGCCAACTCCCATGCGATTCGAAACGCCGTTGATCCCCGGCCGCCTCGTCAAGCGGTACAAGCGCTTTCTGGCCGATGTGGCGCTCGACGATGGCGGCGAGATCACCTGCACCTGTCCGAACACCGGCTCCATGATGGGGCTCGTCGGGCCGGGGAGCCGGGTGTGGCTCTCGACGTCGGACAGTCCGACGCGGAAGTACAAGCATACCTGGGAGATGGTGGAGGCCGATCTCGGCGAGGGGCCGTGCATGGTCGGAATCAACACCAATCATCCGAACAAGCTGGTCGCGGAGGCCATCGAGGGTGGGCTGGTGGAGGCACTCGGTGGCTATCCGACGCTTCGCCGCGAGGTCAAGTACGGGAAGAACAGCCGGATCGACATCCTGCTCGAGAGCCCCACACGGGGGCTCTGCTATGTCGAGGTGAAGAACGTCCACATGATGCGGACCGCCGGACGCGCCGAATTTCCGGACAGCGTCACGGAGCGGGGTGCCAAACATCTCGCGGAGATGGCCGACATGGTGCGGGAGGGGCATCGCGCCGTGATGGTGTACCTCGTCCAGCGACCGGACGCCCGCTCGTTCTCGCTGGCAGGCGACGTGGACCAGGGCTACGTCGACGCGTTCGCGGCCGCCAAAAAAGCAGGGGTCGAGGCGTTGGCTCTGCGGTGCCGCGTCGGGCCCGAAGAAATCGCCGTCGACGGCACGGTGCCGATCGTGATCTGATCATTCGCTGATCAATTCAGGCGGCCAGCGGGCGGGCGCGGGTGATGGCGGTCGAAGAGGAAACGTCGCGGCCGTCGGCGCCGCCCGCCGCCGCGCAAAGCCTCGGCGCGATCGCGGCGATGATCCTCGCCACGCTCGCCTTCACGATGGGCGATGCCGCGATGAAGCTCGTCGCGGCCAGCGTGCCGACCGGACAGGCCGTCTTCGTGCGCTGCGCCATCTCGGTCATCCTCGTCACGGCGGTCGCCGCCTACACTGGCGCGCTTCGGAATTTCCGCGCGGCGCTGCAGCCGCTTGTGGCGTGGCGGAGTATCGGGGACGCGGGGAGCGCGCTCTTCTTCCAGACGGCGCTCCCGCGCATGACGTTCGCCGACATCATGGGGGTCCTGCAACTGACGCCACTGGCGCTGACCGCCGCGTCGGCGATCTTCCTCGGGGCGACGGTCGGGTGGCGGCGATGGACGGCTGTCGGCGCGGGGCTCGTCGGGGCGATGCTCGTCATCAAGCCCGGCACCAGCGCGTTCAACATCTGGGCCGTGTTCGCGGTGATGTGCGTTCTCTGCGGCGTGCTGCGCGACCTAACCACGCGGCGAATTTCGAATGCCGTGTCGCCGCTCGTCATCATGGCCATCTCGCAGTCGGTGGTCGCGGTGGCGGCGCTCGGCCTCGCGGTGGCGGAGACGTGGGTGTGGCCGTCCGGGCACGTCTGGGTGCAGATCACGTTCGCTGCCATCGCGACGCTCGCGGGGCACCTCTGGATCATCGCCTCGCTTCGGGGTGGCGATATCGCGACGGTGGCGCCGTTCCGCTATGCGGGCATCATCTGGGCGATCCTGCTCGGGTTCTTCCTGTGGGGCGAGCTGCCCGACCTCCTCTCCATCGCAGGCATTGCAATCCTGATCGCGGCCGGGCTCTACACGTTCCATCGCGAGAGCCGGTTGCGCCGGGGAGGGTAACGGACGGGCTCAGCCGCGCCGCTTTCCCGGCCGGAGATCGATCATGCCCGGCGCCTTCCGCGGGTCGGCGTGATCCGGGAAAATGACGTGCTTCTGGATCTTCTGGGTGCCTGTCGTCGGGAGGCCGGATGAGAACCAGAGCCAGCCCGGGGCCTTGTAGTAGGCGAGGCGCTCCATGCAAAAGGCGAAGAGCTCGCCCGCCATGGCCTCGTCGGAGCGGCCGGAGCGGGTGACGACGCAGGCCAGCACCTCCTCCTCGCGCACCTCGTCGCCGACGGCCATGACTGCGACCTGGGCGACGTCCGGGTGCGTCAGCAGAAGCGCCTCGATCTCGGCGGCGGCGATGTTCTCGCCCGAGCGGCGGATGATGTTCTTCTTCCGGTCGACGAAGTGGTGCATGCCGTCGGGACCACGCCAGACGGTGTCGCCAGTGTGAAACCAGCCGCCGCGCCAGGCGTGTTCGGTCTCGGTGTCGTTGTCGAGGTAGCCGGAGAAGGCGCCGCGACGGGGGGTGGCGGCGGAATGGCGGACCAGCATCTCGCCTGGTGTGCCGTCCGGGACGTCGCGGTCGTGTTCATCGACGACGCGGACGTCGAGGCCCGGCACGGCCTTGCCGAAGGCGCGGGTGCCGATCTGGCGCGGGGCGTGGGTGTCGCCGAGCACGCGTACGAACTCGGTCATGCCCCAGATCTCGACCATCGGAAATCCGAAACGCTGCTCGAATTCGGCATGGAGGCCGGGCTCGATGCCGGCGCCGATCCCCAGGCGCACGGCGTGGTCGCGGTCGGCGGCGTCGGGCGGTTGGCCGAGGAGCATCGGGGCGACGATGCCGAGGTAGTGGACGACGGTGGCGCGGGTGGCCTTCACCTCGCGCCACCAGCGACGGGGATTGAAGCGGTCGGTCTGGATCTGGCAGCTGCCCGAGGCCACCGCACCCAGCAGCGACACGATGCCGGCGTTCACGTGATAGAGTGGTAGGGGATTGTAGATCCGGTCCTCGCCCGGGCGCAGCGCCGCGACGCCACCGAGGCGGGCGTACCAGTCGCCGACCGAAACCTCGTAGCCGTGGCTCAGGATACAACCCTTGGGGCGGCCCGTGGTGCCCGACGTGTAGAGGATCTGGGCCTCGGTCGATGGCGTCGGCGTGCCGGGGCGAGCGCGCGAGGGGGCGTCCGGGATGGGCGCCGCCGTCTCCGTGATATGGATCGGGGGCTTATGGGCGCTCGCGGCCAGCGCGGCCTCCGCCTGCGCTTGGCGTTCGGGAACGGTCAGCAGGAGGCACGGCCGGGAGTGGCCTAGCACATAGGCGGTTTCGGCCGGCCGGTAGTCCGGATTGAGCGGGACGCAACCGACGCCCAGCATGTTCAAGGCGAAGCGGTGGAGGACATGACCGGGGCGGTTGTCCATCAACAGGGCGACGCGGCTGCCGAGGCCATAGCCCGCCGCGCGATAGGCCTCGACCAGGGCCGCGATCTCCCGATCGGCTTCGGCATAGGTCAGCTCGCAGCCCTCGGGGAGATAGTTCCGGTCCGGGTTCGGCGGGACGGCGAGGAACGGTCGCTCGGGCCAACGCGCGACGGCCTCGCGCCAGAGATCGCCGATGGTGATGTCGTCGCGTACATCGGTGATGGCCATGGGCGGGTCCGTCGTCACTCGCGGGCAGGACGGGCTTGCGCCCGGAGCGCATGTTATGCTCGCTCGTCAGCCCGTGAAAGGGCCAGCCTGCCCCCACTGATCGCCAGCTCGAGACAGGACATGCGGACGGAACTCTTCGATTTCATTCTGCCGGAGGACCGGATCGCGCTCCGACCCGTCGAGCCGCGCGATGCCGCCCGCATGCTGGTGGTCAGGCCGGGCTACCGGATGCAGGGGCAGGGGTTCGCCTCGCCGCCGGTGCTCGAAGACCGGATCGTGCGTGCGCTGCCGGAGCTGCTGAGCCCGGGCGACGTGCTGGTCGTCAACAACACGCGTGTCATTCCGGCGGCGCTCGAGGGCACGCGGACGCGCAACGGGAACGTGGCGGGCGTCGCGTTCAACCTCATCAAGCGCGTCGACGAGAGCCGCTGGCGGGCCTTCGCGCGGCCGGCGAAACGCCTCGAGGAGGGCGACAGGGTCGAGTTCCAGAGCGAGGGCCGCGTGTGTCTCGCCGGCGCGCTTTCGGCGACGGTTGCGGCCAAGCTCGACGCGGGGGAGGTGGAACTCGCGTTCTCGCTGCATGGCGCCTATCTCGACGAGGCGATCGCGGCGCTGGGCGAGATGCCGTTGCCGCCCTACATCGCGCTCAAACGCCCGCCGGACGAGGCCGACCGCCAATCCTACCAGACGGCCTTCGCCGAGCGGGACGGCGCTGTCGCCGCCCCGACCGCGTCGCTGCATTTCACGCCGGAACTGATCGCGGCGCTCGAGGCGCGGGGCGTACGCCGCGAGACCGTCACGCTGCACGTCGGGGCGGGGACGTTCCTGCCGGTCAAGGCCGCGGATACGGACGAGCACGTCATGCATTCGGAGTGGGGGGAGATCACCCCCGAAGTGGCAGCGCGGCTCAACCGCGCCAAGGCCGACGGCGGGCGGATCATCGCGGCCGGCACCACGGCGCTGCGTCTTCTCGAAGCGGCAACCGACACCTTCGGACGGGTGGGCCCGTTCCTCGGCGAGACGGACATCTTCATCACGCCGGGGCATCGGTTCCGGGCGGTGGACATCCTTCTCACGAACTTCCATCTGCCGCGCTCGACGCTGTTCATGCTGGTGTCGGCGTTCTCGGGCCTCGACGTCATGCACACGGCCTACCGGCACGCGATCCGGAACGACTACCGGTTCTACTCCTACGGGGATGCGAGCTTGTTGTTCCGCCAGATCTGAGGCAGATGAGGCGGCCCTCACCTCGAACCCCACCGAAGGTCATGACCGAACTCAGTTTTCGACTGCTCGCCGAGGACGGCCTGGCGCGACGCGGCGAGATCGCGACGGCCCGGGGCGTCATCCGGACGCCTGCGTTCATGCCGGTCGGAACCGTCGGCACGGTCAAGGCGCTCTATCCGGAGCAGGTCCGGGGGGCGGGCGCCGACATCCTTCTCGGCAACGTCTATCACCTGATGCTGCGGCCCGGGGCCGAGCGGGTGGCACGGCTTGGCGGGCTGCACCGCTTCATGCGGTGGGACGGGCCGATCCTCACCGATTCCGGCGGCTTCCAGGTCATGAGCCTCAGTCAGATCCGGAAGATCACCGAGGCGGGCGCGGAGTTCCAGTCGCACATCGACGGCTCGCGGCACATGCTGACGCCGGAGCGCTCGATCGAGATCCAGTGCCTGCTCGGCGCCGATATCCAGATGCAACTCGACGAGTGCATCGAGCATCCGGCGGAGCACGGCGAGGCCGAGCGGGCGATGGAGCTTTCGATCCGGTGGGCCGAGCGCTCGAAGGCGGCCTTCGACAGGCTGGCCGGACCGGGACAGGCGCTGTTCGGGATCGTGCAGGGCGGCGTCTATCCGGATCTCCGGCGGCGGTCGGCCGAAGCGCTTGTGGCGATGGACCTGCCCGGCTACGCGGTGGGTGGCCTTGCGGTCGGGGAGGGGCACGCCGCGATGCTCGCGACGCTCGAGGAGACCTTGCCGCATTTGCCGCGCGGTAAGCCGTGCTACCTGATGGGGGTCGGGACGCCCGAAGACCTCATCGAAGCGGTGGCGCGCGGGGTCGACATGTTCGACTGCGTGATGCCCACCCGCAACGGCCGGCACGGGCTCGCCTTCACGTGGGGCGGGCGCGTCAACCTGCGCAATGCCAAGCATGCGGAGGATCCGGGGCCGCTCGATCCGGAAAGCAGCTGCCCGGCGGCGAAGGACTATTCCCGGGCGTACCTGCATCATCTGGTCCGGTCAGGAGAGATGCTGGGCTCGATGATCCTGTCGTGGATCAATACGGCCTTCTACCAGGACCTGATGGCCGCCATGCGACTCGCGATCGAGGAGGGCCGGTTCGAGGCATGGCGTCGGGAGACGCTCGCCCGGGTGACGGCGCCGAAGGCCAGCGCGTGACCCACGGAGCGGGGGCGCCGGCCGACGAATAGACGGCGTTCATCATCCGGCCCGGCAGCGTTTGGCAGGGTCCGGGTCGGCCGCTAGAACGTAGACGGTCAAAATTCTACCCTGGTCAGTCCTGCACAGGCGGCGCTTCGCAAAGGCTCGGCCAGCGCCATCATGGGGCGGATTCGCAGGCGGTTTCGAGCGACCCGCAGGGCTAACAGACCGCACAATCGTTCGTGAGGTGTCATGACGGATCAATCTGCGCGCGATGGCGGTGGTCCTTTGCAGGCGGTGAAGCGTGTGCTTCGGCCGCTGCGCTCGCGCGTGGAGCTGACACGCTACAAGCTTGCGGGGCGGGCCTTCGACCGGCTCGGGGGCAACCTCGACCACGGCACGCACGTCGCCGCCGCCATGGCCTGGCTCGAACGGGCTCAGGATGCGGGGACCGATCGCGGGGTGTCCTACGGGGCGGACCTCGGCGGTGGCTTCCAGGAGAGCTATCCCGAAACGACTGGCTACATCATCCCGACGTTCCTTGCGGCCGGCGCGCAGTTCGATCGCGCCGACTGGGTGCAGCGTGCCGTCGAGATGGGCGACTGGGAGATCGCGGTCCAGATGCCGAGCGGGGCGGTGATGGGCGGCAAGCTCAACTCCAATCCCACCCCGGCCATCTTCAACACCGGACAGGTGCTGCTCGGCTGGTCGGCGCTCTACCGGACGACATCGGAGGCGCGCTTTCTCTCGGCGGCTGAGCGGGCCGCGCGCTGGATGATCGAGGTCCAGAACGCCGACGGAGGATGGACCAAGGGCAACTCCGAATTCGCGAGCAAGAGTTCGACCCTCTATAACGTGAAGGCCGCGTGGGGGCTTTGCGAAGCCGGGTATGCCGGGGTCGGCGAGGGGGCCATCGCTGCCGCCCGTCGCAACGCGGACCTTTGCCTGTCGCGCCAGCACGCCAACGGCTGGTATCCGGATTGCTGCCTGCTCTATCCGGAGAAGCCGCTCCTTCACACCATCGCCTATGCCATGCAGGGCCTCATCGGCATCGGGCGGCTGACCGGTGAGGCCAGCTACATTGCCGGGGCGGAGCGTACGGCGCGGTCGCTCGTTCGCCTTATGGACGCCGACGGGACCATCCCGGGCCAGATCGACGCCCGCTTCGAGCGCGCTGCCGACTACGCTTGCCTCACCGGATCGGCGCAGACGTCGATCGTCTGGTCGGAACTCTACGCACTGACCGGTGACGCCGTGTTCCGGGAAGCCCGCATGCGGGTCAATCGCAACCTCATGGCGCGGCACAATCTCACGCAGGACAATCCGGCGGTGCGCGGCGGGGTCTATGGTTCATGGCCCGTCTGGGGGGAGTACGGGCGGCTCAAGGTGCTCAACTGGGCAACCAAGTTCTTCGTCGACGCGATCATGCTGGAGATGCAGCAGGAAAAGATGTCCGGCACACTCCCTCCGGCCCCCTGAGGTCCAGCGACCGTGTCAAGGCGTCGTCGCGGTCTTCGCAGCCTCGGCGCGCTTTCGCGCCTCGATGGTGACGCGCTCGCGATAGAGCAGGTACACGCCCGACGCGATCACGATCGAGGCGCCGATCAGCGTCCATTGGTCCGGTACCTGACCGAAGACCAGATAGCCGCCCGCCGTATGCGTGATCAGGCCCAGATAGATGAACGGCGCGAGCGTCGAGGCCGGGGCATAGCGGTACGCGATGATGAAGATGTAGTGGCCAAGCCCGCCCCAGAAACCCATCGACAAGAGCAGCAGCCACGTCGACCAGTGGTGCGGCCAGACCCAGTCGACCATGGCAATCGGGCCCATGATGAACGTGCCGGCGATCAGCGAATAGAACAGCGTCACCTCGGGGGCGTCGAAGGCCGCGAGATAGCGCGTCAGCAGCATGAACGTCGCGTAGCAGAGCATGGAGCCGAACGCGAACAGCAGCGCCGGCTCGAAGGGGACCGAACCCGGCCGGACGACGACGAGGATGCCGCAGAACCCCACCAGAATGGCGATCATGCGCCGCCAGCCGACCCATTCGCCGAGAAACGGCCCCGATAGCAGGGCGACCACGAACGGGGCCAGGAAATAGACGGTCTGGGTCTGGTCGAGACGCAGGTGCTTCAGGGCCATGAAGTTCATGAGCGTCGAGCCCAACATGAGGCTCGAGCGCAGGAGCTGATGGCCGAAGCGTTGCGTCCGCAGCAGGCGCGGGATGGCGACGATGCCGGTGATGAGGACGATCAGGAAGAACTGGCTGACGAAGCGCAGCCACACGACCTGCGTCACCGGCAACTCGACCACGGTGCCCATGTATTTGGCCGTCGTGTCGAGGCAGGAGAAGAAGGCCAGCGCCAGACACATCAGGCCGATGCCCTTCATGGCATCGGGCGCAGGCGGTTTCAGCGCCACGGGGGCTCGCAGGGGCATGGTGGTGAGCTGCTCGTCGTGGCCAGGGCCGATTCGCGAGATCGGTGCCGCTCCTTAGCACGCCCGGTGCGGCTCAGGGCAGCGCGGCGCGCGCCAGCTTGAGGATGCCGATCACCCAGGAGATCGCGTGATAGGCGAGGTCGAAGACGTCGAGCGGCTTCACGAGTGTGCCCGCCGCCAGCATCTTCAGCTTTTCCCAGATGTGCGGCTCGGGCGTGAACGGGGCGAGACCCAGCGTCGCAATGCCGACGAGGACCATCCACCAGGGGATCTGATCGAGCCAGGTCATGGTCGTTGTGCCTCCGTTGCCGCGCCACGGGATGGGCGCCGCATCGGTGCAGTGGGACATGGTGGTGGGGTCAGGTCTGTGACGGAGGTCACACAGGCGTCCGAGGCGGCCTTGCGCGGGGCGCGATTTGCGGGCGGGCGCGATCCGTCCTAGCCTGTCGGCCGAACCTTCCCAAGATCTTCCCCACATCCAGCCGGAGCCATCCATGACCCAGAAGCCGGTCGTCCTTCTCGTGCCACCGTCCGAGGAGACGGGCGAACTCGCCAAGAGCCTCGCGCCCGCCAGCGTCGAGCTGATCCTCGCCCAGCCGGGGACGGACGCCTTCCAGGCGGCGCTGCCCAAGGCGCAGTTCATGATCTGCTATCCGCACGTGAAGATGGAGGACGCCTTCTACAAGGCCGCGCCGAAGGTCCGTCTCGTGCAGCTGCTCTCGGCCGGCTATGACGCCGTCGACATCGAGGCGGCGCGGCGCGCGAAGGTGCCGGTCTCGAACAACGGCGGCGCCAACGCCATCTCGGTCGCCGAGCACGCCGTGATGCTCATGCTGACCGTCGCGCGCCGGGTCGTTTGGCAGCACGCCTCGGTGTCGGGCGGGCGCTGGCGCGGCAACGGTCCGCCGCCGGCCATGTACGAGCTTTACGACAAGACGCTCGGCATCGTCGGCCTCGGCAATATCGGGCGCAAGGTGGCGCGGCGGGCGCAGGCGTTCGGCATGAAGGTCGAGTACTACGACATCAAGCGGCTGACCGAGGACGAGGAGGACGCGCTCGGCGTCAAGTTCCGGCTGCTGACCGAACTGCTGCGCCGCTCCGATTTCGTGTCGCTGCACGTGCCGCTCAATGCCTCGACGAAACACATGATCGGGGCCCGCGAACTCGCGCTCCTGAAGCGGACCGCGATCCTCGTCAACACGTCGCGCGGGCCGGTGATCGACGAGGTGGCCATGGCCAAGGCGCTCGAAGCGAAGACGTTCTTCGGCGCCGGCCTCGACGTCTTCGACGAGGAGCCGCCGCCGTCCAGCAACCCGCTGTTCAAGCTCGACAACGTGGTGCTGACGGCGCATTTCGCGGGGCCGACCTCGGACAACCACGTGGCCCGCTTCCGCAACGCCTTCGACAACGTCGAGCGGATGATCCGTGGCGACGCCCCGTTCTGGGTGGTGCCGGAATTGATGGGGTAACGTCGATAGCTGGCTCAGGTTTCGCGCGCTGCGCGAAGCGGGGCCAGCCCCGCACCCCGCTGGGAGGCACAGCCTCCCAGACCCACCTGTTTTTGATGAGTTTGTGGGGAGAGCGCGGGCGGGGGCGGAGCGGAGCGAAAGTGGGCAACGGCGGAGCGCGCAGTGCCATGCTGGGCCCGCTTACTGGCCTACAAGAGACATCGCACAGAATCCCGGTTGTCATCCTCGGGCTTGTCCCGAGGACCCATCGCTCCCCGATTGCCGAATGTCGAGAAGGGGCCAGGAGGAAACGTCGTGACTATTGACTGATCGTAGGTGTATCCGCCAGCAGCGCAATGCCGAGCGCGCGCATCTTTTCGGGCGTCATCATTCCCGGTGCAGCCTTGAAAAAGCTTCCAACGAACCGACCCACCGCCCTTTGGATTTCCTGGTCGAGCTGCGAAAATTCAAGTCGCTGATCGACATTCTTAAAAGCATCGCCCCAGCCTCTGATATGGTGATCAATCGATGCAAGGGCCTGTACGAGGCGCGGCTCGGCACGCCGTGGGGCGTTGGCTGTTGCAAGGATCATTCGACGAGAGTCACGAAATTTCGAGGCTATTGCTTCCAGTAATTTTTGCTTGGCCATGCGCGATGGGCTGATCTTCCCATCGTGAAAACGGAACGACAAGAAGTCAAAGCCGTCTCTTGTGAACCCAGCAGATGCCTTGGCACTTCCTGGGAAAGGGGAGTGTGCCTCGAGCCCTAGGCGATCGAGATGGGCCACGGCAGAGGTCCACGCCCGCCGCAGGCTTCTCTCGCTCGTGCCCAACATCACAAAGTCGTCGATGTAGCGCACTGTCGTCAGGCCACGGCTGTTGAACTCCGCATCGAAGTCGCGCAGAACGACATTAGCGCAGAGTGCCGACAGGGAAGACCCTTGAGGCACGCCGACATCGCCGGTGGGAAAGAGGCTGATCCACTCGCGCACCTTGGGCTCTTCAGCATTCGACAGTTCGACGGTAAGGGCGTCCTTCACGAACTGAACAAATGCACTGTCTCCGGTCTGGCCCATCAAGTAGGCGAGAACGTCGAGAGTCGGGACTTTCGTGAAGAAGTTTTGGATGTCCGAGCGGAGATAGTGGGTCGCGCCTTCGCGGATCGCCCGCTGGATCAGCACGACTGCTTCTGGACTGCCGCGTCCAGGTATGCCGCCGACCGACGTCGGCGTTGCCAACACTTTCGGGATGTCACCCAGCCGCTTCGCTATGTCGGGCTTGTCGGACTGTAGGACGTCCAAGATCGCGCGCTGAACTATGCGGTTGCGCACCGGTGAGATGACGATGGGTCTGGGCGTCTTGCCCTTCTTGATCTTCAGGACGCCGCGCTGTTTGTCGAAACGGAAGCGGCCATGGCGCAGGGCCTCGTGCAAGGCGCGAATGCTTTTCGACGGATTCTGATCGATGTCGCGCGCATCACGCAGCGTGTCGTTGTCGCGAGAGAGGAGTGCGCGTTGCCTGACCGAGTGCCATGCGCTCCACAGACTGTCGAGGCGGCGCACCTCCCAGCAGAGATCTCGGGGCTTCTTGGTGGGTTGGTCAGGGTTGATCATGTGCCGCGCGTCCCCCCGACCCCTCAGAAATCAGCGTCTCCCGGAGCACGATGCCGAGCGGCTGCTCAGCTCCGTGGCGATCCGCACGCTGTCGGCATGACCGACACCGCGCCTAGCCTCCGCACCG
>LNFM01000542.1_pt1 | contig 93255 bp, 86 predicted proteins | sample 596031 | NCBI WGS metagenome assembly LNFM01 (sample SAMN04254537, study PRJNA301005) | activated carbon metagenome | isolation source: dual media filters at the Ann Arbor, Michigan drinking water treatment plant | place: USA: Ann Arbor
TATAACCGTAGTAAACAAAAACATCTTTCGAAACACTACATCTATTCGATACAAATACAACCTAGCCCTGATTGAAGCAGTTACCTTGTAACGCAAAAAGCAGGAATATGGATTACAAAAATGCGCTGATGGTTCGCTTCTGAAAAATACTTTGAGATATTATACCTATATATATTGTATGTGTTTTGTTAATCTCCTATATTTGCAGTCCATAAAATTTAAGGAATGATAAAGATTACTCTACCTGACGGTTCGGTTAAGGAGTTTGCAAATGGTACAACTCCAATGGATGTTGCAAAAAGCATCAGTGAAGGATTAGCGCGAAATGTGATTTCGGCAGCTTTTAATGGTACAACTATAGAAACTTCTACGGAATTAACGACCGATGGTTCACTTATATTATATACATGGAATGACAAAGAAGGTAAAAAAGCTTTTTGGCATTCTACATCACATGTTATGGCTCAAGTTTTGGAGGAAAAATACAATGGTATTAAATTGACTCTCGGACCTGCTATTGATAATGGATTTTATTACGATGTTGATTTTGGTGATAACAAAATAACTGATGCTGACTTTAAAGCCATTGAAGATAGAGTTTTAGAAATTTCTAGAGAGAAGCATGAATTTAAGATGCGTGCTGTTTCTAAAGCAGAAGCATTGGCTACCTATAAAGATAATGAATATAAGACTGAGTTGATTTCTAACTTAGAAGACGGAACGATTACTTTCTGTGATCACGCTAACTTTTTTGATTTGTGTCGTGGTGGGCATATTCCAAATACCGGAATTATTAAAGCCATGAAGATTATGAGTGTTGCTGGTGCTTATTGGCGTGGTGACGAGAAAAACAAACAATTAACTCGTGTTTACGGAGTTTCATTTCCTAAACAAAAAGATTTAACTGACTATCTTGAATTACTTGAGGAAGCTAAACGTCGGGATCATAGAAAACTTGGGAAAGAATTAGACTTATTTGCTTTTTCACAAAAAGTAGGTCAAGGTTTACCTTTGTGGTTGCCAAAAGGAGCTGCTTTGAGAGATAGATTGGAGCAGTTCTTGAAAAAAGCACAGAAAAAAGCGGGTTACGAACAGGTTGTTACTCCACATATTGGTCAAAAAGAGCTTTATGTAACTTCTGGTCATTATGCAAAATATGGAGCTGATAGTTTCCAACCAATAACAACTCCTGCTGAAGGCGAAGAGTTTTTATTGAAACCTATGAACTGTCCTCATCACTGTGAAATTTATAATACAAAACCATGGTCGTATAAAGATTTACCAAAACGATATGCTGAATTTGGAACTGTTTATAGATATGAACAAAGTGGTGAATTGCATGGATTAACTCGTGTAAGAGGATTTACTCAAGATGACGCACATATTTTCTGTACACCAGACCAATTAGATAGTGAGTTCAAAAAAGTAATTGACCTTGTATTGTATGTATTTGGCTCGTTAGGATTTGAAAACTTTACTGCTCAGATTTCATTACGTGATCAAGAAAACAGAGATAAATATATTGGAAGCGATGAGAATTGGGAAAAAGCTGAAAATGCAATTATCAATGCTGCTGCTGATAAAGGTTTGAATACCGTGGTTGAATATGGTGAAGCTGCTTTCTATGGCCCCAAGTTGGATTTTATGGTAAAAGATGCTTTAGGAAGAAGTTGGCAACTTGGAACAATTCAGGTTGATTATAACTTACCAGAGCGTTTTGAATTAACTTATAAAGGTGCAGATGATAAATTACACCGTCCAGTTATGATTCACCGTGCACCATTTGGTTCGATGGAGCGTTTTATTGCAATTTTATTAGAACATACCGCAGGAAACTTCCCACTTTGGTTGATGCCAGAACAAGCTATTATCTTGTCTTTGAGTGAGAAATATGAAAATTATGCGAAAAAAGTTTTAGAATTGCTAGAAAATCACGAAATTCGCGCCCTAATTGACAACCGCAACGAGACAATTGGTAAGAAAATTAGAGAAGCTGAAGTTCAGAAGATGCCGTTTATGCTGATAGTTGGTGAGGAAGAAGAGAAAAACGGAACCATTTCTGTACGTCGTCACGGTCAAGAAGGAAAAGGTAATATCACGGTTACAATTGAAGAATTTGCTAAAATTGTGAACGAAGAAATTGCCAAAACATTAAAAACATTTGAAGTTTAACTAAAATAATAAAGCCATAGCAATTAGAAACAACAGAGGTTATCAACCTCGAGTAGAAAAAAAAGATGAACACAGAATAAATAACTTTATTCGTGTACCTGAAGTACGTCTTGTTGGAGACAATGTAGAACCAGGTATTTTTAAAACTGCAGATGCTATGCGTCTTGCGGATGAATTAGAATTAGATTTGGTAGAAATTTCTCCAAATGCTGAACCACCAGTATGTAAAATTATAGACTATAAAAAGTTTGTTTACATGCAAAAAAAGCGTGAGAAAGAGTTGAAAGCAAAATCAACGCAAATTGTGGTTAAGGAAATTCGTTTTGGTCCTCAAACAGACGAACATGATTATGAGTTCAAAAGAAAAAATGCTGAAAAATTCCTTAAAGAAGGTTCAAAATTAAAAGCATTTGTATTCTTTAAAGGACGATCAATCATTTACAAAGAGCAAGGACAAATATTATTATTACGTTTAGCTCAAGACTTAGAAGAACATGGAAAAGTAGAAGCTTTACCAGTTCTTGAAGGAAAGAGAATGATTATGTACATTGCTCCGAAGAAGAAAAAGTAAACAGTTTTCAGTCTCAGTAAACAGAGGATGAATTACAAAAATAAGTAAGTAAGTTAAATTTAAATAAATTAGGGAAATTATGCCTAAAATGAAAACAAAATCTAGTGCTAAGAAACGTTTTAAAGTTACTGGCTCTGGAAAAATTAAAAGAAAACACGCTTTCAAAAGCCACATCTTGACTAAAAAGTCTAAGAAGCGTAAATTAGCTTTAACTCACTCTGCTTTAGTTGCTAAAGTAGATGAAAAAAGCATTAAACAACAATTAAGAATTATCTAATCGACTTTTGTCAATTAAAGAATAATTCTTTAGGTTAAAACAATTTTAATAACCTTGGAGTATGGCTATAAAGTTCCTTTGATTAAATTCAGGACGCCTGCTACAAAAACACAAGAAAATTATGCCAAGATCAGTAAATTCAGTTGCTAAAAGAGCAAGAAGAAAAAAGATAATGAAGCAAGCCAAAGGTTTCTTTGGTCGTCGTAAAAACGTTTGGACTGTAGCTAAAAACGCAGTTGAAAAAGCGATGGTTTACGCTTATCGCGATAGAAAACAAAACAAGAGAAACTTCCGTTCATTATGGATTCAACGTATTAACGCTGGAGCTAGATTAGAAGGAATGTCTTACTCTCAATTCATGGGATTAGTTAAGAAAAACGGTATCGAATTGAACCGTAAAGTATTAGCAGATTTAGCAATGAATCACCCAGAAGCTTTCAAAGCTGTTGTGAAAAAAGTGAAATAAAAAACGTTTGTACAACCCGTTTAACTTACTTACATATAGAAAATCCCAATCGAAAGGTTGGGATTTTTTGTTTTATTCAATATTGAAACGAAATTAAAATTATATAAATTTCATTTAATAAAAAAAATGTAACAAAAAAATAAAAAATACACTAATAAGAAAATCAATTATTTAAAAGCTATGAAATTATCTTATCATATGTTTTCAGCATTGTTATTCGTTTTCATATCTTCAATTTCATTTGCTCAAAATAAAGGAACAATAAAAGGTTTTGTCTACGATAATAATGGGAATAAACTCGAAGGTATCATAATATCTTTATTACAATCTGATGGAATAACCATTTCAAAAACAATTTCATCAGAAAATGATGGTGGTTTCACTTTTGATGAAGTTTCTTTTTCTTCTTATTTTGTATCTATATCGATTAATGGTTTTGAAAATTTTATTAGCAATTCAATTGATATAAATGAACAAAATCTAATTGTCAAACTAACAAATATCATTTTAAAGAAGAAAGAAATTATTGAATTAGAAGAAGTCAAAATTGATAAAAAAATTCCATTTGTGGTTCAAAAAGTAGATAAAACCATTGTAAACCCAGATGCATTAATCTCAAACGCTGGCGGAAATGCTTTAGACGTTTTGTCAAAATCACCAGGAGTTTCAGTCGATGAAAACGGAAATGTAAAACTAAGAGGAAAATCTGGTGTAACAATCTTTATTGATGATAAACCGACTTATTTAACTGGATCTGAACTGGAAAGTTATCTTAAATCACTTCCATCTAATTCAATCAAACAAGTAGAAATCATGACTAATCCACCTGCTAAATATGAAGCTTCAGGAAATGGAGGCATAATTAATATCGTTACAAAAAGAAGCAAACTAAAAGGATTTAACGGAAATACAAGTTTAAATTTCGGACAAGGAAAATATGCTAGAACAAATGATAATTTAAATCTAAATTATAATGCACCTAAATTTTCTTTATTTTCAAATTTGAGTTATACAAACGGCGAAGGATATCATGATTTAACAATAGAACGCAGATTTAAAAACCCAGATCTAATGCCACTTTCAAGCTTTAAACAAAATACGTATTTAAAATCCTCACGTCAATCATACAATGCTAGAATTGGTTTTGATTATTATCTTTCTGAAAAAAGTACCATAGGAATTGCAGCCAAAGGATTAATCAATAAAAATAAAAGTCCACGATATAATTATGCAACAGTAAAGGATGCAAACGGAAATATAGAACAAATTGTAACTGCTGATAATTTTGAAAAAGTAGATTTCAATAACGGAACAATTACACTAAATTACCGACAGCAATTTTCAAAACCAGAACAACTGCTTACAACAGATTTTGATTTTGTAACTTATTCTGCCACAATAGATCAACTTTATAAAAATGCTATTGAAGATTTAGTTGGTTCTAATTCAAGTGAAGATATTCAAAACGGTTATTTACCTTCTACAATTAATATTTATGCCTTAAAAAGCGATTATTCTACTCCATTAAAAAACAATTCTAAATTAGATTTTGGAGCTAAAGTAAGTTTAACAAATACCGACAATAATGCAGTTTATACAAAAACTACTCAAGCCAATGGAACACAGCCAAATTATGATTTAAGCAACCACTTTTTCTATGATGAAATCATTAGTGCTGCTTATATAAACTATACAAAAACGTTTAAAAAAATTGATCTTCAAGCTGGATTGCGTTTTGAAGATACACAACTAAAAGGCAAACAATTAGGAAATCCCGAAAAACCATATTCAGAATTTAAAAATAATTACAATTCCATTTTTCCAACTTTATATGCTAGTTACAAAATAGACAGTTTGGCAACTAAAACCATAAATCTTTCCTACGGAAAAAGAGTAGAACGTCCTTTTTATAAGGATTTAAATCCATTTTCAAGTCCATTAGATCAATTTACTTATTACGAAGGAAATCCATTTTTAAAACCAACATTTGGGCATAACATTTCATTAACTTACAATTATAAAGAGTTACTTTCTACCTCTTTTTCCTATAGTTATGGAAAAGACGAGATAAAAGAAACAATTGAAATTAATGATGGAATATACTATAGTCGTCCAAACAATATTGGGAAAAGTAATCAATATGTATTATCAATTCAAAGCCGATTCAATCCTACAAAGTGGCTCACAACTGTTCTTTACACCGAAGTAAATCACTCTAGATTTATAAGTCAGTTGTACGATCAAAATCTGAATGCAGCTGGAACATATTGGTTTATTAATGCAACAAATAGTATTCAATTTTCTAAGAAATGGAGTGGCGAAATAAGTGGTCAATACTTATCAGAATCTGTCGATGCTCAATTTACTGTAGGTGACTTTGGATTCGTTTCAATTGGTTGTCAAAAGAAAATTCTTAACGATTTAGGAACTTTAAAATTCAATTTAAGTGATGTGTTCTTTACAAATCAAATTCGTGGCACAATAAATAATCTTGGTACAACAGAAGCAAATTGGTTTGGTCCACGTGATACAAGAATACTCTCTGTTACATTTTCGTATCGTTTCGGAAAAAACACAAGTAAAAAAGCAAAATACAATGGAACTGGTTCTGAAAGTGAACAAAATCGTGTTAAAGTGTAAGAACTATTATATTGAAATTTTTATAATAAAAAAGATATATATAGAAAATCCCAATCGAAAGGTTGGGATTTTTTGTTTTTAGTTAATCCCTAAATTTAAATATTAATAACAAAAACTGAATTGTATTAAATAAAACACTAACTTCGTAATTCATTTATTATCAGATATTTAAAAAGTATTATCTTCTTATGGGTAACAAATGAAAAAGTTCATTGATATATAGTTGAATTAACCTTTAAAATCAAACTATCATGAAAAAATTATTACTTACAACAGTTTTTGCTCTATTCTTTTCAGTATTAACTTTTGGGCAAACAGGTACAGGATGCTGGCGCATGGTTTCAGCAGGACAAAATTTCTCAATGGGAATTAAAATAGACGGAACTCTTTGGGGTTGGGGACAAAATGGAAATCTATTAGGTCTTAACGGAAATATGGCTAATCAAAATCTACCAATCCAAATTGGAACAGCAAATGATTGGGTTACAGTTTCCGCTGGAAATGTTCACACACTAGCCGTAAAAACAAATGGAACATTATGGTCATGGGGAAATGGACAATTCGGACAACTTGGAAATGGTTTATTTAATTCTGCAACATGGACAGTAACTCAAGTTGGAACTGCTAATGATTGGTTGACAGTTTCAGCAGGAAATAGATTTAGCTTAGCCATTAAAACAAATGGTACATTATGGTCTTGGGGATTAAATAATCTTGGACAATTGGGAATAAATAATTTAATCGATCAAAACCTTCCTGTTCAAGTTGGAACAGCTTCAAATTGGTTTAAAATTGATGCTGGTAATCAACATTCATTAGCAATCGATAATGCAGGATTCATCTACGCTTGGGGTAATAATACTTTTGGGCAATTTGGAAATGGAACCAATACAAATAGTTTATTTCCAATAACAGTTTCAACTTCAAATAATTGGGCAGAAATTTCAGCTGGTTGGGATCATAGTATGGCGTTAGATTCTGGTGGAATCTTATTTACTTTCGGTAATAATACAAATGGTCAATTGTGTGATGGTACAAATACTGCTTCAAATGTAATGACACCTATTAGCTTCAGTAATTCAGGAGTAGTAACTCAATATATTGCAATTTCTGCAGGAAATAGTTTCTCATTAGCTATCAAAAATGATAATACTCTTTGGTCTGGAGGATTCAATTCAAGTGGACAATTAGGATTAGGAAACAACACGGCTGTGAATATTCTAAATCAAGTTGGAACAAGTAACACATGGTTTGCAATTTCTGCAGGAGATGTTCACTCACTTGCCATGGAAACTACAACCTCATTATGGTCAACTGGAAGAGGAATTGAAGGTCAGTTAGGTATTGGTACTTGGGTTTCTAATAACACATTGCAATCGGTAGGATGTCCTACAACAACATTATCAAACAATACAGTTTTATTAGATAAAAACACAATTAGTGTATATCCAAATCCAACAAATAATATAGTAAACATCAATTATAATTTGGAGGATTCTTCTATTGTAATTCTTAGACTAACAAATATTCAAGGTCAAATTATTTCAGAAACTAAAGCCGATAAATCAAATGGATTACAAACAGATTCTATCGATTTAAGTAATGAATCTAGTGGAATGTATTTCTTAACTATTACATCAGGAAACAACTCACATACTACAAAAATTATAAAACAATAACCACGAATTTAAAATAAAAAAAACCGATAAGTAATGCTTATCGGTTTTTCATTTATACTTATTTTTTAATTAAAAACTTCTTCTTTCTCACCATCATAACTCGCAAAAACCATACTTGGATGCGAATCTTGATGAAACATATTTCCGTTTTTATCAATAGCAATTGCTCCAGCAAAACCATCATAAGGTTTCAATTCTGCGAAAGTTTTTTCGAATGCTTTGTATAAAGAAAATCCGTCGGTAACACGTGTCACAATTTTGGCAGCAGTTGCATTACTTACAATATCTTCTCCAACTCCAGTCAAACTCACGCCACAAAACTCATTCACATAATTTCCAGCAACCGTAGCACTATCTGATATTCTTCCTGGAATTTCAAATCCTTTTCCTCCAGTAGAAGTTGCAACAGCAAGATTTCCATTGGAGTCTAAAGCCACACAACCTACAGTTCCTGTTCCTGTTGCGGCTAATTTTGCTTCATATTCGGCTCTTCTCTGAGGAATTTCAGTAGAAAATTTTTCAAATCCGTGTTGTCTTGCAAAATCGGTTGCTCCACTTCCACCCAAAACTCTATCATCAACTTTCATCAATTCTAAAGCCACATGAATAGGATTCTTTACTTCTTCAATATTAATAACGCCACTGAATTTCTGAGTAGTTCCATCCATCAAAGAAGCGCTCATTCTGATTTTTCCATCACTTTGAATCTGCGAACCAATTCCGGCATTAAACAATTCGTCATCTTCTAACAACGAAACTGCATAAACTACCGTTTCAATAGCCGAATGCGTTTTCAAATACTCATAAGAATCCTTTACAATTCGCAATAAAGCATTTTGCTTAGCAACTTTAGTCTCATGACTTGTTGAAGATTCTGAAAAAAAACCACCGTGAATTATTATTTTCATTAGTTTTGGTTTGTAGTTTATGGTTTATAGTTTATGGTCAACAATTAACAACAAACTTCAAACCATAAAATTTTTTTAAACGTATTGCGAACTATTAATAGTCATTTTAAAAGTATCCAAATCAAAAGTATCATGCTTACTCATCACGTGCGTCACTAAATGATTTATAGATATGGGTTTACCAAGTTCAACCTGAGTCAAATTAGTATCTTTCACTTCTCTTCCATCTACTAAAATTACAAGTCCAGAACCGATAGCTTCCATTTGTCGACCGTTCAAAATCAACAAACCTGTATCTTCTCCAAGACCAATACCTAAAACTTTTGGATTTCCAACAACAGCTTGAAATAACCTTCCGATTCTACCGCGTTGAACAAAATGCGTATCGATTACAACATCATCAATTAATCCTAAACCAGAAGTAATTTTCACCTCACCTTTCAACAAAGCTTCATGACTGCTTCCTTGATAAATCATACTATTACTAGCAGCAGCAGCTCCTGCAGAAGTTCCTGCATAAATAAAATCGGTATTTCTATACTTTTCAATCAATATATCATCAAATGGTGTTCCACCTAAAATAGAAGTCAATCGCAATTGATCTCCACCAGTAAACATAACCACATCAGCAGCTTTTAATCGCTCTAAAACTTCAGGTTCGCTTGCTTGTTCACGTTTTTCAATATATAAAACATCAACATTATTTGCACCCAAATAGCTAAAAGCTTTTACATATTCTGGACCAATCTCTCTTGGAATTTTCGATGCCGTAGTGATAACTTCAATCCTAGATAACTCTTTCTTAGCGGATTCTTTTATGATTCTTTTCAAAATTCCCTCTTCAAAAAAGTTTAAATTTTTTGGAGCGTCTTTATCTAGATTTGTTTCGGTAAAACTGCCTTTATCAACAGCGCCACCTATTATTATTAGTTTTCCTTGTATTTTCATGCAGTAAAAATAACTATTTCATAATATTTCGCAAACGTTTTATTACTTTTTGAAGCGAAACTTATTGACTACTTATTAACCATGTTCCTGCTTTACGCTCTACAAGGTGCCGCTTCAAATGAAATTCATCGAACTCCTATGAAAAATATTCCTTAGTGAGATAATCAGGGCTAAACGGCATTTGTATTGCATTTCATTCATTTTTTCAAAACAAAAAACCGGTAATTCCAGCTGTAAAAGGCATAGCAAATCCCTAAAAATCAATACAACCATAATAAATCAAATAAAAATCAAACTTTTTCTCATAAAAAATGTTTCATAATAATAAATATTTTCTATTTTTAACAAATCCATTACAATCAATACAAAACAAAATACCAATAGAATATGAAGATCGATAAAATTCAAGCGTTACGTGGACCAAATATTTGGAGTGTACAAAGAAAAAAGCTAATCCAAATGCGATTAGATTTAGAAGATTTAGAAGAACGTCCTACAAATAAAATTGAAGGTTTTCGTGAACGAATTGAAGCCATGTTTCCTACAATGATTGAGCACCGTTGCTCAGAAGGATGTCGCGGTGGATTCTTCTCTCGTGTTGATAGAGGAACTTGGATGGGACACGTTATCGAGCACATTGCTTTAGAAATTCAAACCCTTGCTGGAATGGAAACTGGTTTCGGAAGAACTCGTGAAACCAAAACTCCAGGAATATATAATGTTGTTTTTAGCTACACAGAAGAAAACGTAGGTTTATACGCAGCAGAAGCTGCAGTAAGAATTGCAGAGGCTCTAATAGATGGAACCGATTACAATCCAGAAGAAGACATTCAAAAAATGCGTGAAATTCGTGAGCGCGTTAGACTTGGACCTTCTACAGGAAGCATCGTTGAAGAAGCTGTTGCAAGAGATATTCCATGGATTAGACTTGGAACAAATTCATTAGTACAATTAGGTTATGGTGTCAACCAAATGCGTTTTCAAGCCACAATTACATGTAAAACCAGTAACATTGCTGTAGATATTGCTTGCAACAAAGAGGAAACAAAACGTATGTTAGATTTAGCATCAATCCCAGTTGCTAGTGGTGGAATTTGTGTTGATGAAGAAGATTTAGAAACCGTAGTAAAGAAAATTGGTTATCCAATTGTTATCAAACCACTTGATGGAAATCATGGTAAAGGGGCTTCTATTAATGTAAAAACTTGGGAAGACGCAGTTTCAGGATTGGAATATGCAAAAAAATACAGTCGTAGGGTAATTGTAGAAAAATTCATTACAGGTTACGACTTTAGAGTTTTAATTATTGACAATAAATTAGTTGCCGCAGCAAAACGAGAACCTGCTCACGTAAAAGGTGACGGAAAACAAACCATCCAACAATTAATTGACGAAACCAATCTTGACCCAAGGCGTGGTTATGGTCATGAAAATGTATTAACACAAATTGATGTTGACCGTGACACTGAAGATTTATTGATTAAATATGGTTATACGTTAGAAACAGTTCCAAGAAAAGATGAAGTAGTTTATTTAAAATCAACGGCTAATTTAAGTACAGGTGGAACTTCAGTTGATGTAACTGATATGATGCATCCCGAAAATATTTTTCTTTGCGAAAGAATTTCTCGTGTTATTGGATTAGATATTTGCGGCGTTGACATCATGGCAGAAAATTTAACGCAACCATTAAAAGAAACAGGCGGTTGTATTCTTGAAGTAAATGCTGCTCCTGGTTTCAGAATGCATTTAGCACCAAGCGAAGGTTTGCCTAGAAACGTAGCTGCTCCAGTTATTGATATGCTATATCCTCCAGGAAAACCTAGTAGAATTCCGATTATTGCCGTTACAGGAACTAACGGAAAAACAACCACAACACGTTTGATAGCGCACATTGTAAAAAACAATGGTTATCGTGTTGGTTTTACAACTTCTGATGGAATTTATGTTCAAAACCATTTGATGGAAAAAGGTGACACCACAGGACCAATTTCCGCTGAATATATTTTAAAAGATCCAACGGTTGAATTTGCAGTTCTAGAAACAGCTCGTGGAGGAATTCTTCGTTCAGGTTTAGGTTTCAGTCGTTGTGATATCGGAATTATTACCAACATTCAAGAAGACCATTTAGGATTATCAGATATTCATACTTTAGATGATTTAGCTCGTGTAAAAGCTACTGTTGTTCGCAGTATCAAAAAAGATGGTTGGGCAATTCTTAATGCAGAAGACGACCAATGTTTGAAAATTGCAAACGAATTAAGTTGCAATGTTGCCTATTTTTCAATGGACGAAAACAATCCGAAAGCAGTCCAATTTGCTAAAGAAGGAAAAATTGTAGCCGTTTACGAAAACGGATTCATCACCATCAAAAAAGGTGAATGGAAAATTCGAGTAGAAAGAGCAACACACGTTCCGTTAACAATGGGCGGAAAAGCTAAATTTATGATTGCCAATGTTTTGGCAGCTACTTTAGCAGCTTATTTACAAGGATTTAAAACCGAAGATATTAGTTTGTCATTGCAAACATTCATTCCAAGTGCGGCACAAACTCCGGGAAGAATGAATATTTTTGAGTTCAAAAAATTCAAAGTATTAATTGATTTTGCTCATAATCCTGCAGGATATAAAGGTGTTGAAGAATATTTAAGTAGTGTTGAAGCTACCAAAAAAATCGGAATTATTGCCGGAGTTGGTGATAGACGTGACGAAGATATTAAAGAATGTGCAACAATTGCTGCTCGAATGTTTGACCACATTATTATCCGTCAAGAAAAATATTTACGTGGAAGAACCGAAGAAGAAATCATTGGTTTAATCATGGAAGGTATTGCAGCTTCTGGCAAAACAGTTACTCACGAAATAATTTCTAAAGAAACCGAAGCTATTAAACACGCTATTGACACTGCCGAAGATGGAACATTTATTACAGCTTTAAGTGATGTCGTTACTAATGCAATTGAAATTGTTCAAAGTTATTTGGATAAAGAACAAGAAGAAACAGTTTAATAGATAAATTTTAAAAAAAACAAAATCCCAAATTCCAAACGGTTTTTGGGATTTTTTTAAATTTTAAAGTATGCAAAAGATACAAAACCTAATTTCGCAACTAGAGTCTAAAATTCCTTTTCACGAAAAGACAAATCCTAATGTTTCAAATTCTACAGTTGGTTGGCAAATTGAGCATAGTTTGAAAACTATTTATCAAATTACTTTAGCTGTTAAAAACTCTAATCCACAAGAATATCAATGGAAGTTTAATAAAAGTAAATTATTTATTTCAGTTTTGGGTTTTATTCCAAGAGGCAAAGCCAAAGCACCAAAAGTAGTTTTACCTGATGAGAATATTTCCGAAGAATCACTATTGTTAAGTTTGCAAAAAGTAAAATCGGTACTTCAAGAATGGGATTCGTTTGATAAAAACGCCTACTTTCCACATCCTTTTTTTGGAAATTTGAATAAAAAATCAACAGAATGGTTTTTGAATTTGCATACCAACCATCATTTGAAAATTGTAAATGATATTTGTAAAGCATAATTTCAAATCATAAAATGATTAAAAAATCAATTTAATTTAGATTTCTCCAATAAATGTAAGACCTTTGCACACTTTTATTTAAGGAATTATATGAAGAAGAAAATAGAAATTCTTGCTCCTGCAAAAGATTTAATTCACGGAATGGCTGCTATAAATGCTGGTGCCGATGCTGTTTATATAGGCGCTCCACAATTTGGAGCTCGTTCTAACGCACACAATTCTATTGAAGATGTTGCTGAATTAGTGAAATATGCTCACCTTTTTAATGCACAGGTTTTTGTTGTTATTAATACTATATTGTATGACGATGAGTTAGAAACATGTCGTAAATTAATTTGGGAATTATATGACATTGGTGTTGATGCCTTAATCATTCAAGATATGGCAATCATGGAAATGGATTTGCCTCCAATAGTGCTTCATGCAAGTACTCAAGCTAATAATCGTGATGCAGATAAAATAAAATTTCTAGCAGATGCAGGAATTAAACGTGTGGTTTTAGCGCGTGAGTTGAATTTGCATCAAATAAGAGAAATCCATGAAGCTACAGATGTTGAATTGGAATTCTTTGTAACTGGAGCTTTGTGTGTTTCGTTTAGCGGAAATTGTTATATGAGTGTTGCCAATGGCGAACGTTCGGCTAATCGTGGTTCGTGTGCACAAAACTGTCGTTTACCTTATAATTTGATTGATGGAAATGGCGATACTTTAATTAAGAATAGCCATTTACTTTCTATAAAAGATTTTGATGTTTCAGATCAAATTCCAAATTTAATTGAAGCTGGAATTTGTTCGTTTAAGATTGAAGGACGTTTGAAAGATATCGTTTATGTAAAAAATAACGTATCGTATTTACGTCAAAAATTGGATGCTTTTCTAGAACAAAATAGTGATCGATACATCAAAGCATCATCAGGAAAATCTACTTATACTTTTGAATCTTCATTAGATAAATCTTTTAATCGTGGTTATACAGATTATTTTGTAAACGAAAGACATCAAGCCATTGGTTCATGGGAAAGTCCGAAATCAAAAGGACAATACATAGGAAAACTTATTAAAACTGTTGGAAATTCGTATCAAATTGAAAATGGTGAATTGCTTAATAATGGTGATGGTTTGTGTTTTATAAACGAAAACAATGAAGCAGACGGAATTTATGTAAACCGTGCCGAAAACGGATTTGTTTATCCAAATGTTCTTAAAGAAATTAAAGACGGAACTTTCATCTATAGGAACAATGATGCAGCTTTTATCAAAATTGTAGAACGTGAAGACAGTGCTATTCGTAAAATTAGTACAACTTTACTGCTTTCTGAAAATGAAAATGGTTTTGAATTAAAAGCTACTGACGAAGACGGAAATGTTAGCGTTGTAACTTTAGTTCATCCAAAAGAGCAAACTAAAAATAATGAATCGATTGAGGAAAATTTCAAAATAAATTTAGCAAAAACAGGTTTTACACCTTATAATGCTGATGAAATTACAATTGAATTCTCTCAAAATTGGTTTTTACCTATTTCTAAAATCAATGAAATGCGTAGAACAGTTTATGAGCAATTGTCTGAAATTCGTTTGGCAAATTACGTTCGTGAAGAACATCAAATGGTTAAAACATCACATCCCTATCCAGAAAGTAAATTGGATTTTATGTACAATGTTGCCAATAAAACGGCTCGTAAATTCTACGAAAGACATGGTGTAACCGAAATAGAACAAGCCTTTGAATTGCAATGGGATCCTGGAAAATCTCGTGTTATGACAACTAAATATTGTATTAAATACGAATTAGAAAAATGTCCAAAATACCATAAAGATACTATGGATGGCAAACTAAAAGAACCATTAGTGTTGAAACAAGGTGAATTGGAATACAAATTGAAATTCAACTGCAAACCATGTGAAATGGAAATTTGGGAAAAAGATGCTGAGTTTGAAATTGAAGAAGATAATTAAATAATGGTTTCTATTTAAAAATCAATTTCATTTTATACCTTTATAATTCACTAAAATAATTTTTAATTCATTATGAAAGAAAATTGTCAAAACTGTAATACCTTAATTTTAGATAATTTTTGCAGCAATTGTGGACAAAAATCATTTAAAAGAATAAATAAAAAATACATAGTTGATGAATTACAATACACCATAATTCACACTAACAAAGGATTTTTATATACGTTAAAAAAATTAGCAAAAAATCCAGGTAAAACCGCACGAGAATTTATTGAAGGTAATAGAGTACACCATTACAAACCACTTTCGCTACTATTTATTCTTTCTACAATTTCTGCTCTTTTGATGTTTAAATTGCTTGACATGGGTTCAATAATGTCGAAAGTATATTCAGATAAAAAAATGAACTCTATGATGATGACCGATATGTATACGTTCATGTCGAGTTATTATAGTTTGTTAATGATGGCATTAATTCCTGTTTTTGCCTTCTGTACATGGTTAATTTTAAAAAATTGGGGACAAAATTATTACGAACACATCATCATAAATTCCTATGTTTTATCGTTTTACACCCTTATTTATATAGTTTTTATTGTACCCATTTTATATTTTTTAAAAAATTCACCTGAATCGTTTTTGAATGTTTCAACCTTTTCATTCATTTTATACGTTCTTATTTATTTTTGGTTTTTTAAAGGATATTATCCTGAAAAAAGTTTTAAAGAAATTGCACTAAATGTGGTGTTGATTTTTTTACTAATTGTTGTAGCGTATTTTGCATTTATTTTAATTGCTATGATACTTTACATGATTTATTTCGCCATAGCTTACAGTCCGAAAGAGCTTTTAGAATATATAAAACCAACCGGAAAAATTTAATTTCACATCAATAAATCAACCTCATGAAAAGTAAAATAATATTTCTAATTTCCATTTTTTTAGTAGTTACTTCTCAAGCGCAATTGAAGAAAATTACATTAGAAGACGGCGTTTTGCAACAAGTAAGAAAATTTGGAGCCGATAAAATGACAGGTTTTCAATGGATTCCAAACACTAACAAATATGTTTATTTTAAAGATTCTTGGACAACGATAATATTAGGAACTCAAGGTCCAAATTTCATTGAGACACCAACTTTAGCAGACATAAACACTGCTTTAGGAACTAAATTAAAAAATTTCTTTGGAATAGAATGGTTAGATGCTTCTACAATTTTAGTTTCAGAAAACGGAAAATATTTCACTTATTCATTGACTTCTAAATCAGGAAAAGAAATTTTACAAACTCCAGAAGCAGCTGAAAATCAAACTTTTGACAAGTCAAAACAAAATTTAGCTTTCACCGAAGGGAACAATTTATTTCTTATAAATAAAAACAAAGAAAAAGTTGCTGTTACTAATAATGCAGACAAAAATATAGTTTCAGGACAATCTATTTCTAGAAACGAATTTGGAATATCAGGTGGTATTTTTTGGTCACCTAAATCATCTTATTTAGCTTTTTACCAAAAAGATGAAACCGAAGTTGCTGACTATCCTTTATTAGACATTAATGAAACTCCAGGAAAATTGGTTTCGATAAAATATCCAATGATTGGTCAAAAATCAGAAAAACCTAGAGTTGGAATTTATAATTTGGCAACAGGAAAAACAGTTTTTATTTCTCCAAGAAATAATGCAGACGATTACTTAACCAATCTTTCGTGGACTCCAGACGAAAAATTTATCTTAATTGCTGAATTAAATCGCGGTCAAAATGATATGTGTCTGAATTTATATGATGCAAATTCAGGCGCATTTATCAAAACTCTTTTAAACGAAATTAGTGATAAATGGGTTGAACCAGAACACGATGCCTTTTTCCCTAGTGAGAAATCAAATAATTTTGTTTGGCATAGCGAAAAAGATGGTTTTCAAAATTTATACTATTATACAATCGATGGTAAATTGATTAAACAATTGACTAGTAACAAATTTGTAACAAGAGATATTTTAGGAGCAAATCCTGCAGGAACTGAAATTTATTTTAAAGCAACTGGTCCAAATCCAACAAATATGTTGGTTTATAAAGTTGATTTGAAAGGAAAACAAACCTTGATTACTAAAGACGAAGGCGTTCATAATGTTTCAATTTCTTCTGATTACAATTGGGTTTTTGATGAATATTCTAATCACTCAACACCTTCAAAATCTATACTTTACGACAAAAAAGGTAAAGCAATTACTCTTTTAGAAAGCAAAAATAAATACGAAGGTTACGAAATGGGAACGGCTGAAATCAAAACGATAAAAGCTGCTGACGGAACTACTGATTTATATACAAGATTAATCAAACCAAGTAATTTTGATGCCTCAAAAAAATATCCAGTAATGGTTTATGTTTATGGTGGACCGCATGCGCAAATGATTACGAATTCTTATTTAGATGGCGCGAATTTATGGATGTATTGGATGGCTGAACAAGGCTATTTAGTATTTACAGTTGATAATCGTGGTTCTGACAATCGTGGATTTGCTTTTGAAAGTGTGATTCATGGAAAATGTGGAACTAATGAAATTGAAGATCAAATGAAAGGTGTAGAATACTTAAAATCATTACCTTTTGTTGACGGAAATCGATTAGCGGTTCACGGTTGGAGTTATGGTGGATTTATGACTAATTCGTTAATGCTAAGAAAACCAGATGCTTTTAAAGTTGGAGTTGCTGGTGGACCAGTTGTAGATTGGAAATGGTATGAAGTAATGTATGGCGAACGCTATATGGACACGCCAACAGAAAATGCTAAAGGATTTGAAGAATCAAGTTTGCTAACTCATGTAAAGAATTTGAAAGGAAAACTCCTTTTAATTCATGGAACCAATGATGATGTAGTTGTAGAACAACACAATTTATCATTAGTAAAGAAATTTGTAGAAGCTGGAAAACAAGTAGATTATTTCCCTTATCCAATGCACAAACATAATGTAATTGGAAAAGACAGAGTGCATTTGATGACTAAAGTTTTGAATTATATTATAGAAAACAATAAATAGTTTCAAATTCCAAAATTTAAAATCCCAAATTCCAATTCTTATGGAGTTTGGGATTTTTTATTGAAAAATTTAAAATAAAGTCGTAATTGCTTTTTGATATACTTGTTAAATGAATTGAATTTATTATACATATATTCAAGTTGTGTGCTATATTAAAAAATAGCGTACCAAGATTAAACCTTTTAATGAAATTAATATCTAACCATTTATGACTATCAAAATAAACAAAATATGATTAGAACATTTTTATTATTTGTCGTGATTTTTACCCTTGGTTGTAACAAGGATGACGACAATCAAAATCCTTCAAATCCTAATATTATTCCTTACCAAGAAGGTTTGACAACAAATTTTATAACAATAAACAACATTACAAGAAAATATTTAGTTTATAGACCACTAGGAATGACAACTGTAAATGCTGTTGTAACAGTTTTGCACGGTGGCGGTGGACTTGGTGTTGGAGTTTCAGAAATTGGTACTCACCCATTATCCGTTTTTCGAACAATTGCAGACAATGAAAAGTTTTTAGTAGTCTATCCAGAAGGTTCACTCGACATTCAAGGAAATCCTGGATGGAATGATTGTAGAAGTGATGATATATCAGGAAGTCAAGGTGACGACATTTCCTTTTTGTATCAGTTAAATTCAAAATTAATCTCAGAGTTAAATATTAATTCAAACAAAATGTATTTAACAGGAACAAGTAATGGTGCTTTAATGACGTATTCCTATGCTTTTCAATTTCCTGAAACTATCAAAGCGATAGCTGTTTCAAGTGGAAATTTACCAGAGTTTCCTGAAAGCGGGCTTTGTACAAATGGCTCTAATCTACCATTACCAATCTTGATAACTCACGGAACAAGTGATCCTGCAATGCCTGCAAATGGTGGTTGTGTTGCTAATATTGGAGGCAATTGTAATCGAGGAAAAGTAATATCTCAAACTGCAACCTTAGATTATTGGTTACAAAGAATCGGTTTACAAAATATTAATCCAACCATATCAACTTTTAACTTGAACACAACAGATGCAGGCAACGTAGAAAAAAGAATTTACAGTGGTGCAAAACCATTGATTTATTTTGTTCTAAATAACGCTGGTCATGCTGTGCCAAGTAAGACCGTTTATACCAATTCTTCACCTGCAAGTGGAGTTCAAAATAGAGATATAGAATATTCTGAAGAAGTTTGGAACTTTTTTAAAGGACTTCAATAAAAACAGGATACAATAGCAGTTTGGAAAATAGTGGATTTGGCGCTAAATTGAAAATAAATAATTACAAATCAACCACTTATACAATTTATCAAAACCTTCAAAACTAAATTTCCAAATTATGTCAATGAATATAACTTTTAGCTACTACCATAAAATCCCAAATTTCAATTCTTATGGAGTTTGGGATTTTTATTTATAGATTAATGTCCTATCATGTTTTTTGCTTTTTCTTTCTAGCTGCAGGAAACAAAACATTATTTAAAATCAAACGGAATCCTGGCGAGTTTGGATGCAAATCTAAAACAGTTGGTGCATCACCTACTCTATGTTGGTAATCTTCAGGATCATGTCCTCCAAAGAAAGTGAAAAATCCTTTTCCTTTTTGACCATGTATGTATCTTGCCTCTTCATTCAATTCATTCTGACCTAAAACTAAAACATTAGATTTTATCAATTCTCTTTCAAATGAAGTTGTTTGTCCCATAAAACCTTTTACTAATTGGGTATGATTTTGACATAACATACTAGGAATTACATCCCATTTTGCAGAATATTCCATCAATGTAAAATAGTCTTTCTCCATCGGAATTCTTCTTTTTTCGGTCATATCAATATCTGAAAACTCATAATGCTCAGGTTTTCTATCCAAAATAAAATTTTTGAAAGCGAAAGTTTTAGCATAATCTATTTTTGATTGATAGTTAGCTTCACTATCATCGCCATCGAACATTGGTTCGCAAATATCAACACCTTCAGCTGCTAATGCTATATCAAAACTATCTGTCGCTGAACACATTGCAAACATAAAACCGCCGCCAATTACAAAATCCCTTATTTTTTTGGCAACAGCTAACTTTGCCTCAGAAACTTTTGAAAAACCAAGTTTTGCAGCCAAAGCTTCTGCTTCCTTTTTTTGATCTATATACCATGGAGCATTTCTATAGGCGCCATAAAACTTACCATATTGACCAGAAAAATCTTCATGATGTAAATGCAACCAATCGTATAATATTAATTGATCATTAAGGACTTCTTCATCATAAATTGGTGTAAAAGGGATTTCAGCGTAGGTTAAAACCATAGTTACTGCATCGTCCCAAGGCTGCTTACCTTTTGGTGTATAAACAGCAATCTTTGGTGCCTTTTCTAAAACAACAGTTTCCATATTTTGAGAAGGTGAAGAAATTTCGTCAAGAATTTGATTGGCTTCACCATCAGAAAGAAGTTCAAAACTTACACCTCTAATTTGACATTCTTTTCTTATTTCTGGAGCATCTGGTAGCAAAAAAGAACCTCCTCTATAATTCAACAACCAACTGGCTTTATATTGTTTATCAAGACACCAATAAGTTATACCATAAGCTTTTAGATGATTTTTTTGAGAAACATCATCCATTGGTAATAATATAAAATTAGCGTGAACCTTGGTTACACAAACCAAAAGAAGCATTAGACAAACTGACTTTAATAATTTCATATTGAATGAATAAATTTATCTTCGAAGATACTATTTTTAGATTATATAGTCAAATATAATGTTTTGTTAAATATTTTACATTAAAACTAAAAACACGTAAAACTACGTATATGAGAAAAATTTATTGTCCTTATTTTTGGATTAGAAAATAAACACAATTTATCATGAACATAAACGAAACAATAACCATGGGTAATTCTTTTAAAAGCATGAATATTTTTAAAAAATTAGGACTTACATTATTATTAGTAATGTTATTAGCTTATTTTGCTTTATCTATAAAATTCATTTTAAGCTAATCATTAAATGAATTATAGACTAAGACTTGATTCAAAAGGAATTTATATTTCTGATATTCAAACCATTATTAATTCAATAAAATTAAATGGTAATAAAGTCACATGTGATTCAATCAATGTTTCGCATCCCAATGGTGCTGAAATTACACTTCTAATGAATTTTGGATTGGAAACTAATTCGAAAAATCCTCCAATAATTGCTTCATTAAATATCTTAGGTTTTAAAACAAAAAACAATCAAGAATTTATATTTAATATAAATCCTTTTCCGTGTGAAGAAACTACAATTAAAGCAGAAAAATTAGCTGTTAATGGAACTTACAAAAGTTTAGGCTTTGGAATGAAATTACCTGTAATAACAGATAAAAACCTATTTGACAGTATTAATATTCTGAATAATGTTAAAAATAGTGAAGAAATTGGTCAAGCAGAATATGATTCGATTGCAAGATTAATTATTACTTTAAGTGAAGCAACAAGATTTTCTTCAGTTGCTAATGGTATAAATAGTGTTCTTGGAAATGAAAATTCATTTAGTCCAAATTTGTTTGAAATTATTGGTTGGGGCGGTCACTCTTTAGCAAGTTAAAGCTCGTCTGTTAATAATAATTTATTTTGTATTGCATATACAACTAAACCTGCAATATTCTTTGATTCTGTCTTCAACATCAAATTAGTTCTATGCCCTTCTACAGTTCTAGAACTTATAAATAACTTTTCGGCAATTTCATTAGTACTCAATTGTTGGCAAATTAAAGTTAAAACCTCTCGTTCACGATTAGTCAAAAATTCATCATCAAAAGCACTTTTATTAGATTTATTACCTGATAAAATATCATCTTGAATTACTTCCAAAACTATATCATTATAATAAAACCCTTTTTTTGAAACCTCATTAATTGTTTCAACCATTTCGGATGGAGAAGCGTTTTTTACCAAATAAGAAACAGCTCCAACATTGATCATGTTAGCTATAAATGATTTTGTATTATAACTAGTTAAAGCGATAATTTTAACATCCGAAAACTCTTTATGAATAATTTTAGTAGCTTCCACTCCATTTATTCCAGGCATTTTTAAATCCATTAGAATAATATCGGGTTGAGTTTCGCATGCTTTTAAATAATCAATTATTTCAGCACCATTAGAAGCTTCGAAAACAACTTCAATATTTTTTTCTCTTTGTAACAAAAAATAAATTCCTTTTCGGAATAATTCTTCATCATCAGCTAAAACTATTTTGATAATATTATCCATAGATTAAAAAGTAAAATTGATTTTAACACCATTATTTAAAGATGATTTCAAAGAAAAAGTTCCATTTAAAAAATTGATCCTACTTTCAATGTTTTTCATACCTAATCCTTTTTGAGCAGAATCAGAATTGCTCTCAAATCCAATTCCATTATCTGAATAAACACAAGTGTTTTGATTATCAATCGATTTAAAAGCGATTGAAATTTCAGTAGCTTTTCCATGTCTAACTGAATTGTTTAGCAACTCTTGTAGTATTCTAAAAATGTGAAGATGCTTATCAATATCATCAATATTAAAATTCAAGTCATTAGTATATTTCACTTGAACGACCTTAGAGCTATTAAATTCAACAACCAACTCTTCAACACCAGCATGAAGTCCAAACTTCTCAAGTACTGGAGGTAATAAATCGTGAGCTATTCTTCTTGAATTTTCTAATGCTTTTTGAGTTAAATCGGTAATATTATTAGTAATTTCTGACAATTCTTCTTCAGATAAATTGGGTGTTTTAAGAAGATGTGTATTCAAAGAAACTACATTTAATTTTGAACTTATATCATCATGTAAATCTTGAGCAATGCGTTTTCTTTCTGCTTCTTGAGTAAGAATTACAGAACGCAAAAGTTCCTTTTGATGATTAATTTCTAGATTTTTTTTTTCAATTTCTTTTTGGATGATTTTCTTTCTAGAAAAATAAAAGAATAAAATCACAATTATTGACATTAAAAGAAAAACTAAGAATATATAACTCAAAGCTTCATTAATATTATTACTCAAAAAAGAAGTAGTAGTGTCTTTCATTTATTAATTCTTAAATTAATATTTCTCCATTCTAAAAAAATAAAAATCAAGTAAACAATATACAGAATAATATTTAATATGTGTAATGCCATACTAAATGAGTATCCATATATCACGTGAAGATTTCTTGGTAAAAAAGTTACTGTACTCCCAAAAAGATAAATTATTATTCCACAATTTATCAAATAAAATTCTTTTCTATTTGATAACATATTATAAAAATGAAAAGTACAATAACTTATAATTGATATAGAAGTTAATAAAATTTCAAGCAAACTGAATTTATGAATCTCAGACGGATTTATAAAAAAATTCACCATCAAGATTAAAGGAATCAAAATCAAATTAAATTTAATAATCTTCTTTTGATACTTTTCTGTCAATAATTCTAAATAAAATAAACTGAGTAAAATAAACTGTCCAGTAAAATATAAATGAGAAAATATCAAATTTTCAAATCCAAAATCTACAACAAGCTTAATTGTAATTTCAATTAAAACTATAAAGCCCAGATAAATCGAATAAATTTTATATGCATTGCTTCCTATTTTATATTTAGAAAGAAAAAGCAAAAAATTTATACCTAAAATTATGTGGGCTATTAGTCTTAATTTATCAAACATAAATTTTTATAATTTGAATAATGGACTATCTACATCACAAATTCTTGGACATCCCGAAGTAAAATCATAGATATACTGGCCATTATTATCGTCAATTAAATCTTTACCATTAACATCTACTCCAACAATCATCAATTTACAATTACCATTATCATCTATACCTAAATAAGAACGAACATTTACTGTACTTTCTTCAGCCATTACTTGAGTTAAATCAACTTCTGGAATTAAAAAAGCTCTAATATCTTTATTTGGATTATCAATCCAATTTTGTGCCCATTTTTGAGCTTGCTCCAATGTAATTGTGTTTTCTGCCATGATTATTTAATTTTAGTTAGGGTTAAATATTTATTTCTGTAATAATGAAATATTATAATAATTAAAAGAGCCATTGACAAAGAAACCGTAAAGAGAATCTTTATCAAATTAATAAATTGCTCACCATTTAAATTATTTTCAATCATATAATTTATGCCTTACTTTGAAGTGCATAAAATTATAATAATGTTTTGGTTTAAAACCACGTAAAACTACGTGTTTTTTAATATAAAAAAAAGTCCTGATTTCTCAGAACTTTCAATATTTTAAAATGGAACATCACTATCATCATCATTGGAATTGGAACTACTTCCAAAAGCTTCATTTGCAGAAGGTAAGTTCTTGGTGAAAAATGGATTATCATCACCTAAATTCATTTTAGAAGGTAAATCGTCAAATCCGCCACCATATTCTTCAAGGTTATCAAATTTTCCAAGGTTTCCGATGAATTTTAAACGAACATTTTCTAAAGAACCATTTCTATGTTTTGCAATTATAAATTCGGCTTGACCAGCAGTTGGCGATTGTTCATCATCATCCCATTCTTCAATTTTGTAATATTCTGGACGATAAATAAACGAAACAATATCGGCATCTTGCTCAATTGCACCTGATTCACGAAGGTCAGAAAGCAAAGGCCTTTTGCTTGAACCACGAGTTTCAACGGCACGAGATAATTGTGATAGCGCAATTACTGGAACTTCTAATTCTTTTGCTAAAGCTTTTAAGTTTCTTGAAATTGTTGAAATTTCTTGCTCACGATTTCCGCCACCTTTTCCATTTCCTCCTGCTGTCATCAATTGAAGGTAATCAACAATAATTAGTTTTATTCCGTGTTGAGAAGATAAACGTCTTGCTTTAGCACGTAAATCAAAAATGGATAACGATGGAGTATCATCTATATATAAAGGTGCTTTTTCTAAATCTTTTACTTTTACAGAAAGCTGCTCCCATTCATGTTTTTCTAATTTTCCTGTACGAAGTTTTTCAGATGACAAACCAGTTTCTGATGAAATCAAACGAGTAATTAACTGAACAGAAGACATCTCAAGAGAAAATAATGCTACAGGATGACCGAAATCAATAGCCATATTTCTTGCCATTGAAAGTACAAAAGCTGTTTTACCCATACCTGGACGAGCTGCAATAATAACAAGATCTGATGGTTGCCAACCTGAAGTTACTTTATCTAATTTATCAAAACCTGTTGCAATTCCGGATAAACCTTCTTTGTTGGCAATTTCTTCAATTCTTTTTTTAGCTTGAATTACTAAACTTTGTGCTGTTTCTGAACTTCTTTTGATATTTCCTTGCGTTACTTCATATAATTTAGATTCAGCTTTGTCAAGTAAATCGAATACATCTGTAGTTTCATCGTAAGATTCTTCAATAATTTCTGAAGATATTCTTATCAAACTTCTTTGAATGTATTTTTGTAAAATAATTCTCGAGTGAAATTCAATATGTGCAGAAGAAGATATCTTTTGAGTAAGCTGAATAAGGTAAAAATCACCTCCTGCTAATTCAAGTTTGGCATTCTTTTTTAACTGAGCCGAAACTGTTAACAAGTCAATAGGCTGAGAATCTGTGAATAACTGAAAAATTGCTTCAAATATGTGCTTATGAGCATCTTTGTAAAAGGCATCTGATTGTAGAATATCAATAACCTCATCAACACCTTTTTTATCAATCATCATGGCACCAAGAACTGCTTCCTCAAGGTCAAGCGCTTGTGGAGGTAACTTCCCTTTTTCAAGATTGATTATAGTAGTTTTATCTACTTTAATTGGGTTTATATTTTTGAGATTTTCCATGTAGCGAAAGTAACCAATTCTGTAATTTTTATGAACTTTAGTTATTACTATTTATTGTTTATAACTAAGTATTTTTTGTTAACAACCTAAAAAAAATCCGTCTAATCCTAGCTTTTAGGACGAGACGGATTTTGATTAATTTTGTAAGATTTTACTCTTTATATTCGCCCATTTTGCTGTATTTGTCCATTCTCTGTGACACTAATTCAGTTGTTGATAAATCTTTCAATTCATTAAAAGCTTTCATGATATATTGCTCTACCGTTTTGAAAGTTGTTACTTTATCATAATGAGCTCCACCAAGTGGTTCTGGAATAATATCGTCGACTAATTTTTGTTTTTTCATATCTGCCGAAGTCAATTTCAATGCATCGGCAGCTTGCTCTTTATATTCCCAACTTTTCCATAAAATTGAAGAACAAGATTCAGGAGAAATTACAGAATACCAAGTGTTTTCCATCATTAAAACTCTATCACCAACACCAATTCCTAAAGCTCCACCAGAAGCACCTTCTCCAACAATCACACAAATAATTGGCACTTTCAGACGGCACATTTCAAAAATATTTCTTGCAATTGCTTCTCCTTGACCTCTTTCTTCTGCTTCTAAACCAGGATATGCTCCAGGAGTATCAATAAAAGTAACCACAGGAATTCCAAATTTTTCGGCCATTTTCATCAAACGCAATGCTTTTCTATAGCCTTCAGGATTTGCCATTCCAAAATTTCTATACTGACGCATTTTGGTATTGATTCCTTTTTGTTGACCAATAAGCATGAATGATTGTCCGTCAATTTGACCTAAACCACCAATCATGGCTTTATCATCTTTAAAATTTCTGTCTCCAAAAAGCTCTAAAAAAGTTCCTTTAGTTAAAGTTGTAATATGCTCTAAAGTATAAGGTCTATTAGGATGACGAGAAAGTTGAACACGTTGCCAAGCTGTTAAATTTTTGTATATTTTACGCTTTGTTTCTTCAAGTTTTTTCTCGATTTGTTTGCAAGTATTGGTTACATCAACATCTGATTCTAGACCAATAATCTGACATTTGTCTAATTGGTCTTCCAACTCTTTAATAGGAAGCTCAAAATCTAAATATTCCATAGGATTTGTGCGTTTTAATTAAAATTCGAACTACAAAGATAAAATTTTAAATCTTTTGTAAAAGTAATTTTACACGATAAGTTGTAAACAAAAGCTAAGTTGCTTTTAATCTGCTTTTTAAAATTCCGTTTAAAATAACAGTTAATAAGATAATTACAGCTCCAACATAAAATTGTGGACTCATTTGCTCTTTATCTTCAAAAATTAGAACCGCAAGAATGATTCCGTAAATAGGCTCTAAATTAATGGTAAGCATCACGGTATAAGGACTTAAAAATTTCATAACCGCGGTTGAGGCAATAAAAGCATAAGCTGTACAAACCGAACTTAATATCAATAAATAAACAAAATCGGAAGTAGTCAGTTGGAAAAATTCAGAATTAAAACTATTGGTAAAAAGTAGAAATATTGAGAAAAACAAGACACCTCCGCCCAACTCGTAATAAGAAATTACAGTTGGATCATAATCTATAACAAACTTACTATTGATAACTGCAAAAGAAGCAGAAAGAAAAGCAGAAGTTAATGCTAAAACAATTCCTTCAACATATCTTCCTTCTACATTAAATATGATTGAAAGTCCGAAAACGACAATCAATCCGAAGAAAATTTCGTACCAAATAATCTTTTTTCCGAAGAAAACAGGTTCGATAAGAGAAGTAAAAAATGCACCTGTTGATAAACAAGCAAGTGTAATAGAAACATTTGACACTTTGATGGCTCTAAAAAAAGTAAACCAATGAAGTGCAATTACTAATCCAGCAACAAGAAACTTCAAAAGAATTCGCTTAGGAATCTTTATAGGCATTCTTTTGTATTTGATGTAAATAAAGATAAAGCCAACAGCAAACAACATTCGATACCAAACCAACGGTAAAGCGTCAAGAGTAATTAGTCTTCCTAGAATTGCCGTGAAACCCCAAATGAAAACTATCAAATGAAGGTGTAAGTAACTTTTGTTGTTATCGCTTAGCATTACGTAATAAATATATTGCTAAGATTCCAAAAAGTATGTTTGGAATCCACACTGCGATTATTGGTGGTGCTGATGATTTTTCTGCCAAAACGCCAAAAACTTTGTCTAAAAATACAAAAGCAAAAGCAAGCAAAATACCAATAGCAAGATTAATTCCCATTCCTCCTCTTCGCTTCATTGAAGAAACGGCTACAGCAATAATTGTAAGAATAAAAGCAGAAACAGGTATGCTATATTTTTTATATAAAACCACTAAATAAGTGTTGATATTTGTAGAACCTCTAGTTTTTTCTTTTTCAATAAATTTAATCAAATCAAAATAAGACAATGTTTCTGCAATGTAAACAACAGGTGTTAAATCTTCTAAATCAAAATTAAGAACCGTATCTTTTCGTTGTTCAGAAATAATAACATCGCCTAACTCACCAACTTTTCTCTTTTTGAAATCAAATAAAGTATAGGAGCTATCTCTTGGATTCCATTTTATTCTACTAGCAGATACTTTGTATTTTAATTTGTCTTTTTCAAATTTTTCCATAGAAAAATTGAATGCCATTTTAGAAACTGAATTAAAACTACTTACATAAATGTATTCGTCTTTATTGATTTGACGATAAACATCTGAGTTATCTCGCATCTCATTTTGTCCGTTTCCAATAAGATACATGTATCTAAAGTTTTTAAATCCTTCACTGGCTTTTGGAACTAAAAAGAATCCCATCAACAAAGCAAATAGGGAAACTATTGTAGCTCCTATAATATAAGGTCTCAAAAATCTTGTAAATGAAATTCCTGAACTTAATATGGCTATAATTTCAGTATTATTAGCAAGTTTTGAAGTAAACCAAATAATAGATAGAAATAAAAATATAGGAAAAAGTAAATTAGCGAAATAGATAGTAAAATCGACATAATATTGAGCAATCGCACTAAAAGGTACATTGTTCTCAATCATTTTATTGACCTTTTCAGATACGTCAATGGTTATCCCAATAGGAATAAACATCAACAACATTACAGAAAATGTGGTTAAATAGCGTTTTAATATGTATTTATCTAATATTGTAAGCATAGTTTTCTTTTGTTTAATATGGTTTAAAATTGTTTAAGTTAGTTTAGATGGTTTAATACTGTTTTATCAAACAAAACTCTTTAACCTTTAAACTCTTAAACTCTTAAACTTTTTAAACTTTTCTATAATCTTTGACTCATTTGCTTAACCATCATTTCTTTCCAAACTCTAAAATCGCCAGCAATAATATGTTTTCTTGCTTCACGAACCAACCACATATAAAAACCTAAATTGTGGATAGTTGCAATTTGTTTTCCAAGATACTCATTGGCAGCAAATAAATGTCGAAGATAAGCTTTTGTGTATTCGGTATCAACAAAAGTGATTCCCATTTCATCTAAAGGAGAAAAATCATCTTCCCACTTCTTATTTTTAATGTTTATGGTTCCGTTTGCTGTGAATAACATTCCGTTTCTTGCATTACGAGTAGGCATTACACAATCGAACATATCTACACCTAGTGCTATATTTTCTAAAATATTAATTGGAGTTCCAACGCCCATTAAGTAACGTGGTTTGTCTTCTGGAAGAATATCACAAACCACCTCTGTCATAGCATACATTTCTTCGGCTGGCTCACCAACAGAAAGTCCACCAATAGCATTTCCAACTTGATTAGAATTGGCAATGTATTCAGCACTTTGCATTCTCAAATCTTTATAAGTACTTCCTTGAACAATTGGAAAAAATGCTTGATCATAACCATATTTTACTGGAACTTTTTCCAAATGATTAATACATCTATCCAACCAACGATGTGTCATTTTCATGGAACGTTGCGCATAACGATAATCACATGGATAAGGTGTACATTCATCAAAAGCCATGATAATATCAGCACCAATGGTACGTTGAATTTCCATCACATTTTCTGGAGTAAAAAAGTGGTAGGAACCATCAATATGCGATTTGAACTTTACGCCTTCTTCCTTAATTTTTCTGTTTGCCGAAAGCGAGTATACTTGATAACCACCAGAATCAGTTAAGATATTTCTATCCCAATTCATAAATTTATGTAATCCACCAGCTTTTTCAAGAATTTCTGTTTGTGGACGAAGGTATAAATGGTAGGTATTCCCTAGAATAATATCAGGATTAATTTCTTCTTTTAACTCGCGTTGGTGCACTCCTTTTACAGAGGCAACAGTTCCAACTGGCATAAAAATAGGAGTTTCAATAACTCCATGGTCTGTTGTAATTTTTCCAGCTCTAGCTTTTGAGTGGGCATCTTTTTGTAATAAATCGAATTTCATATTGGCATTTTCAGTTGGCAAAGATAAATTATTTTAGATTTTAGATTTTAGATTTTAGATTTATTTGTGATTCTAAACTATTAATAACTTGTAATAAAATCTTTTGCCTCGCCAAAAAAATAGATTTACTTTTACACCATTATAATTTATAACTACATAAAATGTCTAACATTCAACAACTACAAGATTTTACAACACAAGTACGAAGAGACATTCTTCGCATGGTTCATGCCGTAAATTCAGGTCATCCAGGAGGTTCTCTTGGTTGTGCAGAATTTTTAGTAGCACTTTACCAAGACCTCATGAAACGCAACGAAGGATTTGAAATGAACGGAACAAACGAAGATATTTTCTTCTTGTCAAACGGTCATATTTCTCCAGTTTTTTACAGCGTTTTAGCAAGAAGTGGCTATTTCCCTGTTTCTGAATTAGCTACATTCAGAAAATTAAACACGCGTTTGCAAGGTCATCCAACGACACATGAAGGTTTACCTGGTGTAAGAGTTGCTTCAGGTTCATTAGGACAAGGTTTATCTGTTGCAATTGGAGCTGCTCAGGCAAAAAAACTTAATAACGACAATCATTTAGTTTATACTCTAACTGGTGATGGCGAATTACAAGAAGGTCAGAATTGGGAAGCAATTATGTATGCTTCTGCAAAAAATGTAGACAATTTAATTGCAACTGTTGATTACAATGGACAACAAATTGATGGTTCTACTAAAGACGTTTTGAACATGGGTAATCTGAAAGCAAAATTTGAAGCTTTCGATTGGGATGTTTTAGAGATTACCGAAGGAAATAATATTGAAGCAATTATCGCAGGAATGAACGAAGCTAAATCAAGAACTGGAAAAGGAAAACCGGTTTGCGTAATTCTTCATACCGAAATGGGTAATGGTGTAGATTTTATGATGCACACTCATGCTTGGCATGGAAAAGCACCAAGTGACGAACAATTAGCAAATGCTTTAGGACAAAACGCAGCAACTTTAGGAGACTACTAGAATTATGAAAAAATATACAAACACAGGAAGTAAAGATACACGTTCAGGATTTGGCGCAGGAATGACCGAATTGGGACAGAAAAACGAAAATGTTGTTGCACTTTGCGCCGATTTAATTGGTTCGTTAAAGTTTGACGATTTCAAAAAAAATCATCCAGAACGCTTTTTCCAAATCGGAATTGCAGAAGCAAACATGATTGGAATTGCAGCTGGATTAACCATTGGTGGAAAAATTCCATTTACAGGAACTTTCGCTAACTTTTCTACTGGAAGAGTTTACGATCAAATTCGTCAATCGGTAGCTTATTCTGACAAGAATGTGAAAATTTGTGCTTCACACGCAGGTTTGACGCTTGGTGAAGATGGAGCAACACACCAAATATTAGAAGATATTGGTTTGATGAAGATGTTACCAGGAATGACTGTAATCAACACTTGTGATTACAATCAAACCAAAGCAGCAACAATTGCATTAGCAGATCATCATGGGCCAGCTTATTTGCGTTTTGGTCGTCCAGTGGTACCTAATTTTATGCCAGCTGACGAACCTTTTGTTATTGGAAAAGCAATTATGTTAAACGAAGGAACCGATGTAACTATTATCGCTACTGGTCATTTAGTTTGGGAAGCGTTAATTGCAGCTGAAGCACTTGAAGCAAAAGGAATTTCTGCTGAAGTAATCAATATTCACACCATTAAACCTTTGGATGAAGACTCAATTCTAAAATCTGTTGCAAAAACTGGTTGTGTAGTAACTGCAGAAGAACATAATATACTTGGTGGTTTAGGAGAAAGTGTTGCAAGAACATTAGCTTTAAATAATCCTACACCACAAGAGTTTGTTGCAGTTCAAGATTCATTTGGTGAAAGCGGAACTCCAGAACAATTAATGAATAAATACAAACTTAACAACGAAGCAATTGTTGAAGCTGTAGAAAGAGTAATTAAAAGAAAATAATTTTTCTTATATAAATACAAAATCCGTCTTGTACAAACAAGGCGGATTTTTTTTATGGATTTAATTCAAATAAAAAAAAACCACCACATTGCTGTGATGGTTTTACGAAGAGCCGGCGGAGGGACTCGAACCCACGACCTGCTGATTACAAATCAGCTGCTCTAGCCGACTGAGCTACGCTGGCGTCATTATTGTGGTGCAAATATAATAGTGATTTTTAAATCTCCAAAATTTTTTTGCACTTTTTTGATGATTTTTTTTATTAAAGTGCGTTGATTTTTTCAATCAATTGATTTGCAGTTTGTTCTAATTCTGCATTGATTTGTTTGAAATGCGCTTTTTTATTTTCTACATTTTTTGCATTAACCTTAACGATTAAAGCATCAAAAGATGTAATTGCTTCATCTATAACTGCATTGGTAGCTGCTGTTGGCTTTCCTTCGCTAGTCATTTCGTGAATATAAACTGCTTCAATAATATCTCCTAAAACGAAGTTGATGTCTTTTTTTAAATTTTTAACGCTTGGCATTTTCTTTATTTTTTAAATTCAGGTGCAAAATTACACATAATCTTTTGAATACAAGTTAAGAAATGTAAATTTCTAACATAGATGCTTTTCCATGAATTTCAAATTCGTTCATTTTTGCTGGAATTAAAACCGTATCACCAGTTTTATAAGAATAGGTTACATCATCATGTTTTAATTCAAAACTTCCTTCAACACACATATAAACTAAAAATGACTTTTCATCATTTACTACTTCTAAACTTCCATCAAGAGGAATAAAATTTGTTGTGAAATAAGGACAATCAACTATTGCATTAGCTTCGTTTTCAACTTTCGAATAGTTTTTTTCAGCATCAACTACATCATAATTTATGGCATCTAAAGCTAAATCAACATGAAGCTCTCGTGTATTACCATTTGAATCTACTCTATCAAAATCGTATAATCTATAAGTTATGTCTGATGTTTGTTGAATCTCTGCAATTACAGTTCCAGCTCCAATTGCGTGAACCGTTCCAGTTTCTAAAAAGAAAACATCTCCTTTTTTTACTTTTTTAGTATCCAGAATATCAATTAAGGTTTTGTTTTCAAGATTTTCTAAATATTCTTTTTGAGAGGATTTTTCTTTGAAACCAACAATTAATCTTGCATCTTGATCGGCTTGCATAACATACCACATCTCGGTTTTACCAAAGGAATTATGACGTTTTGCTGCCAATTCATCATTAGGATGCACTTGAATAGATAAATCCTCGCGAGCATCAAGATATTTAAAAAGTAGTGGGAATTGTTTTCCGAACTTTTCATAAACTTTTGTTCCTAAAACTTCCTCAGGAGATTCAATTATTAATTCGTTTAACGATTTTCCTGCAAAAACTCCATTAGCAATAACACTGACATCGTTTTCTACGGTAGAAATTTCCCAACTTTCACCTGTGATTTCTGATGAAATTGGTTTGTTTAAATAATCTTTTAGTTTTGTTCCTCCCCAAATTCTATCTTTAAGAATAGGTTGAAATTGCAAGGGATAAAATTTCATTTGTTATAATTTTGAATGCAAAGATGGATATTTTTAACGTAACGTATTAATAATTTCTATCAATTACATAGCAAGTTCGGTGAATGGTTAAAAAGTATAGCTAACCAAAACTAATTTGTCAATTTTTTCAAAACTTTTAGTGCTTTTGTAATATGAATTTCAGAAGACATACTATTAAAAACCATTACCACCAGACCTTGTTTATCAATTACAAAGGTTTCACGACCAGGAATTATAAACAAACTGTTTTGAACACCAAAGAGCTTTCGTAATTTTTTATCATTATCTGAAAGTAAAATAAACGGAAGATTGAATTTGCTTTTGAACTTTAAATGAGAAGTCACAGTATCAGAACTAATTCCGATTACCTCAGCTCCTAAATCTTTAAATTCTTGATAATTATCTCTAAAACTACAAGCTTGCGCTGTGCATCCTGGCGTATCATCTTTTGGATAAAAGTAAATTACAAGTGGCTGTTTTCCAATATAGTCTTGCGAATTAAAAATGTTTCCATTAGTATCTTTTGCTGAAAAACTCGGAAGCTTATCTCCTATTTTTAAAGACATATTAGTTTCCTTTATAGGTTACAAAATTTCTTGGTGTTTCATAAAGAACTACTTCTAATTCTTTATTAGTATCAATGTATTTCCTTAATTTATTCCAAATCACAACTGCAATATTTTCGGCAGTTGGATTTAAATCGGCAAAATCTGGAACATCAAGATTCAAATTTTTATGATCAAAAGCATTTTCGATATGTTCTTTAATCAAATCTGATAAAATTTTTACATCAATTACAAAACCTGTTTCTTGGTCAATATCTCCTGTAACAGAAACGATTAACTCATAATTGTGTCCATGAAAATTTGGATTATTGCATTTTCCAAAAACCAAATCGTTTTGCTCCATTGACCAATCTTTTCGATACAATCGATGTGCTGCGTTGAAATGTGCTTTTCTTGAAACGGTAACTTTCATTTTGATTAAGGATTTGCGATTAAAGGATTGAGGATTTTCAGTTCGACAAGCTCAGCGTAACAGAAATTATAATTTATGGTCTTCTAAATAGTGGTAAAACTCATCAAAAATTATTTTAAACCAAACTGTATAAATATCAGGATTTTGAATCATATCGTCTTTGATATCCTCAATGGTCATCCATTTCCAACTTTCTACTTCTTCACAATTGATGTTTGGTTCTTCATTGGAATATCCAATCATAACATGATCTAGTTCGTGTTCGGTTAAACCGTTATCAAATGGAGCTTTGTAGATGAAATGAAATAATTCCTTCAATTCAGTTTTGAAACCCATTTCTTCATATAAACGACGTTTTCCGGCTTCAATATTAGTTTCTCCAGCACGTTGGTGACTGCAACAAGTGTTTGTCCAAAGTAAAGGCGAATGATATTTGTGATGTGCACGTTGCTGTAACATGACTTCATTTTTATCATTTAAAACAAATACCGAAAACGCACGATGCAAAACTGCTTTTTCGTGAGCTTCGAGTTTGTTCATCAAACCAATAGGTTCGTCTTTTTCGTTAACTAAAATTACTTGTTCTTCTTTCATAGATTTTTTATGATGGTCAAAAATACGAAAAAAGAATTGCTTGAGAAGTGATTTTGGAGTTTGTGAAAAGTTTAACGTGTGTTTATATTTTGTATTTTTATAAAATAAACTTAACTTTTTATAGTTAGAATAAATATGAAGGTAAAAATTTACATTTTATTACTATTTCCAATTGTAACTTTTTCTCAACTTTCTGAAAAGGTAAATGTTGTTTACAAAGAACTTATGCAAAAAAATCAAATAGAAAGTCAAGCCATAGGTTATAGCGGTGAAGAAAGTAGTACTTATAAAATGTATAAAGAATTAGATTCAATAGCTAATGAAGAAGAGATTCTATATATGATAGAAAATGGGAATGAGGTTATTAAAGGTTATTTATCATTAGCACTTGTCGACAGAAAATCAGAAAAATTAATTCAATTATTCTCCAAGTATCTAACAGAAGATAAAATCTTAAAAATTCAAAACGGTTGTGTTGGCTATAATTCTACTACTGCTAGTGAATTATATACTTACGTATTTTATCAAAAAGGAAAGATTGAAGAAATTGACAATTACAAAAATGCATCCGATGAAATGAAAGTTACTTTAAAAGAGTATTACGATAATGATTTTGATAATTTCTACAATACAAAATGGACAAAAAAAGAAGTTGATAGTGTTTTAAATCAATTCAATGAAATGGTTCTAACAAATGATTCCACATTATCTCAAACCATTAGTTTAATCTTTAGACTAAATGATTATAGATTAAATAACTATGAAAGAGTAAAATATTTTGCAAATAAATACCCTTCAAGAGAAACATTAGCTACGTTAGCTAATTTTCAAAATAAAGATGATTTAGAATTATTTCATCAAAACATTGATATTTCGTTTTTAGCAATTTCAAAATTTCCAGATGAATCCTTTATTAAAACTCTTCAAAACAAAGAAAACGAAAATTTAGAAAATTTAGATTATTACGAAGCTATCTCATCTATTTGTGCTGACGATATTAACCAAATAAAGAAAAATATATTTGACAAACTAAGTAAATCTGATAATATGTTTACACAAGAATATGTTCAATATCTTGAAGAAGCATTAAAAAAATATAGTTGTGAATATAACTCTCACTTACTATTAGAAATAGAGAAATTCCACAACCGTTAAACTTTCCTTAAATCATCTCAATTTGTAATCTGTAAGACATTTTGCAACGTACTTCTATTGTAAATTTGTACATCAATTAATTTAATTGTTATGAAAAAAATAATCACATTTTTGTTTTTGATTCCTTTGCTTACGCTAACGGCTTGTGGGCAATCAAACAAAAAAAATTCAAAAAAAGAAACTTCAGCTATGGAAAATGTAATTAGTAAACCCGAAAATCCTTACTATTCAAATACGGATACTAAGAAACTAAATGTTTCAAATGCCGAATGGAAAAAAGTTTTATCACCTGATTTGTATGCTGTAGCGAGAGAAGCAGATACCGAAAGAGCTTTTACAGGAACCATGTGGAATGATGAAACCAAAGGAACCTATTATTGTGCTGCATGTGGATACAAACTATTCAAATCCAATCAAAAGTTTACAAGTAGTTGCGGATGGCCTAGCTTTTTTGAACAAGAAAACAAAGAAAGCATCACTTTTAAAGATGATAATTCTTATGGAATGAGAAGAATTGAAGCCAATTGCGGACGATGTGATTCGCACTTAGGACATTTATTTGACGATGGTCCAGAGCCAACAGGTAAAAGATATTGTATGAATGCTATTTCGCTAGATTTTGTTCCAGATGGTGTAGCTGTAAATTCTGCAAATCTAGAAACTATTGTTCTTGGTGGTGGTTGTTTTTGGTGTGTAGAAGCCGTTTATCAAAACCTGGAAGGTGTGAAAAGCGTTTACTCTGGTTATGCAGGAGGAATGGTAGAAGATCCAAGTTATGAGCAAGTTTGCACTGGTAGAACTGGCGCTGCTGAAGTTGTGGAAATCACTTACGATAAAACTAAAACTAACTTAGATGAAATCTTTCAAGTGTTTTTTACCGTTCACGACCCGACAACGCTAAATCGTCAAGGCGCTGATTCAGGAACACAATACCGTTCGGTAATTTTTTATAAAAACGAAAACGAGAAAAAAGCGGCTCAAAATTTGATTGCTGAATTGAATGAAAAAGTATTTGCGAATAAAATTGTAACGACTTTAGAACCTTTGAAAAAGTTCTACAAAGCAGAAGAATATCACCAAGGTTATTATGAAAACAACAAAGACAAACCTTATTGCCAAATGGTAATTCAACCCAAAATTGAAAAATTTGAAAAGGTTTTTAAAGATAGATTGAAAAAGAACTAATTGCTAATTAAAGAACCGCTTGTGAAAATAAGCGGTTTTTTTATTTATGATTGACTGAATTGAAAGTAAAATTTGAACTTATTGATCTTTTCTGAACTTCATCCATTGCACTTAAATTTACAAAAAAGATATCATCTTCTTCTGTGTTGATAGTTACATTAAATTCGATTATTTTACAATTATCACATTTCTTGTCAAACAACTCTTGAAACGAAATAGTTGCTCCTAATTTATTGTAAAAAGTATAGGTTTCATTGGCACTATCTTCGTCATAATCATATAAAATATGTGCAAATTTTACTCCATCATTATAAAAGAATGTTTTCTCTTTAACGCCTTCATCATACCTAATTGACTTAAATAATTTTCCGTTGTTGTAGTAATAATTCCATATACCAATTTCTTGTCCAGAGTTATAACTTCCTACTACTTTTGGTTTTCCACTTTCAAAATTCTGAAGATATTTTCCCTGCTTTTGACTATCAAAATACTCGGTTAATTCCTTTACAATACCGTTTTCAAAATAGACAATATCTTTTCCTATTTGATACCCATTACTGTCTTTTTCTTTGGACTTATAGAGCTTTCCATTTTCAAAATACTCTTGTTCCAAGCCAATTTTCATTCCATTGCGATAAGTACATTTATATTTAATTGTATTTGCTTCGTCGTTAAAATATTCAATAAATTCACCGTGCAATTTATCTTCATTATAATTGGCAATTTGACTTAATTTACCATTTTCATAAAAGGTTTTCCATTGACCTGTTTTATAGGTTCTTTCATAAAAATCATCTGGTCTAGTACTACTTCTATTAATCTTTGCGATGTAATAATTTTCTAATTTCTCAATTTGACCTGAATTGAAATAGTAGGTATGAATACTATCTTTAAAATTGCCTCTATCACTAGTTTTTACGTAATTCCCAATAAATTTAATAGCACCATCTTCATAATAGGATTTCCACTTTCCTATTTTTTCGCTTTTAAAATAAGTTCCTTTTTCTGCTAAAGTACCATTCAAATAAAAAGACTCAAAATCGCCATCACGATGACCATTTTTATGTTTCACTTTTTCAATTATGTCACCATTATATACTACGGAATTAACCATTTTATGTTTTTCGTAATTTGAATCACTTTTTAAGGTTCCATATTCATCAAAATCTTTGATATTCTTATAAGTATTATCTTCGTTATATTCAATGATTTTCTTGCGTTTTCCTTGCTCTGTAAATGTTTCTTCTTTAACTATTTTATGGTTTTTTATATAATTTCTAGACTTTATAGTGTCATTTGGATATATGGAATAATTAACGCCATTTCCATTTTTATCAACATCAGAAAAAAAGTTTTTCTTGCCGTTTTCATAGTAGGATTCTGTTGTTTTTACATTTCCTTTTTTATCTAAAACTACTCTTCTTCTAATTTGACCTGAATCGTAATAATAAACACTTTCACCCACAAGTTTACCGTTATCCCATTCTTCCTTAACAGTCAATACCCCATTCTTGTTGTAACCGACAACTTTTCCATCTTTAACTCCATTTTTATTACGAGAAGAAGATTCTAATTTTCCGTCTATATAATAGGTTCGACTAATTCCGTGACAAACATCATTAACACATTCTAACTCGTTTCTCAATTGACCATTAGAAAAATAGTCTTTCTGTATGCCTTGTCGTTTTCCGAAAATATAATTGGCATAAGACCTAACGTTACCATTTTCGTAGTAGGTAATGTATTCACCATTTTTCTTTCCGTCGACATATGTACCAACTTCTTTGGGTTTGCCATTACTATACAATTGATTTACATGTTCAACTTGAGCAAAACCAATTTGAAAAGAAAAAACTATTAAAATTAAAATGATGAAATTCTTCATAACCTATTTTTTAGAGCATCTTTAAAGTTTTAGCTATTTTTAAAGCACATTTTTCACCATCGATGGCAGCAGAAATAATTCCGCCTGCATAACCTGCACCCTCGCCACACGGATACAAACCTTTTATTTGAACATGTTCTAAAGTGTCGTTATCTCTCGGAATTCTGACTGGAGATGATGTTCTGCTTTCAGGTGCATGAAGAATGGCTTCGTTTGTTAAATATCCACGCATTGTTTTTCCAAATTCGTTAAATCCTTCCCTCATAATTTGAGATAGAAATCCTGGAAAAACTTGTCCCATTTCTACAGAAGTCGTTCCTGGAACATAGGAAGTTTTTGGAATGGAACTCGAAACTTTATTTTGAGTAAAATCAACCATTCGTTGTGCTGGAACTTTTTGAGTTTGTCCAGCTAAATGCCATGCTTTTTGTTCGATAGCTTTTTGAAATTCCATTCCGGCAAGTGCTCCGAATTTAGCAAAGGGTTTAAAATCTTCTAATTTCAATTCGACAACTATTCCCGAATTAGCAGTAGCTTGATCACGTTTTGAAGGTGACCAACCATTAGTTACAACTTCGCCTGGACTTGTTGCACAAGGAGCAATTACGCCTCCTGGACACATACAAAATGAATACATGCCGCGACCATTGACTTGTTTTACAATAGAATATGGTGATGGCGGTAAAAATTCACCTCGGAAATCACATGAATATTGAATTTTATCAATCAATTCCTGTGGATGTTCTGCTCTAACTCCTAATGCAAATGGTTTAGCTTCGATGAAAATTTTCTTTTTATCCAATAGTTCGAAAATATCTCTAGCTGAATGTCCTGTAGCAAGAATAACTTTATTTGCCGAAATAGTATCGCCTTTTTGAGTTACAATTCCTTGAATTTCATTATTTTTTATAATGAAATCCGTTACGCGAGTTTCAAACAAAACCTTTCCGCCACATTCAATAATTTTCTCACGAATGTCTTGAATAATTTGTGGTAGTTTATTAGTTCCGATGTGTGGATGCGCTTCAACCAAAATATCATCAGAAGCTCCAAAACCTACTAATAATCTCAAAATTCTGTCAACATCACCACGTTTTTTGGAACGCGTGTATAATTTTCCGTCAGAATAAGTTCCTGCGCCACCTTCACCAAAACAGTAATTGGAATCCTCATTAACAATATGGTCAACGTTTATGGCTTTCAAATCTCTTCTTCTACCACGAACGTCTTTTCCTCTTTCAATTACAATAGGTTTTAAACCAAGTTCTACAAGTTGTAAAGCTGCGAAAAGTCCAGCTGGACCAGCACCAACAATTATTACTTCTTGTGAATTAGATACATTTTTATATTCTGGAAGTTCAATTTTTTGTTCAATAAAATCTTCACCTTTAAAAAAAACGGTTGCTTTTATATTGAATTTGATAGCTTTTTGACGAGCATCAATGGAACGTTTTAAAACCACAACCTTTTGAATTTCCTTCACAGAAGTATTTAATAATCTTGCAACATGTTCTTTAATTAATGATTCGTTGTGAGCTACTTCTGGTGAGACTTGAGTTTGAATTTCGCGAGGCATAAAGGTAATTTTTTGACAAAAGTAATCAAATGAATTATTTTTTTTCTTCAAATGCTCTTAAAGCAAAGGAAGCTAACCAATGTTCTCCTTCATAATTTCCATCTACAATTGAAGGCAAAGAAAAATTTAAATGAATATCGGCAACTTTTTTTAGATGCGAAAACTCTTTAGGATATTGATTGATAAGGTAATAAAGATTCCATGCTCTACTAAAATTTAATCCGTCTAGATGTACCAAATGTCCATCAGTTCTATCAGAAACTTTGGCAGTTTCAATAGTAAACTTTTTACTAAACAACTGCGGAGCAAACTTTTTTAACCAAACAATGAACTCATTTTTTGGTAAAACACGTTGCATAAGTGCCATTTCTTCAAAACAAGGAGAAAGAAAATCGGTTCCGCTTGGCTCCCAACTAAATGGGCAATTTTTATCTGACAAATACAATCGCTTTGCATTGAATTTTATTACATTTTGAAACTCAATATTATTAGAAAAAACAGCATAATCCCAAGCATAAGTCAAGCCAAAAGCTGAATTAGAATGTGTTCCAACTCGAATTGGATATAGTAGTTTTGGTAAAAACTCTATATATCTTTCAATAATTAAATTAGACAAAGGCTTTAAGTTTTGAGCTAGTTCTTTTGCAAATGGATCATCAAAAGTTTCAAGTTCAAGTTGTAATTTCAATAACCAATTCCATCCATAAGTTCGTTCAAATGATTTTTCATGCTTTTTATTTAAGTAATCTATTTCAGATTGAATATTTTGCTTTGAAAGATTTATTTTTAACTTTTGAATAATCTCATCTCTTTTTTCAAGATTTGGAAACTTCTTAAGTAAATAAACCAAACTCCAATGACCATGAACAGAAGAATGCCAATCAAAACATCCATAAAAAGTTGGATGAAGCTCTTTTGGAGATTTTATCTCTGTACTATCAATAAGCATTTGACCTAACTTATTAGGATATTCTTGTTGAAGACATTTTATAGGTAAAGAAGCTAGATGGTTTGCATCACTCAAAGTAAGGTTTTGAGCTGAACATGTAATTGAGAAAATAAAAAATACATATTTGAAACATTTCATAATCTTGAATTTCTTCAAATTTAATAAAAAGTTATCTTTGACATTCAATTTTATTAAAGATGTCAAGAAAAATAAAACTTATATGGGATTTTCGTGGTGAAGTTGCAGCAAAAACAGCTGAACATCACGAAATTCATTTGAAAGAATATATTGCAATAGAAAAACTACCAATTAACATCACTGGATTTGAAGTTTTAAACGATATGTATGCCATAGCATTTATGGTAGTTACTGAAGAAAATATGATTCAAGTTCGTGATGCTTTGAAACCGCATCGAGGAGAATTGTTTGAGTAGTTTTCAGTCGCAGTCACAGTTTTCAGATTCGTGTGACTGAAAACTGTGACTGAAAACTTCTAATTAGCTACTTCGCTAATAAACTTAATTCTCATTAATCGTAATTCTTCGATATCATAATCACCGTCGAATTCTTTTAGAGCATCTTCAATTTTATCAGTTTCTGAATCCATGAAATAATCGTGAATCTCTTCTTGTTGATCTTCATCTAGTATTTCATCAATCCAATATTTGATATTCAATTTTGTTCCTGAATAAACAATTTGCTCCATTTCTTTTAGCAAATCATCCATTTTCATCCCTTTTGCAGAAGCAATATCTTCTAAAGAAAGTTTTCTGTCGATATTTTGAATGATATATAATTTATTTGCCGAATTAGCTCCAGTAGATTTTACAACTAAATCATCAGGACGAATGATATCGTTATCTTCTACATATCTGCTAATTAATTCTACGAATTCTTTTCCATACTTCTTCGCTTTACCTTCTCCTACTCCATGAATATTTATCAATTCATCCATAGTAATTGGATATTTCAAAGCCATATCTTCTAAAGATGGATCTTGAAAAACAACGAAAGGTGGAACACCCAATTTTTTAGCTACTTTTTTACGTAAATCACGTAACATCGCCATCAAAGCTTCATCAGCAGTTCCTGAAGATTTAGCTGCTGTTACAATGGCATCATCTTCTGCTTCATTATATTCATGATCTTCTGACATCATAAACGATGTAGGATTCTTAATGAAGTCGTGCCCTTTATCTGAAACTTTCAAAATTCCGTAGGTTTCAATATCTTTAGTAAGCATTCCGTCAACTAAAACTTGACGAATTAAAGCCATCCAATAGCGTTCTTCTTGGTCTTTTCCGCAACCAAAAAAGGATTGCGTATCGGTTCTATGAGCTTTTATGGTTGCATTTACTCTTCCAATTAAGGTAAAAACAACTTCTTTAGATTTGTATAAATATTTGGTATCGCGAACAACTTCTAATAATTTTTTGACATTGTCTTTAGCTTCAACTTTAGCTTTTGGATTACGAACATTGTCGTCCATATCAGCACCTTCACCAGTTTCACTATCGAATTCTTCACCAAAATAATGCAATAAAAACTTACGTCTTGACATAGAAGTTTCCGCATAGGCAACTACTTCTTGTAAAAGAGCATAACCAATTTCTTGTTCAGCAACTGGTTTACCTGACATGAATTTTTCTAACTTTTCTACATCTTTATAAGAGTAATACGCTAAACAATGTCCTTCTCCTCCATCACGACCTGCACGACCTGTTTCTTGATAATAACTTTCTAAAGATTTTGGAATATCATGATGAATTACAAAACGAACGTCTGGTTTGTCAATTCCCATTCCGAAGGCTATTGTTGCAACAACAACTTCAACATCTTCCATAAGGAACATGTCTTGATGTTTTGCTCTAGTTTTTGCATCCAAACCTGCATGATAAGGAACAGCACTGATACCGTTTACTTGTAAAACTTCGGCGATTGCTTCAACTTTCTTTCGGCTTAAGCAATATATAATTCCTGATTTACCTTTGTTTTGTTTTATAAATCGGATTATATCAGCTTCAATATTTTTGGTTTTTGTTCGTACTTCATAAAATAAATTCGGACGATTGAACGATGCTTTGTAAGTAGTAGCATCAGACATATCTAAATTCTTAAGTATATCCTCTTGAACTTTTGGAGTTGCTGTAGCGGTTAATCCAATAACAGGAACATTCCCAAGTTGTTTAATAATAGTTCGTAAATTTCTGTATTCAGGTCTAAAGTCATGTCCCCATTCTGAAATACAATGCGCTTCATCAATAGCTACAAAAGAGATTGGAACAGATTGTAAAAATTCAACATATTCTTCTTTTGTTAAAGATTCTGGTGCTACATATAATAGTTTGGTTATACCAGAAGTAATATCCTTTTTAACCTGATTGATTTCGGTTTTAGTCAATGACGAATTTAATACATGCGCAATGCCATCATTAGTTGAAACACTTCTTATAGCATCAACTTGATTTTTCATTAAAGCAATCAAAGGAGAAACTACAATTGCAGTTCCTTCTTGAACAAGCGAAGGCAGTTGATAGCACAATGACTTTCCGCCACCTGTTGGCATAATTACAAATGTATTTTCTTTTGCCAAAATACTTTTAATAACCTTTTCTTGTAAACCTTTGAAATGGTTAAAACCAAAATATTTTTTTAATTCTTTGTGTATGTCAATTTCGTTTGAATTCATTCTTACTTAATAGTATTTTTACATAAATTTGCAACCATAAATATACAACTTTCTTTTATTCATACAAATTTTATAACAAATCTATTTTGATAACTAAAGAAAATATCATTGAATCGGCCAAAAAAACACTCTTATCAGAGAGCCAATCAATTGCAAAACTTACTGATTTCATTGACAATAGCTTTGTAGAAGCCGTTGAAATTATTTACAATACCAAAGGACGTTTAATTGTAACTGGAATTGGAAAAAGTGCTATTATCGCACAAAAAATTGTTGCCACAATGAACTCAACTGGAACTCCTTCTATGTTTTTACATGCATCTGAAGCTATTCATGGTGATTTAGGTATGGTTCAAGATGGAGATGTTGTTATTTGTATCTCAAAAAGTGGTAATAGTCCAGAAATAAAAGTTTTGGTTCCGTTATTAAAAAGGTTTGGTAATAAACTAATTGGAATTACAGGTAATATAACTTCATTTTTAGGAAAAGAATCTGATATTACCTTAAATACTTATGTAGAAAGTGAAGCTTGTCCAAATAATTTGGCACCAACTAATAGCACAACAGCACAGTTAGTTATGGGTGATGCCATGGCAGTTGCTTTAATGGAAATGAGAAATTTTAAAGCTGAAGATTTTGCAAAATATCATCCAGGAGGTGCTTTAGGTAAAAAATTATTATTGCGAGTTCAAGATATGTTGGATACAAGCAGAAAACCATTTGTGAGTCCAGACTCAAGCATCAAAAATGTTATTGTTGAAATTTCTGAGAAAAGACTAGGTGTTGCTGCTGTTATTGAAAATGATAAAGTAGTTGGTATTATAACGGATGGCGACATCAGAAGAATGCTAAATAAAACAGAAACCATTACAGGATTAACTGCAAAAGATATTATGACAGTAAATCCAAAAACAATAAAAACATCTGATATGGTAGTTGATGCACTAAACATATTGGAAGATTTTTCAATTACACAATTAGTTGTAGTTGATAATGATCAATATAAAGGAGTGATTCATTTACACGATATTTTAAAAGAAGGAATTGTATAATGGCTAAAAAAGAAATGAAGGAAATGTCCTTTATGGAACATCTTGAAGAATTAAGATGGTTGTTGGTAAGAAGTACAATTGCTGTTCTAATTGGAGCAATAGCAACTTTTTTCATAAGTGATTTTATATTTGACAATATTATTTTCGGACCAACAAATCCAAATTTTATAACTTATCGTTTGTTTTGTGAGTTATCTAACTATGTTGGATTTCAGGAAAGTATTTGTGTTACTGAATTACCTTTTGTGATTCAAAATACTGATATGGAAGGTCAAGTCACTATATTAATTTGGACTTGTATAACGGCTGGATTTATTTTTGCTTTTCCATACATATTATGGTTATTATGGAGTTTTATTAGTCCGGCGCTTTATGAAAAAGAACGAAAAAATGCTAAATATTTCATTTTTGTAGCTTCAATTTTATTCTTTCTAGGCGTTTTATTTGGTTACTACATAATTGTTCCAATGTCGGTAAACTTTTTTGCCACATTTACTGTAAGTAGTATTATTAAAAACGAATTCAATGTTGATTCCTATATAGGTATGATAAAAACATCTGTAATTGCATGTGGTTTGTTTTTCGAATTACCAATTATCATTTATTTCTTAAGCAAATTAGGCTTGGTTACACCACAGTTTCTTAGAAAATACAGAAAATATGGCATTGTAATTATTCTTTTTGTAGCTGCAATAGTTACGCCACCAGATGTGGTTAGCCAGGTTATAGTATCAATTCCTATGTTATTAATTTATGAAGTCAGTATATTTATATCGGCTTTCGTAGTAAAAAGAAGTTTAAAAGCAGATGAGCAATCAAGTTAAAGAATTTAATGAATATCGTTCTAAAATGAACGAAAAGTTATTGGCTGACAATAATAAAATTGTAAAACGCATTTTCAATTTAGATACTAATGCCTACGCAGAAGGTGCATTAGATGTAAAAACTAAAGAACTTTTGGGTTTAGTAGCTTCAACTGTTCTTAGATGTGATGATTGCATAAAATACCATTTGGAAACCTCACACAAAGAAGGTATTACAAAAGAAGAAATGATGGAAGCCATGGGAATTGCTACTTTAGTTGGTGGAACTATAGTTATTCCTCATTTAAGAAGAGCTTACGAATTTTGGGAAGCTTTGGAAGAAAGTGCTCAGTAATCAGATTTCAGTTGGCAGATTGCAAAATTGAAGTTAAATAGTAAAATCAAGCCAATGATTTTTGTTAATTTGCACAAATAAATTCAGTACAACAGTATCTCATTAATAGGAGATAATGAACTAAATTCAAAAATAGAGTTTAGCATTGATGAGATGCTGAACTAAATTCAGCATAAATATGAAACTAAGAGCCGAAAATTTAATCAAAACCTACAAAGGTAGAAGCGTTGTAAAAGGAATTTCTGTTGAAGTAAATCAAGGAGAAATCGTAGGGCTTTTGGGACCAAATGGTGCTGGAAAAACTACTTCTTTCTATATGATTGTTGGATTGGTAAAACCAAATTCTGGAAATATTTATCTTGATGATATGAATATTACTGAGTTTCCTATGTACAAACGTGCTCAAAATGGTATTGGTTATCTGGCTCAAGAAGCATCTGTTTTTAGAAAATTAAGTATTGAAGATAATATCTTGAGTGTATTGCAATTGACAAATCACACAAAAGAAGAGCAAATTGCAAAAATGGAAAGCTTAATTCATGAATTCAGTTTAGAACACATTAGAACCAATCGTGGTGATTTACTTTCTGGAGGAGAGCGACGTAGAACTGAGATTGCAAGAGCTTTAGCAACTGACCCAAAATTCATCTTACTTGACGAACCTTTTGCAGGAGTTGATCCTGTTGCAGTTGAGGATATTCAAAGAATTGTAGCCCAATTAAAAAATAAAAACATCGGAATTTTGATTACTGACCACAATGTTCAAGAAACTTTGGCTATTACTGACAAAACTTATTTGATGTTTGAAGGAGGAATTCTAAAAGCTGGAAAACCTGAAGAATTAGTTGAAGACGAAATGGTAAGAAGAGTTTACTTAGGTCAAAATTTTGAATTACGTAAAACCAAAATTGACTTCAACGCACCAAAAGTAGATTTAGACGTTTAAAAAAATGGAACATCCATCGAAAGAGACATTAGATAAATGGCATAAAGATCCTAATAATTGGAAATTTGGTGGCATTTATTATAACAAAGAAGACAAACGTATTTTTCCACCAAAAAGAGTAAAATGGATGGGTTGGACTGTAAATTTTGCCAATACAAAATCTGTTTTAGTTTTTGCATTAGTAATGATTTTAGTAATTGCTATTCTATATAATTCTAAAGTAACTAATTAATCGTCAAATATTCTAACATCTTAGGCGTACCGTTATAGATATTCAAATCAACTCGTTCGTTGATTCCTTTTATTGTTGCTTTTTCTGTAAACTGCCAAAAAAGCCAATCCTCTTTTATATTTTCTACAAAGAAATTGTAGTTAGCAACCCAAAAAGTATATCCTTTAAATTCCTCTTTTAGAAAATCTTCATAATATTTTTCGCCAGTGTAAATAATAGGTTTCACCTTATAATGTTCGTCAATTTTTTTCAACCAACGTTTTAATCCTACTTTCAAACTATCAATAGATTGTTCTTTTGGCAATTGTTCTATATCTAAAACTGGAGGCAAATCACCTTTTTGCAAAGTTACTGTCTTAATAAAATTTTCGGCTTGTTCGATTGAATTTTCGTTTGGACGATAATAATGGTAAGCTCCACGAATAAAATGATGATCTTTGGCAGCTTTCCAATTGTCATTAAACTCTGAATCCTCTTTATTATTTCCGGCTGTTGCTCTAATAAGCACAAAATGTAATGGAAATTTATTTTCAACAGAATCTATTTGTTCCCAATCTATTTCACCTTGATATTGGGAAACATCAAACCCAAAAGTCAATTCTTTATGAGCTTTCAAAATTTGATAAATTCTAGCTTGAGCCACTTTATCTTCTTTTAAAACTTTATCTGTTTTGAAACTAAAATAATATAGTATAGCATTACGATAGTGATATATTCCTAAAGAAAAAAGAATAATCAAAAGCGATATAATAATAAACTTTAAAGAAAAAAAAGTTTGCTTTTTCTTAGTAGCTCTTTTTCGAATTGGTGTTTTTCTCGTGGTAGCTTTTGCCATAAAAGTATTGATACTTACTACTAAAATCTTAATACTAAATAACTACTTTTTTGCCAACATATTATTTGCAACCGACAATAAAACATATGTCATTATGATTAAAGGAATTGCAAGATATTGCAAAGTTGCAATCATTACTATTGAAAGAACTAAAAAACCAATTTGTAATTTATATTTTTGAAAACTAAAATTCTTTATTTTTAATGAAAACAACGGAATTTCAGCATTCATTACATAAGCACTTAACAATGTAATTGCCAAAAGAACCCATTTTATATTTAGTAGTTCACTTAAAGTAAGAAAATGACACTCTTCAATAACCAATGGTAAACTCATTATAAAAAGTGCATTTGCAGGAGTTGGCAAACCAATAAATGAATCAGATTGTCTTGTATCGATATTGAAATTTGCCAAACGATAACAAGCGCCAAGTGTGATAACAAAACCTAAAAAAGAGACTTGAAAAAAAGACAAATCATTAGTAATTTGCATAAAACTTCCATCAAACGACAACATTTGATACATTACATATCCAGGCGCTACACCACTTGTAACCATATCTGCTAAGGAATCTAACTGAACACCTAAAGGTCCGGCTACACCAAACTTTCTGGCGAAGAAACCGTCAAAAAAATCGAAAAATATTCCCAAGCAAACAAAATAAAATGCCAAATCAAACCTCAATTTAGAGACAAAAACTATGGCAATACAACCACATAATAAATTTAATAAAGTTAGTATATTAGGAATGTGTTTTTTGATGTTCATGCTTTTAATTTTTCTAAAGACAAATGTAATACAATAAGTTTATACATAAGTACGTTTGTAATTAGAGTTTTTATTTGAGATATTATTATGAATTGTATATGAAGTTAGCTCAATAAAAATTTCTATTTTTGAAAAAATATTTGCTTTGAAGAAAATTCTTTTTTTAACTTTCATTTTAGGCTGCACTTTAGCTCATAGTCAATCTGTTAGAAAATATTCTAACGAGTTTATGAACATAGGTGTAGATGCTGCTGCATTGGGAATGTCTAATGCTGTTGTCGCGCATACTAATGATGTGAATTCTGGCTACTGGAATCCAGCAGGTTTACTTGGTTTAGAAGATAGTCAAGCGTCGTTGATGCATGCAAGTTATTTTGCAAATATTGCACAATATGATTATGCTGCTTATGCCAAACCGATTGATGATGACAGTGCTTGGGGAATCTCTTTGATACGATTTGGAGTAGATGACATATTAAACACCACACAACTTATTGATGGTGATGGAAATATTGATTATAATAGAATCAGTAAATTTTCAACTGCCGATTATGGATTGACTTTATCTTATGCCAGAAGACTTAAAATACCAGGTTTTCAATATGGAGTTAATGCAAAAGTGATTCGACGTGTCATTGGAGATTTTGCAAATTCATGGGGTTTTGGTTTTGATTTAGGATTACAATTTGAAAGAGACGATTGGAAATTTGGTTTAATGTTGAGAGATATTACTACTACTTATAATGTATGGGCTATCAATGAGGAAGAATATGCTAAAATAAAAAATGCCATTCCGGGTGAAAATCAAGATTTACCTGAAAGTTCAGAAATTACACTACCAAAAGCACAACTTGGAATGTCTAAAACATTCGATTTTCATAATGAAACGTATTTAAAAGCTTCTGGAAATTTGAATATGCAATTTGCTAGAACCAATGATATATTATCAACTAACTTTGTAAGTATCGATCCTGCTTTAGGATTTGAATACAACTATACTGATTTAGTATTTCTAAGAGCAGGTGTTGGAAATTTTCAAAACATAACACAATTAGATGGTTCCAAAAAAGTAGGTTTTCAGCCTAACATTGGTCTTGGATTTAAATATAAAGGAATTCAAGTCGATTATGCTTTGACCGATTTAGGTGATCAAAGTGCCGCTTTATATTCAAATATTTTTTCTGTAAAAGTTGATTTTAGTGCTTTTAGATAACCATTATGATTAAAAAATTACTTTTTCTACTTATCTTATTTTTTCAAACCTTTGGTTTCTCTCAAAATCCAGCACTATCAGAAAATGCTTCTGTAAGTATTTTTACTTGTGGAAGAGGAAATGAACTTTACTCCACTTTTGGTCATACAGCCATACGAATTAAAGATTCCATAAATAACTTAGACGTTGTATATAACTATGGTGCTTTCGATTTTAGAACTGAAAATTTCTATCTAAAATTTGTAAAAGGTGACTTACAATATTTCATCAATGCTACTTCATATGACGACTTTATTTTTGAATATCAAAGTGATAATCGCGAAGTTATCGAACAGACTTTATCATTTCCATTAGCAAAAAAACAAGAACTATTTGAACTTTTAAATGCTTCTCTTTATTCTGAAGAAAGAAATTATACGTACAAATTTATAGACCGAAATTGTACTACGATGGTTGTAGATAAAATTAATGCCATTGTAGGTCAAAAAATAATCGAAAAAGTGGATGATAAATCCATTTCATATAGAGAATTACTTTATCCTTATTTTGATAATCACTTTTATTATAAATTGGGTATAAACATAATTTTTGGAGCAAAAACAGATGCAAAAGCTGAAAAACTATTTCTTCCAATTGAGCTGTTAAATAGTTTAGACAAAGCCAAAATTGAAAGCAAACCTTTGGTTGTAAAAAAAGAAACCTTAATTAAAGGAGCTGAGCTTACTTCTTCCTTTTCTTTTATAAATAGTATCTATTTCATAGCTCTTATCCTATTAGTGATATCTTTAATCAATAATAAGTATGTTTCATTATCCTATCTATTCCTATCAGGATTATTGGGGATTTTTCTTTGCCTAGTAGGATTATACTCAGAGCATAAAGAAGTTTTGTGGAATTATAATGCTTTACTGTTTAATCCAATATATATAATCTTAGGATTTTTGGGAAGCTCTTGGTTTAGAAAAATGGCTAATTTTTGTTTTGTAATGACCTTAGTTTATATTGCAATTATGATAGGAAAACCGCATTTACCATTAATGATTCCATTTATTTTAGCCAACAATTATATTTTGTTGAAATTACTAAAGAGAAATAAAAAATTGGAGCCTAGCATTTAAGAAACTTATTGTCCTCTATAAAACAATACTGTGCTAAACGTTTTGATAATAATATTGATATCAAGAAAAATACTTCTGTGCTTGATATAATATAAATCATATTGTAGCTTCATCAAACTATCTTCAATAGAATCACCATAAGCGTAATTTACTTGTGCCCAACCTGTTAATCCTGGCTTTACAACATGCCTAGTTTCGTAGAATGGCATCATTTCTGCGATTTCATTAACAAAAATAGGACGTTCTGGTCTTGGCCCTATAATTGCCATATCACCTTTTAATATATTTATAAATTGAGGAAATTCATCTAATCTAGTTTTGCGCATAAACTTACCGAAAGGCGTAATTCTGCTATCATTGGCGGTTGTAAATACAGCTCCATTTGCCTCAGCATTTTTCACCATAGTTCTGTATTTATATATTTTAAATACTTCTCCATTTTTACCTACACGCTCTTGTGTATAAAATAAGCCGCCTCTATTTCCAATGAGATTACCAATTAAAATTATTGGAAAAAACAATAAACCAATAGTCAAACCAATTACTGAAAAAATCACTTCAATCAATCTTGATACCAATAAATACAAATGATTTTGATTACTTCTACTAAAAGGAAAATATCTGTAAAAATCTCGTGAAACATATTGCACAGGAATTCGTTGTGTAATAGCCTCATATACTTGTGTATACTCTCTAATTATAAAACCATTTTCTAATAAATGAATCAGTTGATTATATAAACTAACTGTTATTCCCTCGGTTTTTTGAGAAGCAATTACTATTTCAGAAATAGAATTATTTCTAACAAAATTTTCTAATTCATTAGGATGAATATTCTTAATTGATTTGAATTTAAAATTAAAAGAATCTTCTCCATCAGAATTAACAAATGCTATTATTTTATAATGTGGATCTGCATTTTCAAGGCCAGTAACAAGCTCTTGCAATTGCTCCTTATCACAAACTAAAATAGCTTTTTTCACAAATCGATGTGATGCTAAAAATTTTACATAAAAAATTCTCCATGCTAGTAAGGAACCAAAAATAGCTACAAAAAATATAATAATCTGTAGTCTATTTGAAGGTAAAACAGGTGTATAAATTGGAGTTAAAAGATAAATTAATACTGTTGTAGAAGAAGCAAGTATTATACTTTTTATTATTTGAAATTGATTACTTGCTACTTGCAAATTATACATTTCAAAAACAGATCCAAAAATATTAACATAGATAGCTAATACAATTGCCCAATAATAATTTGTAGTAGAAAATGTAAAATATTTAAAATCAAAAATAGAGCTTATAATGTACAATGATAGTAATACAAAGATTACATCAAAAATCTTCAGAAGAACCTTTCTTTCTGATACCTCAAAATGTATTTTTTTATTGCTATTCATTAGTACGTTTACAACTGTGACGCAAGTTAGTAAAATCTATACAAATTTAAGTACTATTTCAATATTTCAAACCATTTTTGCTTTATTACATTCCAATCAAAGGATTCTACAGTATTTCTTGCATTTGTAGTAATTTTTTCTCTTAAAATTTCATTATTGAAAATTTCAAGAATTGCATTGGTCATTCCATCAACATCACTATCACCAACTAAAAGTCCATTTTCATTGTCCGTTAGAAGAAACGGAATTCCTCCAACATTGGTTGAGACTATTGGCAAGCCTAATGCCATAGCTTCAATAACACTTATTGGAGTATTATCAAAATGTGTTGTATTAATAAAAACATTATAATCTTTAGACAATGCAACCCATTCTTCTTTAGCTAACTTTCCAGTAAATTCTACTTCTACATTTAACTCTGAAGCATGCTTCTTACAATCATCAATAAGGTTTTCTTTATCAGGACCAACCATTGCTAGAGTTGCATTTGGAAAATCTTTCTTGAGATTATATAATACATCAATTGCCATTTTTGGATTGTATATTTTCGAAAAAGAACGTACCCATAATAACTTTGGGGAATTAAATTCTCTTTTGTTAAAAGTATATTTTTTTGATTCTATAGTATTAGGAATAAATATTAAATTTTTAGCATATTTATCCTTGAAAGCTTCAAAAAGGTAATTAGATGGTGCTACCAGTTTAAACGCTTTATTAAAGATGAAATCACATAAAATCGGACTAGATTTTAACCTATGAGGTAAATTTCCACCATGTAATATAGAAATATATTTTTTATTAAAAAGCCTACAAATACTGCTTATTATCAAAGTATAGTAAAAACTAAATGTACTATAGGTATCAATAATTATGGTATCAACTTTTCTAATGTTACATATAGTTACATAAACCATATCTAGCATTCTAAAAAGTTGGTTATTTTTTTCTGATGCATATACAACTTCATATCCTTCATACTCTAAAAGAGCACCAAGAGTTTCGATGTAGGTTAAATTATTACCATGTTTTGATAATTTATTTCCGATATAGAGCAACTTCTTCGTCATCGAATCTTACTTTTAACATGGATAATGCATAAATAAATGAGGGTGATGCCGTTCGCATAGCGGCATGATTTATTGTTAAAAACCAAAACACAAGGAAACAAAATAAATATAAATTTTGTTTATTCCCTAAAAAATAAATTATTGGAGTAAAAATCAAAATCATTAGTCCTATGATACCAAGCGATCCGTGTTCGGCTAACATTCTAGTTATTTCATCATGAGACGCAGCAACATAACCCATCTTTTCAGTACGAATATCAGTACCTTTTGCAACACCAACACCAAAAAATGGATTCTCTAAAAACATTTCTATCTCGTCTTCTGCTAAAGTTCCTCTACCAGTCAAAACATCAGACTTTTCTACTCCAAGAGCATTTTTGTTTGCATAACGTTTATTAATTAACCCTCCTGTTTGTTCGGAGGTGTATATCCATGTAACCGACATTGCAGCTATGATAATTATAATAAGATAATTCAATTTTACTCGTCCTCTATATGCTGAATTAATATACATAAAAAAAACAAAAACAGCAATCATTCCAAAACCAGTTAACATACCACCTCGAGAAAAAGTTAAAAAACCGCGATAACTTATGTAAAATGCAATAACAATGTTTATTACAAACATTATCTTAGTTCTAGAATATAGAATTAATCTAGTAAAGAAAATAAACATTCCTAGTCCAAAAATAGTGGCAACTTGATTTGGGCCAAAGCCTCCAGAAAGAAACTCATTTGAACCAGTACCAGTAAGTACTTCCTTTATATTTGGAGCATACAAATTTACATAGGCTGCTGTAGAAATTATGGGAAGTCCCATCATCAATAAGATATTACCCATTTCATTCATACTAATTCGTTTACCAAAAGTATAAATTGTTGCCAATCCTAAACAAATTGGGCCTGAAAGATTAAAAATGATTTTTTTTCTGAATTCAACATTTAAATCTAAGGTTTCATTTGCAATAATAACCCCAGGAATGAGAATTAATAAAAAAAACCAATAGGGTAACGCATATTTTGAAAATCCTGAATATACAATTCCAAAAAGTAAAAAAATAAAAACACTATATTTAGCAAACTCATGACTCGGATTTCCATATGTCATACGAAGAAAAACTTCACTTCCAACTATATAGGCACAAATATAAAGGACTTCATTTTTTTTATTTTGAGATTTTATTAAAATGATCACTCCAGCTAAAATAATAAAGTAACCGTAAATTTGCGAAACAATAACTGGTGTTAAATAGATTAAAACTCCCAGAAATATGTGAATAACTACTAACCAAATATAATTTTTATCTTTATTTTGCATGCAGTCAATTTATTTTAATGTTTTTCAAATCTAAAACCCAAGAAAAATACTTGTCAATAACTACTTGCTCTGAGTATGTCTCTAAAATTACTTTGTGAATTTCTTTTCCAAATTTAAGTCTTAATTCTTTATCTGCCATCAAAGTACTTAAATTAACACTAAATCCTTCCGAATCACCTATCTTAGAAATAAAACCACATTTCCCATGTTGAACAATATAAGGAATTTGTCCTACGCTTGTTGAAACTACTGGTTTACAAAAAAGTCCATATTCTAACAATGCAACTGGTAAACCTTCTGAATTTGATGTAAAAACAGCTATATCACATTGATTAATTATATGTTCAGTATCTTGTTTAGAGCCATAAATGTAAATTACATTTTCTAAGTTGTACTCTTTTATTTTAGCTTTAAGCCTAGTTGAATAATCGTTATTTGAATCATTACCAACTAAATGAAAAGTCCATTCTTTAAAATCATTGTGAACTTTTTTAACAGCATCAATCAATAAAAAATGGTTTTTTTGATGTCTCAAATTGGCTAAATATAAAACTCTTTTACCGTCTTCTCCTTTCAAAAGAGTTGTTTTATCAAAATCGTTATTCTCAACAACATAATTTTGCAGATAAATGATGTTTTTACAGAATAATTTTCTTCTAGCCCATGCCTCTAATTCAGTATTCACGGCTATTATTCCTTTGAAAAAAATTGAAAAAAACTGTAAATAAATTGCTCCTTCTCTTTTTGGTATAACTCCTATTCCATTATGGTCATGCCATAAAATTTGTATTTTAGGATATGTCATTTTAACCATACAAGCAATAAAAAAAGAACTTGAATGTGCCTGAATGGTTCTTACATCATTTTTTTTACAGTAATTCCTTAACCTCATAACGGCCCAAAAATCAAAACGATGTTTTCTTCTTAAGAAAAAATAATTTACATCATCCTTGATGCTTTTTTTTAAACTGCCTTCTTTTCGGGTAACAACTAAACCAGAAAATTCCATTCTTGACGAAAGAGAATTTGCAAAACTGACTGCCATTTTTTCTGCTCCTCCAATATCAAGCGAGTCTATAATTTGAATAATCCTCATGATTTTAATATATTCTTTATTTCTTGTTCAAATTTATCAATTGTAAATTGCCGGGACCAATTTATTCCCTCTTTTATTTTTTTATTATATTCTTCTTGATTTGACAATAAGTCACTTATCGAAGTAACATCGGTCTGCAAATTTTCAGTTAATAAGATTCCTCTTTCACCAAAATTCAGCATATTTGGCACACAAGAAATAGGTGTTGCTATTGGTAAGCAACCCCAAAACATGGCTTCGGCAACCACTTTTGGCCAACCTTCGCTTTTGGAAGGCAATATTAAACAATGACTTTCTTGATAGATTTTTTTCATAGATTCTCTATCGGTATTTCCTTTTAGAAATATATTAGAATTCAATTTTTTTGAATGAATATATTCTTCTAGAATCGCTCGTTCACTTCCATCGCCATAAATTGATAATTCTATATCAAAATTCTGTTTTTTCAGTTCTTCAACAACCTTAATTACATAAAGTGGTTGTTTTCCTTTTGATAACATCCCAACGAAAATCATTTTTATTGTACCATTCATATTTCTTGGCTCAATTTCAATAATTTCAGATTTAGCATACGTAGCAGTAAAAAAAGGCTTAATATTTTTAGTTTGGTTTTTCCATTCTCCATAAACCAATACTTGCATATTTTTAGTAAGAAAAGTATTGCTAAGTATCCATTTTTGAATTTTATAACTTATGGGTTGCTTTGCTTTAGAATCCCAATTGCCTGCATATTTTACAGTTTTCTTTTTGTTTGGAAAAAACATCTGAATACAGCTAGCTAACAAACCAATATTCCCTGGACATCTAAGATGAATAACATCTGAATTATAAATACTTTTAAAAAGGATTATACAATTAATTAATAGTATTGGAATGGCTTTTAAAGCACTAAAAAATGTCTTAAAATTAAATTCTTTTAATTCATAAATCTTATCAATTTTAAAAGGAATTTTGGTTATCAATAAATCGCCTTCCTTTTCCCAAAACGTACATGAAAAAGCAATCTCATCTACATATTTTTGCCACACTTCAATTTCTTTTACGTAAGGACTATAGGCGTAAATCCCATCTGACTTTCTGATAAAAGGTGCTGATGAAATGACTAAAAACTTCATTATAAATATCCGTTAGATGAATTTTGAGAAATAACTTTTGCTGGAACTCCAAGCATAACAGAATTTTCTGCTACATCGGTTGTGACTAAAGAACATGCTCCAATCAATACATTATCACTAACAATAATATTTCCTGCAACAACTGAATTTGCTCCAATATAAACATTGTTCCCAATAATTGGCACGCCTCTTTTTTCATCAATACCAGAAACTCCAATGGTTACTCCTTGTGAAATATTACAATTGTTTCCAATGACAGCCTTTGCGTTTAAGAAAATCCCACCAAAATGACCTATATAAAAAGAATGCCCTATTTGTGCAGAAGCCGGAATTGAAATTCCTGTTGCAATTTCAATTGACTTTCTCCATAGTAAACAAAAGGAAAGAACGATTTGTCTTAAAACCGGAATTTTAAGTCTTCTGTGAAAAAAATTTGCTGTTCTATATTGCATTATTGCCCAAAATCCTTGCGTTAAAAAAAGTATCGTTATGAAGTTGCCTCCATACGATTTATACTTTTTATAATCTGATTGTATCAATGCAAACATAACTTTAGTTTTTAATTAAAGAATTGAAAAAATCGATATTCTTTTTGGTAATTTTATCAGCAGAAAATTTTTCTAAAACAAAGGTTCTAGCATTATTTTCAATTTCAATAGCCTTTGCTTCATTAGAAAAAACCCAATTGATTTTTTCAGCAATATCTTCAGGATTGAAGGGATCACAAAGCAAACCAGTTTCATATTCTGCAATCGTTTCTGGTCCTGGGCCTTCTTTTGTGAATACTACAACTTTTTTCATTGCCATAGCCTCTGGCGCAACCAATCCTTGTGTTTCCATGTGAGACGGAAAAACACAAACATGAGCCATTGCATACTTTTCAGGAATTTTATCATAATCAACCAATCCGTGGAAATAAATATCTTTAGATAATTCACCAAGTTTTGGCAATTCAACTTCTGTCAACATTTTTGTATAGGATGTTCCGTCAGGATAAAACCATTCTCTTCCATAAATTTCTAGAGTTGCGTCAGGAAATTGTTTTTTGATGTATGGAAAGGATTGTATCAGTTGTCGGACTCCTTTTTTCTCACAAACACTACCCACAAAAACAATACTATGCTTTTTTACAACTGCATTTTTTGGAGAAAAGAAATCAATATCTATGGGATAATTAATCAATTCAACTGGTTTGTTGTTGAAACTTAAAAACTTATTGGTGTGAATTTTGACGTAATTAGAAACAGGAATAAATGCATCTGCTTTCTTAAAAGAACGCTTCTCTTGAAAACCTTTCCAAAAATTTATTTTTCGGTTTTCAGATTCAGCAAAAAAATGATGTCCACCATGCAATCTAATTACATATTTTATATTTTTAATTTTATCTATGCAAAATAAACCTAATTCACTGGCTTCAACTACATCAATTGGATTGTTTTTATGAATTTCAGCTATTTTTTGGCTCGTTGCTTTTGCACCAAAATACCATCCTAATTTATTAATATTCTTATAATTTAATCTGTATATTTTTACACCTCTGTCTTCAACATATTCATACTCATTTTCATAATTCAAACCCACAATAGTGACTTTAACGCCATTTTGAACCAGCTTTGGAGCTAAAGTTTTAACAAAACTTCCAATACCGCCGTGAACAAAACCAGGTTTTGGATATTCATGTGTAATTATACAGATGTGCATGTTTTCTCTAATTCGTTTGCCAAATTCTTACTATTTTCATTTAATGGATGTTTTACAATTAGTTCCATCCATTTACTTCTATCTTTTCCTATTTGGCTTGGTTCTTCAATTGCTTTTAAAATCTTAGCTCCTATTTCCAATTTAGTAGTTATCCAACCTACAGCTTCAAGATTATTCATACTTCTAAAATGCTGAAATTGATAAACCTCTTTTACCGGTAGCTTAGAATTTACTCCTGGATCATAATTAAAATACAGACAAGGTTTGTCCAATACAGCAAAATCATGCGCCATAGTACTTCCCAGATTTACAACAACATCAGAATGTAAAACCGTATTTACCAACAAAGATATATCATTATAACTTGGAAAAATATTTATAAAATTACCATCTCCTTCTGTTTCGGTTCGCCAATCAGGATTTACTACAGAAACTAAATTTTTATACTTCTCTAAAATACAATTGAATCTGCCTGATTTATCAAACGGATTGATTCGGAAAAGTATTTGTGGTCGAACAGCAACTTCAATTTTACTAATTTCTTCACATAAATCTTCTAAATAATTTGGATCATATGGAGATGAAGTATCATTAGACGAAAAGCAAATGGTTTTTTTGTTTACATCCAATTTGTATTTTTCAAAGAATTCAGATTTGGTTAGATGCAATTTTTTATTAAAATAAAACTCAAATTGTGGCGTTCCAACAACCATTACTTTATTAGAATCAATTTCTGGATAAAGCAAATCAAGTTCATTCTTCATAAGTTCAGACCAAACAAAATAATAATCATAAGAAGACACCAACCTTGCTTTAGGAACGTTATCCCATGAATAAATAACTGTTGCTGTTTTGATTCCTTTACTTCTAGAATAATTTATTATTGGCGCACTTGTCATAGAACGCTGGTGCAGATTTAAAACAATATCAGGCTGAATTAGATCTATTTCTTTTGATAATTCTTGTGCAACATTGGTTTTGAGCATTAAATTATCATATTTTTTTTCTAAAAAAAGAATTGCATTATATGATTTTGAAACAAAAAAACCTAAAAATTCCGATAAATTTAAAAGAAATTTACGTTTGAAACCTTTTTGATTTCTGCTCCAAAAGTATGAAATAGTTTCGTTTTTAAGTTTCTTTTTGTTTATCAATAATCTTGCATAAACAACTACTTCTCTTATAATTCTAGCAATAAACGGTTCAGTAAAATATGGAATGAAAATAAATTCTTTTATATCTTGAGAAACAGTTTTAATTTCGGCAACAGCGGCATTAGGAATTTGATGAAAAACATAAATTTCAAATCCTCTTTGGGTTAATTCGTTTACAAAATCTGAATACAAATAATTTCTTACGACTACTCCATCAGGTATGATTAAAATGATTTTCATAACAAATTGATGATTTATTTTTGGGCTATAAAAATCAAATTATTATAGCCTTTTTTTCTGTCGTAAACTTGATTTAGTAATGCGTAATATTCTTCTAGTGAATAAATTTCGATTGATTTAAATCCAGACGATTGAATATCATTAAACAAGTCATTTTTTTTATAATAGTAACCCTCTACTTCAAATCCGTTGTAACCAGTAGTTCTATTTCCAACTTTTTCACCAAAATAAAATGAAAATAAATTTCTTAATTTAAAGTAGGTTGTTTTTAAAAAAGTTCCTTCTTGATTGTGAACCGTTCCAATTAATACACCATTTGGTTTAGCAATTTTGTAGGCATTTTTAAAAATATCAATTCTATCTTGTTTTTTTACAACATAAGTTAGCATACTGTTCAAAATAGTTACTAAATCAAACTTGTTTTCTACTTTATTATAATCTTTAGCATCAATTACTAGTGTTTTAGTAACCGAATCTACTTTCCATTTTTTTAAGTTTTCATTGCACTTTTCAATCATATTTGATGATATGTCAGAGGCAATTATTTCACTTGGTTTAAAAAAATTCTCAATAGTTTCAATTTCTCGACCAGTTCCACAACCAAAAATTTTTATGCTTTTTATATCACCAACTTTACTGTATATCTCTTTAGCTTTTTTAAACATAAAAATCTCAAATTCAGCAGATTTTTTCATGTTTTCTTGTACTTCGATTACATTATCGATTTCCCAAAAATCTTTATTTTCAATTTTCATGTGACTATTTTTTTTTCATTAACATCGTTAAGTGCATGCAAGAAAATAATTTTGAGAAAGAGGTTGCTGATTGTTCCCAATCGTCGTGGTGCCATTTTTTTCCCAAAGCTATTTTTTTTTCTTCTGAAATTGGTATAAACGACAACAAAAAAGCCCATTTGGTTTTACCCAACATTGCACGTTTTTCAACTACATCAAAAGCATTTGTAAATTTATAAACTGTTTTTTTTGTGAAGGGCCATTCCCAAGCAGCATCGGTTTGAAAAGGCCTGTAAATCATTCGAATAAATTTAATTGGCAAACTAGTTTCTAAAGGGTCGTAACTTATTACAACTCCATCTTTAGCTAATTTTTCGTTCAATCTGGCAATTAACAAATCTACATTGGGAAAGTGATGCAAAACACCATAGGCATAAATAATATCAAAATCTTTTTCGGCAAAATCATCTGAAAGAAAATCTATTGCGAGCGCTTTTGCATTAGGAAAAGGAGCAATTTTCTCGCTTAATTTTTCAATAGCAACATCGCTCAAGTCAATTCCGAAGTACTGTTTAGAATTTTCTGCCAAGTGAAGTGTTAAGTTATTTCCAGAAAAACAACCTAAATCTAGCACCTTTTTGTTAGACAAATCTCCAAACCAAACTTTATGAGTAGCATAAGTTTTTTCAAGTATTCCTAAACTTTTAGATATATTCTTTAATATTTTTTCTCTTAAAAAAGACCAAATCTTAGTGGCAAAGTTTTTTTTCTTGGTGTTGTAAAACTCTTTCTGCTTTACGTTGGTATCAATTATTTCCTGTTTAGTCTTCATCTCAATTTTAAAAAAAACAAATTTAACTTATAAATTTAATTTTCTGCTATTTAAAAACTTTTTTTAAATTAAATAGTAGTTTAGCAATAGATTGCTTGTAAGGTTTAAGCCATTTTTCCATAAAAATATAAATTTTGAAATAGAATGGTTTCAAAACCCAATATCTTGAGTTTTCAAAATTGAATAATTGACTGCCAAATCCTTCTTTAAATCGAACAACACCCTCACTTCCACCCACAGAAACATCATAAAATTTATATCCTTTTTCGATAGAATATTTAATTAGTTCGCAATGCATATAAACCGAAATTGGCAAGTTTTGATATTGTTTTAAAACGCCTCCATTAATATAAATTAAACGTTGTCCGCAAATCATAACATAAATTGCACCCACAACTTTATTTTGATAAACACAAGTTGCAATTATTGCCTGATTATTGACTACATAGTTTTGCAAAGTATCTTTAATAGAATCATAAGAACGCAACGGATAACCTTTGTTTTGAGCATTTTGAACAAAACATTCGTACGCTTCAGCAATAGCTTCTTTAGTTGTTACCTGCTGAAATTGAAAATCAAACGCACTAACTTTCTTTAAATTTCTTTTATGATTGGAACCAAATCCTTGAACAACCGCATCAAAGGTTTTATTATGTAAATCAACCAATCGCATTCCGAAAAGTGGAATAACATACTTGAATTTTGTTCCTTCCAATCCACTATAAAAAATACTATTTGATGAGATTTTATCTAAAGTATAATCATGGAAAGCATCACCACCTTTAAGTAGTGGCAAATTAATTTGAAAATAACAACAGTTCTTTTTAACCGCATATTCTTTCAAATCAGTTAAGACCGAATCCATTAAATGTTCTTGATTTTTATCTAAAACTGGCCCACAAGGAACAATTAAAAATTTAAAAACAGAAAATTTTGCGATTACAATTCCGCATCCTCCAATTATTTTATCATTTTCTGTGATGATATAAAAATCGTGATCAAAGCCATAAACATCATAAGATTTTATCCAAAAAGATAATTGGTTGTACAATCCTCTTTCGGTTGTCTGAAGATAATTGTCCCATTTATCAAGCCAATTTTGCTCTTTTGTAAAAAAGGATTGTATCATGTTATACTTCTTGAAGGAATATTTGTGTTGTTTTTTATAAAAATAACACCTTTTTCATCAATGTCAAAAACGGTTTCTTGAAAATTTTTATAAAAATCTAATAATTCTGACAAAGTTGGATTCCAGATGGCTTTCTCGGTTACCTTTTGAGCTAAATAATTAAAATTACTAACCACGTTTTCATTCAAAGAATTATCAGAATTGATTAGTTTTCCTTTGTAATGATTCATGTTGACTGAAAAATAAGTATGCGCAATAAACAATCCTGAATCTTGAACTAATGCATCAACATTTTCTTTACATAAAGCTTTAATAAAATCAACCATTTCAATGGCTTGAAAGATATAAAAATCGTTTTTGTCAATTTTATGCTTGAAAAATAATGGTGAATATTTGGCTACTTTGTAGGTTTGCTTTTTGGCTTTTTTCCAATTAAAAAAAACTTTTAAAAGCATGATTGTTACTGGAATTGCATTTTTAAACAAACCAAAAATTTCTAAAATTTTCCCTTTCTTAAAAATTCGTTTGGTATGCGTAATGGTTTCGATATAATTTCTAACTCTAAATTCATCATTATCATAATGAAAAATGATATTTTTAATAAGCAGTACTATTCGCTTCAAAAAAGGTAAATCGGAAATTGATTTATAATACTTTTCAAGATTAAAATCATTTGGATTCAACTGATTCAAAATACCTTTGGTTGCCATTGCTGCATCAATATAATTGCAAAGCACAGAAATATTTTTGTCTAAAAGCGAAGCTTCGTAGCGTTCTTTAGCAATAGCATTTTTCTCAAACATACTAAAATTATAGGGTTGAAAACCATGATCTATCCAGATGTTTATATTTTCTAAAGGCGGAATAAAATTATAAAACTCATTAAAAGCCTCTTCGTCACTTCTTATAGATTGCGTTAAGGAGTGATAACACAATTCGTGGTTGTCGTTTTTCCATTTTAATAATTCTTCTTTATCGTTTTGAAAAGAAGCATTATCGTCTCTTTTAGAAAAATGATTTAAAAAGAATCCTTTAGTAATTTTTAAATCAATTTTTTTAAAAAATTCACGCTGTATTTTTAAATTTTCTAAAGTATCAAAATCACAATGATCTGTAAAACAAGCAATCGCAGAAAAAGGAATTTTAGAACGACTTACTTCAATTGGATTGTTTTTCGTAAAAAGTAATGCTAAATTTTCATTCAAATCTAGTTTTGAGTTAGCAGAAACTATTTTCTTTGTGTTCAACTCATTGCAATATCTTGTAAGTGGTGCTGCAAATTCAGGGTTGAATCTCCAAAGTAACTCGTTAGGTTTATTTTTATTGATTTCCCAAATACCAAAATTTACGTTAGCTTGGACATAGCTTCCGTTTTGTAACTTTATTATTTTGGGTGAAAAATCATTTGCAATTCTGTCTTTTGATAAATCTACCCAAGTGTAATCATGATTTCTAAATGAAACAATTGGTTGCGAAAATTGGATTTTTATATCAAACGATTTCTCCTTTTGAAAATTTGAATTTTCAAAACAGAAAGCATTACCAACTGATTTACAGTCAATTGAAAAATCAAATTTTAACTTTGTAATCACTATTTCATTTGACATAATTACAAATCTCTAAATTGCTTTTGATGATTTACCTCCCAAATACTGGAATTTTTTAAGGAATTTAAAAACAATTGAGCACTATTTCCTTCTCCAAAATCGGAATTTGATTTTTGAATTTTATGGGAATCTATACTATTTAATGCTTTTAAAATACTTTCTTCTGAATAATCTACATTTATAATATCAGCATGAACGGCTCTGTTTTGCTGGCGTGTACCTATATTAATAATTGGAATTCCGTAATACGGAGCTTCACGTATTCCGGCGCTGCTGTTTCCTATTATAAATTGAGAATTCTTTAGTAATGTTAAAAAATATTCAAAACGCAAGGAAGGAAAAATTCTAAAACGTGAATTCTCTTTCAGATTCGAGTATTCATCAATTATAAACTGACTTCCCAAATCGTTATTAGGATAAATAACTACATAATTATGTGAATCGTTTTGCAAAGCAGCAACAAAATTTTGAGCATAGTGCTTCATATCGTTAGCTTCTGTCGTAACAGGATGAAACATTACGATACCAAATTGATCAAAAGGAATTTGATAATATTCTTTTGCAACTTCAATTGTCGGCAAATCATTAGAAAACATAATATCAATATCTGGCGAACCAATAGTATAAATAGATGATTTCATTTCACCCATTTGAACCAATCGTTTGGCTGCTTCCTCATTAGAAACAAAATGAATATGACTCAACTTTGAAACACTATGACGAATCAACTCATCAACAGTTCCAGATAATTCTCCACCTTCAATGTGAGCAACTAAAATATTATTTAACGAACCTACAATTGCTCCTGCCAAAGTCTCTACTCTATCGCCATGAACCAAAATCATATCTGGATGCACATTCTTGCAATAACTTGACAAACCTTCAATGGTTTTAGCCAAAGTTAAATCCATTGTGGTTTCGTGTGTGTGATTTTCAAAAGTGTGAACATTTTTGAAATTACAACGTTCAATCTCTATTAAGGTATATCCGTATTCTTTTTGCAAATGCATACCGGTTACAAAAACAAAAACTTCAAAATTAGGTTGATTTTCCAAAATTGAAATCAGTGATTTTATTTTACCAAAATCGGCGCGTGTGCCAGTTAGAAATAGAATTTTTTTATTCACTTTTAATATTGACTATAATTGTTATAAAGGTCTTCGACAAGATCAGATTGACAAATCTACCACGAATTTGGTTTATTTTAATTTGATTTATTCTTTAACTAAATAAGAAATGGCATGCGAATAAGGCAATTTTTTAACGGTTGCTTTTCCCTCAAAAAAATCATCCACCGCTTTGTTTGTTCCTGCAAAAGCGCCATAATCGTCTAATATTATAATGCCTCCAGTAGTGACTTTATCGTAAAGTTTTTCTAAAATATGCTTGGTTGGTTCGTACAAATCGACATCAATATGCAAAAGTGAAATCTTTAGATGTGGATTTTTTTCTAAATAATCATCTAAAGTAACTAAAATATCTCCTTTAATAATATCTACATTTTTATTCAAACCTTGTTTGTCCAATAATTCGTTGATTTCTTCAAATGAAATGCTTTTCCCACCATTAGTTTCGGCAACAAACGCATCTCTTTTATCTTTATCTTCCTCAAAATGAGCTTCAGGAAAATCACCAAAAATATCAAATCCGATTACTTTTCGGCTGTTAGTTTGTTCTAATAAATCTCTAAACTTTATCCATCTAAAAAATGAATTTCCTTTAAAAATTCCAAACTCTACAATTTCACCTCGTACGTTTGATGTTTGTTTGAAGAATTCTAAGTGGGTTAAAATTTTGCTGAAACGAGATGGATCGGCTGTAGCATAAAATCCGTTTTCATATTCAAATTTTCTATTTAAATCGTATAATTTATCCATTATTTAAAATCTTCAAAAGTTAATTGTGCGTCGTTTGCAATATCTCTAGTTGCTTCTTTTCCAAGAAGATCATTGAAATTTTCTGCAAGTATTTTTCCTGTTCCTGGTCGTTTTACCCAAATATTTTCTTTAGTTAATATTTCACCTTTTTTAATTGGCGCAATAGAGCAAACCGTTGCAAATGCAAAATCTATGGTTACTTGTTCTTCTTTGGCTGGTTCTTTTGTTCCGCCGCGCATTTGCCACATTTCATTGGAAGAAATAATTAATTCGGCTGTAGTCTTTTCGTCCATACTACAAACGATATCTGGACCAGTTCGTTGCATGTGATCTGTAAAATGACGTTCTAAAATACTAGCACCAAGCGCAACAGCACCAAGACATGCATTGTTGTTTAACGTATGGTCAGACAAGCCAAAAACTTTATCTGGAAAAGCCTCATGCAATTGAGTCATCGCACCAAAGCGCACTAAATGAATTGGTGTTGGATATAAATTAGTAGTGTGCAACAAAGCAACCGGAATATTATGTTTATCAAAAATAGCAACTGCTTTTTGAACACTTTCAATTGTATTCATTCCAGTGCTTAAAATTACTGGTTTCCCAAACGAACAAATGTGCTCTAAAAGTGGATAATTATTGCATTCACCCGAACCAATTTTATAGGCTGGAATATCAAATTTCTTTAATCTTTCAGCAGCAGCTCTAGAAAAAGGCGTTGAAATAAAAATCATTCCGTTGCTCTCTACATAGTTTTTCAGTTCTAGTTCGTCGGCTTCATTTAAAGAACAACGTTCCATAATTTCATAAATTGAAACATCGGCATTACCAGGAATAACTTTTTTGGCAGCACCGCTCATTTCATCAGAGACAATATGGGTTTGATGTTTTACCACCTCAACTCCAGCGCGTTTGGCAGCATCAACCATTTGTTTGGCAACTGTTAACGAACCTTCGTGGTTGATTCCGATTTCGGCGATTACTAATGGTGGAAAATCAGGTCCTATTTTTCTACCTGCGATTTCTATAAAGGAATTCAAATTACTCATTATTTTTATTTATGATTGGTAAAGGTAGCCAGTTTTTCTTTCCGTAATAAAAAAGGTTTTTCGATAAACTTAAAGGAAATTCCAGCAACAATTATAGTTAATAAAATTGAAATTAAATATAATGCAAAGTGATTAAATAAATTAAATTTCAAAAGGCAATTTAATACAACAACAATTATTATTTGATGATACATGTATAGTCCGTAAGAAATTTGTCCTAAATAATTAAAAGCATCATTTTCGAGTAGGTTTTGAAGTTTGGGATGATTTACCAAATTGATTATTACAATAACAAACAAAAATGCAAAAACGGTAGATTTAAGGAAGCCTAAATTGTAGTGACTTACCAATAACAAAATAACAGTTAAAATCGCCAAAACAAAAATTATTTTATGGGTTAGAATACTAATAATTTTACTTTTACAGTAAAGCATGTAAGCAGCTAAAGCACCAATAGTAAGGCAATCTAGTTGAAAAGCGAAAACAAAATTAATGAAAATACTACTGTATTTTATATTATCATAAATACCCGTACTTATGCTTATAATAACTAAATTGTATGCTAGGATTAGACCAAAAAAGATTGGTTTTAGTTTTTGAAATTTATTTATTATGATTGGCCAAATCAAATAAAACTGTTCTTCTGTTCCAATAGACCATGTTTGTGCAGCAAACGGAATACCTACAATACTAATCAAAATATTAGTTAAGAAGAAAACAAAAAACAAAATAATCATTACCAACCTCGAGGTTGAAACTATTTCTAATTCCATATTTGGAATTGAAAAAATTGAAAAATGAGGCAATACAAATAAAGCGAGAATTACAATTACATAGTATAATGGCCAAATCCTATAAATACGTTTGAGATAAAAGTTCTTAATCCCAATAAACCCATTTTTTTCTTTCTCTTTAACCAACAAAAAAGTAATTAAAAAACCACTTAATACAAAAAAAAGAGAAACTCCGAGTCGCCCAATTTCTTTGATATTTTGGAAATAGTTTGGCAAATCAAAGTGCGATTTATTTAGTTCTAAATGACTTACAATAACCATTAATGCAGCAATAAAACGCAAACCGTTAAGGTTATTAAAATATAGTCTATCTTTCATTAATGTAGTTTTTGGTAAAGAAATTCGGCGTAGTCAAAATCATCTTGCGTATCGATATCGACGTTAGCAAAAATATGATTTACTACGAATGGAAAAGCATTTTCTGAAATTATTTTATTATCAAGAATTGACTTGGCATTTGTAATGTATAATAATCCATTTTCAAAAAATAGTGGTTCTAAATCTTGGCTTCTTTGTCCAATTTCATAATTAAATGGTATAAATTTAGAGGCAACAATTTTTCCAAATTTATGATGGTTTTGTGAAACAGTAAATAAACTGTCTGAACCAGTTTCTTGAAATTTAGTAAAACATTCTTTCAATAAATTTTCTGGCCTTAGCGGATTAGTTGGTTGCAATAAAACTACATTTTCAACTTCGTCATTTATAGATTGCAAAACATGTTGCAAGGTTGTAATTGTAGGTTCTAAATCGCCTGAAATTGCTGATGGCCTATCGATTACTTTAGCTCCAAATTGAAGTGCTATTTCTTTAATTTTTTCATCATCAGTAGAAACATAAATTTCATCTATAATGTCACTATTTGCTTTAGCATACGAAATGCTATGCACCAACAACGGATAATTTCCTAACAAAAGAATATTTTTATTAGGCAATCTTTTAGATCCGCCACGTGCTGGAATTATGGCAATAGTTTTACTCATTTAATATAATTTTATTTCTTCTGGATTTCGTTTTAAATGAAAAACACGTAACCAAATTTCAAAAACAAATAATCCGTACATTATTTTACCCAATTTGTTAGATTCATTTTTTCTAAAAACAGCTAAATAATTAAGTACTTCTTCAGAATTTATGAGTCCTAAATCTGAAGAAATTCCTTCTTTAATAAAGTCTTCTAGCAAATTTCCCCATTGATTTTTCATGTATTTTACATAAGGAATAGAAAATCCTTTTTTTGGTAAATCAAAAAAATCTCTTGGCAGATATTTTGCTCCTATATTCTTTAAAATTTCCTTATCAATTCCATTTGGCATTAGTTGTTCAATGGATAATTTTGAGGTGTAATCAATTATTCTATTATCTAAAAATGGTGCTCTTGATTCTACTGAAAAAAACATATTAGCAGCATCCATCTTGAACAAGTAATCACTTGCTAATTTAGTTTTTATTCCAACATAAAGCAATTTATCTTCTTCTCTATCGCAAAATTCATTAGAATCGGATAAATAGTTTTTAATATTATTGTGATAATTACCTTGCTTAATAATTTTTTTTACAACACTTGGAAAAAGTAAATGATTGTTGTAGTAGGTTTCAATTCCTGCCCATTTGAAAATTCTTTTATCGTTTAATTTATAATTTAGAACATTAAAAGGATAATTAAAAGAGTTCTCAATGACTGTATTTATTACTTTTTTAGATAGAAAATTACCTTTAAAACTGTTGTGGAAATAATTTAGTGGTGCTTTATAACCTCCAAAAATATCATCACCTCCATCACCAGAAAGCATTACTTTAAAATTGGTTTTGGCTTCTTTTGCAATTTCCATATTTGGAATAATTGAGGCATCTGCAATTGGCTCAATAGTTTTCAAAATATGTGGAAGGTTATTTACGCAACTGTCTTCGAGCTTTATAAGTTTGTGTTTTATTCCTAACTTTTGCGATACAATTTTAGATTCTTCGGTTTCATCATATTTGCTGTTTCCTGGCATTGTTAAGGTATACGCAACAACATCCTTTTTTATTTTAGAAGCTATCGATGCTATTATACTTGAATCGGTTCCTCCACTTAAATATAAACCAACAGGAACATCGGCCACAAGTTGTTCTTCAACTGAACTTTGAAGCAAATTATGAATTGTATTTTCTATTGTTGCACTAGAATCTTCAATTTTATTTTTATAATATGGATTCCAATATTGTTTGGTTTCAATTACGTGTTTTGATAATTTTAAGTAATATCCTGGTTGTAATTTTTCAATTCCTTTATAAATACAAGTTTTATTGTCTATATTTTGATACGTTAACAACTCATAAATGGCTTGCTTATTAATTACTAAATTGAACTCACATAAAGGCACTATTCCCGATAAATTAGAAGCAAATCCAAAAGTATCTTTATTTTGAAAATAATAAAATGGTTTCTCACCAAATCGATCTCTTGCTGCAAAAAGTACTTGATTTGTTGTGTCCCAAATTACAAAAGAAAACATTCCACGTATTTTTTGGAGTATTTTTTCGCCAAACAATTGATACCCTTCGAGCAAAACTTCGGTGTCTGAAGTGGTTCGAAAGTTGATTCCTTTAGTAACGAGTTCGTTTTTTAGCTCTTTGAAATTGTATATTTCTCCATTAAAAACAATTATAAACTTTCCGTCTTTGGATTGCATTGGTTGATTGGAACGTTCATTTATGTCTAAAATTGACAATCTATTATGTCCTAAAACTATTTTATCATCAATGTAAATATCTGAAAAATCGGGACCTCTATAGTCCATATTTATCAAAGAATCCTTTACATTCTCAATAGCTTTTTGTTGAAGTTTACTCCAATGTAACAAACCACTAATTCCGCACATAGTTATGTTTTACCTTTAAATCGTTGTTCCCATTTATCAAAAACTTTTGCAAATTTTAGACACCATTCATCATTACTTAAAATTTGATTTTCAAACGATTGCACCTGATAATTTTTGTTCATTAATTCAAAACTATCATTGAAACTTTTTACCCAATTAGCTACAATATTCGGACTATCAATTAGAATACCATTTTCAGAATTAAAGAAATCTGAAACGCCACCATTATTTGCTGCAATTGAGAAACATCCGCAACACATTGCTTGAGCTAAGCTTAATCCAAAACCCTCTTTGCACAAGGTTGGAAACAAATAAACATGAGCTATTTTATAATATTTATCGACCAAATCACTTGGAACTTGTCCTATAAATTGTACTCCATTTATTTTTTCGCTACGTTTTGCTCCTACTACCAAAAGTTGTGCCTCATCTGGAGATTTATTCCAATCTTTCCAGGCATTCAAAACGATATTTAATCCTTTTTTTTCTCTGTCATGAGACAACCATAAATAAACAATTTTGTCTTGTAATTGGTTCTCTTTTAAAAGCGATTCCTTTTCTAGTTTAGGAATTGAAAAAAACTTTTGTTTATTTACCGGATTATTTATTATTGTTACTTCTGGAGTAAATTCTATGTATTTTTGTTTGTTATATAAATAGGCATTTTCAGTTAGAAAAATCATTTCACTACAATTTTTAAGAAAAGTAGCATTTGTAGTATCATCTAAATAATAGGAATAACCGCAATTGTAAAAAATTAAAGTCACTTTATTAAGTGCATTATTTTTTTCAAGATAACTATTGATTGCTATTTTTAACTTTACATTATCTACAACACAAATTATTAAATGATCATGCTTTAATAAAAGGTCTCTAATGGATTTGGTATATTCTTTATATCTATACCCTTTAAAAAACTTAGATATAAATTTAGATTTATATTGATTAACTCGATAAAAAGTGGTTTTTGATTTTAATGTTCCGTTTGTTTTACCGCATATATAATAATCGATACAATTGTAATCACTTTCCAGAAAATATTCCATTCGTTGAGACCATGATCCATTTTTTGGATACGGAATTGGATGTTCTGATATGATAACTTTTGCGGTATTCATTGTTAATGATTGACTGGATTGGAAGAAAACGATTTTCCAGAAGTAAGAATGCCGTAGACTTTATTCTTAGGATTTATTTTCTTTACATCAAATTTGGATTCTTTTAATAAAATAAACCAATCACTAAGAATTTTTCTTTCATCTAATCTTCTAACGTCATCTAGAAAAATACTAAAGTCTTCATTAATATTATTTATTATTGATGGTACAGCTGGTTTTCTTGATTCTTTTCCCAAACCTCCACTTGGGCCATCAACAAGTATCAAATCAAATTTTTCGTTATTTACAACTTTTGCAACTTCATTTTTATCATACCACAAAACTTCACTTGAATTTTTTACTAGTGGTATGTGATGTAAAGTAACAACTTGGTTACAATAGTATTTTTCAAGTTGAGATGCTATAAAATCGCACCATGACTTATTATCTTCTATAGAAATTATTTTAGCATCGAGCTTATTCTCTACAATAAATTTTGCTAAAATAACGGTTGAAATTCCAGAACCAAACTCAATTATTGATTTTCTATTGTTAATTTGAAGGTCATTAATTACGTGAAGAATAGTATTTGGATTTAATGAAAATGTTGTAAATGGCAATATTGTAGCATTTGGAAATAACCGATGCAACAAAATACTAGCGTTCGTATCGTAAGTATTTCTTGATAACTTATCGAAATAAAAATTTAAACTAAATAGTTTGATTAGTTTACTTAACATTATTGTTTGTTTTTAAAAGTCTTTAGAATTAAGTCCTAAATAATTTAGTGCTTTTAATTTGATAGTTGTGTTTCTTGCAATTAATTTTTGAATTACAAATCCAATAGTTCTTCCAATTTTAGAAATAGGTTTGGCTTTAAAATCTGATGAGCTATGTTGAGGCATGGTTTGTTCTTTTTTCAAAAGTGCCAATTCATCGTGCATCCAATCTTCTATTGAATTTCCCATATGAAAAGCATAATTATCTACAGTAGAAATTCTTAAGAAACCCATTTCCTCATTGGGAATATCAATAAACTTATTTTCAACACCACCTACAATTTTAATAAATGCAGGTCCATTTGTTCCTTTATCAAAAACTTCTCTTCTTAAAGTTGCAACAAAATGTCCTCCACCCATAACAGCTTTGGCATTTTTTTTCTTATTGTAAATTACTAAATACTTTTCAAGATGAATTGGTTTTAGTAATGATTTAGCATTTCCTAAGCTATCATCAAATCGAATCATGGCTTGAGGATCGGAAACTGGTTCAAATTTTAATTTGCTTTTGAACAATCCAAAATACCAATTATTTTTTACAAATTGAGATACTGCTTTGCTATTAGGAACAGGACAAATCATTCCTGCCTGCGGAAAATCTATCATTAAATCTTCCATTGCTTTTTGCCAATTTTGTTTAAAAAAAACATCTGAATCAGTAATGGTAATTAATGGTTCTAAATTTCCCTTTACAGATGCTAATATGGCGTTTATTTTTCCTAAATTCTCTTTGGAGTGAAAAACTTGATCTATTAATTCCGACTCATTATATTTTTGATCAATATATTCCTTTACATCAGCATGACAATTGTTGTTGTAAATTGTAATTCTTGTTTTAGAATGAACAGTGAGTAATAATGATTCTATACATAGTTTAAAAACTGGAAAAGCTTGAGTAAAATAACCTTCAAAATGTGGTATATAAACAGGAATAACTATGCGATGATAATTATTAAGTTCAATTTCTTTATTATTTTTTTCAGGATTAATTCCTATTCTCATAATGATCTATTAGTTTTTTGATTCCAACTTCTAATCCAATCAAATCTCTTTGGAGCAAATTTTTCATTTTTGAAGTATCTGGACAACGACGAGTCATATCGCCTTCTTCTAGTGCAGGTAAATGAATGATTTGAGATTTTGAACCTGTTACTTCAATTACTTTTTTAGCCAAATCGAGAATAGTCATTTCAATATCACTACCTACATTTAAGACATCATTTACACATTTTTCGCTATTCATAGCTTTAACACATGCTTCTATATTATCATCAACATAACAAAATGAACGTGTTTGCAAACCGTCACCATATAATGTAATTGGTTCGTTTTTTAATGCTGCTTTAATAAATCTTGGAACAACAAAATCTTCACTTTGATTGGGTCCGTAAGTATTAAAAAATCTAAAAATAGTATATTCTAAACCATATTCTTGAAAATAAGATTTAAAAAAAGCTTCACCAACATTTTTCACAATTGCATAAGGCAATCTTGAGTTAAGTGGAGTTGTATTTTCGTTTTGAGGAATTTCGAATGGTTCTCCATAAACTTCAGATGAACTCGAATAAAATACTCTTTTTACACCTGAATTTTTAGATAAAGAAAGAATATTTTTTATACCTTCTATATCATTAAGAACCATTATTGGATTTTCAAGTGTTCTTTTTACCCCAACTACAGCTGCATAATGAAACACATAATCAAAATTATACCTGCCAAAAATCGGTACAATATCATTGTAATTGTTGGCATCTGCTTTAATAAATTTAACATTTTCTTTTTGAGGCACTTTTAACAAACTTCCAGTAGAAAGATTATCCGCTATAACTATAAAATTATCATTATTTTCAGATAATTTATTAGCTAATGCGCTTGCTACATTTCCTGCACCGCCAGTTATTAGAATGTTTTTTTTGTTATTCATCTTATTTATAATGGGTTAATTCTTTAAATTGTTTAAGTTTTTTAAATAATAAAATGGATTTAAAAATATTTTCCATTTGCTAATTATTACTTTGTTGTCTTTATAAAAAATATTTCTATTTCTTATTCCTGTTCGAGCTAATTTTACTGCAATTTTATACAAAGTAAATGGATTTTTTATGCCCATTTTTAAAAAATTTTCAAAAAACCTTCGTTCTATTCCAATATATTTCTCTTCATTTTTAGACAACCTTGAAATGGAGTTACAATCTCTATAATATGATAATGGTTCGTTTATGTAATAGATTTTATAAAAGTAAAACATTCTTTGGTAAAAATCTAAATCTTCACCAACAACTAATTGTTCGTCGAATTGCAATTTGTCGAAAACTTTTTTTCTAAACAAAGGTGTTGGTGACTTTATGCACCAATTTCCTAGTGCATTCCAAAAAACATAACCCGACCTACTATTTGCTTTATTGACTGCCGCACCAATTGTTTCGCCAGTTACTATTCCGTTCTCATCTATTATAGCTGCCGATGAATGTACACAAGCAACATCAAGGTTATTTGTAAGAATTGCTATTTGTTTTTCAATTTTTTCTGGCATAAACAAATCATCATCGTCAAGAAAAGCAATAAAATCTCCTGTAGCATTTTGTATCCCAAAATTTCTAGCAGAAGAAATTCCTCCATTTACTTTATAAAAGTACTTGCAGTTTTCAAATTTATTACAAATAGCTTCAGCATATTTTCTTGAAGAACCATCATCTATTACAAGAATTTCAATGTTTTTGTAGGTTTGATTTACTACAGAATTTATGGCATCCTCAAGAAACTCATCTCTATTGTATGTTGTAATAATTACACTAACCAAATAATTTTTATTTAGCTCCATAAAGTTTTGAATTTGATGAAAATAAATTTCAATAAAGTTAGATAATACTTTCTTTCAATAGAATGATTTCCTTTTAGATTTTTTAAAAAATCGTATTTTAATACCTCCTTTTTATTATTCCAAACAAAATGCTTAATGTAATGATCTATTAAAACTTGAACTTTATATTGTTGATTAAAATAGTTTAAATACTTAACTTTTTCAACATAAATATTCTTTAAAGATGTCGCATTCATTTTTACTGTAGTAGAATCTTGATGCCTTCTAAAGTAATTAAGTTTTTTATTCAAAAAAGCAACCGAATGATTTTGAACTAAAAGTGTCCAAAGAAACAAGTCTGAAGATTGTTTATTACAAAAAATTTCTTTTGAAATAGGTTCTGTTGGCTTTTTAAAAACAACACTACTTGCATTTGTAATATAGGTTTCTAGAGGCATTTTTGATAAAAACAATTGAGAAGAAATAATTTTAAATGTGTTTTCTTCTACATTCAAATCTTTAGTTCGCCTAGTTGAATCATAAATAATAATATCATTTTCAACATAATTGCTTACACAAAAAGCTAAACTTGTATTTTCATTTTTTTCTAAAACCTCTATTAATTCTTCTAAGAATGTTGGTTCAGAATAATCATCCGTTTCGGCAATCCAAATGTATTTTGTTTGTGCTAATTCAATTCCTTTTTGCCATGAAAAATAACCACTGCCAGAATTTGATTCATGGCTAATAAAATATTTTATTTTTGAGGGATTATTTTTAGCAAATTCTGATAAAATCTCTAAACTAGAATCAGAAGAATAATCGTCTATAATAATCAGTTCCCAATCTGTATATGTTTGATTTAAAATAGATTGTAAACGTTTATTTAAAAACTTTGCATGATTATAACTTGGTATTATTATAGAAAGAGTTGGCATTTAATTAAGTATTTGATTCCAACAATCTATTATAGTTTTTACTTCCATTTCCATACTGTATTCTGAAAGAATAAAGTCAGATGCTTTTTTTCCTTTTTCTATAAAAGGCGTGTTTTCGTTCTCATATTCTTTAATTACATTTTCTAAAGTTTTTGCGAAAGAAAGTACATCACGATCTTCAATTGGATAGCAGAAATCTTCTTTAAAAAATTCTTTACCTCCTTTTCCAGCATAACCAACAACAATACATCCGCAAGCCATAGCTTCTGCTGGAGGCATTCCAAAACCTTCATTAATACTAAAACTTAAAAAAATAGCACAATCTCTTAAGGTATTTGCTACTTGTTTTTCATTCATGTTTTCAATGGCTACCAATTCCCAATTTTCTAAAACACCTCTAAACTTTAAAATATTAATTACTTGAATTAGATCAACTCTAAGTCGTCTAGGCATAAAAGCAATTTTTCTTTTCTTTTGTGTATTAAGATAAAAATTCTTAGAATCAATACCATATCGAACTCGTTTAACATTCATTTTAGGAAAAGTATATTGAATGTATTCCTTAGCATTTTCAGAATTGACAATTGTAGAGATTAATTCTTTATTAAGATAAGGCGAATCATTGTTTTTGAGATTCAAATCATAGTGAAAAAAAGTTTGATATGCGCCTTGATTATAGATGACTTTACGATTTCCTTTTATTAAATTTCCTAATAATGGTCCATATACCTCTGGAAAGACAAACACATCATCTGGTAGTATGGTGATATCGTTTTTTGTTGAATGTTGTAACTGCTTTAGATTTTTTACAATTGATTTAATAACTTTTTTGGATTTGGAAAAAAGTCCAGTTGCATTATTATTAGCCATAATCAAATTATTCATCTCATTATGTATGCTATAACTATAAGCCACTTTCGTTTGATTAACAAACCAAGTACATTTAAACCTGGCATTTTGATGAAGAACAAAAGCGTTGTATCCGTTGTTATTCAATACATCTACTTGTCGGTACAATTGTTTGATTCCACCAGTAGGTGAATTAATATCAGGAGAAATAAAAAAAATACGAGGGTTAGACATTTTTATTATTTATTATAAAAATCAACATCAAAATCGAGGTAAATTTTACTTTCTTCTACTGGAATATTTCTACCAGTTTTGTAAAAGTCACCATCAATTACTTCAAAATATATAGCACTTTGCAACCAATCAGCTCTCTTATAATCAACATATAAATCTGTGCTAATGTAATAACCACCTTGATTTAGAATGAGTTTATCAATTTTAAAAATCATTTTTGTAACATTATTAACTGTTTGCTTTTCAAACAGATAATTACTTAACCACAAAAATCGCTGACCTAAATTATCATCAATTTTCAAATCCAAACGAATTTGAGATGAGTCTATTTTAGAAGGGTTATAAAGTTCTAATTCAATATGAAGAGGCTGACCAACTTGAGGTTCAACAAATTGGTTTTCACCATAGATTTTAGCATTAATTATTTTAACTATTCCAGTTCCAGATCGACCTTTATAATCGGCTAAAGAAGTAATATCTGCACTGTTTTTTAAGTATTCTTGAATAGCTTTATCGGCTGCACCTTGAAAATGATTCATTCCGTTTTGCAACACAATTCCTTTATTACATAAATTTTGAACGGCAGCCATATTATGACTTACAAACAATACTGTTCTGCCTTCGCTTTTAGAAATATCGCCCATTTTTCCTAGACATTTCTTTTGAAATTCTGCATCGCCAACAGCTAGTACTTCATCTACAATTAGAATTTCACTTTCTAAATGTGCTGCAACAGCAAAGGCAAGTCGCACATACATTCCTGAGGAATAACGTTTTACTGGTGTGTCAATATAGCGCTCTACTCCAGAAAAATCAATGATTTCATCGAGTTTTCTAGTGATTTCTTTTTTTCGCATGCCAAGAATGGCTCCGTTAAGATAAATATTTTCTCTACCTGAAAGTTCGGGATGAAAACCTGTACCAACTTCAAGTAAACTGGCAATTCTGCCCTTTACTTTAATTTGTCCTGTCGTTGGACTTGTTACTCTTGAAAGTAGTTTTAACAAGGTACTTTTCCCAGCTCCGTTTTTTCCGATTATTCCAACAGCATCTCCTTGATTTATTTCAAAATTTATATCTTTTAAGGACCAAACAATGTTGCTAGTTCCTTTAATACTTCTATTATTTGTTTCACCAATTTTAAGAAATGGATCTTCTTTACCTAATATTTTTGTTTGCCAAAAACGTTCAACATCTTTAGAAAGCGTTCTTGAACCAATTTGACCAATTTGATAGGCCTTCGATAAATTCTCAACTTTTATTATTGGCTTGCTCATTATATGGTATCTACGAAGTTTTTTTCTGTCTTATTAAAAATAATAACACCAAAAAATAAAATAATTAATGTAACTACTGTTGAATAGCCTAAACTTGCTGCTGTAAACTCTCCTTTTCCAAGAAAAGCATATCTAAATGCTTCTATGATTCCAGTCATTGGATTTAATTCTGCAATATTTCCATAACCCTTTTCACGAGCATAACTCAAAGGGTAAATCACTGTTGTTCCATACATTAACAATTGAACACCAAAAGTAACAAGAAACGTTAAATCTCGGTATTTAGTAGTCATTGCGGTAATTATAAGACCAAGACCTAATCCTAAAAGAGCCATTAATAATACCAATATTGGGAATAAAAATAATCCTAAAGTAATATGAAAACTTGTTCCGGCAATTGGGAAAATATAAAAATACGCCATCATGCAAATCATGAGTAGCAGTTGAACTCCAAATCTAACTAGGTTACTTACCACAATACTTAACGGCATAATTAATCTTGGGAAATATACTTTTCCAAAAATATTGGCATTATCTCTAAAAACAGTACTTGTTTTTGTAAGGCAATCTGAAAAATAGGCCCAAGATGTAATTCCTGTTAAATAAAACAAATAACTTGGTAAACCATCAGTACTTATCCCTGCTAAATTGCCAAAAACGAATGAAAAAACAATAGTTGTAAAAATGGGTTGAATAAAAAACCAAAGTGGCCCCAGTACAGTCTGTTTATAGAAACTAACAAAGTCTCTTTTTACAAACATAACAAGTAAGTCTCTATATCTCCATAAGTCACTGAAATTTAAATCAAAGAGCGAAGAATGCCCTTTGATTATTAAATCCCAATTTTGTTCTTCTTGATTATCTTTCATCTAGTTCTATAAAATTCGATTGAAACTATTTAACTTCCTCAAATTTAAAAAGCAAATATAGTAATTTGACATAATTATAAGACTCAATTCTGTTGTTTTAATTATTATTTGTTTCTTTGTAAAAAATACATTCAATTTTGTTTTTCTTCAATAAAAAATCTACTTACCTCAAAGATATAATCCCTAATGATTATACTGATATTCATTCACATTTATTACCTGGAATAGATGATGGATCAAAAGATATCGAAGACACCTTGACATTGATAAACGAGTTAAAAAAGTTAGGATTCTGTAATTTCATAACAACTCCTCACGTTATGGAGCATGTTTGGGAAAATTCTAAAACTAAAATTGAAAATACTCTTGCAACAACATTAAGTCGCCTAAAAGACAACTCTATTGACAATTCGTTTAAAACTGCTGCAGAATATATGCTTGATGATAACTTTAGAAGATTATTTCAAGAAGAAAAATTATTGACCCTTAAAGAGAATTATGTTTTGGTTGAGATGTCTTACATTAATGCTCCATTACAACTTTACAATATTATTTTCGAGTTACAAGTAGCTGGCTACAAACCAGTTTTAGCGCATCCTGAACGATACAATTTTTACCACAATAACCTCCAAGAATATAAAAAGTTGAAACATGCAGGTTGTATGTTTCAAATTAATCTACTCTCATCTGTGGGTTATTACGGACCAATGATAGCTAAAACAGCCGACTATTTATTAAAAAATAATATGATTGATTTTGTTGGTTCTGATGTACATCACATGAAACATGTAGAATCTTTTAATAAAAAAATTGTTTTGAAAAACCTTGATCCATTGAAGGAAGCTTTTCAAAACAATGTATTCTTTGAACCTTTATAAAGTTTATTTCTTTTTGGCAAAAATTGCTTTTATTTTCTCAATAAATGTTAATTCTTTTTCTTCAACCCCATAGCCATAGCCGTAACCATAGCCATAGCCGTAACCGTAGCCATATCCATAGGTTTTCTTAACTTCAGTATCGTTAAGAACTATTGACATGTTAGGCAACTTATTCTCTTTATATAATGTTTCTGCAAACTTAAGCATTCGCTTATCTAGATAATTGGCACGCATTACATAAATAAAAGCATCAGCATTTTTGGCAATTAATAGAGTATCTGTTACAACACTCACAGGAGCAGTATCAACTACTATATAATCGTATTGTTTTTTAAGTTCATCAAATAAAAGCGTTAATTTATCATTCATCAATAACTCTACAGGATTTGGCGGAATAACACCTGAAGGTAATGCATAAAAATTATCAAAATCTTTTACTTTAACAATATAATCCTTAATGTCTTCGTTTGGTTTTGTCAAATAGTTTGTAATACCTTTAACAGGTAGTGCAATATATTGATCCAGTTTAGGATTTCTAATATCTAAACCAATTATTAAGACTTTTTTTCCTGATAAGGCAATTGTAGTTGCTAAATTAATGGCACAAAATGTTTTTCCTTCTTTAGGCAATGATGATGTTACAAATATAGTTTTACAAGCATTTTCAGGAACATGCGCGAGCATAAACTCTAAATTGGTTCTAATCATTCTAATCGCTTCTGCAGAACTGGACCTACTATTAGATTGAATAATTTCTTCATTAGACTCTGATTTTGGCAAATCTCCTAAGAAAGGAATAGAAACTTTGCCTTCTATATCTTGACGATATTTTATTTTAGTATCAAAGAAGTTTATTAAAAATAATATTCCAAAAGGAATTAGTAATCCTAAAATAATCGCGCCAAGATAGAACATCGATTTCTTAAGTGAAATTGGTCCTGTTAGATAAGCATTGTCAATTACTTTAGCTTTGGCAGAAGTAACCGCTAAGGATATTTCTGTTTCTTCTCGTTTTTGTAAAAGGTACAAATACAAAGATTGCTTTATATTTTGCTGTCTTGCGATTTCATTATAATTTCGTTCATTGGTAGGAACCTGATACACTTTTCCATTATAAAGAGAACGTTGTCTTAACAAATCTCTTTTTTGAATAGCTATATCATTCTTTTTACTTAATAAACTTTGAACGATATTGTCTCTCAATTCAGAAATCTTCAAATCAATATTTTTAACTTTTGGATTAGATTCAGTGGCACTTTTGGATAATCTTCTCTTTTCTAAAACAAGGGCATTATATTCTGTAATATAAGTATTAGATGTCTCAGTAGCTGCGACAACATTAGTTGGTAACAATTCGTCTTTTTTTGTTTTTCTAATTTCATCTAATAGAAAATCTCTTACTTTTAAATCTGTTTCAATAGCCAGAATTGATTTATTATAATCCACTGCACCACCAATACTCAATCCAGCATCTGACTCTAAACTAACTAATCCTTTGTCTTTTTTAAACTGCTCGGCTTGTCCTTCTACACCACCTAATTCCTTAGTAATGATGTCTAATCGGTTATTGATAAATTCTTTGGTAAACTCTGCAACTTGATTTCTATCTCTTACGGCATCTTCATTATATTGCTCAACTAATGCATTTAAAAAATCCACACTTCTTTGAGGAATTTGATCTGTTATACCTAAATTAATAACATTAGTTTTCTCAACTGAAAATACCGATAACTTACCTCTAAATCCATTCGCTCTTCCTTCTAAGGTTGATTTCACAACAATGATATCAACAATATTCTCAGGCATTGGATACGTATTTAACTTAACAATAAAACTCCCTAATGTTGAAGGTACCTTTTGACCAAAACTATAGCGCTTAGCATTCTTCTTTTCAACATCCAGTACTTCAAATTGTTTATTTGAAATAACTCTAATAACGAAGCTTAAAGAATTTTCATTGTAATCCTCTTTTTTGTCAGTGAAAATAACTTTTATTGGTGAATCATTATAAAGCTCTTTAAAAACAACTCTTCCTTCACTGAAATAAGAGATGTCTAAATCCATTTTTTTAACAACATCTTGGGATAATTGTCTAGATTTTAAAATGAAAATCTCATTGTCAACATTATTCTTTCCTGAGAAAATATTTAAATCACTGAAAGCAGAGAACTCACTGGTACCTCCTTTTTTTTCGTCTTTTATCAAAATGGAAGAAGCGGCACCATATTCTACAACATAATATCTTAAATATACAAAAGTGATTGCGAGAAGTACCAAAACACTTAATACAAACCACTTCCAATACTGAAGATAATTAAAGATTTGTTCCTTTATAGTAACTTCATTTTGTGCTTCTGAATTCGATTCTTGAGACAATAAATTTTGCATAATTATTATTTAGTTACTAGTAAAGTAACAGTTAACAATAAACTAAAAATTGAGGCATATACAGGTAAATTTGGCAATGCAGTAGCATCAATTTTGGCTTTTCTTTGTTCTACATAGACCAAATCATTTTGATCCATGTAATAAAAGGGTGAATTCACAAAATCTGCTTTGGTAATATCAACTCTATTGAAGGTTTTTAATCCTTGAATATCTCTTACAATCAATATATTATATCTTTTAGCAAAAACCGTCAAATCTCCTGAGGCACCTATAGCGTCAAATAGAGTTACTCTATGATTATTAAATGACTTCATTCCAGGTTGAAGCACATCACCCAAAACAGTAACTTTAAAATTTAATATCTTAATGTTTATAACAGGATTTATAAGATGTGCGGCCAATTTTTGCTTTAGCATGTTTTTTAACTCTTTTATAGAATAACCTGAAACTTGTATATTACCAATAACAGGAAAATCTATTTTACCTTCATTATCAACCAAATAACTTGGAGAATTAAAAGGTGCAGCTGCATCAACCTCTTGAGTAGTTACAACAATAGACAACAAATCATCATTTTGAATAATTGGGTCATAGTTGGTAGATACATTGCTAAAATCTTGTGAACCTTGAAGATAAACAAACTTTTTTTTAGAGACACAAGAAGAAAATAGAAACAGAAAAAGTATTGATATATAAAAGAAATAGTTTTTCATTCTTAAAAAAATATAATTAATTGGTGACAAATATATTAAAAACCATTGAATTTACATTCTATTTGGTGTAAACATAAGAGTCTTTAACTTCTATATCTAAAGTTTGGAATACAGAATTCATGCTTTTATACTCAGGAACTATATTTTTCATTTTTGCAGCTATCATGTCTGAGTTGCCACCATAAGAAATACTTATCAACTCTTCTACTTGTTGACTAACAATTTCAAAATCATCACATACCTCAACCGCAATAGTTATCTTTTCATGATGAGTAGTCAAATTTTGAGCAGAATCATTCAATAATTCTTCATAAAGTTTTTCGCCAGGTCGTAAACCAACAATTTTTATTTTAATCTCCTTATCTGGTTGGTATCCTGCCAAACGAATCATTTTTTTTGCTAAATCAATAATTTTAACTGGTTTACCCATATCAAAAATATAAATTTCACCTCCATTACCCATTGAGCATGCTTCCAATACAAGCTGACAAGCTTCTGGAATAGTCATAAAATAACGAATGATTTCTGGATGCGTTATGGTAATTGGACCACCTTCTTGAATTTGTTTTGTAAATAATGGAACTACCGAACCATTGGAACCTAATACATTTCCGAATCTAGTGGTAATAAATTTAGTATAACGCTCTGAATTGTTTTTTATATGTTTAAAATGTTTCGATTGCACATACATTTCAGCAATTCGCTTACTTGCGCCCATAATACTGCTTGGATTTACGGCTTTATCTGTAGAAATCATCACAAAACGCTCCACATGATATTTATTAGACAAATCAGCAACATTCTTTGTTCCCAAAACATTGGTAAAAATAGCTTGTGAGGGATTTTCTTCCATCATTGGAACGTGTTTATAAGCAGCGGCATGATAAACTACATCGGGTTGATAAGTTATAAACAATCTTTCTAAAATTGCATAATCCCTAACATCTGCAATGACATTAACCACCTCAACTGACAAACCTAACCCTAAAATCTCTAACGATAAAGAATGAAGTGGCGTTTCTGCTTGATCCAACAATATAATTTTCTTCGGGTTAAAATGAAGTACTTGTCTTACAATTTCACTACCGATAGAACCTGCTGCTCCAGTAACCATTATTGATTTTCCTTTAAGTTTAGAGGAAATGCTGTCGGTATTTAAAACGATTGGTTTTCGTTCTAATAAGTCTTGAATTTCAAAGTTCTTAATATTTTTGGAAATTTCTTTTTCATCATCCCAATCAGAAACTACAGGAAGTGTATATACTTTAAATCCATATTCTATACATTCATCCACTATTGTTAAACGTTCTTCTTTGGTCAGACTTTTATCCGCAATAATTAAAGCTTCAACTTTTTTGGAACGCATCAAAACTGGAATACTTTTCTTTATTTGAAAAATAGGAAGATCTAGTATCCTTTTTGTCGAATTCTGATTGTTTTTATCAATAAAACCAACTAGTTTGAACCTCCCGGGTGTCTCGGCTTTCAATGCAGAAGCTACGGCAGAGGCATTAGCATCTGAACCATAAATAATAGCTAACATTCTTTTTTCTGAACTGGCTTCTTTAAACAATAATTCGAAAGTTTGCTTAACAATCATTCTGAAAACAAACAAAAAACTAAAAGACAAAACTGCATTAATAAAAGCACCAGTAGTTAAGTACAATTTTGGCTTATCTAATAGTAAAACAAAAAAGTTAAATAAAAGCAGCACTACAAATGTAGAAAACTGAGAAAAAAACAATTTTAACGCATCAATGTAAGAAGAGTGTCTGATAATTCCAGAATAAGTTCTGTAAATCCAAAAGAAAAAAATATTTACAAAAAGATATAAAATGGAACCAATTGTAAGGTGTTCTTTGGGAATATAATTTAATTTAAGCCCTTGAAAGAGAAAATAAGTAATAACACCTGATAGTAAAACAATAAAAACATCAATCAATAGAATAACCCATCGAGGTAAATAACTCAAATTTTTAAAACTAAATCCAAAATTGATATCGGAAAATGTTTTAAAAAAATCAGTAAAAAAATTTCTTTGGGTATTGTTTTTCAATGGATACTTCTTTTTAATAGTGGTAAAAATAAGAAAAAAAATTTCTTAAAAAAATCTTAAAAAATATTTATAACATTTTTTATTCTTTCTTTTTCATCATCTGTCAAATTAGAGCCCGAAGGAAGACAAAGACCTGTATCAAACAAATTTTCAGAAACAGTTCCTCCATAATAGGGTGCATCCTTAAAAACAGGTTGTAAATGCATAGGCTTCCATAAAGGACGACTTTCAATATTTTCAGTTTCCAATAAAAGTCTCAAGTCTTCTCTTGATTTACCTCCATTTAATGAAGAATTTATGGTAATAGCAGACAACCAATGATTAGAAAAATAATTTTCATTCGGCTCAGAAAAAACTGTAATTGCAGTATTTTCTTTAAAAATATTCTTATAAAAAACGTGCATTGCTCTTCGTTTAGCCACATGATCATCTAAAATTTCCATTTGACCTCTACCTATTCCTGCACTAATATTACTCATTCTATAATTATACCCAATTTCACTATGCTGATAATGTGGTGCATTGTCTCTTGCTTGAGTAGCTAAAAAAATAGCTTTATTTTTCAAGTCACTATTCTTGGTAACTATTGCTCCTCCTCCAGAGGTAGTAATTATCTTATTTCCATTAAAGGACAAGACACTAATATCACCAAAAGTGCCACATTTTTGTCCATTATAAGTACTTCCCAAAGCTTCTGCACTATCCTCAAGAATCGGAATTTCATATTTATTGGCTATACTGCGCACCTCATCAATCTTATAAGGCATTCCATACAAATGAACAGCAATAATAGCTTTTGGTTTTTTTCCTTTAGAGATTCTATCCTTTATGGCAGTTTCCAAGGCGTTGGGACATAAATTCCAAGTATCAAGCTCACTATCAATAAAAATGGGTGTGGCGCCTTGATAAACTATTGGATTTGCTGAAGCTGAAAAAGTCATACTCTGACAAATAACCTCATCTCCTGCTTTTACACCAAGCAAAATCAAACCTAAATGTAGTGCAGCAGTACCAGAACTTAGTGCACCAACAAAGGCATTATTTCCTATGTAATTTTCTAAATCTTGTTCAAAACCAGTTACATTAGGTCCTAATGGAGCAACCCAATTGCTATCAAAAGCTTCATGTATATACTTTAGTTCTGTACCACCCATATGAGGTGAAGAAAGCCATATTTTGGATTTAGTCATGATTATGAAATTTTATAGGTTTAGCAGGTATTCCAACTGCTGTACAATAATCTGGTAAACTTTTTGAAACTACGGCTCCGGCACCAACAATAGTACCTGTTCCTATAGTTAGTTGATTTATAATTTTTGCTCCAGTACCCACATAAACTTTCTCTTGAATATGCACTTCTCCTGAAATATTAACTGATGGCATAAAGGATGAAAAATCATCAATAATTGTGTCATGACCAATGGTACACATTAGATTTAATGTTACAAAACTTCCAATCACGATATTACAAGTGATTATGGTTCCGCCACAAATAATGCAACCTTTAGAAATAGTAACCTCATCATCAGAAATTTGAACTGAAGGATGAATTAGCGTAGGAAAATTTATTTTATCACTAGACAATTTAGCTATAATCTTACTTTTAGTAGTAGGATCTCCTATGCCTAAAAGTACAGAAATTGGTTCAGAACTGGAGTTCAAATCATGAAGATTTCCTAAAACAGGAAAATTATTTATCACAGTACCTTTTTCAATGCCATCATCATAATATCCAATAAAATTATAGGTTTTTTCAACCTTATTTACTGCATCTATTATGGTTTTTACTTCACGCCCAAAACCTCCTGCTCCAATAATTACAATATTTTGCATATCAGTTTATTTTATTATTCAACTCCCTTGAAAAGGCTCTATTGTTGCCGAATCAGCAGCATTTATTCCATCACTTTTTATTACTTTCTGAACGGTTTTAAATAAAATTTTCAGGTCTAATAAAAAGGAAATATGATCTACATACCAAACATCTAATTCAAATTTTTTGTCCCACGAAATGGCATTTCTTCCGTTAACTTGTGCCCATCCTGTAATTCCTGGCTTCACCTCGTGCCTTCTATTTTGAAAATCACTATACAAATGCAAGTAAGTAGTTAGTAATGGTCTAGGACCTACAATACTCATATCGCCAATAACAACATTTAATAATTGTGGAATTTCATCTAAGGATGTTTTTCTAACAAAACTTCCTACTTTGGTCAACCTATCTGAATCTGGTAGTAAATTACCTTCGGCATCTTTCCTATCATTCATGGTTTTAAACTTGATAATTTTGAAAATTTTCCCTCCTTTACCCGGACGCAATTGAAAGAAAAACGGCTTACCATCGTTTGCAATAAATAGAAATACTGTTACTACAAGAAAAATTGGAAACAACAATATCAATCCAATCAAAGCAGAGATAATATCAAAAAAAGGCTTAAAAAGTTCTTTATACATTGTTTTCTAATCTTTTGTATTCTTGAAGTAAGTTATTCCAAACAAGTTCTTGTTGAAACCGCGAAACTATGTTAACTCTTGATTTTGATTGCAATTTTTGAAACAAATCTTTGTTATGATATAGCAATTGCATCGCGTCAAAAATAGCAATTTCATTTTTAACTGGTATAATAATCCCAGTTTCATTTGAAATAATTATCTCATTACTACCACAAATGTCAGTTACAATACAAGGTAAATTCATGGCTCCTGCTTGCAAAACTACATTGGGAAAACCTTCTCTATGACTTGGAAAAACAAAAACATTTGAAATAGCTAAATAAGACCTAACATCCTCTTGAAATCCAACACTAATGATAGATTTATTTGAGGATATCAAATCTAATGTTTCACGATTTAAGGGATCTAATTCGCTTTCGAAAGGACCAACCAAAAGTAATTTACAATTTGAATTTTGTTTACACAAATTAGTAAAAGCAATTACCAACTCATTGATTCCTTTATCAGACACTAGTCTTCCAACGAAAACAAAAACAAAGTCTGTAGCATTAATATGCAATTGTTGTTTTAAGTTTTCTTGTTCATCTTGAGATACTTTATTGGGATTAAAAAAATCTAAATCAATTCCATTTACGTTTCCATTAGCAATTACTTTCAAAGGCTTTTTTGTAACCTTGAAAGCTAATAAATCTTTTTTAACGCCTTCTCCTTCTGGAATTATATGCGTTGCAAAACGACATAAAACTTTATCTAAAAACAACAATAAATGATGCAAAAACCCTTTTTTATAAGGAAAAACCAATCCAGTAAAAGTATGAATTCTAATGGGAACACCTGCAAAATATCCAGTAATCATTGTGAGTAAACCAGCTTTAGGTGTTATAGAATGAACTATTAGTGGTTTTTCTTTTCTTAAAACTTTATACAATTTTAATAATGAAATAAAATCTTTGAAAGGCGAAATTTGTCTTTGAAAAGATACTGGAATCGTTCGAACACCTTCTCTATTAGCAACATTATCCAAATGTACATCTTGCCCAGAAACAGCTACAACTTCATAATGTTCTTTCAAAAAAGCCAATTGACCTTTAAGCAAGATATCTAATGAAATAGAAACGGTGGCTGTTCTTATTATTTTTTTCAAAACAATTACTTTCTGGTTTTAAATCGAATTAATAAATATAAAGCTATTCCGAATGGAACCGCCAATAAAGTCAATAATTTTTCTGGTGAGTCTTTTAAAAAGTTACTACGTTTTAAAATAATACAACTCGATATGTAATGAATCGCTTCTATGAATTTTCTTTTTGTAGATTTTGAAAATCGCATTGTGGTTATCCTATTGTATATAAATCCTTTAGGGTATTTCATATATTGATAGAACATGGTATTACTCGAACCTGTTGGCTGATAATCAACTATGACTAAAACTGCATTAAGAGTTGCCATTTCATAGTCTTTATCTACAAAAAGATATTTTGTTCCCAATCCTACATAACGTTCTCCTTCAAAAATTGGATATTCTGGATACTTAGTAATAACATCTGTTCGATAAACCAATTTTTTATCTCCAGTTCCACCACTTAAATAAAAATCCTCTAAAGTAGTATAATCGGTAGTAAATTTTGAGCCCAAAATCGCACCAGATTCTAATGCATCTAATCCAATAATTCCAGCATACTTTTTTTGATCAATAGTTTCCCATTTTGATAAAATTAAGGCAACACCGTTCAAAGGCATGTAATCGTCAGAATCTATACAAGTATTCAAAGTAGCTTTTATATTCCTGTAAGCTGTATTATGGGCACCATGCATTCCTTGATTTTCTTGATAAATATAAGTGATTGGAATTTTATTTTCTGCAATCCAACTTGCCACTAGTGCTTTTGTATTATCAGAGGATCCATCGTCAACAACCAACCAATCAAAATCTTGACAAGTTTGTTTGCACAAACTTTCATAAAGTCTAGGTAGTAAATGCGCTCTATTAAAAGCAGGTGTAAAAATGGTTAATGTCTTCATGAATGTTGTTGCAATAGTTCTAAATATTTTTCTTGTAGTAAAATTACATTTTTATTAATATCATATCCTTTATCAATAACTACCTGAGAAACATCTTTTTTTATAAAATCATTTTGAGAATGAATAGTTTGCGCCCATACTAATGCTGATTCTTTAAGAGAAATAACTTTTACATTGTCATTTACAATTATTGCTTCTTTAGGAACACCATCAGAAATATAACATTTTACACCACTAGCTTGAGCTTCAACCAAAGAAACTGGCAATCCTTCAAACAGAGAAGGAAACAAAAACACATCCATTGCTTGAAGCAATTCGTTTACATCACTTCTTAATCCAAGAAAAACCACATTTTTTTCAAGTTGTAAACTAGCAACTTTTTTCTGAATAGATTCCATTAACTCACCATTGCCTACCAAAAAAAGTTTTCTATTTAAATTCAATTTCACCAATTCAGCGAAAACTTCAATAAGAAACCCATGATTTTTTTGTTCGTTAAAGCGACCTACATGAATAAAATTTTGTGTTGTGATTGCTTCTAATAGTTTTCTTATCTGAAGACTTTTGACTTCATCATAAGCAAACATTTTAGTATCAACGGCATTAGTCATTGTAAAGGCTTTACTAGCATTTTTTTTACCAAAAAGCCATACTGCAGCATCATAACCACAAGTAAAATAGGTATTTATGTAGCGCATCATTCGCTTTTTATAATAATATCTAAAAGGCGATTTCAAATTCCAACCATCGGTGGCATTGTGACCGTGAGCTATAATAACTGGCGTGCCTCTTTTTTGTGCTTCTTGATAAATATAAATCCCCAATTCAGAACAATTTCCATGAATTATTGGATAAGTATGTTGGTCAAAAAATAAGGCAATCTGTTTTTTATACTCTTTAATCTTTAGCGGATTAAAAGGTGGTAATCTGTATATTTTTCCTCCCAATGCAATAATCTCATCTTCATAAGCACCTGGCGCTTCACGATGAACAATAAAGTCAAACTGAAACTTAGTTCTATCCAACTTTCGGTAGTAGTTCATCACGTTGGTTTCTGCGCCACCGCGATTGAGTATGGTAAAAAGTTGTAAGATTCTAATTGGATATTCCATTTTGAAATTACTTTTTAATAATTTTTTTTATAGCTAATAACAATAATTGTAAAGGAACTGTTAACTTATATTTAGAAAAGAAGAAAAATAATTTCCAATGTATAGGAAAATAGCGCAATTCCAAACTTCTAAAGGCTACTTTATGATATCTAGAATTGAGAACAGTCTTCATGTTCTTACATTTAGTAAAAAAAGAAGCTTTATTAAAAGATTCGTTCAAACCCAACCCAATTACACTAAGACATATTCTATTGTTGAAAGCTTCTAGATAGTCGGTTCCTTTATTATGTTTTTTTAATTGTTCCGAAAGCAAATCGAACATATGATTGGTCTTGTCTAATAAACTATTTTTGTAATTTGAAGTTATAGACTCTGAATTAAACTTTCTATAGTTATACATTGGTACATCCAAAATGTAAACCGATTTGGACTGGTTGAGATACTCCCAAGTAAAAAACCCATCTTCCCAAGCTCCAATTTCACTTAGATTTTTATCTTGAATTTTGTTTTCTTTAATGATAGCTGTCTTATATAGTTTCCCCCAAGCCGTAACTAAAGTTTCTA